>Ga0105047_10018191_pt1 | contig 10906 bp, 9 predicted proteins | sample MAT04_FD_78384 | JGI IMG/M metagenome (GOLD analysis project Ga0105047, IMG submission 78384) | Freshwater microbial communities from Lake Fryxell liftoff mats and glacier meltwater in Antarctica - MAT-04 (megahit assembly) | ecosystem: Environmental > Aquatic > Freshwater > Ice > Liftoff...
GACCGCGCAGGTGAGGCCGAACTGCTTCACGATCGGCCACTCGTTCTCGCTCAGCAACTCCACTGACTTGAAGCCCATCGCCGCCACGTTGCGACTGAGCACGTCGAGCGGCATCGACTGGTAGCACCAGCGACAGACACTTTGCCTGAACTTCGCTGAGCCACCCCCCGGCAGCATCGCCTCTGCCGTCATCGGCGTCACTGCTCCAAGCACCTGTGCCGCCGAAGCGGCGCCCAGCACCGCCAGCATCTCCCGTCGCTCCATCACGCCTCCACGAAGAACCAGCAGTCCGACTCGATCACGCTGATGCTAGCAAGGCGCACCGCCACCGGCCAGCGCGCACGATCCCCGAACATGTCAGTGCCCCGACCACGGCCCGGACAGCACGATCTCGCACAGCTCCGACGGACGCCTGTGATCGTCGACGTCCACCACGACGAGCGCCCGCATGGGGTCCGACGGATCGCGGACGAGCCCCTCGATCTTGCCGTCGAACGGCGCGCCCCGCTCGTCCACGATCGGCGCGTAGCGTGCGCCGGCCCGCGTGTCGTGCGGGATGACACCGAGCGCTGAACCACCGACCGCTCCATCGCTCTCGGCATCCTTCGAGGCCTCGGCGGCGGCGGAGTACATCATGTGCGCCTCGTCGAAGAGGATCGCATCGGTGAAGCCCAAGGGCACACCCTCGACGTCGCCGAGGGCGTACTGCGTGATGCACGTGATGTCGGGAATGTTCTCACTATCGGGTCGTGCGATGTAAGCCTGGAGTGCCGTCCAGCTGATGTCGCAGGTCGCGTCGAGCGGATGCAGGTCATCGGCGGCGTCGCCGTTGCCGCGGCCGAACAGGCGAATCGTGCCGTCGATGTAGATGGCGCCCTCGATGTTCATGTCGCTGCCGGCGAAGTCCGACTGCGAGCGCAGTGCGGCATACAGCCCGGGCAGCGAGACAAGCGACGTGGTCTCGTGCTCGGGTCGCTCCCCGTGCTGTGTGAAGCCGAGCGTGAGCAGGTTGTCCCGACGCTTCCTGCGCGAGCCTGAGCCGAACGCGACCAGCATGATGCCGCGGTCCGATGGCACGCGCGTGAGCGCCTCGATGTCCATCTTGTGCTCCTTGTTGCCGCGCTCGACGTCGAACTGCCGCCTGTCGTCCTTGCCTGCCGGCAGCACGATCGCATCGGCCAGACCCGTGTGCGGATCGACGAGGGCGACGAAGTTCACGTCGTCCTGCACCAGGGCAATGCGATTGCCCACCCACGCCATCGACGATGCGGCCCGTACGTGACCAGGGCGGTCGGTATCGACGCATGTGCCATCGGCGTAATGCATGGGCACGCGGCGCACGATGCGCGCCTGGAGTGACGGGTCGAGGGTGCTGCGCACGCGCCGCGGCGCTGAACTGTCGGGCATGGGGAGGGTACGGGTATCATTCACTGGTGGAGCATGAAAGCTAGCAAGCCACCGAGTCACCCTGCCGCACACACGATGAAAGTCGAGATCTGGTCCGACATTGCCTGCCCCTGGTGCTACATCGGCAAGCGCCGCTTCGAGGAAGCACTCCGGGCGTTCCCCGAGCGTGACGCGCTGGAGATCACCTGGCGCAGCTTCGAGCTGGATCCGAGTGCGCCGACTGTGCAGGAGAAGCCCACGGTCGAGCTGCTCGCAACGAAGTACCGGATGCCGCTGGAACAGGCGCAGGGCATGATGGACAACATGACGGCGACCGGCGCTGCCGACGGCATCACGTTCCGCTTCGACCGTTCCATCTCGGGGAACACTTTCGACGCGCACCGGTTGATCCACTTCGCGGCCACGAAGGGCTGGCGCGCCGAGATGGTGGAGCGACTCTTTGCCGCCTACTTCACCGATGGCATCGCGATGGGCGACCGCACCGCGCTGGCGCGGCTCGCGACGGACGTCGGTCTCGACGCGGCTGACGTGTCCGTCATGCTCGAAGGCGACGCATATGCCGCCGACGTGCGCGAGGATGAGGCGCGTGCGCAGCAGCTCGGCGTCAGCGGCGTGCCCTTCTTCGCCATCGACGAGAAGTACGGGGTGAGCGGCGCACAGCCGGCGTCGGTGCTGACGGACGCGATCAGTCAGGCCTGGTCGGAGTCGATCGCAAGGCGTTGACCAACGACATCTCCGATGGATTCCGCCGCGCGACGATGTCGCTCATGCGCTGCGTGACGATGTCCAGAATTTTCTCGTGCGGCACGATGTAGAAGCGTCCCTCGTCGATCGCCTCGAACGTGAGCGCTGCGATCTCCGGCGCCGAGATGCGACCTGACTCGACGGCCTTCACGCTGGCCTGCTGTGCGACGAGCATCGACGGTGTCGGCGGCGTGTCGTTCGCCAGCGCCGCGGGACGGTTGCGGTGTGAGGTCGCGATGCCCGTCGGCACGAAGGCCGGACAGAGCACCGACACACCAATCTTCGACTTCACCAGCGTCAGGTCCTGAAAGAGTGTCTCGCTCAGCGACACGACGGCGTGCTTGCCGAGGTTGTAGATACCCATGTTCGGTGCGTTGATCAGGCCCGCCGCCGACGCGGTGTTCACGATGTGCGCCGGCTCACCGTGCGACAGCATCAGCGGCGTGAAGATGCGCACACCATGAATCACGCTCCAGACGTTCACACCCATCAGCCACTGCCAGTCGGCGTGCGTGCTTTCCCACACGAAGCCGCCCGATGCAACACCGGCGTTGTTGAAGAGCAGGTGCACCTTCCCGAACCGCGCGACCGCCGCGTCGGCGAGCGCCTGCACCTGCTCCGCGTTTGACACATCGGTCGGCACCCCGATCACGTCGGCGCCGGTGTCGAGCAGCTCGAGAACCGTCGCATGCAATGCGGGTTCGTTGATGTCGGCGAGCACCAGCTTCATGCCGCGCGCCGCGGCAGTGCGCGCAAACTCACGCCCGAAGCCACTGCCGGCGCCGGTGATCACCGCCGTGCGACCTGTCATCTCCATCGGGATGCCTGTCGTAAAAGTGGATCGTGCCTAGGCGATCTCGAGCAGGCCCGCGGCACCCATGCCACCGCCCACGCACATCGTCACCACGGCGTACTTCACACCGCGGCGCTTGCCTTCGATGAGTGCGTGTCCGGTGAGCCGCTGACCACTGACGCCATACGGATGTCCGACCGCGATCGCACCACCGTTCACGTTCATGATCGCCGGATCGATGCCCAGTCTGTCGCGACAGTAGAGCACCTGCACCGCGAACGCCTCGTTCAGCTCCCACAATCCGATGTCGTTGACCGTGAGGCCGGCGCGCTGCAGCAGCTTCGGCACCGCGAACACCGGGCCGATGCCCATTTCGTCGGGCTCACAACCTGCCACCGCGAAGCCTCGGAAGACGCCCATGATCGGTGCGCCGCGCCGCTCAGCCGTCGCGCGATCCATCAGCACGCAGGCGCCGGCGCCATCGGAGAACTGGCTCGCGTTGCCGGCCGCGATGGTACCGCCCGGGATCGCGGCTTTGATCTTCGTCACCCCTTCGACCGTGGTGTCGGCACGGATGCCCTCATCGGCGGAAATGACGACATCCTTGGTGCTTATCTCGTTCGTCACCTTGTCCTGCACACCCATCGTCGTCGTCACCGACACCAGCTCGGCATCGAAGCGGCCCGCATCGCGTGCGGCGGCCGCCTTCTGCTGCGACTGTGCGCCATACTCGTCCATCACGTCACGCGCGATGCCATACTTCGTCGCGACGTGCTCCGCCGTCTGCAGCATGGGCCAGTAGAGCGTCGGCTTGTGTTCCAGCAGCCAGGCGTCCTGCAGCATCTTCGTGTTCATCTCGTTCTGCACGCAGCTGATCGACTCCACGCCGCCAGCCACGAACACGTCGCCCTCGCCAGCCATGATGCGCTGTGCCGCCATCGCGATGGTCTGCAGGCCGGAGCTGCAGAAGCGGTTGACGGTCACGCCGGAGACGCTCGCCGGCATGCCGGCACGAAACACGATCTGCCGCGCGATGTTCAGGCCCGTGGCGCCTTCGGGATAGGCGCAGCCCATCATCACGTCTTCCACCTCGCTGCCATCCAGCCCCGCACGCTGCAGCGCCGCCGAGACGGCAGCGGCACCGAGCGCGGAGCCATGTGTCATGTTGAAGGCACCGCGCCATGACTTGGCGAGCGGGGTCCGAGCGGTGGAAACGATCACGGCTTCGCGCATGCAGGCAGCTCCGGTAGGTATGTTCGGCGCGAAGTGTACCGTGCGCGTCCGTGTTGTAAAAGGTAAGGGTCGGCGGTGCCTGCCCGAGCACCACGGGCTACAATTGAGGCGCGCCGGCACCGTGACCAGCCCACCGGTCCGGATGCCGGCCGGCACCCACTCCAGGCCACCGTGACCATGCCTCTCGTGCGCGACGTTCCCACGACACCGTTTCCCGATCAGAAGCCCGGCACCTCGGGCCTGCGCAAGCGCACCACGGTATTCCGGACGCCGCGCTATCTCGAGAACTTCGTGCAGGCGCTGCTCGATGTTGCCGCGCTGCCGGCGGATGCGACGCTCATCGTCGGTGGTGACGGACGCTTCCTGAATCGTGACGCGACGGCCACGATCATCCGGATGGCTGCCGCCAATGGCATCCGCCGCGTCATGGTGGGACAGGGTGGCCTGCTCTCGACGCCAGCCGCCTCCCACCTGATCCGACTGCACGGCAACGGCGGCATCATCCTCTCGGCCAGCCACAATCCCGGGGGTCCCGACGGCGATTTCGGCATCAAGTACAATGCCGGGAACGGCGGCCCTGCACCGGAGTCGTTCACGAACGACGTGGCGCAGCGTGCGTCGGTCCTCACGTCGTACCGCATCTGCGATCCGGGCGCGATTCCGATCGACACCATCGGCGAGCATGTTCTCGACGGCGTGACCGTGATCGTGGTCGATCCGGTGGCGGAGTATGCGACCTTGATGGAGTCGCTGTTCGACTTTGCGGCGATCCGCGGGCTCTTTGCCGGCGGATTTCGCATGCGCTTCGATGCGATGCACGCGATCACCGGCCCGTACGCGACCGAGATCCTGGAGCGTCGGCTTGGTGCGGAGCCTGGCACCGTGATCAATGGCGTACCACTCCCGGACTTCGGCGGTGGGCATCCCGATCCCAACCTGACCTACGCGCACGACCTGGTGGACGAGCTGTTCGGCGCGTCCGCTCCAGATTTCGGCGCCGCGTCCGATGGTGACGGTGATCGCAACATGGTGCTCGGTCAGCGCTTCTTCGTGACGCCATCGGACAGTCTCGCGATCCTCGCCGCGAATGCGACGCTCGCGCCTGGCTACGCGGGTGGCATCGTCGGCGTGGCGCGCTCCATGCCGACCAGTGCGGCCGTCGATCGGGTTGCGGCCGCGATGCACCTGCCCTGCTTCGAGACGCCGACGGGCTGGAAATTTTTCGGCAACCTGCTCGACGCAGGCCGGATCACGCTCTGTGGCGAGGAAAGTTTCGGCACCGGGTCGAACCATGTGCGCGAGAAGGACGGCCTCTGGGCCGTGCTCTTCTGGCTGAACATCGTCGCCGCGCGCGGTCAGTCGGTGCAGCAGATCGTGCAGGAGCACTGGGCCACGTACGGTCGCAACTACTACACACGCTACGACTACGAGGAGGTGCCGAGCGCCGCCGCCGCCGGCGTGATGCAGCACCTGCGCGACCAGCAGCCGTCACAGGGCGGCACGACGCTCGCCGGTCGCCTGATCCGCTGCGCAGACGACTTCGCCTATCTCGATCCCATCGATGGCTCGACCAGCGCCCACCAGGGCCTCCGCATCCTCTTCGACGACGGTTCACGCATCATCGTCCGGCTCTCGGGCACGGGCACCGCAGGCGCGACGCTGCGAGTCTACATCGAATCGTATGTGGCTGGTCCCGACGGGCTGGATCTCGACCCACAGGACGCGCTGAAGGATCTCGTGCAGGCGGCTCTCGACGTCTCCGAGATTCCATCACGCACCGGGCGCTCGGCACCCACCGTGATTACCTGATCGCCCAGCCGAGTCGAGAACATCCCACGTCAGCCGTTCGCCGTTCGCCGTTGCCGTTGCCGTTGCCGTTGCCGTTGCCGTTGCCGTTGCCGTTGCCGTTGCCGTTGCCGTTCCCCGAGCAGTTGCAGTGCCCTCCGTGACTCCGCGTCTCCGTGTGAGAAGAGTTAACGGTCTTCACTCCCTCACAGCCTTCTCCCCACCTCCACTCCCTCGCGCCTCAGCGAAAAAAGAGTAGCCGTTGTTTCGGTGATTCCGCCTCTCCGTGTGCAGCAAACACTCTCCCACGCACGCGACGGCAGCAACCGCACCAACGGACTACCGCACCGAAGCATGCAGCAGCGGATGGTGGACTTTCTCCGGCCGCGGCCGTCCGATGACGATCGTGATGTTGTCCGTACCACCGGCATCGAGCGCGTCATGCAGCAGCGCCTCACACGCCTGCCGTGACGACGTCATGGTGCGCAGACGATCGGCGATCTGCTCATCGCTCACGTGCTTGGTGAGCCCGTCGCTGCACAGCAGTCCTATCTGGTCCCACTGCTGCTCGAAGCGGGTGATGACCGGTGCCGCTTCCTCGCCACCGATCGCACTCGAAAGCACGTTCGAAAGCGGCGAGCGCTGCGCCTGCACGTGCGTGAGTGCGCCGACATCGACCAGGTCCTGCACCAGCGTCTGGTCACGTGAGATCTGACGCAGTACGCCGTCGCCATGCATCATGTAGCAACGGCTGTCGCCGACCTGCAGCAGGTACGCGTAGGGCCAGACGCCGAGCCAGAGCGTGAGCGTGGTTGCCATGCCGCGTGCGTCGGGTGGTCCCTCGGCACGAGCACGCGCAATGTCGGCGTGCACGCGCATCGCGGCTGCAGCGAGCGTGTCGCGCAGGTCGGCGACAGAGTGCTGATCCTGCCGATAAAAGCATTTCGCGCATTCCGACACATACTGCAGGATGCCCTCGACGGCCTGTCGGCTCGCCTCGCCGCCCATGGCGCTGCTGCCCACACCGTCAGCCACCACTGCGAGGAACGCCATGCGCTCGCTTGTGGAGCGTGCGTCAGCCGGTGGGAGGCTGGTCTGGTGCACCACCACCTCACGTCGCAACGACGAGATCAGGAAGTGGTCCTGATTCGTCTGGCGAACGAGACCCACATGCGTGAGCCCGTAGATATCCAGTTCGGAATCCAGCGGCTTCCGTGCAGCGTCGGTGGTCGGGGCAGTCTCAGGAATCATGTGCAGTGCGGAAAGCGGGCGGTGCCTTCTCCCTCCACAATAACCCCAAGTCGCGTGCCCGGCGTCGCTGACGCCGAGTCCGCTGCTCTATGTCAGCCCCCGCAGCGCCCCCTGCTCCGGTTCCTGCCGCGACTGACCTCGACGCCGGATATCGCGGCGATCGGCACGGACGTGAGCACGGACGTGAGCACGGCGTTCGAGTAACAAACGAGACCGAGTCTTCGCTACGCCGCACCACCGTTGCCGTGAGCCGGCCCGCGATCGTCACCGGCGCGCGAACATGGACGCGGACGCCAGGACGCAGTTCGGCAGGCTGCGCCCGGGCGTGCCTTGGAGCGAGCACGGCTGCGCAGAGCATCGCAGCGTGCAGCAGCACATGCGCTCGAATCACGATGTCACCGATTGACGTTGGATCCGAACAGGAACTGGTGACGTGCGCCGTCGCAGCGCGATGCCGTTCGTAACTTCGATCAGCGCGGCTTCGCCTCGGTCGACAACAGCTTTCGCACGGCGGCGCGCTCGGCATCGGACAGCTTTTCGGAGGACTGCAGCAGCATGCGACGGAGAGAGCTGTCCGACTGGATACGCCGGCGGATGACTGGATCGCCGAGCAGGCGGCGCTGCAGCGACGCCGCCAGTGCGGCATCGTCCGGATGGTGAGCGGCCTGCGTCGCCGCGTTGTGCACCGGTGCGGCGGGTGCGGCGGGCATGGCGTGACCCTCGTGCCCTGTCGCGGCCGCTGGTGGCTGTGCCGCCGGCGCAGGCATCTCGTGACCTTCGTGACCAGCGGCTGCAGCCGGCGCCGCACCATGGTCCATGCCGTCGTGCGACGCGCCGGTCATGGCGCCGACCTTCATGCCCGTCATGCGACCCGTCTGCCGGTCATGCTGCATGACGGCACCCTTGGTGACGGTCGGTGTGGGCAGCTCCATCGTGAAGTTCACCGACCGACCGCCCATGTTCTCCACACCCATCTCGCGCGACATCGCCAGCCATCCGGCGACCGGCATCACGTACGACGTGTCATCGCGGAAGAGCTTCCCTGCGCGCAGGATCTCGGCGCGCTTGGCGTTTCGCGGCACCGAGGGATTGGTGAGGATGTCGCTCACGACGTCATGCATGGAGTGCAGATTGTCGAAGATGATCGCCGCTTCCGGATAGCGCTTCGCGAATTCCGGTGCGATCGCCGCCGTCATCGGCATCTGATAGGGCAACGTGCGGGCGGGATCCTTCAGCATCTGCCAGAAACGCGCGACGGTGGCGCGCACGCCGGCCTGACGGGCCTCGCTGGTCATGCCGACGATCAGTGGCTCGTAGAGCCCCACCTGGAACCAGTGGTAGCCCCAGATCAGCCCATTGAACTTCGGGTACTTCTGGCGGAACGCGAGCGAGTAGGGCTGCTCCTGCATCAGCTCCATGCTCTTCGGCCTGCTGCTGAATGCCAGATCCGGGCGCGTCTTGTAGTACGCGATGAGCCGCTGCACCTCACGATCCTTGGCATCGGTGGCGATGCGCTCATCGGCGAGCACGTCGTAGATCTGCCGATGCAGGATGTGCGACCAGTCGAACATCGCCTTCGCCTCCGGCGCGAGCTGCGCGTACATCGGCTCGATCGCGACTTCCTCGAGCGGCACATGCGGTGGCCGCACGAGCACCTTCTTCGTCAGCCGGTCGTAGATCCGATCCTCGAGTTCCGATGCTGGCGCGTTCGGCTTCGTCCAGAGCGTCTCGTAGAGAATCGCATGCCCGTAGTCGAATGCGTTGAAGAGACGATCCGCGTGCTGGTAATTGTTGCGGAACACCCAGTTGTGCGTGGCGGGCAGGTAGAACGTCTCGAACGTCGTCACCCATTGCGCATGCACCGACGTCGACGCGGCCATGGCGAAAACACCCAGCGCCGCGAGGCGCGTGACGAGGCGCGTGACGAGGCGCGTGACGAGGCGCGTGACGAGGCGCGTGAACTCGCGCGTGGCAGCGCGGAGTGGCAGGCGTGACGCGTTGCGGGTCAGCGTCTGCACTGGGCGAGGTGATCGCATGATCGACATTGCAGGTGACAGGTTGGGTGCGTGGATCATCGCGGGTTCCAGGGCAGGCCGAACGCGTACGCGCCACCGGCAGTGAGATACCAGGCCTGCGAGTCACCGGTCAGCGCGCGGCCGACGCCTGCGTCCATCGCCCAGCGCGGTGCGAGCTGATAGCGCACTCCGACGCCGGTGTTCCACTCCACGTTCTCCGTGACGTCGAGCGGCTTCCGTGCATAGAGCTCGGCCGTCAGCAGCAGGGAACGCAGTGCCAGTGCGCGATCGACGGCGGCACCTGCGATCCAGCGCGAGACCTCGATGCTCTGCGCGGCCGCACCAATCGGTGCGCCCGTGCTGCCATCGATGTTCTTCCCGAACGTGTACTGCGCATTCGCGTGCACACGGATCATCGGGAAGGTGCGTGTCATGATGCCCTTGAGGCTCGGATATGCGCGCGGCGGGCCGAACTGGCCCACCGGCAGCAATACCTCGCCGGCGATCGCGAAGGCCGGAATGCGCGTCTCGACGTTCAGGTTGTGCAGCACCGAAACATCGATGCCGGAAATCCCGACGCGCCCGCGGCCGCCTGCCGCTCTATCGATGAACGCAACCGGAACACCGACCTCGAACTGCGTACGGTTGGCGAACCCGATCGCCAGTTCAGGCTCGATCCCCCAGGTGTAGGCGCCACCGCGTGCGCGCGAGAGTCGCACCGGCGCGACCTGAAACTCCAGCCCCCGGCGCTCCAGCGCGTAGGCGTCCTCCATGAGCACGGGCCGGCCGGCGTCGGTGTTGTAGTAGTCGGTCTGGGCGCGGAGTGGTGATGCGAGGATCACCAACACAGACAGCGCCAGCAGTCGTGAAGTCATGAGAGAGCAGATGGTCGAAATGACGGGGCAGCATCAGGGATGATGCGCACGGCAGTGAAAGGAGTCGTGCGCCGAGACGGCAAACGGCGACTGCAAACAGCAAATCACAGAACTGAACAGCCGCAGAACGTGGCTGTTCAGTTCTGTGATAAACTGTTCGGCTGTTCGGCTGTGTTGCGTCATGCGTCGTGCTCGTTGCGGTTGGCAGCAGTGCGATCAGCGTGTGTGCTTGTACATCAGGTCGACGAGTTCGTCGTACATCGCGTCAGCTGCGTCTCCCTCGGCCCTGATTGCAGCAGTGGCGCAGTGTTTCAGGTGGTTGCGCATCAACTCGCGCGCAACGGCGCGCAGCGCCTCGTGAACCGACGAGATCTGCACCAGAATATCGGCGCAGTAGCGCTCCTCCTCGACCATTTTCTGCACGCCGCGCACCTGCCCCTCGATACGCCGCAAGCGCTTGATGTTCCGGTCCTTGCCCTCCGCGTCCACCCCAACGGCCTTGCGGGCGCAGTGCGGGAGTTCTGTCGCGTCGGTCGCTGCGGCGTCGTCCATCCGTGCTCCGGCCGTGGTGTGCGTGCGGTGAGTGCATCGTGATCATCCCGTGTCCGTCAGGCGCGGCGGAGGCGGAGGCTGTTCGTGACGACCGAGACGGAGCTGAAGGCCATCGCTGCGCTCGCGAGGATTGGACTGAGCAGGATGCCGAACATGGGATAAAGCGCACCGGCCGCAATCGGGATCCCGATGACGTTGTAGATGAATGCCCAGAACAGGTTCTGTCGCATGGTCTGCATCGTGCGCCGCGA
>Ga0105047_10018193_pt1 | contig 10906 bp, 8 predicted proteins | sample MAT04_FD_78384 | JGI IMG/M metagenome (GOLD analysis project Ga0105047, IMG submission 78384) | Freshwater microbial communities from Lake Fryxell liftoff mats and glacier meltwater in Antarctica - MAT-04 (megahit assembly) | ecosystem: Environmental > Aquatic > Freshwater > Ice > Liftoff...
ATGGCGGACAAGACGATGCCGACATCGCCGACGTGGGTGTCGACGTGCGCTACGACCTGGCGTTGGCCAAGACCGTCTCGTCAAGCACCATGGCGCCCGACGGGTCGGTCACTTTCACCATCACGGTGCTGAACCAAGGCAGCGTGCCCAGCGGCGACTTCATCGTCACCGACACCCTGCCCGCCGGCATGCAGGCCACTGCGGCCAGCAACGGTGGCGACCGCAGCGCAGCGGGCTTCGTCACGTGGAACCTCACCGGGCTCAACCCCGGCGACGTCACTCAGGTCACGATCACTGCTGCGATCGTCAACATCACGATGCGGCCATTCAAGAACATCGCCGAGATCAGCGCCGACTCTGCAGATACCTATTCCACGGGCACAATCATCGTGACCGATGCCGACTCGACGCCGGACACAGACACCACCAACGACAACTCGTCGTCGGGTACCGGCCCCGACGGGTACGGCACCTACCAGAACTCCACGAACGATGTCACCATCGCGGGCGGCCCCGAAGGTGCCGCTGCGGGTGGTCAGGACGACGCCGACGTGGCGTTCGTTGATGCACCGGTGCTGTACGACCTGGCACTGGTGAAGACGGGTCCGGGCGCCATCGCCGGCAAGAACCCGGCCACGTTCACCATTCAAGTACTCAACCAGGGCAATGTCGTCTCAGGCAATTACAGAGTGGAGGACACCATCCCCGCGGGTCTGACGGCCACCTTCGCCAGCGACGGCGGCACCATCAGCGTTGACGGCTCCCATGTCACGTGGAACCTCACCGGCCTGGCCGCAGGCGCCACCAAGACGATCAGCGTCACGGTACGGATCACTGACTTCTCCAAGCGCCCCTGGGTGAACATTGCCGAGATCACGAGCGACGGCTCGAGCGGTTACGGCTCGAGCGGCTACGAGTCGCCATCCGACGGCACCGTGCGCGACGACGACTCCACGCCAGACACGAATGGTTCGAACGACGTGGTCGTTGATCAGACCCAACTGCCCGTCGCTCAGCACAACGATCCCTCGATCGATGAGGACGACCACGACATCGCGCCGATCAACGCGAACATCGAATACGACCTCGCGCTCGTGAAGACGGTGGTTGCCGGCCAGTCGTACACGAAGGGCAACAACATCGCGTTCCGTGTTGTGGTGATGAACCAGGGCAACGTCGATTCGGGTTCGGTCACGGTCGGCGATCAGCTGCCGCCCGGTCTCACCTTCGTGTCCGCCGACAACGGCGGACTGGCTGCACTCAATTACGTCACTTGGAGCCTCCCGAACCTCACACCAGGCCAGATCGTCACCCTCACGGTGGTGGCCAAGATGGCCGACCCGAACCTCGCGTCGTATGTCAACCTCGCCGAGATCGTCGCTGATGGCTCCTCCCAGTACGACCAGTACAACGCAAGCGTGCTGATAGACGACGTGCACGACGACGACTCCACGCCCGACAGCAACCTCACCAACGACGCGATCGTCGACACCGATGACGTCACCATTGATCACCTGACTGGCGACGAGGACGACCATGACCGGGCCGCGCTCGACTTGGGCAAAGTTAAGGACGACAACGGGGTGATCCCGCGGACTGGTTCTGCGGTCAGCGACCCGTTGAAGGTCGTCGCCATCCTGTTGTTCGCTGGCGTCGGGCTTCTCGCAGTGTCCAGGCGTCGCCGGCAGAACTACCTAGATCTCCCGTAGTCGCGGAGGTCCGAGACTTACAACGCAAGCGCGGCTCGACGCGCTTCTAAAACGGTTTCGTAAATCGTGCGCGGCGCGACACAGTCGCCAGCTTGCGCCACCGCGTCCGCGATCGGTTCCGTCGGAAGTCGGAAGCCACAGTCGACTAACGCGGCGCATGCGATGGTGCGCCGTTCTCCGCTGAAGCGATCTTGTAGCTCAAACTCAGCCGCGCGCGCGGCGCGCAAGATGCTGCGCCGTTCGATCTGTACACCGAGCTGGGCGAGGCGCACGTTGGCCGGAGCGAGATCTCCGCTGCGCGATAACTCGTTGCCCGCGATCTGATCTTGCGTGATGAGGATCGCCCGCGCGCCAAGCTGTTCGGCGAGCGCGATCGCAATCGGGCCGCCGATCGGATCGAAGAGTGCGATCGGCCCCTCGGGCAGCGGCACTCCACGATAGATATCCATCACGTCGAGCACCATCGCGCCTGCCGCGATCTCGTAGGTGGCAACTCCCGGCCTGCCGCCCGTGCACTGCACAACTACTTCGCCTGCTTCCGGGCCGGTGTACTCAGTTTGCAATTGCACCTTCACGTTGGCGTTACTGAGCTCATGGCCGAGCCATTCGACGAGCGCTGCGCCTGGGCCTGCGAGAGCTGCGACACCACCGATGTGATCGGCGCGATCAATGATTCGCACGCGATGGCCGCGCGCGGCGGCGACGCGCGCAGTTTCGAGACCGGCGATGCCAGCGCCGACCACCAGCACGTCGCGCGGTTGCGCGGCAGCGGCATACCAATCCGGGTCTTCGGTTTCGCGGCCGCTCGTCGGTTCGCCAACGCAGGTGACGATTGGGCTGCGCACGTCGCGCACCTGGCAGGTTTGATTGCAACGCAAACACGGACGCGCTTTCGATCCGTTGCGCGCCTTGTCTACCAAATCGGGATCGGCGATTTGAGCGCGCGTCATCTCAATGCCATCGCACACGCCCTCGTTGATCGCCCACTCGGCTTGGTTGTAGTCGACGACGGAACCCTGCAGGAACACTGGCGTGTCGCCGGCGGCCGGCTTCACGTGGCGGCAAAGATCAATGTTGTAACCCGTTGGCTGGTGGAAGTCAGCGCGCGTCTTGTCGACCGAATAGATGCTGCCGCGCGTGACGACGATGTAATCGACCATCGGCGCCAAACGGCGCACGATTTCGACTGCGATCTCGGGGGTGATTCCCGCCCACGGCGCCAACTCGTCGCATGACAGGCGCAACCCCAGCACACCATCATCACCACGACTGCCGAGGTGGATCCGTGCCGCAGCCAGCACCTCGCGTGCAAACAGCAGTCGATCCTGTCCCCACTCGTCGTCGCGTTGATTGGTGAGGCCGCTGAGAAATTGGCGGGCAAGGCTGTGCTGACCGGCGTTGATCTCGACGCCGTCGCAACCCGCTGCTACCGCCTCCTCCGTGGCGCGACCGAAACCTGCGACCACAGCGGCGATGTCGTCGGCTTCCATCACTTTCGGTACTTCGCGAGTGTTCACTTCCGGCACGCTCGACGGCGCCCACAGTTCGCGTTGGTTGTAAGCGCTGCTGCCTTGACCGCCGGCATGATCGAGCGAGGCGATGACCGCCGCGCCATGTGGACGACAGGCAGCGACGATCTCGGCCCAACCATCGGTGCAGCGTTCGGCAAGGGGAGCGCGCTCGTACGGCCAGTCGCTGTCGTGCACGCTGGCCCCCTCGACAACCACGAGGCCGCATCCACCGCGCGCTCGGCGCGCGTAGTACGCGGTGTGGCGTGCGGTCAGTCGCCGATCGAGGTCGCCGAGGTTGGTGACGTGCGGACCGAACATCACTCGGTTGTTGAGAACGAGCGGCGAATTGGGTGCACCCAGCGAGAGTGGTTGCAGCAGGCGCATTGCCAGCGACGCTACTCGTCGGTCAGGAACTGCGCGAGGCTGACAACTCGCGGCCAGCGAGCAATCTCTTGATGTTGTCGACGTGGCGCATGAGTACCAAGGTGTTGCAGCCGACGATCGCAGCAACTTCCCAACCCGGCGCGGTGGTCCAAACCGCAACGCCGACCGGAAGGCCCGCCATGATCGTCAGCGACGCGATTGAAGCCTTACCCGACACCTTGCGCACGATTCCCCACACGGCAAACAGTGCGAGTGACACGACCGGTTGCAGTACCAAGGCACCGCCACCCATTGTCGCCACCCCCTTGCCACCTCTGAATCGGCGCGTGATCGGAAACATGTGACCAAGCACAGCCGCAGCCAGCATGCCGTACGCGGCCGCGCGATTGTCGAGCAGCAATCCAGTGGCAGCCGGTATCGCACCCTTCAATCCATCGAGGATGAAGACGACGACACCCCATTTGGTGCCCATCACGCGCGCGATGTTGGAGGCACCTGGATTGCCGGAACCAACCTGCTCGATGTTGATGCCACGACTACGCGCAACGATCGATGCGTTGGGAAACGTGCCCAGTAGATACGCGGGCATTAGTAAAAGCCAGATCACACTTGGTTACCCTACGCGGCGGGCGGGTTTGCTGTGATCGGCTGCCGGTCGCGGCTTGAGCGCAATGGGTACAGCGGTCGCACCGTTGCCGATGACGCATTCGGGGTCGGGGCCGTCGAGGGGCAAGCCGGTGAAGAACTTGGCGGCCATGCAGCCACCCTGGCAAGCGTCGAACGCGCCACAACTTGCGCACGCTCCGGCGGACTGCGGCTCGCGCAACGAGGTGAACAGGTCGCTCTGCTTCCAAATTCGGTCGAAGCCGCCGATCGCGCGGACGTTGCCAGCGAGGAACTCGTCGTGGATGACGAATGGGCAGGCGTACACATCGCCGATCGGGTCGATCAGGCAGACGACGCGACCGGCTCCGCACATGTTGAGACCGGGTAACGGGTCGCCAAGAGCGTTGAGGTGGAAGAACGAATCGCCGGTCAGAACACCGGCTTCCCCATCTTTGGCGCCGTGCATCATGAGCCAGTTGTAAATCTCGCGCTGTTGTGCTTGCGTCGGGTGCAAGTCGTCCCAGGTGTCGGCGCCGCGGCCGCTCGGGCGCAGCCGCGTCAGCCGCAGCTGCGCGCCGTAGCTATCGGCAAGCGCCTTGAACTCGTCGAGCTGCGGCACATTGTGGCGAGTCGCGACAACGCTGATCTTGAACGGCCCGAAGTCGGCCGCCGCCAGGTTGTCCATCGCCCGGCGTGCCATGGCGTAACTACCGGCGCCGCGTACGGCATCGTTGGTTGCGGCGTCGATGCCGTCGAGGCTGATCTGGACATCGAGGTAGTCCATCGCCGCGAGTCGACGAGCATTCGACGCATCGATGAAGGCTCCGTTGGTCGAGAACTTGACGCCGATGCCGTCGCCGCCGTTCTGTGGCGTGAGGGCGTATTCGATCAACTCGAAGAAGTCGCGGCGCACCATCGGCTCGCCACCACCGATGTTGATGTAGAAGACCTGCATAGCGCGCAGTTCGTCGAGCACCTGCTTGGCTTCGGCAGTCGTTAGTTCGCGATCGTCGCGCTGACCCGACGACGACAGGCAATGCACGCACTGCAAATTGCATGCGTAGGTGAGTTCCCACGTCAGGCAAATGGGAGCATCGAGCCCAGACTTCAGGCTTGCGACTAGTGAAGGTCGCGCGAGGGTGTTAGCGCTCACGGACGACGTCTGACAAACGAAGCGACTCAAAGGCAGCGGCGAAAGACGGCCAGCGGCTGGGTTCGATCTCAGCGGCAGCGAGTGCTGCTTCCAAAGACGGATGATCGGCGAGGCTGCGCGCGACCGTCACCATGTCGACGTGCTTCAGAAACACCAGCCGGCGAGTGCCGTAGTGATAGGCGAGTGCGCCGAACGGTTCTGGTCGCAACGCAACCTGCGGATGTAATTCCAGCGCCACAGCCAACAGGGGGTGTGTGGCGCCGGTGACTAGATCAGTAGACACCGCACATGCCATCGATGGAGATTTCCTCCACCAACAACTCCTCGATGATCTCGTTCTCGGGTTCGAGGTCTGCCGCAACAGCGGGTACGTCAACGACTGGAGTCTCCATGGGGCGAACCCTAGCGCCGCCCACCCGAGCTTTGGATAGCGTGGCAGACCCGTGAACGCCGAGCCTTTCGCCGAACTGGCTGCCGAACAAGCACACCTCGGGTTCGCGCGCGCCTGTCGCGACCAGATGATCGATCGCTTCTCGCGGGTAGACCCCGACGCCTCGGCCGACGAGATCACCAAGGAGTACATCGAGGTCACGGTTGCCGAAGCGCTCGAGGACTTGCGCACGCCTGGCGCTGGCGATTTCTTCGGTCGTATCGAAGAGACCCGGCCGAGCGGTCCTGCCGACCGGTGGTACATCGGTCGTCGCCACATCGAAAACGAACACCACGACCCGGTGGTGATCGACTGGCGAGCACCGATCGCGGCACCGTTTTACCGGGCCACGCACGCGGACCCGTTCGGCCTCGCGCATCGTCGGCGCTTCACGATGGCCGACGGCGAGTTGACGGCGTACCTAGACGAGCAACTCGACGATCCCGATCACGAGTCGGCTGGCAGCGGCATCCCCGACCCAGTGCTCGCCGAGATCGGCGCTGCGCGAACGGGTGCGATGCGCGAAATCGTCGCCACCATTCAGGCCGAGCAAGACCTCGTGATCCGAGCGCCGCTCGATCAGTGCTTGGTCGTGCAGGGCGGGCCTGGAACTGGCAAGACCGCTGTCGGTCTGCACCGCGCCGCGTATCTTTTGTTCGAACATCGTCGGCGGCTGGTGCGCGATGGCGTGTTGGTCGTCGGCCCGAACAAGGTCTTTCTCGACTACATCGGCAACGTGCTGCCATCGCTCGGCGAGCGCAGCGTGCAGCAGCGAACTGCGCTCGAGCTATGCGTGCCGAAGGTGGCCATCACCGGCGAAGACGATCGCGAGGCGCGCGCATGGAAGGGTGCTGCCGAGATGCTCGCTCAGCTCGAGCAGGCGGCGACGGGACACATCGCGATTCCTGTCGAAGACGTGCGTGTTCCGTTTGGTTCGCGCACGATCACGATCACGAGCGACGAACTGGCGGCGTGGATCGCACAGGCGTTGAACGCCAACGCGCCGGTCAACAAACGGCGCGACTCAATGAAGGGGATCGTGCAGCGCGACATGATGCGCCGCTTTGATCGCGACGATGTGTGGGAGAAGGCGCCAGCGCTGCGAGCCACGATCACCAAGGCGTGGCCGACGCAGCTGCCGATCAAGCTGGTCGACAAGTTGCTGCCCGGCCCGAGCGGCAAGAAGCGGCAGTGGACTGTGGCCGATCAGTTCTTGGTCGACGAAGCCAACTCGTTACTCAACGGTACGCCGTTCACATACGGCCATGTCGTCGTCGACGAGGCGCAAGACCACAGTGCGGTCGCGCTGCGCTGTATCGGTCGGCGCAGTCCAAACAGCTCGCTCACGATCCTCGGCGACCTCGCGCAGTCGACGACGCCCGCTGGCCAGCGCGACTGGAATGAGGCGCTCGGCTACCTGCGCGTTTCGGCGAGTGAAGTCGCGCATCTCACGATCGGTTACCGCGTGCCGGCGCCGATTCTCGATGTTGCCAACAGGTTGCTGCCCCACACCCAAGTTGCCACCGCGGCCAGTCGCAGTGTGCGCGCTGAGGGCGACGCGCCGTTCGTGCGCACCGCTAGCACCAACGAGCTTGCTGATGCGGTCGCCGACGAAGTGCGCCTCGTCCGTCACCGCCATCGCAACACTGGCGTAGTGGCCCCAATCGAATTGCACGCGGCGATTGCCGGTGCACTGGCCTTGATCGGCTTCCACGCGACAGATCGCGTGCACGACCTAGCGGCTAACGACGTTCCGATCTTTCATGCGGAGGCGGTCAAGGGTCTCGAGTTCGACGGTGTGATCGTTGTCAATCCGCACCAGATCTTCGACGGCTCGGCGCTCGGCGCCCGCCTGCTGTACGTGGCGATGACCCGCGCCGTGCAAGTGCTGCACATCGTCACCGACGCCCCACTACCCGCCGCGATCTCCGGCTGAGATGCACGGGTTGAGGCGGGGCTAGCCTGCTGCGTATGCAGACCAAAGCAGCAATCTTGTGGGAACGCGGCGCTCCATGGAGCGTGGAAACGATCGAACTCGATCCGCCCAAGACCGGCGAGGTGTTGGTAAAGATCGTTGCAAGCGGCATGTGCCATAGCGACGAGCATCTCGTCACTGGCGACCTTGCCGGAGCGACACCCGAGCCACCGCTGATTGGTGGTCACGAGGGCGCTGGTGTGGTGCTCGAGGTGGGTCCTGGCGTATTCAGCGTGCAGCCCGGCGACCATGTCGTGTTTGGGTTCATCCCGGCGTGTGGTCGCTGCCCTAGCTGTTCGTCGGGTCACAGCAACATGTGTGACCTGGGCGCGATCACCGCTACCGGTATGCAGCTAGGCGACGGAACGGCGCGTCACCATTCGGACGGTAAGGATCTTGCGCTCGGTATCGGTGCGCTCGGCACGTTCGCCCATCACACGGTGGTCAACGAGGCCAGCTGCATCAAGATCGACAAGGATTACCCGCTCGACAGGGCATGCCTGATGGGCTGTGGCGTCGTCACCGGCTGGGGCTCGGCCGTATATGCCGCGCAAGTGGAACCCGGCGACACGGTTGCCGTTGTTGGAGCCGGTGGCATTGGAGCCAATGCGATTCAGGGTGCCCGGCTCGCGGGCGCGCGCGTGATCGCTGCGATCGATCCGATCGAGTTCAAGCGCGAGAAGGCGATGGAGTTCGGCGCGACACACACGCACGCATCGATTGATGAAGCGCTAGCTGCGTTGCCCGACACGACATGGAATCGTGGCTTCGACAAGGTGATCATGACGTGCGGTGTCGGCAACGGCGACGTGCTTGGGCAGGCGTTCTGGCTGGGCGGCAAGCGCAGCAAGATCGTTGTCACCAACATCCATCCGACTGCCGAAGGAACGATCGCCATTCCTGCGGCATTTCTCACATTCTTCGAAAAGCAACTGATCGGCTCGTTGTTCGGTTCGGGCAACCCGCGCCGCGACATTCCGAAGCTGCTCGAGTTGTACACGCAGGGCCAGCTTGATCTCGATGGCCTGGTGACCAAGACCTACACGCTCGACGAAATCAATCAGGGATACGCCGACATGAATGCCGGCAAGAACATCCGTGGCGTCATGGTGTACGAGCACTGACGTAATTGTGCAAGACCTGCTGAAGCGTGTTGCGGGCCGAGTTGTTGGCCGTGCGCGCGAGATCGAGTTGGTCGTCGCGGCACTGGCTGCCGACCGCCATGTGTTGCTGGAAGGTCCGCCGGGCACGGGTAAGAGCACACTGTTGCGCGCGGTGGCCGACGAGTTGGGCCTTGGGTTCGAATTCGTTGAGGGCAACGCCGAGCTGACTCCGGCGCGTTTGGTCGGCCACTTCGATCCATCACGCGTGCTCTCCGACGGTTACGACCCCGACGTGTTTGTCGATGGTCCGTTGATCACAGCTATGCGCAGCGGCTCGCTGTTGTACGTCGAGGAAATCAACCGCGTTCCGGAAGAGACGATCAACGTTCTGATCACGGTGATGAGCGAGCGCGAATTGCACGTGCCGCGGCTCGGGCGAGTGGTCGCCACCGATGGGTTCCGACTCGTAGCGGCGATGAACCCGTTCGACGCGATTGGCACGGCACGCATCAGTAGTGCGGTGTACGACCGAGTGTGTCGACTGTCGCTTGGCTATCAAGACTCTGCCGACGAAGTCTCGATCGTTCAGCGCGAGTTGCCCGACGACACCGAACTCGAAGCTGCGTGGCTCGCCAATGTTGTCGAGCTTGTGCGCCGCACGCGCACCCATGGCGATGTGCGGATTGGTTCGTCGGTGCGCGGCGCGATTGATGCAGTCGCCGTCGCTCGCTCGCTGGCTGCATTGCGGGGGCGCACTGTCGCCGACCCTGATGTGGGGCTCGATGCCGCCCTTGTCGCACTTAGCGGTCGGCTGCGCTTGCGCGAGGGCTGCGGACGCACCGCAGACGAGATCGTCACCGATTTGTGGCACTCGGTGTTCGATCCAGTGCTCGACTCGGGAAAAGTGAAGGCCCCGGAGGGGGCCGCTCCGACGCCTCACTGACCCCGAAGGTGAAAGAAGGCGTGTCGGCGGATGCCGAAATAGCGCATCAGCAGCAGCGCACAACATCGCGACGTCAGTTCGCGCGCGATCCACGCTTCGAACAAATCTCGCCGGAAGTCGGCGAACTCGACGAATCGGCGGTCTCCGATGGCATGCGCGATAGTCCCGACGAAACGTTGGCGTTGCTCGCCGACTTAGTCGGTGCCACCGACGCCCGCTTGCGCGACCTGGCGAAGCGGATCGCGGGCAGCATCTTTGTTGATGTCGCCCGTGGTGGGCAGGCGCGCACGCCCGGTGTCGGCAAGGTACACACGTTGCCGTATCGACCAGACGGCGGCGACCTCGACTTCGACGCCAGCCTGGAAGCAATCGTTGAAGGTTCTCGCACTGTGATCGAGGCGGAGCGCTTGCGTGTGCGTGGTTGGGTGCGCCCAGCGACAGCGATCTGTTTGCTCGTGGATCGCAGCGGTTCGATGGGTGGAAAGCCGTTGGCAACCGCCGCCTTGGCGGCCGCCGCCGTCGCCAGCCTGGCACCGTCGGATTACAGCGTTCTGGCGTTCGGCCACGACGTCGTGGTCGCCAAGAGTCAACAGAGCGCGAAGGCGAGCGATCTGCTCGTCAACGATGTGCTGTCACTGCGCGGCTTTGGCACCACCGACCTTGCGAGCGCGCTCGCTGTCGCCCATGTGCAACTCGCACGCAGCCGTGCCGGCCGCAAGGTTGCCGTGTTACTCAGCGACTGTCGGGCCACCGTCGAGGGTGATGCAGTCAGTGCAGCGTCAGCGTTGGACGAGCTTGTGGTCGTCGCGCCCGAGTCCGACTGCGACGAGGCGAAGGCATTCGCCGCCCGTGTCGGTGCGCGGTGCGTAACGGTCGGTGGACCTAGTGATGTTGCTGCGGCAATGAGCCGGGCCTTCCAACGTCAGCACTGAACATTTTCGTCGGGCACGATGTCGCCCAACACGTTTTCATCCGGCTCGACCGCAATGGTTGTCGTTGTAGTCGTTGTAGTCGTCGTCTTGACCGTTGTAGTCGTCGTCTTGACCGTTGTGGTCGTCGCGCCCGGCGTTGTCGTGCCAGTGCCAGTGCCAG
>Ga0105047_10018194_pt1 | contig 10906 bp, 8 predicted proteins | sample MAT04_FD_78384 | JGI IMG/M metagenome (GOLD analysis project Ga0105047, IMG submission 78384) | Freshwater microbial communities from Lake Fryxell liftoff mats and glacier meltwater in Antarctica - MAT-04 (megahit assembly) | ecosystem: Environmental > Aquatic > Freshwater > Ice > Liftoff...
GAGCAGTTACGAATAATGAAAGTGGTTCATAAAAAGTTACCACCCGCGCGCGGGTGGTAACTTTTATACTGTATAATTCATGCGCCCCAGGAGGCCTCGATGAAAATCCGCACCCCATCTCACCCCGGCGCGCTGAAAGAACTGCGCGCCTACATGAAAACCAGAGCCTTTACCTGGAAAACGCTGCGCGATTACGGCTTTTTGCTGGCAGGGGCGCTGTTGCAGGCGCTGGCGATGCGCATGTTTCTGGTGCCAGCACAGTTGGTGAGTGGCGGGGTCAGCGGCGCGGCCCAAATCATAAATTCATTCACCGGATGGCCGATTGGCTTGATGACACTGATCGGCAATATCCCCTTGTTCTTTTTGGGATGGCGCTTTTTGGGCGGCCCGCGTTTCGCGCTGCGCACCGCCTTTGCGGTAATCACCTTTTCGCTGCTCACCGATCTGAGCTTCTGGCTGGTTCCCGGACCCGGCGTGACCGACGACCTGGTGCTGAATTGCCTTTACGGCGCCATTATGCTGGGGGTGGGGTTGGGCCTGGTCTACCGCGGGCAGGGCACCAGCGGTGGCAGCGATATCCTCGGTCGCATTCTCAATTTCCGCATGGGTATCCCCATTGCCCAATCGTATCTGCTCACCGATACGGTGGTGGTGCTGGCGAGTGGTTTTGCCTTTGCAAGCTGGAAGCTGGCCCTGTACGCCGTGCTGGTGATCTACGTCAGCGGCCTGGCAGCGGAAGCCATCTCTGAAGGTTCGGCTATTTTCCGCACCGCCATGATCATCACCACTCAGCCTGACCAGGTTTCAGAAAAGATCATGTACGAGATGGAACGCGGCGTCACCCTGCTGCCCGGCACGGGTGGCTATACCGGCAGCCCACGCCCGGTGCTCTACTGCGTCATCACCCGCTCCGAGGTCAACCAGCTCAAGGCACTGGTCAGCGAAGCCGACCCGCAAGCCTTTATGGTCATCGGCACCGCGCACGAAGCGCTGGGCGAAGGGTTCCGCCCGTTTTCGGGCAACAGCTAAACCCAGGCGCGGCTTATTTTTTTTCTTTCACATAGCCCAACCATTTCAACGCATTGGGGTCGTCGCGCCAGTTGGGGCTGACCTTAACGCGCAGTTCCAAAAACACCTGGCGGTCGCTCATCAATTCAATGCTGTGACGTGCAGTGGAACTGATCTTTTTGATCATTTCGCCGCCTTTGCCAATCACAATCCCCTTCTGTGATTCACGTTCCACCAACAGCGTCGCGCCAATATAAGCCAGGTCCGGCCGGCGGTCCGTAAACTCATCAATCCGCACCGCGATACAGTGCGGCACTTCATCTTGCAGCAACTGCAATGCCGCCTCGCGGATCAGATCCATCGCGATCTCACGCTCATACAGATCGGTCACCTGGTCTTCCGCGAAGAACGGGTCCCCCACCGGCAGTCGCGCTGTAACCGCGGCCAGCAGTTGGGGCTGCCCGCTGCCGGTAGTGGCCGAAATGCAGAACACTTCAGCCTGGGGCAGCAGGTTAGTGTAGAGCAGCATGCGCTCGGCCAGCAGATCGGGCGATAGCCGGTCGATTTTGTTCAACCCTAACAGTGGCGGCGTGCGCTGGCGTAATTTGAGCAGGCGGCTGGCGACCTGAAAATCTTCTTCGGTTGGCAATTCGCTGACATCGACCAGCCACAAAATAAGATCGGCGTCTTCCAGAGCCTGAACCGCCACCTCGTTCATAAATTCACCCAGGCGGTGATGCGGGTTATGCAGGCCAGGGGTATCCACAAATACCATCTGGACATTTTCTTGCGTTAAAATTCCCAATTGGCGCCGGCGGGTGGTTTGCGCGCGCGGTGATACCGCGGCCACTTTCTGGCCCAAGAGGGCATTCACCAGGGTCGATTTGCCCACATTTGGGCGTCCCACCACGGCCACGTATCCGGCCCGAAAAGCTGTTCCTTCCACTGCCATTCGATATCCTCCAAAAGCCCATATCTACAGGGCTGAAAAAAAGAATAAACCGCGCCACCGGCTGCACCTTGCTTAATCAGACAAACCTTACAAAGTTTGCATTAATCTCACCTTAAACCGTAGGGTTGGCGTAGGGTAATAGTCAAGTTATCCAAAACCAATTCGGGTATTATGTTTGCAAGGGCGACTTCTCTTCTTCTCCTCCTTAAACGAGAGCCGAGGTCGGCGTCCCCGGCTCTCCAGATTGTAACACAGGCCAGATCATCTACTGATCTGGCCTGTGATATTTAATCGCCCTGCACCCGATTCCTGCTGAATAATTCTGGTATGCAGCCCCATCAAACCCGGGCGTCGAACGGCGTGCTTGGGGTGAATGGGCTGCTAGTAAACCTGGCGGCGGTTCGGCGTAAGCAATGGCAGCGATGCGTGGGTCGCATTCGTGCTCCCAAAACCGGGAAAGCCATAAATTGGTCAAAATTCTTAAGTTCAACGCGCACTTTTTAAACTTCCCCTAATCCTATTCGGTTATGCTTGTAGGTGTTGCTCACAATCGTAGAGGTGGGCATGTTTGCAACTGCGTCGTACATGCAGTTTAGCATACTCAACCCCCCTCTATTATTTTGAGGAGAACCTTTGTTTTTATTTTGTAACGGAGTAGAAGGAGCCAAATGAAGCGATGGTTCATTGCCTTAGTGTTGCTCATCACCATAGCCGCCCCGTGGGCGCGTGTCCGGGCCCAGTCCACGCTGGAGGTTGAACGCCTGCAAATTGATATTTGGCCGGAGTACGACAAGCCGAACGTGCTGATGATTTACCGTATAACCATCGCGGCCAGTTCCACGCTGCCCGCCCAGGTCAGCTTGCGCATTCCCAAGGCAGCCGGTTCGCCTTACAACGTAGCCATGAAAGACGTGGATGGCATGCTTTACAACCTGAAGTTTGACCAGGTTGCCGATGGTGAGTGGCTGCGTATCAACTTCACCTCCGCTGCTCTCGAAGTCCAGTTGGAATATTATGATCCGGGTTTGGTCATAAACGGTGCTGCGCGCCAATTCGAATACCGTTGGCCGGGTGACTACAAGGTGAAAACGATGCTGGTGCGCATGCAGCAGCCCGTAAACGCCACCGATATGCAGCTTGCCAAGGGCACACAAACCATGGATAACGGCCAGCGGTTGGAAGATGGGCTGACTTATTACACCATTCCCATCGATGGCACGATCGCTGCCGGCACTGCCTTCAAATTGCAGTTCTCCTACAACAAACCCGATTCAATTTTGACTTCGACGCAGGTGCAAAGCCAACCGGTACGCACCCCCACCAATGGCACACCGCTTTCCTCAGGTATTTCATCCGATAACAGCATCTTATTCGTGGGTTTGGGGGTCGGCGCATTGCTGATCCTGGCAGGTCTATGGTATTGGAACCAGCAGAGGCTGGCCACGTCTAGAGCCAGCGCGCCCAGCCGGCGCAGGCATGCTGTCAGCGGCGTCTATGTTTCGCCACCGGCCAGGGTGCGGCGAGAAACCGCAGCAGAGGCAGCCGGTGAATCGGCATACTGCCACCAGTGCGGCAAACGCGCCGGCCCCGATGATGCCTTCTGCCGGTCCTGCGGCAGCCGCCTGCGCAATTAATGAACGTACAGCAATAAAATAAACAGGGCAGCTCAGATTGGGCTGCCCTGTTTTTATTGCATAGGGGTACTATTTCTCCAATGCGCCGGCTTTGATCCAATCTACGATCTTCGCCAGTTCAGCATCACTGAACGTCTTGGCATGCCCGGCTTTCATCTTTATGATCAGCGTGCTGGTATCCGGGTTGCCCGGCGTGACAAGCGCACCACTGCTGCCACCCTTCATCGCATCCGCGTAGGTGCTCACATTCAAACCGCCCATTGCCGCACTGCCATGGCAGGCCGCGCAAGTGTCCTGGAAAAGCTGGCTAACGCCGCTGTTCCAGGTAGCCGCACCGGCCGCCGCCGGAGGCTGGGTAGGAGCCTGGCTTGCCCCGGGGGCCTTGGTTGGCGTCGGCACAGGCGTGACGGTAGGCGCCCTGGTGGGCAGGGCAGTCGCCGTTTGGCGCTGATAAGCGGCAACACCCCCCAGCACTGGAGGCACTGTGGTAATCGCCGTTTTCTCATAGCTGAGGAACATGAAGATCACCACAACCAAAAAGATGCTGGATACAGCCGACACCGGTACAAAAATGCGCATGCGCCGGGCACGTTCTTGCGCAGAATAGGGAGTAATGGTCTTTCCAGACTGAATCGCTTCCAGTTCCAGCGCGTGTTCTTCTTCCATCTGCGACTGGGTCATCGTGCCTCTCAGCATGGCCCAGTTCCACAGTTTGATATGGACGTGGTAGAAATGCCACAGGATAATTGCCAGCACTGCCAGAATGGCTTCCAACCCGTGCGCCGCCTTGGCAGCCGGAATAAACTGCCCCGGCAAGAGATTGGCGGTGGAAATAGGATTCCACAGCATCAACCCGGTCAGGCCCATCATCACCAGGCCCCACAGCATCGCCCAATATTCTGCCTTTTCGGCAAAGTTGAAACGCCCCATCTTGGGATGATCTTTGGTAAAGCCCAGGTTAAAGCCCACAAACTGAATTACATCACGCACATCTTTTATACCGGGCATCATCGAAGCTTCGGCGCGTTGTATGTATAACTTGTATCCCAACACCACCAGGTGATAAACCGCCTCCAGCAAGAAGATCGCGGCAGCCGTACGATGGATAATTCGGGTGGGTTCAATGCCGCCCAGCAGGCGGATCAGGAATTCGGAAACGCCCGCCGTGGCAAACCTTTGAATCAGCCCGGTTAGCCCCAGAGTGGTGAAAGATAGGATCAGAACCGCATGTTCAAGCCGCCGGGCAAGCTCAAACCGCACGTATTTGGTTTCGCTCATGGCTATTTCTCCTTCGTTTCGGCGTGAGCCGGCTTCCCGCGCATGCGCAGCCGACGATAAATATCGGTCAAAATGATCAACGCCATGCCACCCAAAACCACCGGGATCAATATCGTGTAGACCAGATTGACATAATAGACCAGCGGGGCTTTTTCGGGGCTGGGAATGTAATGGCTGAGCCATGAATCGGGGAAATTGATATTCGCATCCGGATGGCAGTTCTGGCAGGCTTTGAGCATATTGGCCTTGATCTGCAGACCTTTCTGCGGATCTGAGGTCCTGGCAATATTGTGCACACCATGGCAGTCGTAGCACACCGGTTTATTGGTTTGCTGATCGGGCGAAAGCTTTTCAAACAGGGTCACAGTGGTGCCATGGAAATCAGCCACATAGGTGGACAGCACTTCGGTGGAAATATTGTACTTGCCCATAATCTTTGCATCGGTGTGGCATTTGGCGCACAAGTCTGGCGATTTCAGGCGGAACTCCACCGAGCGCGCGTCGGTGATGGTGTGAATGCCGTGGCAAGCACCGCAGGCCGGTACATCTGGGTTATTGGCGGTGACGCCGGCGCCATGCACACTTTCGATATACTGCTGGTAAATGCCATTGTGACAGGTGGCGCAGACTTTGGCAATCGTGGCATTCTCTTCATAGGTTGGTTTGCCAGCCGCGTCTTTTTTCACCGGCTGCTGTGTATGCGCATTATGACAATCGATGCATACCGGGGTATTGGGGTTGCCGTTCTTACCCAACAGCGTATGCGCGCTATCTTGTAATTCTGCTGCCAGTGCCTTATGGCAGTTTGCGCAGGCGTCTTTGTATTGGGCGCGGTACTCTTTGGCCGTTTGTGAGGCATTCTTGGGATGCGGATAGGCGCTGATATTGACATGACAGGTAGCGCAGCTAAAGTTCATATGTACAGAAGCATCAAACATTTTCGAATCGACCGAAGTGCCCAGCACATCGCCATTGGGCAGCTTCATCGATTGACCGGTCTGCCCATGGCAGGCCAGGCAGGCTGTGTTATCAGGCTTTTGCGGGTCCGTTTCCGGCAGCCCGGCAGCCGCCACCGGGGCAGCCTGACCCGCCAGCACCATCAACCCCACCAATAATGGCAGCAAAGCAACCAGGACAAACCAGCGCCGCCGGATGTGAAGGCAAAGATCCTTCATATCTTTCTCCTTAAAGAATTTTATGATTTTTACAAAAGTGAACTACAAATCCGTAAATTAGGCATGAAATAAGCAATATTAATTATACATGAGAATCTCTTCAAACAGAGTGAAATTCGTCATTGCATTTGTGTTATTTATCACGAATATCCCCTTATAGAGTGGCTTTGTGGGATTAAACAAAAACCCGTTTGGCCGGGTATTCCAGCCAAACGGGCAAGATCAAAATGACTGGTTACTTTTCCAGCGCTCCCCCAGTAATCCATTGCTTTACCAGGGTCAATTCATCGGGTGTCAACTGCCCCGGATGGGAGCCGCCAGATTGGATTTTTACCAGCAGACTGTCATCGGGTTTTCCGGGCACAATCACCGGTCCGCCGGCCGAGCCGGCCATCATCTTGGCATAGTCGTTCAGGAACAGGCCCTTAATCCCAGCATCACCATGGCAGGCTCCGCATTTCGCTTCAAAGATGGGGCCAATTTTTGCAAAAGTCACTGCCGCGGTACCGCCGGCTGCCAGAGTGGGCGTGGGTGCAGCAGTAGCGCCAGCAGCGGGAGTAGCTGTGGGCGCAAGGGTGGGCTTCGGCTGAGCCGTAGGCCCCGGGGTGGGCTGTTGTGACTTGAGCAGTTCACGCAGTTTGGGGGCATCAAAACCGGCAAACTTCATGGTCGAACCATGACAGACGCTGTTGGAGCAGAACGACTTATCAGTCACCCCGCCCGGATCTTCCACCGTGTGGCAGGTCTGGCAGGTTTTATCGAAGACCGAACGATGCAGGTTGATCCAATTAGGGCTCTTGTGCGATTCGGGCTCAAATCCCTTGACCACCGGGATACTGGAAACCAGTTGGAACGAAGTTGAAACAGTGGGAATGGAATGGCACAGGTTGCACTCCAGACGCACGGTGTCTTGGGCATTCGCCGTTGTGTGCTTGCCGTCGTGGCAGCGGAAACAGCCGGGAGACGTCTGGTGCTGCATGTTATCTGGATGCGTCGTCCAATCCATCTTTTGATCAATATACACCGAATTATGGAACGCATCCTTGATGGCAGTGAGTGCAGATTTAATCAGCGGAGTATTCTTGCCGTAGAAATCGGCATAAAACTGCTGGTAATACTGCTCCAACCCATCAATCGCGGCAAAGCCCAATGCTTCGCTGGCAAATGTGCCTGACAGAACTTCAGCGCCCTTCTTATGGATTTCAGGAATGGTGGAGGAGACCACGCCGTTGCCCAGCAGGGTATCCATCGTTTTCGCCGGACTCTGAATATTGTGGGCAGTGCGATTGTGGCAGGTAATGCAGTCCATTACCTTAAGATCTTCTTTCTTAATCGACTTGGGGTCAAACTTCGATTCGGTGTCGATATATTCTGTGGTAGTTCCATCGGGCCTGGTGACCAGAATATATGGAATGTCCTGCTGACGTTGATCGGCAGCATAGAAATACACCGGATTTTCAACATGCCAGTGGATGCCAAAACCCAAACCTTCACGTTTGGAACCACCGCCCGTTTTGAGCAGCATATAGATAGTCGTCAGCGTATTGACTTTATCATCTGAGAAACGTTTGATTTCAAACAATTTATCAGATGAGAATTTTTCAGGTTTATGACAGTTCTCACAGGCATCCCGAGCCGGGCTCATGTTGCGGGCAATAATCGGGTAATGGAAATTGCCGGTAATCATGGCAGAACCCGTTTGCCAGGAGTACAGCGCCTTACGCGGGATCATCACGGCCATGGTATCGCGGCCCAGGTGACAGTCTTCACAAGTCACATTAGCATGGGGCGACAAAGCATGGGTTTGATATTCCGGCGGCATTGTGTGGCAAGTAAGACCGCAAAATTTTACTTCATTCGTATATTCCCAGGTATAGGTACTAAAAACAAACGCTACCAGCATCAGAAAAACAACGGTGATGTAAGGCGCAATCCGGAATAAAACCGGGCTGTTGGCCGGGGGCGCAAAAAAGCGCCCAATCGCTCCGAAGAAACGCTTCATAAGGTTTCACCTCTTCTCCAAGAAAATGTGACAGCTACCCGGCAATTATAACCCTATTCTCATAAATTAGATTAAATAACGTGATAATGTTGGATTAGAAAAACACACCCCGGAAAGGTTCCGGGGTGTGTTTTTGTTCAGAGCGCTCCAGCGAAGATTAAACCGCCGCCGGAGCGCTGGTTAGAAAATTACTTGGCAGGAGGGGTCACTGGGCGGGTCAGCCCGGTCACGTCGCCGCCAATGTCCTGGATGGAGTCATACAGGGCTTGCAGGACGTACTTCGGGTTGTGCGCGAAAGCGCCCGGATCTTTGACGGAGTACTGGTAGTTGTAGGCGGCCTTGAGCAGACGCGGAGAGAAAGCGGGGTAGCTAATTGCAGCACCCTTATCATTTTTGTCGGCCTTGCCGTCGTTGTCCTTATCCTGGAAGAAATACGGATAGGAAGCGGTATCGTAGACGATACCCACGGTCAGCTTGTCCTTCGTGTACTTTTGAATTCCAGCAAACAGGCGAGCCTGGAAAACTTTGATGACGTCAGCCATCGGCTTGGCGGCATCTTTGCTGCCATCAAAGTCGTCCTTGGTGATACGGATCTTTGCGACACCACCTGAAGCTTCTTTATGGCAAGCGGAGCAGGCAGCAGCCTTGACATCCAAAGCATGTTTCTCGTGGCAGTCGGTGCAGGTCTGGAAGCCATCCACGTGCATGTTGCGACCGATGTAAGTCTGACCCTCATACTGGTAGATACCCTGGGCAGCACTGCCAAAGAGTGTGGCACCCGCAGCAAAGTAATGCACATTCTTGAAGCGCAGAGCGGGGTCGGCCTTATCTGCATCCTTGAAGGAGGCCAGGGCGTTGTTCATCGTTGCGGTGGACTCACGACCCTGGTGGCACTCGATACAAATATTGGCGCCTACAGCAATCAAAGCACCCTTATCATCCTTCTTGGTGCTGAAGGTGTGGGTGCTGCCATCGGGGAAGGGCACATTCACAACCGGGAGGACGGCCGGCATCTTCGCGCCATCATGGCAGGTGGTGCACAGGAAGCCGTCGGCAGGGGGCTGAGCGCCAATACCGGTCACATTGAGTGTGCCGGTCTTGGAGATGACCAGCGTGCCGCCGTTCTTGATGAACTCGGGCAGGCCGGTGGCGCTGTGGCACTTGGCGCAACTGAAGGGAACCGCACCAGCATCATCCCAATCGCGGAAGGCCATGGTGGAACCGGCAAAGTGGCCAGCGTCTTCGCGATGCATTTTGTTGACATCGATCTTGGTGGGGAGTTTGGTGTTCAGATCGACAATGCCATCATACATGAGCTGGATGACGTACTTGGGGTTGTGAGCGAAAGCGCCCGGGTCTTTGCTGGCCATCTGATAATTGAAGGCGGCTTTCAGCAGGCGCGGGGTCCACTTGGAGTAGGTGATGGCGGCCTTTTTATCATCCACATCAAACTTGCCGTCGCCATCTTTATCCTGCAGGAAGTAGGGATAGGTAGCGCCGTCATAGACGATGCCCAACCCGGCGACATCCTTGGCATAGGCGATGATGGCCTTGAGCAGCGACGCCTGAATACCGGCGAGTTCGGCCCCAATGCCTTCTTTTACATCGCCATTACCGTTGAAATCGCGGACCGTGGAGACCATGCGGATATTCTTGAGGTCGGCAGCGGTCTTAACACCCGGATGGCAAGCCGCGCACTTCACCACCTCAACTTCGAGGCTGTGCGGGTTGTGGCAATCGGCGCAGGTATCAAATCCGGCCGCGTGCTGGTTCTTGGGATCGTACAACTGGTCAGCGTATTCATAACCACCCTTCACTTCGGTGCCGTAGAGCGTGGCAGCCGCGGTGAAATAATGAGCATTGATGAAGCTGAAAGAGGATTTGGTGCCGTCGGCGTTGGTGATCGGGTCAACCGGCTTATCGAGGTCGGTGGCCTTGAACTTGGCGATCTGATCGTCGACCTGCTTCTTGGAAGCGCGGCCATCGTGGCAGCTCATGCAGCGGGCTTCGGGGCCAAGATCGCTGATCTTAATCCCGGAGGGGAACGTCACGCTGGTCAGCTTGAGGGCGGCATCGTTGTGGCAGGTGTCGCAGGTCAAAACCAAACCGGTGGGAGCGTCTTTGGTAACCTTACCGGTGGCCTGATATTCCTGGGCACCGACCGGGCTGTGGCACTGCGCGCAGGCAGCCGGCACGGCTTTGGGGGTGGCGGCATCCCAATGAACGAAGGCTTCAGCCTTGGCATCCGCATGGCCCGAAGCGGCCCACAACTTCTGGAAAGGCGCTTCGACAGCCGGCTTGGCGGTAGGCAGGGGAACCGCGGTGGGGATGGGGGCGGCAGTCGGAACGGGGACTGCGGTGGGGCAGGTGGGGCATTGGGTGGGGGCTGGTGTATTAGCCTGGCAGGCGGCCAACAGCATCCCGAGCGCCAATGTAAGCACCACAAAAAATACGATCTTACGTTTAGACATGTATCAATCTCCTCGAATCAATAGGCTAGGGGGGTAAATAACTTTTGGGTGGGCAATCAGACGACTCCGTCTCTTAAAGAGTTCTCACCTCCTATTTAGACCTTTTTAATGCACAAGCCAATTATACCAGTTTAGGCAAGGAAAACAACCCTTACTTGATTAGAAAAGGGTGATTTGTTAATCAAATGAAGGCAAAACAGGCAATGTTTACCGGGATTGTTACGAATTATTTTGCTAGTATTTGATAAATGCTCAAAGGATTAATAACCTTGACGGAATGGGGAAGCGGGTGTAGAATACTAAAACTTGATGCGGGGTAGAGCAGCGGTAGCTCGTCGGGCTCATAACCCGGAGGTCAGTGGTTCGAATCCACTCCCCGCTACTGA
>Ga0105047_10018196_pt1 | contig 10905 bp, 8 predicted proteins | sample MAT04_FD_78384 | JGI IMG/M metagenome (GOLD analysis project Ga0105047, IMG submission 78384) | Freshwater microbial communities from Lake Fryxell liftoff mats and glacier meltwater in Antarctica - MAT-04 (megahit assembly) | ecosystem: Environmental > Aquatic > Freshwater > Ice > Liftoff...
ACCGCCGGAATCGTGGTCGGTTCGGTGATCGCGCTCGAGGCGCTCTTTGCCGGACCGATCTGTGGCGCGTCGATGAACCCGGCGCGCTCGCTGGCGCCGGCGCTGGTGGCGTTCAACTTGGAACACCTCTGGCTGTACATGCTCGCGCCGGTGCTCGGCGCGATCTGCTCCGTGGGCGCGTGCCGCTGCGTCCAGGAAAAACCCTGTTGCTGTGCGGAAGGATGTTGAGCGATGAATAAGCAAAACGTGCTGGTGCTCTGCACCGGAAATTCGGCGCGCAGCCAGATCTGCGAAGCCTTCATCAGGCAGTACGGCAGCGAGCGCTTCGACGCATACAGCGCGGGCACCGAGCCCAAGGGACTCAATCCGCTGACCCTTAAAACGATGGCGGAAGTGGATATCGATGTCTCGCAGCACACCTCGAAACATCTCAATGAGTACCTCGGAAAGATGCCGGTCCATTTCCTGATCATCGTCTGCTCGGATGCCGACCAGAAGTGCCCGTCAATCTGGCCCGGCGTGCATCAACGCCTGCTCTGGCCCTTCGAAGATCCGGCCGCCGCGACCGGCAGCGAAGAAGAAAAGCTCGCCAGCTTCCGCAAAGTCCGCAACCAGATCCAGGCCAAAGTTGTGGAGTGGCTCGCGGGTATCCAGAAAATTTAGCGCGGCTTCGAGCGGCTACTCCAGCTTCCAATTGCGCGGCACGCAACACTGGCCCAGCGCCGGATGTCTCCTGCACGTGACGCGTGCCCCTCATCCCGCGAGCTTCGCTCGTCGACCTTCTCCCCCAAACGGGGAGAGAAGGCAAACGGGGGGAGAAGGAAAAAGCGCCCCACCCCTATCTGCGTCCGCTTACTTCAATACAATCCCGTCGATTTCCAACTGATACGCGTCCTGCGAATAGACCAGCATGGCGATGCGGTGGATGGCGCTGCGGCCGGTCAGATCCTGGTCGTAGCCGCTGTAACCGTTCAGCGGTCCTTTAAAGAAAGCGCCGTCGATCTTGATGGTGTTTTCGTGCCAGCCTTTGCTTCCCACGGGGACGGCTGTGCTCTCGAAGTATTGCGAATCGCTGGTGAAAAATCCGAAGGCCACCTTCAGCGGCTTGGGGCTGTTGTGGCGCGATCGGAAAACCAGCATTGTCTTGCCGGTCAGGTTTATGGCCGTTTCATGATTCTGAGTCAGAGCGCATTTTTCGCCTTCGCCCGCTTCGCCTTCAATGGTCAGAATCTTATTGCCGGTGTCCTTGTCCACTTTCACTTTCGCCACGGCCGGATTGGTCTTCGGCCACGTTTGCGCAACGAATTTTCCCGATACCTCCATGCCTTCAGCGGGCGTGCCGGCCTGCTTGGCTGCGACCTTCCACTCCGTCAGATTGACGATCTTATCCGTGGCCACGTTGCTCGTTCCGTACAGTTTGTCGAACTCTTCGGCCAGCTTCTGATAGGCCCACCAATTTTTCTCTTCGGCCATTTTGGCCAGATTCGCATAGGTCGCTTCAGCCAGAAGTTCATTGGGCCCCGACGCCATCAGCTTCACTTTGCGCTGCCAGTGTTCCTGATCTTTGGCGCCCAATTTCTCCAGCAGCGGAACAGCCAGCTTGGATTGGCCGCGCGCGGCGAGGTACCGAATCTGGCTCAGCGGCGCAACGTCCGGTGATGCCTTGAGAATATCGCTGATCGGCAGAGCCACCGCGCTGACATACATTCCAATGCGGTTGCCGCCCAGCAACACGTCCACGGCCAGACCGCGAGTCGAATCAAAACCGGTGATCTTGCCCTGCTTTGCATTGAATTTTCGCGCGGTCTCCTCGGTGAGGTCCACCATGCCGCCGGTGGCTGCCATCGCCTTCAGCGCGGCCTGTTCGAATTTCATCGCCGCCGCCATATCGCTCAGTTCCGCGTTGATGTCGTCGCGCACGCCGGTGAATTCCGACTTCACCGTCATGTCGCGAAGCTCGGTCTCCAGCTTTGAAAGCTCCGTGGTCGGGCCCTTGTTGACCAGCGTCGTCAGCACGCGCGCATAAAGCAGATCGGCGCCCAGTTCCAACTTCGGAGAGGTGTATGCAGCCTCGCTCGCCACCGGCTTAGAGGAGACCAGATCCGCAGGCGCGGCAACGGGCGGTGGGACTGTTTTTTCGGGCGTCTTGACATTCGTCGGAATAAGTTCGTCGGGAGGTTTCGTCACTGCGGGGTCCGCCGGCGCAGTCACCTTCACCGCATCCGTTGTCTTGATCGGTTCAACCGGTAGTTTAATTGGCGGCGCCGTTTTGACCGGATCGGGGCTCTTCACCGGGGGCGCAACGACGGGTGGAATCGGTTGCGCGACCGGCGGTTCCGGCGGCTTGACGATGGGCGGCAATTGCGCGATCGGCGGCTTATCGGTACTGGGTCCGCTCATAAAGAACGTGCCCAGAGCCAGAATGGCGGCAGCGGCGCCAGCTATGATTTTGATGCGATGATCGGGCTTCGCCACGGTCGCTTCGGCAGTGGCTTCTTCCGCCTTGTCCGCGACCGGCTTAAGCGGTCCCTCAGTCCTGTTCGCCCTGCGCGGCATCGCGCAGGAGGTCTTGCCTTTGAAGCTGACGGCCTTGGGAATGTTTCCGCCTTTGGCCGCATCCAAGTCTTCCAGCAAAGCCTGCCCGGAGGCGTAGCGGTCGTTGGCGCTTTTGGCCATCATCTTGGAGATGATGCGTCCGTATGAAAGCGGGATGGCCGGATCGGTGTCGCAGGGATTGGGCGATTCCGCAGTGATATGCAGCGCCATCACCGAGGCCCCGGTGGGCGCGTCGAAGGGCGTCCTGGCCGCCAGCATGTGATAAAACGTGCAGCCCAGCGAATAAATGTCGCTGCGCGCGTCGCAGTTCTTTTCGCCGCGTGCCTGCTCGGGTGAAATGTAATGCGGCGTGCCGACCGCTTGCCCGGCCTGCGTCATGCTTGCATCTTCCGGCGCTTCGGTCTGCTTGGCCAGGCCCAGGTCGCAGAGCTTGGCCACGCCCTGGCTGGTGAGCATGATGTTATCGGGCTTGATGTCCCGATGCACCAGGCCGTGCGTCTGCGCGTAGACCAGGGCCACGGCCATCTGGCGGATGATGCCGTAGGCGTCCGCCGGCGGAAACTTTCCATTGGCTTTTAAAATCTGCTTCAACGTCTTGCCGTCGACAAACTCCATGGCGAAGTACGTGAATCCGCCGGCCTCGCCGCAATCGATGCCGCTGATGATATTCAAATGGCTGAGCTTGGCGCTGAGACGCGCCTCATGCATGAAACGTTTTTTGAAGAGCGCGTCTTGAGCCAGTTTGGGAGGCAGAACTTTTAACGCGACGATGCGGTCCATCGAGATCTGGCGCGCGCGGAAGACCGCGCCCATTCCGCCCTGCCCGACTTTTTCGAGGATTTCGAAACCCGCGATGACCGTCACGCCTTTCATGGCGCGCTCGCAGGCGCGCGACTGATCCAGCGAGATGACGCCCTGCTTGACCAGCAGCGCGCTCAAGTCGTTGACAAGAATGCCGCTCTTACGCTGCTCGTCGCGCACTTTGTCGATCTGTGCGGCCGTGCAGTAACCGCGCTCGATGGCCACATCTGCAAACGATTTTTCCGGCGGCTTGGTCGCTGGCGCCGTCGGCGCGGCAGCGCTATCCGGCGGCTTGTGTGAAGGCGCACCGGGCGGCGTCAGAGAAGCGTTTAAAGAATTATCGCTCATGCCATGATCCGTGGACGCCAACTGGTATCTTTTAGACTGCACAAGTATGCAATCATCTGTCAGATTCCGGAGAATTTTCCGTAACTTAACTTATCCGAATTGCACGATGTAGACAAAGAAAAAAGCAGAGCCCGCTTCGCTGCACGGTGCTCGCGATGGGCAGCGCATGGCCGCGCTGCCGTGCGCGCTGGCCGTCCACGCGCTTCTGGATTCACCCCCCAAGGGCGTCTTCAGCGCGTATGAATCGCTGGGTCCGGAGCGTCTTCTAAACCGGATCGTGGAACAAGGATTCGTACGCAACAGCGTCTAGACACTCGCACAATTTCTAAAATTCCGGACAATACGAAACGTTTAATACAACTCCTCTTGAACTTGCAAACCGTTTATTAAAAACAGCTTATGACATTGCGCACAATGCTCAAAAAGCGGCACGGCGTCTGCCATATCACCCTTCGGAAGCTTAGAAAAAGAATCGAGGAAGATATGAAAACTGCATCCGCTCTCTCCGCCCTGTGCTGCGCAATCCTGATGGTCTTCATGGCTCCCACGAAGACCTCGGCCTTTATGGTCTTCGGCACACCGGAAAAACCCTACACCTGGAAGACTGCGAACGGAACGAAGGTGCTCTGGGAAGTCAACAGCGGCGCGCCTGCGATGGTGCGCGATGCCATGATCGCCGCGACAGCCAACTGGAGCAGCGCGACAAACGGAACCGTTCAGTTCGCCGAAGGCAGCGGCGGCATCACCATCGAATGGGACGCCGACGGCAAGCTGATCGCCGACCCGCTCTACCTGGCCTACACAACCTTCAACGCCAACCATCAGGAGATCCGCAGTGCGCGCATAATCATCAATGCCTCACGCTATACCTGGCAGCGCGGCGGATACGGCGGCGTCTCGACCCAGGCCGGAAAATCCGAAGCCAATCTCGACAGTGTCATCCTTCATGAGCTGGGACATGCGCTCGGCCTTGACCACTCCGACCGCAACACTGCGACAATCGTGGGAGCAGTCAGCTATGGAAATCTTCCGACGATGAATTCAGTGGTCTATGCCGGCGCCGAGTCGCTCCATCAGGACGATCAGGCCGGAGCCCGCTCGCTCTACCCTTCAGACGCGCCGATCGAAAGCATTCAGCAGTCGGAAACGGCAGGCAGCAAAACGCCGCTGCTCATCACACTTCCGAAGTCCAAAGGCCGCGCCTCCTTCCGTGCACGATTGAAGGTCAGTGGCGGAAGCGGCCCGGTGACCTGGAACTTCGGCGACGGCTCCACCCGCACCGGATCGCGCAGCAGCGCGAACCACGTCTTCACCACTCCCGGCATCTACACAGTGACCGCAACGTGCGGCCAGCAGAGCGGCGAAGTGAAGATCGAAGTCGAAGCCCGCAACAGCAGAAGGTAACGCCTGAAGTTGTGATCCAAGATAAGTTGGGGATGATTGAGATCATCCCTTTTTTTCGTTTTGGCAAGTTCGAACCAAGGCTCGGATTTCGCGTGGTATAATGATGCCTTGATGGGGGACTTAAACGAGGAATAGGACTAATGACATCCGAGCCCGTAGTACCTGTTTTATATGAAACACATATGCACACCTCCTTGTGCCGACATGCCGTCGGTGATCCCGAGGAGTACGCCGAGGTCGCGCAGAGACGTGGTTTGAAAGGCATTATCGTCACCGATCACAATCCCGTCGAAAACTGGACCGCGCGCTCGCGCATGACGCTGCAGGAACTGCCCGATTATGTGGAAATGGTTCAGCGCGCTCGCGACGCGTGGGCCGGCGAAATTGACGTGCGACTGGGATTGGAGAGCGACTTTTTTCCGGGGATCGAAAGTTATCTTGAGAAGCTGCATCAGATGCACCCCTTCAACTACATCCTGGGTTCAGTCCATCCGCAGATCAGTGATTACCAGACGCTCTACATGAAGCCCGAACCGGCCGACTATCAGAGGCTTTATTTCGAGCATCTTGCGATGGCAGCGGAAACGCGACTCTTCGATTGTCTGGCGCACCCGGATTTGGTGAAAAATGTCCATCCGCGCCGCTGGAATCCCGAACTGATAATGGATGCGATCAAGTCCAGTCTCGACCGCATCGCAAAAACGGGTGTGGCGATGGAGTTGAATACCTCCGGTGTCAACAAGGACGTGCCCGAGATGAACCCCGGACGGCGCATACTCGAAGAAATTCATGCGCGGAAGATTCCCGTGGTTGTCGGCGCCGATGCTCATAAACCCGAGCGCGTGTCAGACGGCTTTGAGCGGGCCCTCAGTTTGCTAAGTGACATTGGGTTCACCCACGTCAGCCTCTTTTTGGAGAGGCGCCGGAGTGAAATCCGAATCACAGACGCACTACCGAGTTTGCGCCCGCTCCTTGCGCCAAACGTCAACGCATGAGGTTCACATGAAAGTCTCCGGCAAGCGCCTTAAAGAGCCCATGGTCGCCAGTGTGCATCCCGGAAGTTTTCCTGTGATTCAGGTGCCCGATTCAGCGCCTGAGCACGACGAAAAAGGCGGAACGACGCTGAAGTTCTGGTTCCACGGCAAACAACTCCTCTATAAGGAGGCGCGCGCCCGAACCGGCGAGCACTGGGCCGAAAAGATCGCCAGCGAACTGGCCGCCGAGCTCGGACTTTCGACTCCCTATGTCGATCTCGCGCAATGGGACGGAAAATTTGGAGTCGTCACCTGCAGCTTCCTGAACTCCAGCCAGTCCTACCTGCATGCGAAGGAACTTTTTGAACGCGAAAACAAAGACAATGCCGGGCAGCCCGAACCGGCTTCGAGCGAGCACACGCTGCCCAATGTCGTACGTGTTTTGAAGAAAGTCGGCCAGCCGGTGCGCTGGGTAATCCCCTCTCACATCGAAAATGCGGCCGACACCCTGATTGGATACCTGATCTTCGACGCGTGGATATCCAACGAAGACCGTCACAACGAAAACTGGGGCGTGATCGAAACACGGAGCAAGGGTGAAAAGCCGGCGCTTAATCTGGCTCCGACTTTTGACCACGCCTCGTCTCTGGGACGCGAACTCAGTGACGATCAGCGCAGGAAGATACTCGCTGAAAAGAAAGTCACGGAGTATGTCAAACGCTGCAAATCCGGCTTTGTCGATGCGGGCAAGACGGAGTTTCTGACGACGCATCAGGTCTTGGAGCGAAGCGCGACCATACTGGCGCGGCCCACTGCGGCGTGGATGGAGAAGCTCTTTGCGATTCCTCACGAACGCATCGTCAGCCTCTTCGATAAGCTTCCATCCGACGCCATTTCGAAGGTCGGGCGCGACTTCGCTCTGGCAGTCATGGACGCAAATATCGAGTGCTTGAAACAGAACCATGGATACCTGAATTCGGCGCCGCCCGGCGCCGATCAACCACGGGTGTGACTTCAATGAAGTCTCCTATGGGTCTGTCTCCGTCAAGGGGAGCGGGAAAATGCAACCGACGAGACACGGAACCCCTATGATATACTCCAAAGGGTCGTTGTAGTGTCAGGCCGCGCTACTACACTGCAGGTGCCTGTGATGTCCTTTTCCTCTCGGAATAGAATGAATGAGCATCAGTGTCGAGCGGCAATTGCTGGCGCAGCAGGAAATCAGCCACGCGCTGGCGAAATCAAGTTCGCTGCTTCAAGTCTCTGAAGTACTTCTGAAGATCATCAGCAACTGCCTGGATTGGGATATGGGCGCGCTCTGGCAGGTCAACCCTGAAACCCGGCGCATGCACTGTGTCAATATCTGGCGCGCGGATAAGAATAGTTTTCCACTCTTTACTGAAAAAACGCGCGCCATTCAGTTCGAGCGCGGGGCCGGCATACCCGGACGGGTCCTGGAAGACGGATGTCCGGTCTGGATCGACGACGTTGCGCACGACCGCAATTTTCCGCGCGGACCCTACGCCCTTGCCGAAGGACTTCATTCAGCCGCGGCTTTTCCGATTCGCCTCGATGTCGAAATGCAGGCGGTCATGGAGTTCTTCAGCCGCGAAATCCGTTCGCCCGATCAATCCCTGCTGAACATGATGGCCGCCGTTGGCAGCCAGGTGGGGCTGTATATCGAGCGCTGCCGCATCAACGATGCTCTCAAAGAAAGTGAAGAACGCTACCGCATCATTGCCGAAACCGCCTCCGACGCGATTCTCACCATCGACCATGAAAGCAAAATTGTTTATGCCAACGCGGCCGTCGCGAAAATATTCGGATATGGCGCGGACGGGATAATAGGCAAGAGCTTGACGGACCTGATGCCCGAGCGCTACAGGCCGCAGCACCGCGCCGGGATTGAGCATTTTCTGAAAACGGGGAAGCGCAACATTCCCTGGCAGGGCATCGAGCTACCGGGATTGCATAAGAGTGGAAATGAAGTCTCGCTCGAAATCTCGTTCGGAACTTTCGCAAAGGGCGATCGTCACTTTTTCACAGGCATCGTCCGGGACGTGACGTACCGCAAGAATCACGAGGACGCTCTGCGCCGCGCCCACCAGGAGTCCGAATCGGCCAATCGCCACAAGGACGAATTCCTGGCCATTCTTTCGCACGAGTTGCGCACGCCACTGACGCCCATCCTGGGTTGGACGCGCCTGCTCTGCAGCGGCAAGCTCAGCGAAAAGGAGACGATGCGCGGCCTGGTGGTGATTGAACGCAATGCCCGCATGCAGGCGCAACTCGTTGAAGATCTGCTCGATATTTCGCGCGTGATCACCGGCAAGTTGCAGATCGAACGGAAGCCTGTCGACCTGGCCCTTGTGATCGAAGCCGCTCTGGATGCCGTCCGGCCGCTGGCGTTGACAAAAACAGTTGTACTCGATTGCAAACGGGTGGGCGGACCTTTTCTTGTGAACGGGGACAGCGTCCGCCTGCAGCAGGTCTTCTGGAACCTGCTCAATAATTCGATCAAATTCACGCCCGCCGCCGGCCGCGTACAAGTCACCTTGCAGCACTCGGATGAAGGGGTGCAGGTCAGCGTCTCAGACACCGGCATCGGCATCGCACCTGAATTTCTGCCGCAGATGTTTCAGCGTTTCCGGCAGGCCGATAGTTCCAACACGCGCGCTCATGGCGGGCTGGGGATTGGACTCTCGCTCGTCCAGTATCTCGTCAGCATGCATAACGGAACGGTCAGTGCGGGAAGCGACGGCCCCGGCAAGGGCGCCGTTTTCACCGTTCTGCTTCCGGTTCTCGATTCGCAGCTTCCGCCGGCCCGGCGTACGGGGTCGAGTTCCTTTGCCGGGCCTGACCAGGTCGACTTGAAGAATGTGCGCGTGCTGGTCGTTGACGACGACGTCGACACGCTCGAATTTATTTCAATGACACTGCGCTTCTACGGAGCGGACGTCACCACCGCCACCAATGCTGCCGACGCGTTGCCGCTCTTTGAAAAAACGCGCCCGCATGTCGTGCTCAGCGATATCGGCATGCCCGGCGAGGACGGTTGTGCGTTGATCCGAAAAATTCGGCTGGCCGAGCAAGTTTGGGGCGGGCACGTGCAGGCCGGGGCGATCACCGCGTTTGTCAAACCCGAAGACGAGGCGCGCGTGCTTGCCGCCGGCTTCCAGATTCATATCCCCAAGCCGATTCACTTGAGCCACCTCGCCGAAGCGGTGGCCGCGCTTGCCCGTCCTGAACCTGATGCTTGATCTAAACCTCGTTCGGATGTAGCCGTCTACGAAGCGGAGACTCTGCCAAGCTTTTTTCGCTCGTGCTGTTTCTCGCCGCTCCGCGGCGAGTGACGGAAATCTTCGATCACATGTCTACATTCGACTGTGAATTGCTCTAGCGTCAGGCAAACGCTTTCTTGAAATTGTGATCGAAGAGCAGCGCCCATTCACGGCGCTGGATATCCAGCAGCACCGCGCTGCTTTGCGGATCGCCCGCGCGGGTGCAACAATCCACAAACCACGCTCCGTCCCAGTCGGCTTGCTGCGTCAGTTGCGCGTTGAATGCTGCGCCGCCCGGACCAGCCGCCGCCGCAATCTCGCGCGCATCTTCGAGCAACTCTTTCTTGATCGGATGTTCGCCCACGCGGTTGAACCAGTACTTCGCATTCTCCGGATCGGGCTCGCGCCGGTGCAGGATGGCATGCCAGAAGCTTCCGCTGGGCGTGGCCAGCGACTGCGAAATGTCGTGGCTCTCCTTCATGAAATCAAAGAGCAGCCACAGTCCCGCACGCAGGGCCTGCGCATCGTGTGGCATGCGCACGCGGCGCTTCAGCGAGATATTCTGGTCATCCATCGACTGCAATTGCGCCAGCGCTGCCGCATCCGGCGTTCCGAATACCAGCGTGCGCGGACGCAGTTCTAATTTGGCCCGCCCAATCAATTCCTTAGCCACCGGCCCGTAGTTGTCATCTTTAATCTCGCGCATCGATCCTGCCCTCAGTGTTGAATTCCGGCCTCAAGTAGAACCGCTCCAACCTTGCATTGCACGCGCCCATTTCCGAATTGGCCTGAAACATGGCCCGCGCATTTCACTGTGCCCTGCGTATCCATCGAAAGGTCTATCAAACGGGCGCGACGACATTCGTTTTCATGCCGGACAGAAAATACCCGCGCTCGATTCAGTCATGCATTGGCGCGCCCGATGCAACAGCCGGGTACGAGACTGCGGCACACTTTCCTTTACGCCGCGCATAACCCTATGGACACGGAGCAGATGCTATGGAAACGCAGGGACAGAATATAAAGTCCGTACGAACGCGCCGTATCGAAGGACTCCGCGCAGCCGGCGCATCGTCGCCGCGCAGCGTGGCGTATTGCCGCCCTGAGACGCTGGCCTTCGCGCAGCGCCGGGAGATCGACGCTCTCGAGCGTGAAATTCAGGAGGCCTTCGAGCGGAAAATCCGCGCCTTCGCGATGTTTGCAATCACCATCAGTCTCTCCGTTGTCGCCTACATTCTCTTCAAGTGGTAAAGTACTCCGTCGAAAACCGGCCGACGAATTCGAACTTATCGCAGCAACCTCAGCTATTGAGTCGCGCATTGATAAAGTGAAGGGATAGAGGAATACGACCGGCTGTTGGGGCGTATTCCTCTGTCACTTTCATTACGCGCGACTCAATATTACGATTTCTACTCATCATGGAGCTTCCGCTCTTACTTTGAGTAGACGCATTGCATTCCTTATCGCCGCCGACGCCACGTTCACGACCGGCGTCGATCCTGTTTAATCCGGCGGAGCGGCCGGCGGAACGGCCGGCGGAA
>Ga0105047_10018197_pt1 | contig 10904 bp, 7 predicted proteins | sample MAT04_FD_78384 | JGI IMG/M metagenome (GOLD analysis project Ga0105047, IMG submission 78384) | Freshwater microbial communities from Lake Fryxell liftoff mats and glacier meltwater in Antarctica - MAT-04 (megahit assembly) | ecosystem: Environmental > Aquatic > Freshwater > Ice > Liftoff...
CCACCGGCTGGCCCCCACTCGTCGAACTCCGCCGGGAGTTTGGAGTTCGGCGGGTTGCTGCGGGCCGAGTGGTACAGCTTTCCGGTGCTCAGCGTCCGATACCCGTGCTCCGCGAAATACTGCGGCAGGGCCACACGATCGCGAAACTCCGGGACGTTCCGAAACCACGGCTCCAACCCATGAATGCCAGTCGTCGAGGGGCGCAGGCTCAGCATCAAGCTGGTGCGCGACGGGTTGCACAGCGGAGCTTGGCAATGGGCATTCGTGAAGAGCGTTCCGCGCGCCGCGAGTGCGTTGATCTGTGGCGTCTGTACCAGCGGGTGCCCGCCCAGACAGCCGATCCAGTCGTTCTGGTCATCGATGGCGATGAACAGCACGTTGGGGCGGCGAAGTTTTTCCTCTGCTGGCAATGCAGCGAGGGGGATTCCTACGCCAAGAACAATGAAGCTGACAAACCATCGCATCGTCACTTCCTCGAAACGAGTTTCGTACGAGGGGAGTGTTTCCCGCGTGGGCTGGCCTGTCAATGAGCGTCAGGTAAACTCGCGAGAAGCGAATACCCGTCGCAGAATCCATCAGCGTGCGTCTAGCGGCCCAGTGGCGTTGTGGAACGTCAGTCTTGGATTCCCCCATCAGTGGAAGAGACACAAGGAATCTTCGGGCAGACTGAAGTTGATGGCGGCGACAGGGGGAGAGGGTTGGAACACGAATCTTCACGAATGGAAGTGTGAGATCGGAATATGAAGGCCGAACTTTGAACGGAACGGACGTAGGCGTTCGCTCGACACACAGTCTGTTCACTGTTCCGTGAAGTACTTTAGTTCTTCGGAGCCACCAGAGCGGGGATGCTCAATAGGGCGGGTGATTGCGGAACCGGGACTGATGATCCCTGGGACTCCGGCGGAGAGGCTGAGTCAGTCGACTGGCGAACGCAAATCACGACCACGACTTCATGGATGTTTTTCCCCGTCGACTTCCCGGCCAGGATTGAGCTGATTCGTTTGGCTCGACTCACCGCTTCGGAAGGTGACCGTTCGCTTTCGAAATATAAGCCGCCGAGTACGATGCAACTCCCCGGTGGGACCTGCAAGCTGGCCATCGACTCTGCGGAAATCGACTTCGATGGTTCCGAAGCATTCGAATCGCCGACATCGAGCCGAATCGTACCGTTGTCTTCCAGAGTCGGCCTGAGTGCGAGCTGGAATCCGCCTTGCAGGAAATCGACTGTATCGCTCTCGTCAGCGTCCCGAGTCAGGTGCCGACGAAACCCTTGTTGCTCGGTCAGTCCGATTTCGGCCAGCTGTCGATTGACGACCGGCACGGGGGCCATGGCCGTGACCAACGCCTCGGAGGATTGTTGCAGGCGGGCGACGATCTGATCGTGGCTCATTGGAGAGACGCCGCAGCTGACACCATCGACCAACTCGAACCAGCCCTCGGTGGCATGGCCGACGGGGACATCGGTGGGGGCGTGAACCTGGCCGCATTTGGAGCAGGGGCCTCGTCCGGAGACGACAAGGGACTGATGCAGGGTGCCGCGTGTCGCATCCGGAACAGCGCGGGTCTCGATGATTGTCGCTTCAATCTCGAACCGCGGTTGTGGTTTGGGCAATGCCGGTAAGTGTTCGGGTCCCGTGTAGATCCGGGGAGCGTGTATGACGACCTCGGGATGGGACTTTGACACCAGAGAACCCGCAGGAGAGGGCGGACTCGTCACGGGAACGCGCGTCTCTTTCTGGAGAGATGCCTGTTGAGCGGGCCGATTCACGGCGGGCGGAACGAAGCTGTTCACGATTCTTGTTCGGTTCGATTGCGTCCCCCGAGACGGCAACCCGGGTTGAATCAAGATTCCAGTCGCTTGGTCAAAGGTCGAGCCAGCGTAGGTCTCCGTGGCCAAGTCGAGCGTGATTGGTGAGGAGAGCTTCTGGCGGGCCTCAAGTTCGGCGTTCGGGTCTCCAAAGTCGTCGGTGGTCGCAGACGTGGAGAGCGTCTCAATGATGGCGAGCTCCCCGGCCTGGCGAATCTGCCAGCCATGTACCTTCAAGACTTGTGTGAGAGCCTGGCGGAGATCGACTCCGGACCAACGGTAAGTCACGGTGCCCTGCAGTCCGGGGGCGCTGATCAGGTTCCAACCCGCAGCTGGCCCGAGCTTCGCCAAGAATTCCTGGAGCGTGGCTTCATCGGCATCGACATCGAAGCGCCCCGGAACACCAGTCGTTTCCACGATTCGAACTCGAGTCAGGCACGACACGGGTTGGATTCCCGTCCGGGTGGAGGAACCAACGTCAGTGGGAGAGATTAAGGCCACCGATTCTGACGCGGCGAGAGCTTCCTGCCGCTGGGGCGAGTTCGGGGATTCGGTGAGATTCGCTGCCGTCGGAGCGGTCTGGGTCTGCTCGTCTGATCTCGATCGAGACAGTGGAAATTGGGAGACTTGCAGTCGCTCGCGTTTCAGCTGATCGACCTCGCGCTGTAACTCTTCGACCATGCGTGTGGACTGGTGGGTCGTGAGCAATTGCTCGGCATGACGAATCTCGGCAAGTTGGCCTTCGAGCTGGGTCCGTACGAGTTCGCTGACTTGGCCCTTGAGCTGGACAATCTCGGTTTCGATTCTGGTGGCGGTTTCGCTGTTCTGGTGTGGGACTTTTGGTGCGGTGACAGCGGAGGATGTCAGCGAGACGGATGGAGGAGCTGTGGCCAATGGCTTCTCAGTCGCGAGCGTCTGATTGTCGCCGGTGGAAGTGGATTGCGGGGCAAATGGATGTTTCTCATGAGCGTCATTGACCACCTGACCGGGTTCGAGTGGATCGATAGCAGCGTATTCCAGCGGCTCCGGAACCAGCTTTTGGGAGTTCTCATTGAGGAGGCCCTGGACTTCCCCCTCCATGGCAACTTCGATTGGATCCCTGAAACTTGAAGTCGGAACCGCTCCCGCGTCTTCCGCTGAGGGAGGACTGTCCGGCGGAGAGATCGCGACCGTTGAAATTCCCGATGAGGGAACTCCCATTAGGGAAATCGCTGCGACAAGGCACAACATGACAGCGATGGTCAGTCCACCGATCGCGATTCGAAATGCCGGATTCCGCCTGACCACAGTCGTTTCACTCCCAAGATCTACACGTTGTGCTGCGGGGATTTCGCGGAGCACCGTAATCTAATGTATCGGTCAGGAATGCAGGCCAACTGTCGTTAAAGTCGATTTATTCGTCAAACTTGAAAAAGCAACTGCCGAGGAGCAATCAGAGAGATGCGACGTAAAGTCATTGAGGATTTCGGCTTGTCGGATAATTCGAATCCGGTACACTTACCCCAGTGAGCAGAGGCGGTGAACTCTTCCCGGAGAGCCGTGTCCGCTGGCTGCAGTACCCGATAGTGTAACGGTTAGCACAACAGATTTTGATTCTGTTCGTCCAGGTTCGAATCCTGGTCGGGTAACTTGGTGATCTCCGCACCTTGACCGCACACCAGCGGTCAAGGTGCTTTTTTTGTCATTCCGGATGTCGTCGATGTTGTGCATCGGCAAAAAAACCCCGCAACCAAATATGGTTGCGAGGTTTGTGACTTTTTGTGATGCAGTGGGCCGCTTACTTGGCAGCGGCTTCATCGCCTTCCTTCTTCTTCTTGACGACTTCAGGCTGCATCTGGGCGGCACCGGGCTCGATCGGCTTGATGTCTTCGGCCCGAGCAGCTACCACATGCACGACGATCCGGTCAGGTGCACCCTTGACTGTCACCCCCGTTGGCAGATCGGTCAGGTCGCGGACGTGGATCGACTGGCCCAATTGCAACGCGTCAATCTTAACCACGATCATGTCCGGGACGTCAGCAGCGGACGCTTCGATGTGCAGGCTATGGAGTGGTTGCTCCAGAATTCCACCGAGAATGACACCTGGTGCGGTTCCTCGCAGCTGAACTGGGACCACAACGTGGACTCGTTCGTTGACATCAATCCGGACGAAATCGACGTGGGTGATGTATTTCGAGAAGGGATCCCACTGGACTTCGCGCACGAGGGCGGTTTCGACTTTGCCCTCGCAGTGAATTTCCACCAGCTTGTGGCCACTGTATACCAGTGGGCGAATCACCTCTTCAGGCATCGTCAACATGGTCGATTCCTGGCCGTGACCGTAGAGGTTGGTCGGAATTTGCCCTTCCAGTCGCAGGCGAGCTGCTGCTCGTGATCCCTTGCCTGTGCGCTTCTGTGCATCAATTTTCGTTGCGTTTGCCATGACTGCGTCCCTTGTCCGAAGCTCCCGAAACGGGCGCTCCCTGTGCCGACACCATCTCCGCAACTCGCCGCTGAAGAGGCAGCACGGAAAGAAGCCGGGAATGATATCGGGCGAGTGTGCCGCACGCAACTTCGGCTGGGAGATCAGAGAAAGTGTACGGGAGAACACTGCTTATTGATGAAGTCGGGGCCAATCACCGCCCATCCCGCAGTCGATCACCCAGGAAATTATCGAGGTCATCGATCGCATAAATCTTCGCAATTGTCTGGTCGAAGTCGTAGGCCACCCGGCGGTAGCGGACTTTTTGATCGTCGAGAATGACGTAACAGGACCGGTTATCGCCGTCGCGCGGCTGCCCAACGGAGCCCACGTTCACCAAGACTTTGCGCTCAGTGAAATCCCACTTGAACTCGATCTCATCCGGGCTGAGGAAGGAATAGTCTTCGGTGAAGATCCCCGGAATGTGGGTGTGCCCCTGAAAGCAATATTTGTCGACCAAGCCAAAGATGCGTTCCATCTTACGTTGGTTGTAGATGTCTTCCGGGAAGACATATTCATTGAGCGGATTGCGGGCAGATCCATGGACGAAGAGGTACTTTTCCTCGCGCTTCATGCGCGGCAGGTCGCCGAGAAACTCCCAGCGTTTTTCGTTCCCCGCCCGATCGCCGGTCTCCAGCATCTTACGGGTCCAGAGAATGGCCCTTTCGGCTCCCGCATTGAAGCCCGCCGGATCGAACAGAGCCGCCTGGTCATGATTCCCAAGAATCACAGTGGCGCAATTCTGCATCACCAGATCGATACATTCTCTGGGATTCGGGCCGTAGCCGATAATATCGCCCAGACAGTAAATCTCTTGGACGCCTTGCTCACGGATGTCAGCCAGCACGGCGGTGAACGCCTCCAGGTTTCCGTGGACATCACTGACGATCGCTCTCAAGACGCTCAACTCTTCGCCCTCCCCCTACGAGGGCTCGATCGGCTGGTTTCGATCGTTCCGCTGGTAGAATCGCCCATTGTGTCATCGGATCGATTAAGAACGCAAGTCCATGTCGCCACTCTTGATATTGAAGATGGCGTTCACTCCGCAAGACTTCTCGTCGACAGGCCGACAGCAGCGTCTCTGAACGCTGAAAACCAGCTCTCTTTCTCCGCGAAAACCCCTCTCCCCCCCGCCTCGAATTTTCGAGTAACCTCCCGCCTTCCGGAGAGTCCCGGGGCTCTGAAACGCGAGCCATGTTTCGGGAAGCTGTTCGCAAGGAGGCGATCAGGATGCGCACTATTCATCAGTCACTCTTCAGTAGGGTGGCGACAGTCTGTCTTTACAGTCCACGTGTCGCGTTCATCCTCTTGACGTTTTCATGCTCCGCGATGGGTCAAGCCCCTCGCTCGCGCGCCATCGCGTCGACAGTCCAAGCCGTCTCAGCCGCTCCACTTCAGGACGATGCCACACTCCATGCCGTGACGTTTGTGGGAGCGAGTTTCGGCTGCGTAGTTGGTGACCGCGGTGTCTGCTGGATCACTCGCGACGGAGGAGAGAGTTGGAACTTCTCCCCGACCCCCGTGCAATGTGCGCTCCGTGGAGTGCATTTCCTGACCGATCGCATCGGCTGGGCTGTGGGGGGGGAGGTCGCACCGTATACGCGATTTGCGAGTGGAGTTGTCATCCATACGCTCGACGGCGGCCAATCTTGGCAGGTGCTCTCTCAGCAAACGGTTCCTCCACTCACACAGGTGCGATTCCTCGATCAGGAACTGGGCATGGCGGTCGGCGATGCCAACTCCAGCTGCGCGAGCGGAGTTCTGGCAACTGTCGACGGCGGGAAGACGTGGACACCGACCGATGGCCCCCGCGCGTCGGGCTGGCGGACAGCTGCCATCCTGCCGAATGGGTCGGGAATCGTGGCCGGAGCGAGAGGCGAAATGGGTGTCCTGGGTCGTGGCCAACTGGTCCGAACCGTCGAGACTCTCAAGGGGCTGCGCGGCTTGAACGCAGTGACAATCGGCTCTGACGCAACCGGTTGGATGGTCGGAGAGGGAGGCTGGGTACTAAAGACGAAGAACAACGGCATCAGCTGGGCTCCCCCCGAAGGAGATCTCCCCTCAGCCCTGCGTGATTGCATGGAGTTCCAGGCGGTGTCCCAAGTCGGTGATCGGGTTTGGATTGCGGGCGCTCCCGGCAGTGCGATCTGGCACTCGCGGGATGGCGGCGGAAGCTGGACCACGCAGTCCACTGGCCAGACGACACCGCTGCGTTCGATCTGTTTTACGAATGAGCAGCATGGCGTAGCGGTCGGTGACCTTGGAAAGATTTTGGTGACGCGCGATGGTGGAGCGACGTGGACAGCGGCCCGTGGTGGCGGGCGACGACTGGCTCTGTTGATGATTCACGCTCATCCGCAGCAGGTCTCGTTCGGAATGACAGCGTACTTCGCCGGAGAATGGGGATATCGATCGGGAGTAGTGCTGCTGACCCGCCGCGATCTGGGGACTGATGCCTTGCGCAACTCTCCCGTCCAGTCGCGTTTAGAGGATGCCTTTTCTGTGGTCGGTGGTAGTCGTGCCGACATCGATTGGAGACTGCCCGTCACCGTGCCGAATCTCGACCGCGAGCGCAACAAGCTGATTGACGAGTGGCTGCTGCTCACTGACCAGAATCTGGAGCAAGTGGTCACGACCGACTTGGTCGCCAAGATCCGGATGTGGCAACCGGATGTCGTGCTCATCTCGAAGCCCGCTGACCAGGATGCCGCCGGAAAGATTGTATGGGATGTCGTTCAAGTCGCAGTCAAAGCGGCGGCGATGCCCTCGAAGCATGCCGACTTGGAGTCATTGGTCAACTTGCCCCCCTGGCAAGTCCAGAAGGTCTTTTCGAAGACTCCCGGTGAGCGCGGGGCTGAGAACATCGCGGCGCAAAACTACCTTACCCGAGCCGGCGTCACCATCGATCAGTGGGCCGAACCCGCAGCGGCTCGACTATTCGATCACAGCGAGATCGTCATCCGCGACGAGGGACTCACTTTGGTTCAATCTCCAATGCAGGACCAGACCGTTGCGGGCCAGTCACTCTTTGGCGGGCTGGAGATCCTCACCGGGGGACCTGCGCGGCGGACCCTCTCCACCGCTTCCCTGGATGACATCGAGAAACGGAAACATGCGATTAAGAATCGACTCAACTTTACACACTCCGCCGAAGCCCAAATGGACAGCCGCTCCCAGGGAGCTGAGCTGATCGCTCATTTGCAGGGGACAGCGGAGGAATTGCCTCCCGACCAGGGTGCCAAGCTGCTTTCGGATGTCGCCCGGGGTTACCAACAACGAATGCTCTGGAACTCGGCCGAACAAACCCACTCGCTACTGCTGGACATGTATCCCGATCACCCCGCAGCTGCGGACAGTGCCGCGTGGCTACTGCGGTTCTGGACCAGCTCCGAAATGAGCTGGCAACGACTGCGGCCCCGGATTTCCAAGGAGACGATTTCCCAGATCGATCCGGCCATCGCCCAAGCCCGATTCGAGTCTCAACTGAGGAACAACCAGAAGTTCCCTGGCATGCTCGCCGCCCCAGAGGTGGAGCCAGTCCCTCGGGCTTTTAACGACGTCGAAGGGCCCGTGCGTGTGAAGCCGAAAAACTTTGGCCAAATCCTGGAGGGTGATACCTCGGGAGCCGACCTCCTGACCATGGAGTCCGAACTGTGGCGGACGCAGGCCACCAAAGTTGCCAGCCTGGTCGAGAAGACCTCTCCGGGGTTCTTTCGAGAACCGGACGTGCAGATGTCGCTGGCTGCTCTGTTAAGGCGCGGATCGAAGCACGCGGATGCCGATCGGATCGTCGATCAACTGATGACTCAGAACTCGAAGGACCCGTGGAGTATTGTGGCTCAGGGTGAAGCTTGGCTCTTGCGTCCCCAGGCCCGTTCGCCGCGTCCCGTTCTGCTCTGCCGCAAGACGGGACTGCCTCCGCGTTTGGATGGGAAGCTCACCGATCCCTGTTGGGAGGGAGCTGCCGAAGTCCAGTTGTCCGATCAGGCTCCGCGGGGCAGTGATGGCGGGTTCGTGGACTCTCAAGAGCAAGGCCAGAAGGGGGGACTCCAAGTCACTGGCCCCCAGGCACTGGTCATGCTGCTGTACGATGACCGGTTCCTGTATCTGGCGGGGAGTCTACCCCGGGCCGCAGGACAGTTGCCCGACCCCCCACTCGCAGCTGGTCGCACGCACGATGCCGACTTGTCTCGGCACGACCGATTGAGTTTTCAGTTCGACGCCGACCGTGACTACAACACTTTTTACCGGTTCGATGTCGATCAGCGGGGTTGGACGAGCGAGTCGTGCTGGGATGCGGCGGGCTGGAACCCGAAGTGGTACGTCGCCAGCTACGGGGACGATCAAGTCTGGCGATTTGAGGCTGCGATCCCTTGGGCAGAACTGGTTCCGACTGCCCCCACGAGTGGCACATTCTGGGCCGCCGGGATGACACGAGTGATTCCGACCGTCGGGCTTCAGGGCTGGAACCACCCACTGACGGAGACGCCGGCAGCGCAGACTTTCGGCCTGCTGCGATTCGAGTGATCGAGTGGCCGCGGGAGGGGCGGACTCGCCGAACATGCTCAACACTCCCCGTACCCACCTGCGCCAGAAGGTGGGCGATTGCCAAGCGGCATCTCTTTCTGCTCGGCTCGCCAGCCCAAAAGTTCCCGAGCGGAAGGTCCATCTCCTGTTCGAAGTCCACCTTCATTCGCCCACGTTCTGGCGAAAGTCGCGACTGAGGAATGGCGACCCGCTCGATGATTTGCACCGCCATCATGTTCACAGCTTGAGCTTCGCCTTCCCTTCAGGAACTCGCGAGAAGCCGCGTAACACGACTCGGCAGACCGCCCTAAACGGCGAAGAAGCCTGCTTGGCTCCGAGAAGGCTGGAGCGCGAAGTCCTCTCCGCTTCCCCCTGCGATCGTACGCTCCAGAGAGCCGGCGGATTGCGTCGTTCCGCCCACCGTGTGGAGTGATCGCAAGTCAAGAGCCGGTCGAGTGTCCTCACTCTGGACCTCGCGAATTGGTCAATCCGAGCTCGGATGAATTTGATGTAAAACACTTCTCGATGTTCACCGACGATCATGTTGCTGATCGTTGCACTCTTCTCCTCTCAGCTTCTACTCGCACATCCGGGTCATACTCGGAAGGACGCGAACTCGCCACGACGAGAAAGGAGCTGGACTGCGGAGGACCAACCCTCCCGGAACGGGTCATTCGTCGTCGTGAAGGATGGGCAAGTCCAGATTCGGCAGGCCGATGCAACACTGGTGAACCGGAATTTGTCTGAACTGTCCGACACTGATCCGCTGTGGGTCGAGCAGCGGCAAGCGGCGAGAAGCCTGTTCTGATACTCGCGAGTCGGGGTGAGAGGCGAACGATGGGGGAAGGGGCTTCGGGTATTGGGTCGATGGTTTTGCGACCGGCGCGGTCGTGCTGTTCCAGTATCGTCACATTCTCTTCGCGAGAATATCCCGCGTCGGCGTTGAAGGCTTGACGATTCTCGGTGGCACCAGCACTGTTCAGGTTGTTACTTATTTGGTCCAGCATCGGCTGCACCTGGCGCACATCGTTCGTCTGATCGGTCACATCGGAGGAGATGAGAATTTGTTGTTCGTTCACCGCAGCCAGCGAGATTCCGCATTGGTCTCAACCTTGATTTGAGGGCTTCATGATCTTCGAATCGGGATCGGTGAAGTTCCGCTAGGCCTTTGGAGTCGGGAACCGCGACCTCGGGTTTGGTCGATGCGCACGTCATCCCGGAAGGCCACATTCGGTGACCAGCAAAATGGAATCCATTTGATCGCATTTGCGGATTGACATGAGTTCATCTCGGTAGGGACAATCGAGGGCGTGGGTCCAAGGAGTCGTTACGCTAGGCGTTTGCCGGGCACGAGACACCAGTTTGCTGCGATCTGTTGGGAATTGCCCGTGGGAACTGCATGAGAATCCGTCCTTCTTGTCGTAGTGTGCCGGCCTGGATCACGCTGCTGTGGCTGGTACTTCCCAGTCACTTGCAGGCAGAGGCGGCGCCGTCGTTTGTAAACGATGTGATGCCGGTGCTGACGCGGTTTGGGTGCAACTCGGGGGGCTGTCACGGAAAGCTGGCGGGGCAGAACGGCTTCAAGCTCTCGCTGCGAGGCTATGCCCCCGAGGCCGACTACGAATCTCTGGCTCGCGAATCTCAGGGGCGTCGCGTCAGCCGGGTTGCTCCCGGCGAGAGCCTCCTCATTCGCAAGGCGATCGGGACACTGGCCCATGGGGGCGGTCGACGGTTTCAGAGCGGCAGCCCAGCTGAGCGAATTCTCCTCGACTGGATCGCAGCGGGTGCTCCGGGCCCGAACTCCGACGATCCGGCGATTGAGCGTCTTGAGATCGACCCCTTGGCCGCGACGCTCACACTCCAAGAGACCCGCCCGCTCACAGCCACCGCGATCTACCGCGATGGGCGGAAACGCGATGTGACCTGGTTGACCCAGTTCGCATCCAACAATAGTGGGAATCTGGAGGTCTCGGACGCCGGGAATGTGCAGGCACTGCGGAATGGCGAGGTCGTGGTGCGGGCCTCGTTTCAAGGGCAAGTGGCGATTTCGACGCTGACGATGCCGCATGAAACAGCGACTCAACCGGAGTGGTATACCGCTCGCAACAA
>Ga0105047_10018199_pt1 | contig 10904 bp, 9 predicted proteins | sample MAT04_FD_78384 | JGI IMG/M metagenome (GOLD analysis project Ga0105047, IMG submission 78384) | Freshwater microbial communities from Lake Fryxell liftoff mats and glacier meltwater in Antarctica - MAT-04 (megahit assembly) | ecosystem: Environmental > Aquatic > Freshwater > Ice > Liftoff...
GGATTGCCGATGACGACGGTGAAGCGCTTGTGCCGTTTAATTTCGTTCACGGCGGCGGCTTCGTGGGCGAGGGCGTCGAAGCCGATTTGCGGGAGCTGTTGGACCTTCGGTTCGAGGGCGTTGGTGAAGTAGATGCGGGCGCGTTCCTCGGTGCCAAAGCGGTAGCCGGTCTCGGCGAGCTTGAGGCCGATTTTCATGTGGGCGATGGCGTAGGGGGCCATCATCAGCTCGAAGGCGTGGAGGCGCGGGAGGAGGTGCTGCGGCACGTAGTCGTTCCACGCGGCGCGCTGCTGGGCGTCGGTGAGGCGCTGCTGCTGCCACTTGGCCGCGAGGGTGCGGTGGATGACGTCGATGACTTCGACGAGGAAGGTGGCTGTGCCGGTGGCGGGGTCGAGGATTTGGACGAAGGGTTCGTCGGGAGAGATGGTGCGCTTTTCGCCCGGCTCGTCGGTGAGCGGCGGGAGCAGGAGGCATTTATGATTTACGATTTCTGATTGATGATTTGCCGCTGCATCGCGTTTGGATCGCTCGATCATTTCTCCCCAAGTCGTCGTGTCAGCTAGACCGTCTTCCAGGCCGAACTCGGTTTGCAGGAGTTCGTGGACGCTGCGGACGATGTAAGAGACGACGGGTTGCGGAGTGTAGAAAACGCCGCGCTGGATTTTGAGCTGCTTGTTGTAGGCGCTGAGGAAGTGCTCGTAGAAGTGGATGACGGGGTCTTCGCCGCGGGTCTTGTTGTTGAAGTCGGCGAGGACGACTTCCATGTGGGTGTCGGGGCTGGTAAGAATGTCCGTGACGTCGCTGACGCCGAGTTCATCGAAATCGATATTGTTCTTCTGCGCTTTGATCCCGAGGAATATTCCCAGCATTTCCTTCAAAAAAGGACTGGTGAAATAGTGGGTGAGATCGTCTTTGATGAAAGCAGTGCCTTCGCCGGGAACTGTGCGGCGGCAGGCAAGGGAGAACAGGCCATAGGTGACCGTCTGGGCAAACATGTCCGCAAAGCCGTCGTCGTCTAGGTCGTGAATAAGACCGTTTTTAAAGGCGCTCTGAAGTTTACGGATTTCGCCGAAACCATCTTCCGAGCGCAGGATGGTGCGAACACGTGCGCGGAGATTGCGGGCGAGAAGCGCGAGAACACGGGCAAGTTCCTCCGATGTTTTGATCACGTGACGATGCTTCAGAAGGAATGCATCCGCCCATTGCTTGCGCCACGCTGTGGGATTCGCTGCGAAACTTTCACTCCAGCGGAGCTTCTCGCCAAGGGTGCGGGCGACATAATCCATATGGAGCGGCGTGTCGTCGTCGTCCCAGCCGAGAACGCGGAGTTCGGCAAGGCCGCTATGTTCATGCTCCACAAAATGGGCGAAAGTGAGGGCGCGCTCGGTTTCCTCGTTTTATGTGGAAATAAAGAGGAGATCACGAGACTGCCAATGACGTTTGTCTGTGGGATTGGCTGACGCGCGTTTTTTCAAAACGAGCGATCTCAAGATGCGACGCATGACCACCACCGGGAGGCGTTTCTTCTCAAAGTTTATAAAAAAGATACCCAAGGTTGATTCCCCGTAAGCGGCCGGAGTTGTTTGATCTCACGAATACGAACCGCAGTCTCCTTATCCAGGCCAAGGTCAGCGGGATCGTAATCAAAGGTAATTTCCTCCGTGTCCTCGGATTCGATCGGCCAATCCAATTCATCCCGAAGATAAGTCGCGAGTTCTGGCAGGTTTTTAATGGCGCGAAGCCGTTCAAGAGAGGGAGACATAGAGGTTACCAAGAATGAGGTTTTGAAAAGGTTCCTGCTTTGTCATGGAGAATGGGAGGAAACTGGCTGGAGGCGACAAAGTTGGGCCGGAGGTGCTTGTAAAACGTGGCCTGCTTTTTCAACACCGTGCAAGGGTGGCGCTGCGGGTTGAGCACTCCTACTGGAAGATGTAATTCCTCTATAATGATCCTCACTGGTTCCAGAAGATCAGAATCGCCGCTTATGACCACTGCGCATTCAAACAGGGATTGATGGGCATCGTGTAGAAGATGAGTTGCGAGGTTTACATCGGAGCCCTTTTCCTCGGTCTTGATAACCTCCACGGTCGAAGGCTGGCCCGGCTGGGGATTAGCCAGCGGCATCCGGACATTCTTGGTCAGAAAATGGCCGAGAATGATTTTTAGGTCGGGAATAGTGCGTAATGCCCTTAAATACGTTTCCTGACGCAGGGGTTGATCGGGATCGTTGGGGCGCGGGTTTAGTTTGGCGGTGAAGTATTTGATTCCTTCAATGGTATGGTGCGGAGCAAGGTGTTTCACCGCGAGTTCCAGGGGATTCAGCCATTTATAAGGAGTGCTCCGGACACTGCCGAAATACAGATTAAAGCCGTCGATATAGATACGAGTCTTCATGAGCAGGCGGAAAAAGAAAAACAAAGGCCAGCGTTTGCACGCTGGCCTAGGACCGCCTCGCCGAAGCTACTACGGGGGTTAACAGTAGGAAACTGGCCGCAGTGCGGACCCAAAGTCAAGGATGGCTTTGCAACAAGATTCATGGGTCAGTTCAGCTCCATCCAGCATTTCAAAACGGGTCTGGCCCCGATGGGAGCCTGCACCTGTTTCAAATAAGTGTTTTTAATGTGTTTTTCCACCTTGAGCCGGATGACGCGCAAGGTGGGTTGCTCAATCGCTAGACGTCTCGGGGTCTCCACGGTGCTGCGAATGACTTCAGCAATCCTCGATACTTCTTCAAGGACCTGTCCACCTGCCACATCGTAAAGATACCAGCCGGTGCGTCCTGCCTCCCCTTCCCATGCCTGCTCCGGTGGAAGGGTTTTATCCTCCGCAGGAAGGCGGTAACATAAAAAGACAGCTTGTGTGCCGGGCTTAAGATGTTCTTTGCCGCTAAAGAGGCGAAGTGGGGCGGAATTCAAGAATGGTTCCAAGGCTGGATTCTCACGAATGAGTTTTTGGTATTCCAAATGCAATCTTTCCATAGGGGATGCCTCCCCTTCATAGGAATGGGTAAAATCGCGCATGGCATCGAAATCATCCTCTGGCTTGAGAAGCTTTTTGCCTTCAATACCAAACACCTTGGAGATTCGCAGCGTTTTGTAGGCGACTTTTGAATACAGATTCAAAAGATCATCCAACTCGTCGGGCGGGAGAAAATTCCAGTAAATGATTTTGCCGCGAAGAGCCTCCTGGTCGGGATGATCGGCAAGAAGCTGCTTTTCCACCTCTGGATTAAAGCGGCGATCCACACGACCAATACGCTGCATCAAACGCACAGGATTCCAGTGAAGATCATAGTTGATCAAACGGGTGGCATCCTGAAGGTTCAAGCCTTCGGAGAGGACATCGGTCGAAACGAGAACTCTGATTTCTTTGCGTCCTGATGTAGGCTTTGGCGTGAAACTTCCGCTTTGCATACACGCGGCATTCAATCTGTCCCTTCCGTAGAGCATCAACAATTGCAAGAGCCCCATTGAGAAAGTCATTCGCTTCCTTGGCTTCTTCGGCACTGGCATCCAGCTTTTTAGTAATGCGATCTTTCAGTCCTTCCAAAAGCGCCCTTTTTGTCCTGGGCGTAACTTCGTTCCCCATCAAAATCCGCATTTTCTGGAGGTTCTGCCATTTTCCATCCAAAGCCAGCAACGCTCCTATTTCGAAATACCCGGTGGCGATGTCGAAGCCGCTCGCGATCTCAGTCCAGTCATAAAGATACTTCAGGCCTTTCCACGCCGCATCACTGTTATCGACGATAAAAAGTTCTCCGCCTGATTTTCCGGTTTCACTCATGGGTCGCGCTTAGTAATCAACCACAGTAAGAAAGCCAATTCATTTATGAGATATGAATTGAGGAAATGGCCTACTCAGCGACAAAGAAATGGGATTGCTCAGACAAAAGCTCTCTCGCCTGAAAATAAAAGACGCCGCCCGCGCGTGGCTGGTTTAATGAAGATTCCGATGTGCCCGGTTTGGTGGGAAAGTGGGAGTGGTTAGAGCCGGTCTCCGCATTCTACATTTTCTACATTCCGCTCTCGATAATTCTGGATTGCGAAAACGGCCTCCTTCGCGCAAGCAGTTGCGGTTCAAATCCACGCCATGAGAAAACTGCTCGCCGTCCTGCTCACTATTTCCGTCGTATTGCTACAGCCTGTCGCCCAGGCGGCATCTCCAACAGAACCCCGGCAACCCGGCGAACACGTGATCGTCAGCGGCGGCGTCTCGCTCTGGGTCTGGGAAAAGTGGAAGGACAACCCGCACGACAACTGGTGGATGAATTTCATCCGCGCCGCCCGGATCCGCATCCAGCAAATCCGCAAGAACGATCCCAACGCACAAATCACCTGGCTCGTATTCCGCCCCTCCTATATCTCGCGCGGGCGGCAGGACAGCCGCGATTATATCAGCCTCATCGACAGCGTTCGCACCACCTACAACATCAAGCTCATGTGGTTTAATTCCACGTCGCAATTTGTCAATTACCTCAACTTTGGCCAGCCGCGCAGTCAGGTGAAAGTTTCCAATCTTGAATTATTCTGCCACTCCAACAAGGCGTGCCTCATGTTCGACTACTCGAATCTCATCGATAGCGCCTCGAAAGTATGGCTCCACGAAAAAGATCTCGGGCAGATCAATCGCGGGATTTTCACCAGCGACGCGCTAGTGCGCAGCTGGGGATGTCATACAGGCTCGAGCATGAGCCAGAAATTTCGCCGCGCAACCGGGACACCGATGTGGGGATTGACCACCAAATCGCAATACCTGACCAATGAGCTGCCGGTCGCGGCCTCGGTTTCAGGCCGCTGGGTGCGGTAGCGCACCTTTCTTAGACTTGAAACGCCAGCCGCTTACCATGCCCCCCCGCCCGAGGACGAGAACATCCACGCGCCCAAGTATGCAGCGTTTAAAAAGCCGTTCACCTATGTGCTGATGGGCATCATGATTCTGTGCTCGATTGCTTTACCGGGCCTTATCTGATGTTCCCGATTTAGTTTGTTCTGCCAGACGGCTTGTGTGCCTGATTTTACAGCCAACGCTGGGCTTACGCACTGACGATCACCCTCCCAGTCGGTCGTTTTTTGATCGCTCACTATACGGATCATACAGCCCCGCTGCCTTACCTGATTATTAACACGCTTATCCGAATCGCTGTTCTCGGTTTGCTCACTTATTTAGTTGTTCGCACTGCACGACAAACCAAGGAGCTGCAACGTGAGGTCCTTCTACTCGAAGGTATTCTTCCCATCTGCATGTTTTGCAAACGCATCCGCGATGAAAAAGAAAACTGGCAGCCGTTGGAGCACTACATTAGCGAGCATACGGAAGCCGACTTCAGCCACGGACTATATCAGGAGTGCGCCAAAAAGCATTACGGCGATTTCCTCCCCAAGACATGATCTGCAATTCCGCGTGTTCCTTGACCGCTCTGCGCAGCCAGAAATTATTTTCCTCAACCTCTCTCTAAAACGCCATTCCAAAGCTGATGTGGAATGCGCCAGAATGGTCGTTTTCCTTCGGGTCAGGATTATAGCCGTAATCCATTCGAATCGGCCCGATCGGCAGTTGATAACGAAGTCCAAGCCCCACGGCATATCCCATTTCGTCCAGCGAAGGCGTGTAATCAGAAGATAAATTTCCTGCATCGCTAAACACCGCCCCTTTGAGCGCCCCATAAATTGGGAACTCCCATTCCACATTCAAGACCGTGTAAAAATTGCCGCCGAGTGGGTAGCCGCCCTTATCCTTGGGACCAAGGTCACGCTCTCCGTAACTGCGCACGGTATTCGCGCCGCCATTGAAGTAGCGGAGATCAATCGGGACGGACTCCGAATCGCCCGTGGGAATAATCATCCCGACACGCGCGCCCACCGCTAGGAGTGTTTTTTTCCAGGACCAGTATTGTGAGTAACGCAGCGTCGCGCGACCAAACGCCAGCTCGCCGTCCAGCGTATCCACATCCATGGTAGAACTGGCAATCCAGCCGCGCTTCGGGCTCCACGGGTCATCCCGACGGTCCAGCGTCTGGGAGAGACCAAACGCCGCAAGCACGTAGTCCTGCGGACCGATCAGCGAAACATCAATAAGCGGATTCGTAATGCTCGTGTATTCCCCCACAAAATACAAAGCCGTCTCCCAAGACTGACCGTATTTCCGGGATAAATCAAAACGGCTTCCGACACCCGAACGATCATAGCCATCCTCCTCACGCAAATCCGAGTAAAGGCGCGCACGCAAGCCCCACGGTCCATCCAGCCACCAAGGGTCGCGATAGAGCACCTCGCCTTGCAGCCCCCGCTGGGAGGATCGCAAGCCCAATGACAAAGGCCGACCGTTGCCCATAAAGTTTCTATCCCTCCAAGTCATTCCTACGATTCCTCCGTCATAGCTGCCATAGCCCAGCTCCATACTAAACTCCCGCGACTGCGCTTCTTCGGCCTCGATTTCCAGCCGCAGTGTATCTCCGCCCTCCGGGATTGCATGCACCCGGAATTTTTTAAACAATCCGCTGCGCATCATATCCCGGTTGCGCTCATCAATCAGCTCCTGATTATAAATCTCACCTTTCAAATGCCTGAAACGCTTTGGCAAAAACTCAGGCGAAAGACGCCCGGAGTTTTTCACAAAAATCCGTCCTACGCGATAAACCGGACCCGGATGACAGTCGAAAGCCACAGCAACACGGCCTACTGTCGCCGTATCCACATCAAAAGCGACAGCAACCTCCGCCGCAAAGTGCCCCTTGTTTTTGTAAAACTCCACCAACAGCTTCGCTGCGGTATCTGCAGCAAGCGGAGTGAAATCCTTACCGCTGGAAAGATCCAAGGCTGCAATCAGCTCCTCGCGTGCATAACGAGGATCGCCCGTAAAACAAATCGTTCCAAACGTGTAATGAACGCCCTCTTGAATGGTCAGCGCAATATCCGCAAGTGAACCATTTCCGGAAAAATCCACGCGTTCCGTGACCTCAGCATCCAGCCATCCTTGGGAGCCATAAACACCCCGGATACGATCCATCCCTTCCGTCAGCCAGTCGGGGTAATAAGGCAGCTTCACCTCCAGCAGCTTTTCCGGATCCACTCCGAGCATATACTCATAAAGCGTCTTGGAATCGATTCCGTGATTTCCAGAAAAGGTCAGACTCCGGACGATGCTCTGAGGCCCCTCCGTAACCGTTATCGCAATACTCCCATCCCGGAGCTGCACATCCGCTTTGGCCTCCAAAAATCCCTGCTTCCGATAGTGGGCGGCAACCACCCACTCCACGTCATCCGCCATCGCGGCATTAAAGTTCGCGGGCGTGGTATCGTCGAACTGCTTCACCAACGCCGCCTTCAGATCGCTCTCGGAAATCCCCTTTGCTCCGGAAATCTGAATAGGCAACGCCTCCCCCCATACCGCAGCGTTCAACGCCAGCCAATACACCGAAACGAGCCATCCCCGGAGAAGCCGGAAGAAATAGCGCGTGCCACCCATTGAGTTGCCGTTGTTGTTGAAAGCAAAATCCATCATCTGAATCTGATCACGTATCGCAAAAGCCCGCTAAACTGACCGTCCAAATCTACATCGCCGATCAAGTAGAACCGCTTGCTCAGCTTGACGCTTGTGCTGACTTCTGGGCGTCCGGTCCTTGCGTCCACACTTCCCACATCAATCTGAAAATTATTGACGAACCATTCATTGGAATCCTTTCCATCCGATGGCGGGTTGCGTTTAAACACTTTTCGATACCATTTCTTCAGCACCAACACCGCAGCGCGAGCCGCAAGCGCCTCCGAGCTTTTGCCGATTTCTCCTGTGGTCGTGCCAGTGGTTAATAGCGCCAGGATGTCTTGTTGTGGCAACGGCGGTTCACTGAATAAATCGAGTCTGGGTGCCTCTGCCGAACCACTCACATAGGCGGTAATCATATAGTTTTGGATCAGCGAATCCCCCTGAATATCCAGCATGGGATTGAAAGGATCGGCTTTAGAAAAAGTCACCCAACCGCTATTCACAGTCAAACTCCCCACCGGCAGGTTGCCCCGGAAATCTCGGATTTCCGCGTAGCCGTCGAGATAAGGCTCCAGACCAGTCCCATTTAAACGGAGATCCAAAACAATTTCTCCGCGCGCCACATTTCCTCTGATTAAAAACGGGTCGTCGTCGCGAGTGCGAATAGCCACATCAAGCTTCCAGTCGCGCAACGGAGGATTTCGAAACGAAATATTGAGCGGCTTCGAGATGGAGCGCACCTGAGGCTTGGGCTGGCCTGGTAAGGAAAGCGGGAGAATATCGATGTCTTTCAGAAAGCGGCTCTGCGTCACGAAAACCTCCCCTTTCAACGTCGCCGTATTGAGCGGACCGATTAACTGGATATCCGTATCCGCACGCACTGTGAGGTCTTCATTCCGCAGGATAAGCACTTTCTTCGACTGGAGACGGAGATCCAACTGAAGCGTTGCGCCGGGCTCAAATTTCGCCCCGCCGCTGAGACTGAATGTCCCCCCACCGATACTCCCGCTAAAGTTCGCGATGTTCACCCGATCCTCCTCCAGATTGATCCTCGTTTTCAGTCCACTCACCTTCGGCGCTGTCTCGCTCACCATGCGCAACACATGCACCTCCACATCCAGATATCCCTTGATGTCCGGCTTCCCGATCGTTCCAGCGATTTTAATATCAGCCGCCGCACTGCCATCGAGCCGGGCGATACTCGGAACAAAGGAGGTCAGGAAATCCAGTTTGGTAGAGGGCAGCACCACTGCGCCCTGAAGCGGCAGTGCTGTCAGCGTCTCCGGTTTCTTCAGCAAATCCAGCAGGACAAAAGGCAGCGACGCCGTGGCTTTCAGCGGCTGTATATTCTTTTGTGTGATACTCAAATCCGCAGCCAGTCGCGCCGACGAAAGCGTCAGCTTTAGTTTTAACGCCGCCGGATCGAGCTGCAAAAGCCCTTCGCCGGACAAGCTGCTAATACCGAGATGAAGCTCACCCACTGGACTTGCAAGGGTGCCGCTCGCTTTCAGGTTGAGATCGAGCACGCCCGTTACCGGGGGCTTACGTCCAAAAGACTGGAACAACTTCGGCAGATCGAGATTCGTGGCGGTAACACTCGCAAGCAACGGTTCATCTTCAGCCAGCATTTGACCATCCCACTTGGGCTTAAACGGAAGCTCCAGACTCCCTTCCAGCACCGGCTTTCCATCCAGCTTGATCACAAGCTTGTCTGTCTTGATCACCCCCGACTCAAGCCTGACGCCTCCGCCCAAGCTCGCCTTGTCGGCCGCAATCAAAAAGTCGGCGATGTCCAGACGCTCGGGCGCGTAATCACCGGAAACCTGCGCGACATCCAGCCGCAGCGTGTCCACATATGCGTCTTTGGCATCGAGTTTAAATGTGCCCTGATGCTTCTCCGCAAAGTCTCCTTCCCCACTCCACGTCAGATTCGCCTTTCCGAAGAGCTTCATTTTCATGCCAAGCGCTGCAAGTAATGGATCCAGTTTTCGCAGGTCATGAAAATCACCCGTCAGCTTCGCCTCGTAAGTGGAAAGCCGGAACTCCTCCGCCATCTTCACGCTTCCCGACGCCGAGATCGTCCCTGCATCCGCAACGCCTAGTTGAAACTGTGAACACTGAAGCGTTCCATCCACGGCACGAAAATCAGCCGTTAAATCACCCAAGCTCGCATCCGCAAACTTTAGGTTTTCGCCTTGCAGATGCAGAGTGCCTTCAGGTTTTAGGTTTTCCAAAGTGATATCTGCATTCCCCGTAAGACTCCCGCGAAGCAGCGCTCCATTTACTTTCAGACCCATCTGCTCCAGTTCAGGCGCATTGATCGCAAGCCGGAACGCTGTCCCGGTCTCCGCTAGCCCATAGCCGTCATCCTTCAAAAACAGTCCGCCGCTTGCCTCCACGACGTTCCTGCCACGAGTAAAATTAATCGTCTTCACGACAAGCTTGCGATCGCCAAAGTCGCCTTCGGAAAGGAGACGATCCATCAGGACGTCGCCAATTTGCGCATCCGTAGCCTCGACCGTGTATTGCGCAGTCAGCGAATGCAGCGCGTCACCGAGCGTCTCCACGCCGCGCTGGGCGTTGAGTTTTGCATTCAACGTCTTGATCGTATTTGTCCCGTAATTCAGGTCGCCGCCCTGCACCACGGCATCCGCCGTAATGCGTCCGCCGCCGATGGAAAGGATTCCTTCTGATTGCAAACTCCCCTGCAAGCCCAGCTCCCCAGGAAACTTGGATAAATCGGACGCGTTGAGCTTGTAAGAAATTTTACCGTTAGCCTTATGGATATCAGGTTCCGTCGGAGAAATCTCCATCGCGCCTTCCGCCTCAAAGTTCAGTCCGTCCGCATGGATTTTGAGCGTCTTCAATCCCATCACGCCCTTGTTCCAATCTGCCCGCAACTCAGCATTTCCAGTCAGACTATGTTCCGTAGCCTCGGAGTGCGCCTGAAGCGACAGACTCCCCGTCCAGCTCTCCACCTTTTCGGGAACGCCAATGAGACTCAGCTTTAAATCATCCAGCACAGCCGACACCGGCGAAATCCCGCCAGCCATTTCGATCACCTCTTTCAGTTGGATAGCGGAGGAAACCAGCGTGATCACCAGCGCCTGCGGATTCGCGTCCGGAGCCACACGCAGCGTAAACTGACCGTCTGCTACCGCGACTTTGATTTCCAGCCCGCCATCCGGGAGCGCCTCACTACGATGAGTGAGCAATAGCCGAACAATCTCCAGCCGCTCAGCAACTCGGAACTCTTGAATCAAAAGCCCCTGAGCATCGTGCTGGAAAGGCACTCGGATTTCCCCGGTAGTCAGCCCCCCAGCAATGCTCAGATTTTTCCAGCCAAACTCGCCCCCGCTCCCTCGTGACGCCTTGAGGCTCAAGGCATCCACGCTAAACTGGTCTTTCACCGCTAGGCTGAC
>Ga0105047_10018200_pt1 | contig 10904 bp, 9 predicted proteins | sample MAT04_FD_78384 | JGI IMG/M metagenome (GOLD analysis project Ga0105047, IMG submission 78384) | Freshwater microbial communities from Lake Fryxell liftoff mats and glacier meltwater in Antarctica - MAT-04 (megahit assembly) | ecosystem: Environmental > Aquatic > Freshwater > Ice > Liftoff...
GATGTGTCCGCGTTTTTGCAGAACATCGACAATGTGGAACTTGTGTTCAGGGAAAACCTGGGCAAAACCATCGGCTTTTTCGATAGACTCCGCCACTGTTGAGGTTTCTTGTTGCTTTACATCGCCCAAGCTACTTGCATCGAGAATATTTGCCCCCAGCCCTAACTTCTTGGCAGTTTCTTGAGCGATCGCCAGGGCATCACCTGTTACCATCTTAATTTTTACACCCATCTTGAGTGCGATCGCAATAGTTGAGCCAGTATCATCCCAGGGCGGATCGAACAGTGGTAACACACCAATAAATTGCCATTTGCCATCGTCTCCGGTTCTCGCCACACCTAACGAACGAAAGCCCCGCGCCGCAAATTCATTCACTGCCTTCTCGACGGCGGACTTCACCTCCCCAGCATTGTCAGCCAATGCTAGAATCACCTGCGGCGCACCCTTGGTCACTTTGAACTCTTTTCCGTCTTTGCCTTTGACAGTGGCTTGAGTGCATTTATGCACCGGGTCGAAGGGGGTGAAGTGAACAACATCATAAGCCTTTAATCCATCCCGGTCTTTGAGTCCATCAAGGACAGCCAGATCGATGGTGTCATTATTATCTGCGCGCGATGCCAGCGCACCATTAAAAATTACTTCCTCGGTGGGGATATTGTTCACACTAAAGGGATCGCCCAACGTGAGCTTGTTCTGGGTTAGAGTGCCAGTCTTATCCGCGCATAACACGTCCACGCCAGCCAATTCCTCGATTGCTACTAACCGACTCACAATTGCTCGTTTCTTGGAAAGCTGGTGTGCGCCGACAGCCATCGTTACTGAGAGTACTGTGGGCATGGCAACGGGAATCGAGGCAACAGTCAGCACCAGAGCGAACTGCAATGTAGTGAGAATCGCGTCGCCACGCCAGATTGCCACGATCATAATTACCGTCACCAGCACCAGCGCCAGGATAATCAGGTAGTTACCGATTTTTAACACCGCTTTTTGAAAATGGCTGACTGTGTGGGCTTCTTGCACCAGTTTCGCTGTCTTGCCGAAGTAGGTGTTTGCGCCCGTGGCATACACCAATGCGCCGATTTCACCCTGACGAATGATCGAACCGGAAAATACTGCCCCGCCAGGTTTGCACTCGGCAGGCAACGACTCTCCTGTTAGCGCAGACTGATCTACCTCTAGCGGGTCGCCATCTAGCAAGCGCGTATCTGCTGGTACAATGTCGCCCACGCGAAGGCGAGTGACATCGCCAGGTACGAGATCGCGTGCTGATGGAGTCACCCATGTTCCATCGCGTTTCACCCGTGCCTTAATTGCTAACTTGGCTTTGAGTGCTTCGATGGCGTTTCCCGCCGTGTGTTCTTCCCAGAATCCGACCACCGCATTAGCCACCAACAAAAGCAAAATGATCAAAAAATCCGGCCAGTGTCTAACCACACCCGAAAGAATCACTGCTACCTCGATCATCCAGGGAATCGGCCCCCAAAAATAGGTGAGAAATTTCAGGAACGGATTGGTCTTTTTTTCTTCAATCTCGTTAAGTCCATATTCAGTCAGACGCTTCTTTGCCTGTGCTTGAGTGAGTCCTTCTGGCGATGAACCCAGTTTTGCCTGTAGTTCCGACATGGAAAGAGATTTCAGATTTTCATTGGCATCGGGCTTCAATTGGGAAGTCTTTGAGCGATCGGCAACGTGTTTCATAATAGAGATTTCTGCTGTTTGTGTGATGCCGCAGGTTTTATGCGTTGTGGGGTGTAGTCATATTTCTGTCTCTATTTCTGGCTCTCAAGCATTGCCTTTGCTTGTAAAAGTTCTTGATGTTTTTCTTCGCTGACCTTGGGGTAGTGGAGATTGAGTTCCTGCAATTGGGAATAAATAATGCCTGCCACTGCAAGGCGAGTAAACCATTTGTGATCGGCTGAAATGATGTGCCAGGGTGCCCACTCTGTGCTGGTGTGGTTAAACATATCTTCGTAGACAGCCATGTAGTCATCCCAAAAGGTGCGCTCTTTAGCATCATTGGTGGAGAATTTCCAGTTTTTATCAGGGCGTTCAATGCGTTCTAAAAAGCGTTTTTTCTGCTCTTCCTTAGAGACATTCAAGAAAAATTTCAGGATAACAATCCCGTTATTGACTAGATATTTCTCGAAGTTGTTGATTTCTTCAAAGCGGTGTTTCCAAATATGTTTATCTATTAAGGGAGGCGGGAGTTGTCGCTACTCTAAAACTTCTGGATGGACTCGTGTTATTAAGATTTCTTCATAATAAGAACGATTAAAAATGCCAATGCGCCCTCGTTCGGGTAGAGCATTGGAACATCGCCATAAATAACCATGATCCAACTCTTCGGCAGATGGAGCTTTGAAGCTATGCACTTGAAATCCTTGGGGATTGATACCTGACATTACGTGCTTGATGGTACTGTCCTTACCCGCAGCATCCATTGCTTGGAAAATAATTAGCAATGCGTGGGTATTTTGGGCATAAAGAATATCCTGATATTGTGCCAAAGCCTTAATAACTTCCTGCAAATCACTTTTAGCTTCCGACTTTTTGAGATAATGGGCTTTGTAATCTGGGTCGTAGTCTTTGGCAAGGGAAATTTTTTGCCCTGGTGGAACAATAAAGGGACGACTAAATTCGTCATGACTTTTGGTGGAAAACAGATTCAACGATGAATCTTTCTGGTTATGGTGCTTGGTCATCTTTTTGCGCCTCTCCTGTCAAGGTAATCTCTTGAGATACGCGATCAACTCAGTCAGATCATCATTAGCGATATTCCAGCGCGGCAACGAGGAGTCGAATCATGATGCTAATTTCCTGATTTTTGGAACGTTAAGGTTAATCATTGGAGCCAGTAACCTGTTCAGAGAGCGTCAAGACAAAGGCGAGGTTTGTCACTGCTTTAAGCGCGTGGCGTGAGTTAGCAGGTACAAAAGCAAAGACTCCCGATTCCAGAACAATCTCTTGGTCTTCCAGGGTTAGCACGCCTTGTCCTTCAATGACATTCACTGTGGCGTTGCGAGGATTAGTATGTTCTGCCATCTGCATTCCCATCGCTAGCAACATCAGCGTATATCGGCAGTTTCCATCTTCCAGCAGAATCTTGCTCTTGGCTCCAGTCTGGGGATAATCAATAATATCTGCCCAACGAATTTCGGTATTCTTCAATGACATTATGGTTGCGGTCATGGGATTATTCCTTTATTTTTATTGCAGAGAGATTAATGTGAACGACAAGGATACTTAGGGATTGAGTACCTGTATTGAATTAGGGAAAGACAATTTTGGAGATCGGTGGATGTCCCAAGAAAAGATAGGCAGCCGGTCTCAGGACGCTTTCAGAATAGACAATCTTTTGAATCTCCAGGCTGGGCGCACGTTTTGCGGTGGCATTGTAGGTGGCGATTTCTCCTTCTAGGCTGAAATCGCTCTGAGTGAGATAGTGGTCATTGTCGTGCATTCCCTGGAAAATAAAGCTATAGATGGGGTTAAGTCCCATCGTTGTATCGTAATTCTCGGCAGATATCCAGAGATGACTTTGCTTGATGTCAGTAAACATCTCTGCGGCATTGTTATAGCGCTCGTACCATGAGAATTCTAGATTGAGTGGGGTACTCTGAAACTCACCCCAGAGCCAATCACACAATTCTGCGAGTGTTGCATCAGAAATTTCGACAGGGTCGCCTTCCAGGTAGAGTTTGGCAAGGGTTTTGACCTTGGAAATTGTTGTGTTTCCTTGAATCGATGTCATATTATCTATTTATCTATTTCCTGTTTTTTTATAAATCAATAGGGTGCGGCTCTTTTTCGGACAAGTGTTGAAACCCTTGAATCCTCGTTGACTAGACCACTGTGAAAGAGGTCTAGAATCCGCATTCTACCGTTGCCGATCAAAAACTGTCCGGAGTGTTGATTAGGCGATCGCCTAATCAAGGGATGATTAATCTATCTAGACAGAGGCGGATCAGTTCTGTGTTCCTCTTGATGCTTTATCCGCCCGATAGTACTCTCAATCAAGTGGGTCATTTTATTGGCAGCCCCGTCAACCGCTTGGTCTAAGGTTGCGGCCTGATCGCTAACAGCGAGGGGTTGATGGCCTTCGAGGCGGGCTTCGATCATGCAGCGCATACTGTCATTGCCATCTTGGTGATGATCGCTATTCTGATTACTTAGGTGAACATCGACGGAAGTGATGCGATCGCTGACTCGGCTAAGAGCATCCTCAATGACGCTAGTTACATGATCTGCCAGCTTCTCATGACCTTCAATGTTGTGGTCAGTTCTGATTTGAACTTGCATGATATTCTCCTGTGATAATAGTGATTGGCTCAATCCTCGTTCCTTTAGATCGGCGAGGTATATCAAGTAGATAAAAAGTGCTGTCGAATCTTGGCGGCAAGTTGAGGATTTGTCAGATTATCAACAGTTTCAACACCGACAACCTTTGCACCAAGATTATTTTCTTCAAGTCGCTTTTGAAGTTCATTCTTGGCTACCCCTGGCCCAAGGATCAGAATTGATTCTGCATTACGAATTGATGCAATAACAGCGTCATAGTAAATATTGAGATGTCCCGTAAAAGCTCTTTGACGGCTATCATCTGCGGGGACTTGGAGTGCTTCGTAAGTCCCTTTGAGTGGTGAATCCCCAGAACGTCGGAGTTGTTTTTCTACCTCCGATAGAATCTCTTTGATCTCTTCCCCTTTTTCGGTAATAGTTACGGCGATCGCCTTTCTGTGATCAATCCATAGTCCTAGTTGTGTGTTCATTGATGTCTCCTATTTTTTACTAATTGCTGTAAGTAATGATTTCAAACCAACACCCAAACTTGCGCGAGGATGAAACTATAAGTCAACTTTTCATGCGGCGGAGTAGCATCGCGTTAATCGATACAACAACCGTAGAAATTGTCATAAATAATGCGCCTACGGCTGGGGAAAGTACGATTCCCAGAGGATAAGCAACACCAGCTGCTAATGGGATGCCAATTACGTTATACCCAGTTGCCCAGAACACATTTTGAATCATCTTGTTATAGGCAGCTGTTGCCAATTTGAGGGCGTAAGCTACGTCTAATAAATCACTCTTCACCAGTACCAGATCGGCTGACTCGATCGCTACATTTGTACCTGCACCGATGGCAATACCCAAATCCGACTCAGACAGGGCGGGTGCATCATTGATGCCATCGCCGACAAAAGCAGTTGGTTTATCAGCTTTTAACTGTCGAATCAGAGCAGCTTTGTCCTGGGGTAAAACCCGCGCATAATAGCGATCGATCTTTAAATCTGCTGCCACTGTTTTGGCGACTACTTCCGCATCGCCTGTAATCATAACGGTTTCAATGCCCATCTCGTGCAACCGATCGATGGCTTTCCGGGCATTCTCGCGCACGCGATCGGCTAACCCGAACACCGCCAAAGCTTGGCGATCGCTGAAGAGGACGATCGCACTTTCTCCCCGCGATTCAATTTCTTTGAGTCCAGCTTGCAGACTTGCCGAAAACTGTAATTTCAACTCCGCCACCCATTCGGGTCTACCGACTCGATAATGTTGCCCATTGATCGTGCCTTCCACACCTTGACCTGGCACAGCTTGAAACTTAGTTACTTTCTTCAGTTGGCTCCTACGGCGACTGGCTTCTGTGACGATCGCTTTCCCCAAGGGATGTTCTGATAAGGATTCTAGTGAAGCAGCGATCGCTAATGCGTCTACTTCGTCCATCTCTTCTGCATAAAGGTGTTCGACTCCAAACTGACCTTCTGTGAGGGTGCCTGTTTTATCAAAGGCGATGGTTTTGATGTCTTTCGCGCGTTCAAAGGCTTCGCGGTTGCGTACCAACACACCATGTTTAGCAGACATTGACGTGGCATTAATAATCACCAAGGGAATTGCCAAACCTAAAGCATGAGGACAGGTAATCACTAATACAGAAACAGCGCGATTAATTGCAAATGTTAAACCACCAGTGCCTACAGAGAGCCAAACTATAAATGTCAGTACTGAGACACTGATCGCAATTAAAGTCAACCAGTAGGCAAGTCGATCTGCGATATTTTGATACTGACTTTTAGATGCCTGTGCTTCCTCCACCAGCCGCATAATCTGGCTCAGGGTGGTTTTGTCTCCAGTGCGGGTGACGGCGATCGTTAAAGCACCTTCCCCGTTGACAGAACCTGCTACCGTTTCGTCATGCTCTCGCTTGGTAACAGGACGCGATTCTCCGGTCAAAAAAGCTTCGTTAACGCTAGACACACCTTCGATGACTTCACCATCAATCGGCACTTGTTCGCCAGGACGAATGAGAATGCGATCGCCCTCAGTCAATGCACTCACCGCTACATCTTCGATCCGTCCTTTCACTTGCTTGTGAGCGATCGCAGGAACTAAATCTGCTAGATGCTCTAAAGCACGGCTGGCTCCCTGCACCGAAGCCATTTCAATCCAGTGACCGAGTAGCATCACATCAACTAATGTTGCCAGTTCCCAATAAAAGGGATCTCCCTTTAAGCCGAGAGTAACTGCCACACTGTAAGCAAAGGCAACGGTGATCGCCAGCGCCACCAGCGTCATCATGCCAATTTTGCTGTGAAATTCCGACCAGGCTCCTTTAAGAAATACCCAACCGCCATAGAAATAGATAATAGTGGCGATAATTGGCGTAATCCAGTTGACACCAGGAAACTGAATGGCTTGATAGCTAAACCAATCCTGCAACATCGGAGATAGATAGAGAATGGGCAGTGTTAGCCCTAGACAGATAAAAAATCGCCGTTTGAACATGGCGGGGCTGTGTCCGGCGTGTTTGTCATGCCCAGTATGTTGACTGTTCCCACCGTGTTGACTATGGGGGGCAGCATTCATCTGCGCCTTGTCATGTTCTCTTTGGGTAGAATGTTGGGAATCCATTTTCATTGGCTAAGGCTCCTAATTATTCACAAGACCGATTACGCTACTTCCCTGCGATCGCAGGGAAGTACAAGTACGCAAACGAGCTATGCTTGATGAACTGCCGCTTTAGTTAAAACCGCCTGGAGCTTTTTTGAAGCCGATCGCAATTAAATCGCTCATTTTTTTATTCCTGTTTTAAACTAGATACAACAAATAAATTGTGACTACCTAAACCAGTCTTGCTGCCACTTCTGCATTTGGTCGATCTCAGCCGTCTGACTTTTAATAATGGACTGCGCCAGGGTACGAATTTCGGGACGAGTTTTCTGCTTCAGCACCATCTGAGCCATATTAACTGCCATCTGATCGTAGGGGATCATCTGACGGATGAATTCTTTGTCAAAGTCTGAAGCATTATTGAGGGCAACGAGGTCGGTATGCATCATGCCATTTTTGGTCATCATGCCCTGTCCCATCCTCTGTCCCATGCCTTGGCTACCCATCATGCCTTGTCCCATCTGTCCCATGCCTTGGCAATTACCCATCATGCCCTGTCCCATTGCTACCTGTGGTATCTCCTTGCCATACCAGGCTTTGTACCAGCCACGCATTTGTTCGATCTCGCGGGTCTGATCCCGCTTGATTGCTTCCGCGAATTTTTTAATTTCAGAACGTTTGCTACTAGTCAGTGCCAAGTTTGCCATCTCCACTGCATCCTGGTGATGGGGAATCATCATCTCAATGAAATGCTGATCGGGGCGAGTCATCATGTTGCTCTGGGGAGCAGGGGTTTGGGTTCCAGGATGATGGAGTTTATAGTCTGGATTGGTTGATTGAGCCTGGGTACGGTTTGTAACCAGTAATCCTGCCAAGCTACTGCTCGTTAATAGCCCTACAAAACTGTAGATAATAGTCTTTTTGTTCATGGTTTTATTTACTTACCTGCTTGAGCGGAATGAATAACTCTATTTCTACTATTATCCTGATGGACTGTCGGTTTATTTACTGAATGAATTGATTAAGTATGTTACAAAACTTGTCTGTGTTCCCGTCGTTGAAACCAGAAATGGAGAGAGCCAAGGGTGAACCGATGAGTTGAGCAACTCGATAGGCAGATGCGATCGCTCCTTCATACAAGCCATCTCCTAGATAAGCTCCCGCATAGTAAGTATTGTTCTCTCTATTGGTAGCAACTACTTCATACCGATACTGAAAAGATTCAGTAATATACAACGGCGTGTGATGTTCTTGAGTGTGAATAATCCGAATTAAATATCTATTGGTAATTGCGAATTGAGTGAAGCGGGTTGCTATCGATCCTTGCTTCCGTCTACACTATTTCTACGACTTTATCTTAATCAGCGTAATATCTCATCCCTCTATGGGGTGGAGAGCGTCAATTGAGTTACTCCAAGATCAGCGGCTGTGCCTTACCAAATTTCCTCTTCAGCAGCGATCCCAAGCCTAACAGACTCACAACAAACACCACAATCCCGCCCACAAATGGAATCAGCGCCAGTACTGTGACAATCAGTAACCCAATCAAGAACTGCTGCAAGCTGCTTCGCCGTTGGCGTACCCTCTCTGTCAGAAAATCGCTTTTTAGGACTTGTTGACCGATGAATAGTGAAATTCCCAATGCCCCAACTAATGATGTCAGACTCACCATCAACATCAGGAGTGGAATTAATGGAATACCAATTAGGGTGATTGCCAAAAAAATGTTCAGGGCAAATATAGTAAACACTGCCCCAATTCCCCATAATGCGCTTTGACCTGGATATTGACGCACGGTAGCTGCTAAATTCGGCAGAAAAGGTGGTGCGGTTTGTAATAAAATTATGCCAATAATTGAACCGACGATCGCCGAGAAAATCCGAAAACCAGCGTGAAAGAAATACATCGGCAAAAATGGATCTCGATGACGGTGCATTCCCATCATGCCTCGTCCATTATATTGATCGTTGAATATACTGTTTGAGCCGCCAATTGTGGCTCCTTCTGCTTGTACGACTTTGCCACCGATCGCATAGGCATCGCCATCTATCCTTGCGCCGGGGTTGAGAATGACATCTCCACCAATGGCGATCGCAGTTTTTGTCACCCGTCCATTGGGTTGGATAATCGCCGAACCACCAATGGCAATAGCATTTTCTACAACTTGTTTTTCTACAACCGTGACATTTCCGCCCAATCGCATCAGATTTGTACTATTAATATTGATATCGGTTTGGGCGATAGCGTTTCCGGCAAACAGAAACACTATCGTAGAGATAAAGGCGATCGTCAATTGCTTCCAGTTCATGGTTAAGACTCCTAATTTTATTCTCCAATCTCGCCAGTTCGATTAGGCGATATTTGACGAACTTCCGCTTTGATTAAAACCTCGTGTTAGCGACTTTTCTCTCTTCTCTCTGATTAGGCAAGCAGTTATCTAAATGAAAAATCGCCACTAGCAAGATGCTGCCTTTGGTACTGTTGTAAATCCAGGTATAAATAAAAGCGTTTGCAACTATAATGATGAACCATAGGAAAGGGTACTCAGCCATCGCTTGACCCACCAAAAAGACAAGCGGTAAATGCCACAAACCCTAGCTTGACAACAAAAACTCCTCTGTCTAGGCAGCGTATTAGCAGGATTCGTCGATTACCGATAAATTGCTTTGTCGATCGTGCAGTGAAAGGATTCTCCTTCTGACTCAAATCGTTCACTGCCGAAGAACCAGCCAACGCGAAGACGAGTCGGGATTGTGTAGCCGTCGAATGTACCACTATCCTCAGCTATGCCACCAAAATCGGAATAGTGAAACGCTTCACCTTCTAGGCTGCCCCAGCGATCGACTTTGATCTGCTCCAAGACTCCCTGATTGGAAACCGTCAGGGTAATCTTGGCTGGTTCTCCGAGTGCTGTGAAGGTTGCCTGAACTTGCGAAGCGTTTAACTCCGTCCAGATGATGTCGGGACGACAGAGGACAGATGGCAACCATATCGACTCTGCCTGAATTCGTCCCACACACGATCGAGTGATATCCTCTCCGCTTCTCTGTATGGTATTCCACGAAGCATTTCCAACGCCATCTACGACGCGATCGCATCCCAAAATCGGCAAGCCGTTCATCAAAGTAGTCGCCTGCCAAATCATGCCTCGATCCCAGCAAATCACTTCTTCCGCTTTAAAGGAATGCCAATCTTTTCCGAGTTTCATTTCGCCATGCATCCATAAGCGAACGGCGGATGCAAGCGGGGTGCCGGGCGCGATCGCATATCCTAGATAGCGACGGGCTACGGGGGGAAGATTGGTTAGTAATTCCGGTTGAAAAACTGCATTATCGACGGATGCCGATTTCCACAAATCATCTAGAGTAATCTCTTCAGGTTTAGTAATAGCTTTAACCATTGTGACCATCTACTCTATTTATTCTTTGACTGTGACAGGTGGTTGGGTTATTTCCTGTATGAGTTGATTGAATATAATACAAAGCTTAAAAACTAAAAGGGATATAAACCATGAGGAGAATAAAAATGCGATCGCGCATTGTCCCCTCTGGGGAATCGCTACTGCCTAAAGGTAGATTTTTATTCGCTTTTAACTATCTGAGGAAGTTACTTGCCTCAAGTCAATAATCTAATCACGAGCAGCATTAGTGCAACTACGAGCAAGCTACCATAGAATACGAACATACGATTCTCCTACAGAGAGGCTACGCCAACGCCAAACCATTTTGGCAAGAAGAAAATGTCAGTTATTTGACCGTGATACGATTCCAAGCTCTCGGCATAAGTCGTCAGGGGACAAGTCCAATTGTTGGCGATGAGAACGATAACTTCGATCGCGAATAAGCCGACTGCAATCCAGGTAAGGATCGAGATATTGTCAGCAACAACCTCATCTATTAGATAAGTGACCCATTTCCAGATTTAATATTTTTGATTGGCGTAGATTAATAGCAGTTTCACCAAAAAGGTAAGTCAGGCGTTCGATTCGTTTTAAACTAACATTTATTCCCCAATCC
>Ga0105047_10018208_pt1 | contig 10901 bp, 9 predicted proteins | sample MAT04_FD_78384 | JGI IMG/M metagenome (GOLD analysis project Ga0105047, IMG submission 78384) | Freshwater microbial communities from Lake Fryxell liftoff mats and glacier meltwater in Antarctica - MAT-04 (megahit assembly) | ecosystem: Environmental > Aquatic > Freshwater > Ice > Liftoff...
CAGTGGACGACGAGTTCGAGGTCATGTCGCCATCGTACCCCCCGCTCCCAGGGGCACCCACTGTCGATTCACGTCGCAGGCGTCGGCGAGTGGTGGCAGGCGTAACACCATCCGACTGGCGGAACTCCCCCGGATGTGGGATCGACCGCGAGCGGTGTCGGTCAGGGCAGTGGCGTGGTCCTGCCCACCCGTGGCAGTTCCACCCACGTGCGGCCGGGGGTGAGGGCGATCACCGCGCCGTTGTCGTCGGCGAGCGTGAACGGCTGGGCCGCCTGTTCGCGGGTCCACGTACCTCGGATGAGCACACCACCGGTGAAGACGTATGCGGTGCCAGTGCCGATGGTCTGTGCCTCGGGGCTGCGCGAGTCGGCCGGACTGGGCCGATAGTCGACCTCGAGCACCACCACGTTCCGGGCGTTCACCTGACCCAGGTCGTCGAAGTGCGGTTCGCCGTCCTGGTCGCGGACGTAGGCCGCATTGTCGCTGTCCCAGGTCCACGCGACATCGACACCGTCCATCTCCAGTTCCACGCCGTCGGAGGGCTCACCGTTGAACGCCTCGTCGGATGCCCGGTAGGTGAACTGCGGCTGGGGCGGCGGGTTGAAGATCGGCGTGAACGCCGCCCAGAACTCGTTGGTCGTCCCGAACAAGGTGTGCTCGCTGTCGACGTTGCCGCGCGCTTCGCGGAAGAACCCGACATTGCGGGTCGAGGTGGGACTGAGGCTCACCAGATCGCTGCCGTTGATCGCCCGGGTGACGCTCGGGTTGCCGCCGCTCCACACGAACAGCGGCTGGTTGAACGAGGCGAGCAGATCGACGTCCTGGGTGCGGCCCGAACGGATCGGCCCCACGCGGCCGGGGTCGTTCGCATGGAAGACCGCCGCGAAGCGGGTGAGCGTCTCGACGTTCTCCTCGAACACGATGTCGGCCTGGTTGAGGCCGAACTGCGGACGAGCCTGGGGGTGGTTGTCGATCTTCACGACGAGCGCCGGACGAGCGGCTGCGGCCTCGTCCGTGAGGGGGAGCCCGGTCAACGGCATCACCGGACCGGCCTCGGCAGGCTCGGTGGTGGTGGTCGCGCCGCCGGTCGCACTGCTGGTCGTCGGAGCAGCCGTGGTGGTCGCGGCCTGGGTGGTGTCGGGGGCAGCCTCGAAGGTGGTGGCCGACGACTCGTCATCACCGCCGCCACACGCGGCGAGCACGAGACCGATGGCCGTCAGTGCAGCCAGCGATCGGCGGGCGCTACGGGCGGGGTTCGGGGTCGGGTGGTGACGGGGGTGCAGATGGGTCACAGTTCCCTCAGCAGTGCGATGCGCTCGTCGAGCGGGGGGTGGGTGTCGAACATGCGATGGATGCCGCCGAGCTTGCCCTTGTCGCCGACACCCGACATCGGCTGCTCGATCCACATGTGGGCGGTGGCGGTGGATGCCGAGTGGGTGACGGTGGTGTCGTCGCGGAGCTTCTCGAGTGCGGAGATCAGGCCGGGTGGGTAGCGCGTCATCTGGCACGCGCTCACGTCCGCGAGCGTCTCGCGCTGGCGGCTGATGGTGGCTTGCATCGCCTTGGCGAGGATGGGAGCGAAGATCAGCAGTGCAAAACCGAGGTAGGCCAACGGGTTGCTGCCGTTGTTGCGATCGCCGTCGCGGGGCACCCGGCCACCGTTCCACCACATCAGCCTGATCGCGGTGTCGGTGAGGATCGCGATCGCGCCCACGAGGGTGACGGCGAGGGTGGACACCAGGATGTCGTAGTTGCGGATGTGCGACAGTTCGTGAGCGAGCACGCCCTCGAGCTCGACCCGGTTGAGCTTCTCGAGCAGGCCGGTGGTCACTGCGATGGCCGCATGGCGGGGATTGCGACCGGTGGCGAAGGCGTTCGGCGCCGGGTCGTCGACGATGTAGATCCGCGGCTTGGGCAGGCCGCTCGCGATGCAGAGCCCCTCGACCAGGTTGTGCAGCCGCTGGTACTGCTGGGCGTCCGCGGGATGGGCTCTGCTCATCCGCAGCGCGATCGCATCGGCCTTCCAGTACGAGGCGAACGCAATCGCAGCGGAGATGACGAGCGCGATGATCGTGCCCCACCAGCCGTAACCGGTGAGGGCACCGATGGCAGCACCGACGAGAACGAGGAAGGCGACGAAACCGGCCACCAGCAGCACACTGCGGCGGCGATTCGCACGGATGAGTTCGAACATGACGGACGACAGGGTAACGGTGCTGACCACGCGTGCACCGGCACCGCCAGACCGAAGGGCGCCGAGCTGGGCCGCCCGGCAGGTTCGCTGCAGGTTCGCGCGGCTCAGAAGCCGATCTTCGGCACCTCTCGGGCAGCCTCGTCGGCCTCGAAGTACTCGCGCTTGTCGAACTTCAGCATGCTGGCGAAGATCACGGTCGGGAACGCCTGCAGCTTGTTGTTGTAGTTCAGCACCGAGTCGTTGTAGAACTGCCGCGCGTAGGCGACCCGACCCTCGGTGGCGCTCAACTCCTCCTGCAATGCCAGGAAGTTCTGGTTCGCCTTCAGGTCGGGGTAGGCCTCCGACAGCGCGAAGAGCTGGCGCAGCGCGCCTGTGACCTGCGAGTCGGCTGCTGCCTGTGCGTGAGGATCGCCTGGCGCGGCCATGGCGGCCTGACGCGCCCTGATCACGGCATCGAGGGTCTCCTTCTCGTGTGCGGCGTACGCCTTCACGGTCTCGACCAGGTTCGGGATCAGATCGATGCGGCGCTTGAGCTGCACGTCGATCTGCGACCACGAGTTCTCCACCTGGTTCCGGCTGCGAATGAGGCTGTTGTAGGTGACGATCGCGACGATCACCAGCAGCACCACGATCGCGAGGATGATCCACGTCATGTCGGTGTTCCTTTCCGTCGCACCCACGACGTGTTCGACGCGGGTGCTGCCGCCTGCACGGGGCACGCAGGTCAGGGTCGCCCGAAGGCTCGGGCCAGCATACGAGAGACGCGACGACGCTCCTGTGCTTCGTTCAGCATGTGCCGGCGCAGCTCGCGGTCGGCGGCGATACGGCGATAGTGCGCTGCGTACAGCTCGGCAAGTCGTCGCATCGAGAACTCGTCGGCACGCGGACCGCCCGCCGCGACCAGCCGCCCCCGGAGATCGCTGTCGTAGAGAGCGCGCTTCAACCCGGCAGCAAGCGCACCGACGTCGCCCGGCTCGACCAAGACGGCATTCACGTCGTCGGTCGCCACGTTGCGATACCCGTCGAGACCGCTCGCCACGATCGCGGTGTCGGCCGCCATGGCCTCGACCAACACCACGCCGAACGACTCGCCGTGGAGCGACGGCGCGCAGAACACGGTGGCTCCCTTCAGTCGCGCGACCTTCTCCTCGTCGGTGATGCGTCCGAGCCACTCGATTCGCGAGTCACCTGCGTACTGGGCCCGCAATCGGGCCGTGTCGGGACCGGTGCCTGCCACCCAGAGCCGGACGTCGTCGGGCAACTGGCGCATCGCTGCGAGCAGGACGTCGAGGCCCTTGCGCTCCTCGTGTCGGCCGAGGAAGAACACGGTCGGGCCGACGGTCGGGTAGGGGCCGATGGTCGCGTACTGATCGAGTTCCACCCCGTTGAAGAGGATCTCGTACTCACCGCCGATGTAGCGATGAACGAGCTCTTCGGCATCCTTCGACACGGCGACGCGGTGGGCGAGGCGGTGGCTCGCGGCGAGCACCGGCCGACGCAGGTACTTGTAGGCCGCGCTCTCGCCCGCCGAGTGGAAGGTGCCGATGATCGGTGCCGTGTGCAGCAGGGTTGCCGTCTGTGTGGGACCGGGGAGGAACGGCTCGTGCAGATGCAGCACGTCGAACTCCTCGTCGATCAGGGTTCGAATGGTGCGCAGCTGGCACGAGGGATCGGGTGCGAGCGGCGCGATCGAGCCGTTGGCCGACGTGGGCAGGCTGTTGCCCAGCGGGGTGACGAAGGTGGCCGGCGGCGGGCCGTCGCACGGGGCGAGCACGCGCACCTCGATGCCCATGCGACGGAGTTCTCGGCTGAGCCCCATCACCTGTGCCTGTACCCCACCGGGCACCGACAGGCTGTACGGGCACACCATTCCGACTCGCAGCGGCCCGACTCGCAGCGGCCCGTCTCGCAGCGGAGCCGCGCGGCCTTCCTCGTGGTGCGGCTCACCCATGACGACACCGTACCCCGAGCCCCGTCGCGAACGCCCGCCCCACATCCTGGCTGGCGAAGGCCTGCGAGTACGGTGCCCCGTCATGACCAGACTGCCAGCGATCAGCGTGATCGGCACGCCCACCAAGCGCACTGCGCTCCTGGAGGTGGCGGCCGAGGCCGATCGCCAGGGGTTCGCCGGTCTGGCCAGCCCGGGCATCAACGGCAACCTTGCGCTGTGTGGATCGCTCGCGCACGTCACACGCACCATCCCGTTCTGGACGAGTATCCAGCCGATCTATCACTCGCACTTCGGTGAGGTTGCGATCACCGCTGGTCATCTCGCCGAGGTGAGCAATGGTCGGTTCCGTCTCGGTCTCGGCGTGAGCCACGCCCCCGCGATGGACCGGCTCGGCATCGACACCGGCAAGCCGCTCGGCGACATGCGCGCGTACGTCGCCGGCATCCGCTCGGCCGAGCGGGCCTCGGGTGCTCTGCCGCCGATCCTGCTCGCGACCCTGCGCGACAAGATGCTCGACCTCGCGCTCGAGGTGGGCAACGGCGCGATCTGGGCGAACGCATCCCGCTCGTACATGCCCACCCAGGTGGCTCGCGTGCCGGATGAGCGCCGAGCGACGTTCTCGCTCGCGAACATGGTGCCGACGGCGATCGACGCCGACCGCGATGCGGCCCGGGCGATCCATCGGCGCACTCTGGGTGGGTACATCGTGCTGCCCAACTACCGGAACTACTGGAAGCAGGCGGGCTACGAGGAGGAAATGGTCGCGATCGAGGCTGCGCTCGCGGCAGGCGATCGTGACGCACTGCCGGGGCTGATGACCGATCGCTGGCTCGACGACTGCACGATCTCCGGCTCGCCGATCGAGGTACGTGACCAGCTCGAGGCATGGTTCGACACCGGCGTCCTACCGATCGCGGTGATGTCGAGCACCAGCGGCGGCCAGTTGCACGCGATCGGCCAGTTGTTCGAACTGTTCCGCTGACCGACCCCTGAACGCCGGACCCGTGCCAGGGGTGGCCTCGTCCGCTCCGTCAGGCCGACGGTCCGGCCTCGCTGAGACCGGCACGCTCGCCGGTGGTGCGCCACAGTGCGGCGCGACGCTCGGTCGTGTCGCTGCGGCGGGTGGTGGGCAGCCGGTGGATGCTCCGGCGACGCCGGTCGAGCCAGAACCCGCCGTTCGTCGCGAGCGGCTCGCCGTCGTCGGCCGCCAGCCATACGAGCGTGTCGGCGCCCTGTTCGGGCGTGCGCAGCAGTGGGCCCATCACCTTGCGGAACACGGGCAGCGCCTGCTCGACCCCTGGCGTATCAGCCCAACCTGGATGCATCGAATGGAAGACGATGCCGACACCGGCGAAGCGCTCCGCCCACATCTCGTTGAGCGTCACCTGCGCCCGCTTGGCCCGTGCGTATTGCTCGGCACCCTTGTATTCAGCCGCCGCCATCTCGAGGTGGTCGACCTCCAGGTTCGACGCGTACATACCGCCCGACGACATGGTGATCACTCTGGAGGGCGCTGCGGCGCGCAGCGCCGGCAGCAGCAGCGAGGTCAGCAGGAACGGGCCCACCACCTGACTCGCCACGGTGACTTCGATCCCGTCGGCACCCACCGACCGCTCGTTGGCCAGTGCGCCGGCGTTGTGCACGAGCACGTCGATGTGCGGATGACGCTTCAGCAGCCGCTCGGCCAGCGAGCGCACCTCGTCGAGGTCACCCATGTCGGCGGCCTCGGCGGTCACCGAGCCGCCCGAGCTCGTCGTGAGCTCCGCCGCCACCGCGGCCGTCCGCTTCGCATCACGCCCGGTGATCACCACCGTGGCGCCCAACTCGGCGAGTCGTCGGGCGGCGACTCGACCGAGGCCAGAGGTGCCGCCGGTGATCACCACCACCCGGTCGTTCATCGAGTTGGCAGCGGGCTGCGACCACCCTTCGACGCGCGATCGGACGTCGTGACCGATGCGCGTGAAGCTGGTGACCACCGGCACCTCGATCACCACGTCGACGATCTTGCGCAACCCCGAACCGATGCCACTCATGGTGTCGAGTCTGACCCAACCGCGACGACTCGTCGCCGCGGAGGTCCAGCCCCGCGCCGTACGCGACCACGCCGCGCTGACGGAAGAACCGGGCGTCGGTGCCACCGACGATGAGGCCGGGCAACAGGTCGGCACCCGGGTAGGCGGCCTGCGTGGCCGACGAGATCGCGTCCCACAGCTCGTTGCCGCGGGGCGACTCGGTGGGATCACTGCCCTGCAGCCGCCCGATCTCGACGTGATCGGCCAGTTCCCCGAGCGCTTCGTGGAGGTGGGCGTCGACGTCGGCCTGGGTGGTGCTGGGCACGGTGCGGATGTCGACCTCGATCTCGACGAGGTCGGGGATGATGTTCGTCTTCTGGCCGCCGTGCACGATGTTCGGCGAGAACGTGGTGTGGGTGTAGGGATGGCACCTGCGGGCCACAGCGGGCGGCAACGCCTCGATCGTCGACCGGATTCGTGCCGGGTCGACGAGTCCTGCCTTCACGCGCAGGGTGCGTCAAGCGATGCCACGCCGTCACCGGTGTTCACCAACACGCGTCGCACATCACCGGCGCGCCGACGGTCGACCACCCACAGAGCTCGTTGAGCACATGGTCGGCACGCACTCGTTGCGGATGAGTGCCTGCAGCAGCTCGACGGTGTCTCCGGTCATGTCCTCGCTCCGTGTGGTTGCCATCTCCGCATTCCAGCAGGTTCGAGGGCGCGGTGCGGACCGCTGCTGTGACCTTCTCCTCTCCCGGGCGTCGGCTCGCCGGCGCGACGATGCGAGAGACATCTGTTCCGAAGGGGCACCACATGGACCGCATGAGTCCGCTCGACGCGACGTTCCTGCACATCGAGGACGGCGTGAACCACATGCACATCGCTTCGTGCGCGATCTTCGAGGGCCCGGCACCGGCGTACAGCGCTCTCGTCGAGCTCTTCCGAGGCAAGCTGCCGCTGGTGCCGCGCTACCGGCAGAAGGTGCGGTTCGTGCCGGGTGCCGTCGGGCGACCCGTGTGGGTCGACGACCCCCACTTCCGGCTCGACTACCACATCCGCCACACCGCACTCCCGCCGCCGGGATCACGCAACGACCTCAGCAACCTCATGGGCCGCCTGATGTCGCACGAGCTCGATCGCCATCGTCCGCTGTGGGAGACCTGGATGGTGGAGGGCCTCGCCGACGGCACCTGGGCGCTGATCTCGAAGGTGCACCACTGCATGGTCGACGGCGTGTCGGGCACCGATCTGATGACGGTGGTGCTCGACACCTCGCCGGACGGGTCACCGCCGGTGGACGACCACTGGCGTCCGACCGCCGAGCCGAGCGACGCCACGCTCGTGCGCGACGCCTTCTTCGACACCCTCGTGAGCCCCGAGGAGCTGGTGCGTCGCGGGTGGTCGCTGTTCAGAACACCCAAGCGGATCGCCACCGAGGCGGTCGAGGTGTTCGCGGGAGCGCGTTCGCTCGGCAGACAGCTCCGGCCCAACGTGCTCCTGCCGATCGAGGGCACCATCGGACCGCACCGTCGGTGGTTGTCGGTACAGACCACGATCGACGAGGTGAAGCAGATACGAGCGGCGCACGGCGGCACCGTGAACGACGTGGTCCTGGCGGCGATCACGTCGGGCTTCCGCGATCTCCTCCTGGCACGCGGCGAGCAGCTCGACGGGGTGGTCGTGCGGTCGCTCGTGCCGGTGTCGTTGCGGTCGAACGGCGATCACTCGCTCAACAACCAGGTCTCGGCATTGATCGCCGAACTGCCGGTGAGCATCGACGATCCGATCGATCGGCTGCACGCCGTGCAGGCGCAGATGGTGGCGCTCAAGGCCTCGCACCAGGCCGATGCGAGCAAGCTGCTGTTCGATCTCGCCGACTACGCCCCGCCCCCGCTGCTGTCGGTGGGCCTGCGCACCGCCGTGACGGTCATGCGCAGACTGCCGCAACGCAGCGTGAACACGGTGACGACGAACGTGCCGGGTCCGCAGGTGCCGCTCTACGCGTGCGGTCGCGAGATGCTCGAGTACCTGCCGTTCGTCCCGCTCGCGCAAGGCGTGCGCACAGGCGTCGCGATCCTGTCGTACAACCGTCGCATCGCCTTCGGTGTCACCGGCGACTGGGACACCGTGCCCGATCTCCACCTGCTCGCCGACGGCATCGCCACGGGCATGCGCGACCTCCTCGACCGCAGCCGCCCTCCGAAGCGGCGCAAGCGGGCCGACTGATTCGCGTGAATCAGTCGGCCGGACCGGCGCGCAGTGGGTCCGCTCGTGGCCGGATCGGCAACCGTTTGCCATCACGTTCGCGGCGCCTGACCACGGTGTCGCGCCTGCAGCGATACTGTCTGCGAACCAGGTGCTCACGGCGGCGGCCCGCATGGGCCGCCCAATTTCCGCACCTGCACGAAGGAGGCGCCATGCGCGCCCACCGAATGACGATCGTCACCGTTGCCTTGGCAGGCCTTGTCGCGACTGGATGCTCGAGCAGTTCGGACTCCGACTCGACGGGTGCAACAGCGGACCCTGCAGTGACTCCTGCGCCGGCCGACGGCACGGCTGCAGCCTCGGCCGGTGTGGGCTCCGTCTCGATCGTAGATTTCGCGTTCGCCCCGGCCGATCTCACCGTTGCTGTCGGCACCACGGTCACTTGGACCAACAACGACGGGTCGTCGCACTCGATCGAATCCGGTGACGGCAGCTTCGACAGCGACGACCTGTCGGACGGCGATACGTTCGAGCACGATTTCGACAGTGCTGGAAGCTTTCCGTACCTCTGCGGCATCCACGTGTCGATGTCCGGCACCATCACCGTCACCGGCTGAGGGCTTGCCCCCTGAATGAATCGCTGCTCGGCCGGCCGAGGGCACAGCGTCGACAGCGTCCGCTTCGACAACACATGCGAATGTCTCGCTCGCTCCTCGAGCGAGCCGCAGCCCACACGCCCGGCCGAACGGCGCGTTCGGTGCGGTCGGACCGGTCGGACCGGTCGGACCGGTCGAGTCTGACCCGACCCGAATCAGTCCGCTGACCTGGCACTTTCGGCGTAGCCGGGGTCGCTCGGCCAGTTGGGCTGGAACAGGTGCCACTGCTCGGGCGCACGGCCGATGAGGAACTCGAGTTCTCTGGCGAGTGACTGAGTCACCCGGGCGACGTCGTCGCGCATCCCGCCGCCCAGGCGATGGGTCGGCACGGGCGGGCGCACGATCGCATGGTGGCCGTTGTAGCGAGGTGTGAAGTACACCCCGGTGGGCAGGATCGGCGCGCCTGTGCGCAACGACAGCATCGCCGGGCCAGGGGGCAGCGTGGTGCGCTCGCCGAAGAACTCGACCTCGACACCCGTGTGATCGAGGTCGCGATCGCACAAGAGACACACCACCCCGTTGTCGCGCAGCGCCTTCAAGACAGCGCTCCCGGCCTTCGGCCCGAGCGGCACGACGTTCATGCCGAGGTCCTGGCGCAGCTCTGCGAACCACTCGAACAGTTCGGGCGGCTCGAGCGGCTCGACCACGACGGTGAGCTTGTGTCCCTGGTCGGTCATCCACCGACCGGCCCACTCCCACCCGCCCAGGTGAGGAAGCGCGAGGATCACGCCGTTGCCTCGCTCGAGCGCAGGCACGATGTGCTCGTCGTAGCCCTCCTTGGTGAATCCACGTGCGACGGCCTGTTTCGACAGCGAGGGCAGTCGGAAGCTCTCGACGTAGTAGCGCGCGTAGCTGTCGAACGCCGTCTGCGTGGCCACTCGGATCGCTGCGCGTCCCATCTTCGGGTTCACCCGGAGCAGATGGCGCTGGAACATCTCCCGTCGGGCGGGGCTGGCGACGCTGGCCCCGAATCCCAGCGGGAATGCCGCAGCGGCTGCCAAGGGGCCCGGCATCAATCGGGCCGCGAGCGACCCGAGACGGTAGGTGCTGACCGTGGCCGCATCGGTGAAGCGGTTCCGTTCGGGCTCGACCATCGCGATGACGTCAGGACTGCAGCTCGAGCGTGACCACGCGAGTGGTGATCAGCTCGTGTGGCGATCGTTGTCGCTGCGGGCCTGGCCGCTGAGACGCGAGATACGCGTGCGGCGAAGCTCGGTGCGCACCACCTTGCGGCTCTGCCGACGACTGCGACGCATCTCGATCTTGGCGGCCGTGACAGGGGCGACGCCGGCCTGCTTCCACACCTTCACGAAACGTTGCACCGCGGTGATGCCCGTGAGCACGAGCATCAACCACAGGATCGGGATGAGCAGGGGCGGGATGAGGAGCCCGAGACAGAACAGGATGATTCGCTCGGCGCGCTCCATGAGCCCGCCCTTGGCGTCGAGACCGAGTGACTCGGCCTTTGCCCGCTGGTACGAGATCACCGAGCTGAGCGCCATGATCGCGAACGGGAGCATCGCCATGTGCGGCGACTCCTCCGACGCGAAGTACCAGGCGACACCACCGAACAGCAGGGCGTCGGTGACCCGGTCGATCACGGAGTCGAAGAACGCCCCGCGCTGGCTCGAGGTGTTGGACGCCTTGGCGAGCGCGCCGTCGAACAGGTCGGGCAGAGCAGCGAGGATGACGAGCACGAGGCCGAGGCGGAGCTCGCCCAGGCCGATCGCAACGGCGGCGCCAACGGCGACCAGCAGGCCCATCACGGTCAGGTGGTCGGGGGACATCCCGGTGCGGCGAAGGCCGGTACCGATGGGCTTGACAGCCCGATCGACCGACGCACGGAATTTTCCGTCGAACATGGAGTCCCAGGCTAACCC
>Ga0105047_10018210_pt1 | contig 10899 bp, 11 predicted proteins | sample MAT04_FD_78384 | JGI IMG/M metagenome (GOLD analysis project Ga0105047, IMG submission 78384) | Freshwater microbial communities from Lake Fryxell liftoff mats and glacier meltwater in Antarctica - MAT-04 (megahit assembly) | ecosystem: Environmental > Aquatic > Freshwater > Ice > Liftoff...
AGTTTGAAACGTGCGATATTGGTGAGGGGGATGACGGCGCCCTCATCTTTTGTCGCATGATAAATCTCCGGGGCAAAATGAAGTTGCTGCAGCGACGTTAGCGGGTAAGAAAAATGGCGTCAATCAAATAAAAAACGGGCCGCCCTTTGGAGGGAAGGCCCGTTTGATTTTGTGGCGCTCGTGACGCGGCAAGCAACGATGCGCGTCGGGCTCGGGTTGTGGGATTAGGCGCTGAAGGAACTGCCGCAGCCGCAGGTGTGGGTGGCGTTGGGGTTTTTGAAGACGAAGCCGCGGCCCATGACTTCATCTTTGAAGTCGATTTCGGTTTCGTTGAGATAGAGGTAGGACTTGCGGTCGGCGTAGATCTTCACGCCTTGGGACTCCATGATTTCATCGCCATCGGGCTGGGCTTCGGTGAGATCGAGGACGTAGGAGAAGCCGGAGCATCCGCCGCCTTTGACGCCGACGCGCAGAGCGACCTCGCCGGAGAGGCCCTGGTCTTTGATGATGGATTTGATTTCTTTAGCGGCGGATTCGGAGAGGGTGATGGCCATAAGTAAAAAACTCCTGTCCTGAGTTAAGGACGTACGAGTAATAAGTTCATGCACTACTATAGACAAGTGGGAGGTGAATGAGCAAGGTAAAGATGCGTGAAGTGTAGAAATCCGGATTCGAGATAATATGAGAGTAATATCGTTTTTTTAGCGGTTTTATGGGGGTATTTGATGCAAAGGGAAAGAGCGAGAGGTGCTTTTGAGCGCGGTATGGCATAGAATGTGGGGCTTGTAAGGAGTGCAAATATGCCGACATCGACCGAGACACTGGAAGAGATTGCGGGGCAGGAATATCAGTGGGGATGGAACATCGATATTGAGGCGGATGAAGCGCCGGCGGGGTTGAACGAAGACATCATTCGATTCATCTCTTTGAAGAAGGGTGAACCGCAGTGGATGCTGGATTGGCGTTTGAAGGCGTACAAGCACTGGCAGACGATGAAGGAGCCGAACTGGGCGCGGGTGGGGCATCCGCCGATTGATTACCAGGGGACGAAATACTATTCCGCGCCGAAGGCGAAAAAGAAGTCGATGGATGAAATCGACCCGGAAGTGCTGGCGGCATTTGAGAAGCTGGGGATACCGCTGCATGAGCGGGCGAAGTTATTGGGCGTGGAGGAGCCGACGTCAGAAGGGGCGGCCGCGGGCGGCGAATCGCCAATTGCGGTGGACGCGGTTTTTGACAGCGTGTCGGTAACGACGACGTTTCAAAAGAAGCTGTTTGATCTGGGGATCATTTTTTGCGGGTTCAGTGAAGCGGTGAAGAAGCATCCGGAGTTGGTGCGGAAGTATCTGGGGAGCGTGGTGCCGTACTCGGACAATTTTTTCGCGACGCTGAATTGTGCGGTATTTACGGATGGAAGTTTTGTATACATTCCCAAGGGGGTGCGATGCCCGATGGAGTTGTCGACCTATTTTCGCATCAACGCGCGCGGGACGGGGCAGTTTGAGCGGACGCTGATCATTGCCGATGAAGGGGCGTATGTGAGTTACCTGGAAGGCTGCACGGCCCCGCAGCGGGATGAAAACCAATTGCATGCGGCAGTGGTGGAACTGATCGCGCTGCCGGGGGCGACGATCAAGTACAGCACAGTGCAGAACTGGTATCCGGGCGATCCGAAGACGGGCAAGGGCGGGATTTACAATTTTGTGACGAAGCGCGGCAAAGCGTTTGAGAATTCGAAGATCACCTGGACGCAGGTGGAAACGGGCAGCGCGATCACCTGGAAATATCCAAGCTGCATTTTGCAGGGGGATAATTCGGTCGGGGAGTTTTACAGCGTGGCGCTGACGAACCATCATCAGCAGGCGGACACGGGGACGAAGATGATCCACATCGGGAAGAACACGCGGAGCACGATCGTGAGCAAGGGGATCAGCGCGGGCGTGGGGCAAAATACGTATCGCGGGCTGGTAAAGATCATGCCCAAGGCGGAGAACGCGCGGAATTACACGCAGTGCGATTCGATGCTGCTGGGAGATAAATGCGGGGCGCACACCTCGCCATACATTGAGGTGCGGAACAAGACGGCCCGCGTGGAGCATGAAGCGAGCACGAGCAAGATCGGCGAGGATCAGTTGTTTTACTGCAAGACGCGGGGGATTTCGCTGGAGGACTCGATCAACATGATTGTGAGCGGGTTCTGCAAGGAAGTGTTCAAGGAACTGCCGATGGAATTTGCGGTGGAGGCGCAGAAGCTGCTGGGGGTGAGTTTGGAAGGCAGCGTGGGGTGATGCCGCGGAAAATTCGGGAGTTGAAATCAATGTTGAGTCGCGCGGGTTTTTTGGCACGGCATGGGAAAGGAAGTCACGTGAACTGGTATCATCCGAAATATCCCGGGCGCGTGACCTTGTCGGGAAAGGACGGCGATGATGCCCATCGCTATCAGGAGAACCTGATCGAGGCGGCGATCAAACATGTGGAGAAACAACCATGAGCGTTGCACTTACGTACAGCATGGTGATTGAGTGGTCTGTGGAGGACCAGCTTTTTATTGCACGGATGCCGGAGTTTGGACCGGGGGCCAAAACGCATGGATTGACGTATGAAGAAGCGGCAAAGAATGGCCGCGAAGTGCTGGAAATGCTGATCGAATCGTGCATTGCGGATGGCGAAAAGCTTCCGCTTCCACAGGTTTATAAGGACAGCAAGGGGGTTGCGACTTCGCCGGTGGTGAAGTCGCGGAGCGCGCGCCCTGCGGCCAGAAAATTTAACCAAACCATTGAGTCTAAAAACCGAGGATCGAAAAAACATGTCACTGCTTGAAGTCAAAAATTTGCATGCGGAAGTCGCGGGCGGCGGGCGGAAGATTTTGAAGGGGGTGAACCTGTCGATTGAGAAGGGGGAGATTCACGCGATCATGGGGAAGAACGGGTCGGGCAAGAGCACGCTGTGCCAGGTTTTGGCGGGGCGCGAAGTGTACGTGGTGACCGAGGGGCAGGTGTTGTTCAACGGTAAGGATTTGCTGGCGATGGCGCCGGAGGAGCGGGCGCGGGAGGGCTTGTTTTTGGGGTTTCAGTACCCGGTGGAAATTCCCGGCGTGAGCACGAGCTACTTTTTGAAGGCCGCGGTAAATGAGATTCGCAAGCACAAGGGGGAGCCGGAACTGGATGCGATGCAGTTTTTGAAACTGGTGCAGTCGAAGATGGATCTGCTGAGCATGGACAAGAGCTTCATGAACCGGGCGATCAACGAGGGCTTCAGCGGCGGCGAGAAGAAGCGTAACGAAGTATTTCAGATGGCGGTGGTGAACCCGGTATTGGGGCTGCTGGACGAGACGGATTCGGGGCTGGATATTGATGCGCTCAAGACGGTTTCGCACGGGGTGAATGCGATTCATCAGAGTGACAAGAGCAAGGCGATTTTGCTGGTGACGCATTACCAGCGATTGCTGGATTACATCGTGCCGGACTTTGTGCATGTGATGATTGACGGCCGGATCGTCAAGAGCGGGAAGAAGGAATTGGCGTTGGAGTTGGAGAGCAGGGGCTATGATTGGGTGGAGGATGAGGTCGCAGGTGCGGTTTGATTTTTCGCACGCTCCAATTCGCGTAAGGTGTTAGTCAAAGGATTTAAGAGAACGGTATGACGACCGCGACAGAAACATTGGATGGAACGATGAGCAATGCTGAGGCGACCGTGACCGAAGGCGGCGCGTGGATAAACGGGCTGCAGGAACGCGGGCGCGAGGTGTGGGCGCGGAGGGGTTTTCCTTCGATGAAGGACGAGGCCTGGCGCGATACGAACGTGAGCGTTTTGGAAAAAACGCCGTTTGTACCGGCGGGCGTTGCGCCGGCGAAGGCCGCCGCGGAGTTGCATGCGCGCTATACGTTTGGTAATGCGGCGGGGGCGGAGATTGTGTTGGTAAATGGGCGGTTTGATGCGGCGCTCAGTGCGCTGTCGAAGCTGCCGGCGGGGGTGAAGGTGATGACGCTGGCGCGGGCGTTGGCGGAGGAGAACGGGCTGGTTGAGCGGCACCTGGGGGCGTATGCGAAGATCGAGCGCCATGCGTTTGCGGCGCGCAATACGAGTCATTTGGCGCGCAATCTCGAGGCGGGAGTTTTGGTGCATGTCGGCAAGAGGAAGACGTGCGCCAAGCCGCTTCATATTTTATTTTTGACGGTGCCTTCCGGCGAGGCCGAAGTGACGGAACCGCGGGTGCTGGTGGTGGCGGAGGAGAACAGCGAATCAACGATCGTGGAAACGTTTGCCGGCAATGATGGCGCGTTGTATCACACGAATGCGGTGACGGAGATCGTGGGGGCGAGGTCGTCGCGGATCGATCACTGCAAGCTGCAGCAGGAAGGGCGCGGGGCGTATCACACGGCGCTGATGAACGTGGAACTGGCGGAGCAGGCGAGTTTCATCAGCCACTCGCTGAGCGTGGGCAGCGCGGTGACGCGGAACGATCTGGAAGTCCTGTTCAATGGGGAGCGGGCGGAAGCGACATTGAACGGCCTGGTGCTGGCGAATGGCGAGCAGCACATTGATAACCACACGCTGCTGCATCATGAGAAGGGGCAGTGCCCCAGCCATGAGTTGTACAAGCATGTGTTGAATGACAAGGCCGTGGCGGTCTTCATGGGGAAGATTTTCGTGCAGAAAGATGCGCAGAAAACGGACAGCAAGCAGACGAGCAAGGCGTTGCTGCTGACGGACACGGCGTTCATGAACAGCCAGCCGGCGTTGGAGATTTACGCCGACGATGTGAAGTGTACGCACGGGAGCACCGTGGGGCCGGTGGACGCCAACGCGGTATTTTACCTGGTGAGCCGCGGGCTGAGCCTCGAGCAGGCGACGCACTTGATGACGTATGCGTTTGCGGCGGATATTACGCGGCGGATTCGGGTGGCACCGGTGCGGGCGCGGATGGAAGATTTCATGACGGCGCAGCACGGCTTGCCGCAGGATTTGCGGATCACGGAAGAGGCGGCGCACGATGTGGCGTTGCTGTAAGGGGTGGATGGCGGGGATCGAGCTCGGTGCCTTTGCGCAGGGCTTTGTGCAGGGGGGCGGTGGTGAGAGTGGTTAGCAGAGCCATCTTGACGAGCGGAAAAGTTTTGCCGCATCGCTTAGAATGCGCCGTATCATCACCCCACCGATGCATTCAATTTGGAGAAACGAATGGCGCTCTCGTATGAAAAAGCCGGCGTATCCATCGATACGGCCGATGCGGCAAAACAACAGATGGCGGAAACCATGGCGGCGAAGGATCCGCGGATTTTGCATCGGCCAGGAGCGTTCGCGGCATTGTTCGAGGCCTCGTTTCCGGGCATCGAGCAGCCCGTGCTGGTGATGAAAACCGAGGAGCCGGGAAGCAAACAGAAAATTGCTTTCGCCAACGGGCGGGCGGGGTCGATCGCATTCGACATGATCAATCATCTGATCAACGACATCCTCGTGATGGGTGCCCAGCCCGTGTGCGTGCAGGATTGCATCGTCTGCGGCAAGCTGCAGAAGGATGTGGTGCTGGAACTGGTGCGGTCGATCAATGCGGCGTGCCGCGAGAATGATTGCTTCCTGCTGGGCGGAGAAACCTCCGAACAGCCGGGGGTGCTGGAGGCGGGGCTGTATATTTTGTCGAGCTCGATTGTGGGCGTGGTGGACAAGAAGAAAATTATTGATGGCAGCGCGATCCGCGTAGGCGATGCTGTCGTGGCGGTGCCGAGCAACGGGCTGCATACGAACGGGTACTCGCTGGTGCGAGCCTTGATGGCGGAACATCCGACGCTGGTGACGGAGCAGATTGTTTCGCCAGAGGGCAAGAGCGAGACGTTTCTGGATGCCATCCTGCGGCCGCACCAGTGCTACTATCAAGCCTTTAAGGGACTGCTGGAAATGAGCGGCCTGCATGGTATGGCGCACATCACCGGGGGCGGAATCGCGGGGAATTTGAATCGCGTGCTGCCCGCGGGGACCGATGCGCTCGTCGATGCGGCCGCGCTGCGCGTGTTGCCGCTATTCAAACGAATCAAAGCGCTGGGGAACGTCGCGGAAGCAGATATGCTCAAGACGTTCAATTGCGGTGTCGGCATGACGCTGGTGTGCGCGCCCAATGCAGTGGGCGAGATCGTGCAGCATCTGAAAGGGTTTGCGATGGATGCGTACAAAATCGGCGAAATTTCCGCGGGCAGCGGCATGGTGAAGTATCGCGGCGGGGTGAGCTGGTAAGACCTACCGCCAGCAACTACTCGCACGCTGATAACCAGCAAAGCGCACAAAACGCCCCGAGGGTTTGCCCCGGGGCGTCTTAGTTTTAACAAACAATTGGATCGGGCGGGTTTACGTGCCCATATCATGGCTCGAGAGATACTTCACTTGTTCCTTGGTCAGCGTGTCGATGTCGATGCCCATCGATTCCAACTTAAGCTTGGCGACCCACGCGTCGATCTCGGCGGGTACGTTGTGGACGGTCGCGGAAAGTTTGCCCTTTTGCTTGAGCGCCCACTCCGTGGCGAGCGCCTGCACCGCAAAGGACATGTCCATCACCGAGGCCGGATGCCCGTGCGCCGCAGCGAGGTTAATCAGGCGGCCTTCGCCGAGCACCATGACGGTGTTGCCGCTGGCCAGGGTGTAACCATCGACGAATTCCCGCAGGCCCTTATGCGTTTTCTTGGCGAGCTTGGCGCGGGCGACGAAGTCGAGCTCGACGTCGAAGTGCCCCGAATTGCACACCAGTGCGCCGTTCTTCATCACGCGGAAATGCTCGCCGCGGATGACGTGAATGTTGCCGGTGACGGTGATGAAGATGTCGCCCACCGGTGCGGCCTCTTCCATCGTCATAACCTGGAAGCCATCCATGACGGCTTCGATGGCCTTGATCGAATCGATTTCGGTGACGATGACATGACCGCCGAGGCCGCGGGCGCGCGAGGCGACACCCTTGCCGCAGTAGCCGTAACCGGCGACGACGACGCGTTTGCCGGCGATGAGATGATCGGTGGCGCGGATGACGCCGTCGAGGGTGGATTGGCCGGTGCCGTAGCGATTATCGAAGAAGTGTTTGCACATGGCATCATTGACGGCGACGGTGGGGAACTTGAGGGTGCCGTCTTTTTCCATAGCCTTGAGGCGGATGACGCCGGTGGTGGTTTCTTCCATCGAGGCAACGATGTTCTTGGCCAGATCCTTGCGTGTAGAGTGCAGCAGCGAAACCAGATCGCAGCCATCATCCATCGTGACGTTGGGCTTGATATCCAGGGCCGCATTCATGTGCCGGAAGTACGTGTCGCGGTCTTCGCCCTTGATGGCGAAAACATTGATGCCGTACTCTTTGACGAGCGCCGCGGCATTGTCATCCTGCGTGCTGAGCGGGTTGGACGCACACGCGACCACTTCCGCCCCGCCGGCGACCAGCGTGCGCAACAGGTTGGACGTCTCCGTGGTGATGTGCAAACAAGCCGACATGCGGTAGCCCTTCAGCGGCTTCTCTTTGGCGAAACGCTTGCGCACGAGCTGCAAAACGGGCATGTCCTTGTCGGCCCATTCAATGCGTTTCTTGCCTTCGGCCGCGAGGGAGAGATCTTTAACATCATACTTCTGGGACATGAGGGAGTTCCTTTCGAAAAATGGTCAACGAGTAAAGTAGTCAAGTAAAAGCAGCTAAAAGTTGATTGGAAAATCGGGCTCTTCCGCCGGCATTTCCATCTGCCGGCAGGTCCGCTCAAACGGGCGCGGCCTCCGCCCGAATGGCAAATAGATCGGGAACCTGCGTTTGGCTCTCTTTGCTGCGCGACACCTTCGGCGTAAGCGGATGCCACCGCGCAAGCGTGAAGTGTGCTTCCTTCAGCCACTTTTCCAACTGCCCCTGGGCAAACCCCATCCACCGGTGATTGAGCTTTTCCCGAAAGAGCGCCACATCATGCGGCTGCAAATCGATAATCAGCGTGATCCCGCCCGGCTTGAGAATGCGATGAATTTCCCGCAGTGCGGCCGGAGGGTCGGGCAGATAGGCCAGCACCAATGAAACAATGGCGACATCAATAGTGTGATCTTCAATCGGCAGGTTTTCGATAGCCCCCTGGCGCAGTTCTACATTGTGAAGGTGCTGATCGCTCACCCGGGCCTTGGCGTTCTTCAGCATCGCCGGCGAGGGGTCGATGGCGATGATTTTTTCCACATGCGGGGCAAGCAGCGGCAGCATCACGCCGGTCCCCGTACCGAGGTCCGCCACCGTCCACTGGGGGTTGAGCAGACATACCAGCGACTCACTATGGAAGGAATCGCCGAGCCACTGGGCCCGCAGCGAATCCCAGTGCGGCGCGTGTTTGCCGAAGAAATGATCGGTCGCGGAATCGCGCTGCCGCAGTATATGCGACAAGCGCTGGCCGTCGGTCTTGGCCAGCGGATCATGATCGAGGTGCTGCTTGGCCACGCTGCGCAGTTGCTTGCTGGCGTTATGTCCGGCCGCATCTGACAGGCGATACAGCATGGATGTCCCCTCCCGGCGCACATCGGCCAGATGGGCATCGGCGAGCGTTTTGAGGTGGCGTGAGACGGTGGATTGCGGCAGTTTGAGGATCTCCGCCAGCTCCCCCACCGACAGGCCGCCCGTCGACGTCGCGCCGTGTTGGGGTTGTTGCTCAAGAAGACGTAGAATGCGCAGGCGAATCGGATCCGCCAGGGTGCGGAGCAGATCAATAAAATGCTCTGTTCCGCCACCGGCGTGTTTTGCTGAGGCGTTCTCTGGCAAATATCCGTTCATCCGGATAGAATGATAGACTGTTGGTCGTTAAGATTCAAGGACCCTGTATCCGGTAAGGATTGTTCTTCAGCGGGCGGGGAAGAAAAGCAAGGAGTGTTTTGCATGCGTGACGTATATCTGATTGTGCTCCGGTGTGCCGACATCGAAAAGACCAAGGCCTTCTACGAACACTTCGGCATGAAGTTCGAAAAAGAAAAACATGCCAACGGCCCCGAGCATTTCGCCTGTCAGGACGAGGTCGGCGTGTTCGAGTTGTACCCGTCGGAAGGTCCGCCGGATCACACCGGCCTGGGCCTCGTGAGCGATGACATCGAAGCGTTGAACCTGCGCCTCAAGCAGAACCGCTACAGCCCGCGCGAAGTCCGCAAGACCGACTGGGGCCGCGTATTCGTGGTGCGCGATCCGGATGGCCGCCGCATCGAAGTCGCCGAAAGCAAGCCGGAAGAAGGGCAGAAAGATGTACCCGCTGAAGTTTAAGCCTGTATTCCAACAGCGCATCTGGGGCGGCCAGCGGTTGAAGTCCGTGATCGGCAAAGCCGTGCCTGCGGAGCTTGCGCGCGATTCCGCAGGCGGAGGCATCGGCGAAAGTTGGGAACTGGCCGATCTGCCGCCCGGCACCGTCAAAGCCGATTCCGCAGGTGCCGCCGCCGATGGCAGCCTGAGCAGCGTGGTGACCAATGGCCCCCTGTCGGGTAAATCACTGCACGCGCTCTGGAGCAACGCCGAGTTCAAGATCGCCGGCTCCGCAACGGCCGGTGCCTATTTTCCCTTGCTGATCAAATTTCTCGATGCTCAGCAGGATCTGTCCGTGCAGGTGCATCCCGATGAAGCCTATTGCCGCGCGCATCCTGACGCCCATTTGAAAAGCGAAGCCTGGTACATCCTGCATGCCGAGCCCGGCTCGAAAATTTACAAAGGCCTGAAGCCCGGCGTCACGCCCGCGCAGTTTCGCACCGCCCTCGAAACCGGTGATGTGGCACCGCTGCTCCACGCCATCAAAGTTCGCGCCGGCGACTGCCACTATCTCAAAAGCGGCACCGTTCACGCCCTCGGCGCCGGCATCGTTGCCGCCGAAGTGCAGACGCCCAGCGACACAACATTCCGCGTCTTCGACTGGAATCGCCTCGGCCCCGATGGAAAATCGCGCACGCTGCATATTGAACAAGCCCTGGAATGCATTCACTTTGGCCCGCGCGAAAATGACGGCGCGGGCGAACGCAGCCACATCGCCAGCCTGTTCACCACCGTGACGCGCCTGGTGACGTGCGACTATTTCACGCTCGAGCGCGTCCGCATGGTGGCCGAGTTGGAACAGGATATTCCGTACAGCGAACCGGTGGTGTGGATCGTCCTGGAAGGACAGGGCGTCATTCAATCGGAAGGATACCCCCCCACCGCCTTCACCCGCGGCGATACGCTCCTGCTGCCGGCGGGCATGAGCAAGGCGAAAGTCAAAACCATTGCCGATTGCGCCTGGCTGGAAGCACGACTGCCCGGCGGCCCGGTGGAAATTAATTAATACAAAGGATCACCCGCGTGCCACCGGTTTTCGGCTGCACAGTGGTGAATTGCACAATGAAAACACGATTGCAAAGATTCATGGCCGACTGCGGCGTCGCCAGCCGGCGCGAATGCGAAGAGATGATTGCCGGCGGACGCGTCCGCGTGAACGGCCTGGTGCTCACGGTCATGCCCGTGATGATTGAGCCGACCAAAGACATCGTCACCGTCGATGGCGAAGAGGTAGGCACCGAGAGCGCCGCCCTTACCGAGCAGAAAAAAGTCTACTACGTGCTCAACAAGCCCAAGGGCATTCTCGTCACCAACCATGATCCTTCGCAACGCAAAACCGTTTACGAAATTCTCGAAGGCATCAAGGAACGCGTCTTCCCCGTCGGCCGGCTCGAACTGGATTCACGCGGCGCGCTGATCATGACCAACGATGGCGAGTTGACCAATCGCCTGACGCATCCGCGTTACGGTGTGGAAAAAACGTATATCGTCGAAGTCGAAGGCCGCCTGTCCCCCGAGGATGTCGAAAAGATCATGGCCGGCGTATGGCCGGCCCCTGAGCGCGACGCCGCCCCGGGCAAGACCGCGACCAAGTCCGAACGCTTCCGCGCCAAGATCGTCGGGCGCGA
>Ga0105047_10018212_pt1 | contig 10897 bp, 7 predicted proteins | sample MAT04_FD_78384 | JGI IMG/M metagenome (GOLD analysis project Ga0105047, IMG submission 78384) | Freshwater microbial communities from Lake Fryxell liftoff mats and glacier meltwater in Antarctica - MAT-04 (megahit assembly) | ecosystem: Environmental > Aquatic > Freshwater > Ice > Liftoff...
CCACCGAACTGCGGCAACGCCGACACGTACTTGCCGTCGCCCATCACCGGGGTGAGGATATCGTCGTCCTTCATGCCGTAGCGGCGGCAGGAACCGAAGTCTTCGACCCCGTAGGCTGGCGCCGAATGAACGACGCCGGTGCCCGCATCCAGCGTCACATAGTCCGCCAGGTAGACCGGCGACATCCGGTCGGCAAACGGGTGCGCGAAATCGATGTGCTCCAGCCTCGCGCCTTCGCAGACCGCCAGCACCCGACCGGCAAGCCCGTAGCGCGCGAGGCAGGCGTCGACCAGGTCTGCTGCCAGAACAAGCATCCGGTCACCGGTGTCGACCAGTGCATAGCTGAACTCGGGATTGACGTTCAGCGCCTGGTTCGCCGGCAGTGTCCAGGGTGTGGTGGTCCAGATCACGATCTGCCCGGGCTTGTCCGGCAGCGCGGCCAGACCGAACGCCTGGGCGAGTTTGTCGCGGTCGGCGAAGCCGAAGCCCACATCGACTGCGGTGTCGGTGCGGTCTTCATACTCGATCTCAGCCTCGGCCAGCGCCGAGCCGCAGTCGAAGCACCAGTTGACCGGCTTCAGCCCGCGATACACATAACCCTTATCGAGCAGCACGCCGAGCGCCCGGATCTCGTCGGCCTCGTTGCGCGGGTTCATCGTGGTGTAGGGGTGATCCCAGTCCCCGAGCACGCCCAGCCGGATGAAGTCCTTCTTCTGCCGCTCGATCTGCTCGCCGGCATAGGCGCGGGCCAGCCGCTGGGTTTCCTCGGTCGGAATGTTCTTGCCATGCGTCTTCTCGATCTGCACCTCGATCGGCATGCCGTGACAATCCCAGCCCGGAACATACGGCGCATCGAAGCCGGCGAGAGTGCGGCTCTTGACCACGATGTCCTTCAGCACCTTGTTCACCGCATGGCCGATATGGATGTCGCCATTGGCATAGGGCGGCCCGTCATGCAGCGTGAACCGGGGCCGCCCCCGGCTCGTCTCACGGATGCGCTGGTAAAGATCGTCGCGTCGCCAGGCCTCCAGCATCAACGGCTCGCGTTTGGCCAGATCCCCGCGCATCGCAAAGGCGGTGTCCGGCAGGTTCAGGGTCTTCTTGTAGTCGGGCAGATCGTTGCGCGGCGTCCGGTCGTTCTGCGTCCGGTCGTTCTGCTTGTTTTCGTCAGGCGTCCGGCCGTTTTTCGTCTGGTCGTTCATCGCGGCATCACATCCGGTCGTTCGCTGTCAGTGTTCGTTGCGACGTTCGTTGCCACGTTCGTTGCCACGTTCGTTGCCAGATACGCCCGCGCCTGCGCGCAATCGATCTCGATCTGCCGGATCAGTGCCGGCAGCCCATCGTACTTCGCCTCGTCCCGCTGCTTGTGCAGGAACTCGACCTTCACCTTAGCGCCGTAGACATCGCGCGCGAAATCGAACAGATGCACTTCCAGCGTCGTGCGGCCGTTCGCCTTCACCGTCGGCCGCACCCCGAGGCTCGCAACGCCAGGTAAAGGCCGGTCCGCCAGACCGTCGACAGTAACCGCAAAGATGCCGGACAGCGGCAGCCGCGCGCGCGCCACCCACACGTTCGCGGTCGGAAAGCCGAGTTCACGGCCGAGCTTGTCGCCATGCACGACCCGCCCGCTGATCGCAAAGGGCGCGCCGAGCAACCGGCGCGCATGGGCCATGTCGCCGGAAGCCAGCGCATCGCGAACTGCGGTGCTCGACACCCGCAGTCCATTCACCAGAAAACTCGGCAGGCTGTCCAGCTCGAACCCACAGCGGCCGGCAGCCGCGCGCAGCGTCCCGGCATCGCCTGACCGGCGCGCACCGAACCGGAAGTCATCGCCGATCAGCAGCCACCGGGCCGCCAGCCCGCGCACCAGAATCTGCTGGATGAACGCCTCGGGCAGCATCTGCGCCAGCCGGTAGTCGAAGCGGCATACATGCACCTGATCCACCCCCGCCTCGGCAAGCAGGCGCAGCTTGTCGCGCAGCCCGGTCAACCGGATCGGGGCCTGATCAGGCGCAAAGAACTCGCGCGGATGCGGCTCGAACGTCAGCACGGCGGCCGGCAGACCGCGAGCGTCGGCCGCTTCGCGCAAGCGGCGCAGCATTTCACGATGCCCAAGATGCACGCCGTCGAAGTTGCCGATGGTCAGTGCGACCGGGCCCGTGGCATTGGAGGGGACGGTTCGAAAGAGACGCATGGCGCAGTAACGCCCTGAATTCTAGCCGGTTTGCAGGCCGGCCCGGAAACCGGAAGAGATTGGCGCAGTCGTCGCGCCGTTCGCCACTGGACCGGCGTGTTGCGTATTGGCCAGTTCATTCTGTTTTCCCGGCCGTTCGCGCCGCTTTGGCCGAAGATCACTACTTTTTTAACGAAAGTTTCAACCTGGTTCGGGTAGCCTCTGCTTGTTCGCTTCCGTGTATCCCAGGCCGTTTCCATGCCACCGTCGACCGCTACGCCCATCGCTGCTCTGACCGACACCGTTTCGACCCCGGGCGCGCCGGCGCCTGGCGCCGCTCCCGGCGGGCGAGACGTTTCGGGCAGCGGCGCAGACGATAGCGTTCTGTCGTCCAGCTTGCGGCGGGTGCGCGCGCTCTGGACCCGGTGGACGGGCCCGGCCGGGAACCCCAGCCAGCCTCCGGCGGGCGGCCTCAACCGGCGCGCACTAGACAAGGTGCGCGCGACGCTCAACGAGTGCGCGATCGAGCGCGGTGGCGAGGCCTCGGCCCGCGCCCGGGCCGCTGAGATGGCTGCGGGTTACCTGCGTCTAAACACCGAGAGCCGCGTGAGCGTGCTGCGAATGCTCGCCCTGGAGTTTGGCGCCGACCCGGACCGGGTGACCCCGGCGATCGCCACCTGGCAGCGCTCGCTCGGCACCAACGCCCAGCCGCTGGCCGAGGTCGAACTGCGTGAGGCGGTACGCACCCGGCGCAATGTGATCCTGCGCCAGTTCAACGCCCTGCCCGCGGGCACCAAGTTCCTGGTGGACCTGCGTGCGGAGGTGCTCAAGTACCTGCCGCACGAACCCGCGCTCGCCGCGCTGGACCGTGATCTGGAACTGCTGCTGCAGAGCTGGTTCGATGTCGGCTTCCTGTCGCTGGAGCAGATCACCTGGGAGTCTCCAGCCTCGCTGCTGGAGAAGCTGATCGCCTATGAAGCCGTGCACGAGATCCGCTCCTGGAACGACTTGAGGAACCGTCTGGACTCGGATCGCCGCTGCTACGGGTTCTTCCATCCGCGCATGCCCCTGGAGCCGCTGATCTTCGTCGAGGTCGCGCTCACCCGGGGGCTGTCGGACAGCGTGCAGGTCCTGCTCGACGAGACCCGGCGCGAGTTCGACCCGCGTGAAGCAGACACTGCGATGTTCTACTCGATCTCCAACACCCAGGTCGGGTTGCGTGGGGTGAGTTTCGGCAACTTTCTGATCAAGCGGGTGGTCGCTGCCCTGCAGCGCGACCTGCCCCAGCTCAAGCAGTTCTCGACCCTGTCGCCGATCCCGGCTTTCCGGTCCTGGCTGAAGCGGGCGACCGACGAGGCGGTGCTGGCCGGCATGCGCGAGCGCGACCTGAAGACGTTCGAGGCAACCTTCCATGAACCTTTTGGGGCGGCATCGCTCAACCGTGCGATCGACCTCACCGCGCGCGCCAGTGACCAGACACTGTCCGATCTGCTAAAGCCGGTCGTACTGCGAGTGGTCGCCCACTACTTGACAGGGGCCCGGTCCGGCGACCGGCCGCATTGCCCGGTCGCGCGCTTCCACCTGTCCAACGGGGCCCGCCTCGAGCGGTTGAACTGGCTTGCCGACACCTCGGCCAAAGGCATTGCCCAGTCCGCTGGCGTGATGGTCAACTACCTGTACCGGCTTCCCCATATCGACGACAACCACGAGCGCTTCGCCCGCGAGGGCGCGGTGGTCGCCTCGTCGGACGTGCGCCGGCTGCTTTAGGCGACAGCGTGGGGACAAACTCCGGCAGGCGGTGGGGACAGACCCTGAGGGTCTGTCCCCGGGGGTATTCGGTGTCCGGACCGGTGGGCGGCTTGGGGACAGACCCTCAGGGTCTGTCCCCGGGGGTCTGTCCCCGTAGGGGTCACCCGCTTACGCGGCGCGAGAAATCCCTCAGTCGAAAGCCGAGCAGGCCGAGCGCTGCGAAGTAGACCAGCGCCCCGAGCGCACAGACGCCGGTGAGGCGAAGCGCGCGCTCCAGGTCGCGCCAGACCAGCCACTGCGCCTGCGGGCCGGCTGCCCACCAGAGCGCGAGCGCCATCACCAACAGTGCGCACCCGATCTTCAGGCTGAAGATCGCCCAGCCCGGCTGCGGTTGATAGGCGCCGCTACGGCGCAACCCTCGCCAAAGCAGAAAGGCGTTCAGACAGGCGCCCAGAGCAATCGACAGCGCGAGGCCGGCATGCGCCAGGGACTGCACGAACAGCAGGTTCATTGCCTGGGTGGCCAGCAGCGTGATGATGCCGATCCTGACCGGTGTACGCACGTCCTGCCGGGCATAGAAGCCGGGCGCGAGCACCTTGACCGCGATCAGTCCGATCAGGCCGACGCTGTAGGCCATCAGCGCCGCCCGGGTCATCGCCACATCATGCGCGCCGAAGGCGCCATGGTGGAACAGGGTGGCCACCAGCGGCAGCGAAAGCACGGCCAGCGCCACCGACGCCGGCGCGGCGAGCATCAGGGTCAGGCGCAACCCCCAGTCGAGGAGTCGGCTGTACTCGTCGGTCGTCTGGTCGGCGTAACTTCGTGCCAGGCTGGGCAGCAGAATGGTTCCCAGGGCCACCCCGAGCAGCCCGGTTGGAAACTCCATCAACCGGTCGGCGTAGTACAACCAGGACACACTGCCGCTCACCAGGAACGAGGCGAAGATGGTGTTGATGAGCAGGCTCAACTGGCCGACCGACACCCCGAACAGGGCCGGGCCCATCTGCCGCAGCACGCGCCGCACGCCTTCATCGCGCAGGCCCCAGCGCGGGCGGGGCAGCAGGCGCAGCCGACTCAGAAACGGCAGCAGGAACGCCAGTTGCAGCAGGCCGCCGACGAACACCGCCCAGGCCAGGGCCTTGACCGGTGGATCGAACATCGGCGCGAACCAGAGTGCGAACGCGATGAACGACAGGTTGAGCAGCGCCGGCGCGAACGCCGGGACCGAGAACCGGCTGTAGGTGTTGAGAATGCCGGCTGCCAGTGCCGTCAGCGAGATGAATACGATGTAGGGAAAGGTGATGCGCAGCAGTTCGACGGTGAGGGCGAACTTCTCCGGGTTCCCGGCAAACCCGGGCGCCGACAGCCAGACGATGGCTGGCGCCGCAAGGATTCCGATCGCGGTGACCGCAACCAGCGCGACGGCGAGCGTGCCAGCGACATGATCGACCAGATGCCGGGTCTCGGCCTCGCCGCGCCGGTTGCGGTACTCGGCGAGAATCGGCACGAACGCCTGCGAGAACGCGCCCTCGGCGAATATCCGGCGCAGCAGGTTGGGCAGCTTGAAGGCGACGAAGAAGGCATCGGTCGCAGCACCTGCGCCGAACATCCGGGCGATCAGCAGGTCGCGCACGAAGCCCAGGATGCGCGATACGAGGGTCATGCTGCTCACCGCGCCCAGTGCGCGCAGGAGGTTCAACCCGGCACCCCTCGAAATCGGTTGAAATCGGCGCCGCGCCGACGTATGATCCACGGCTTTTCTCCGATTCCCCGAGACCTCCTGTGGCCAATTCCGCTCAAGCCCGCAAACGCGCCCGTCAAGCTGATGTGCAGCGCGCTCACAACACCACGTTGCGCTCTTCGTTGCGAACCGCGATCAAGAAGGTTCGCGCCGCGATCGACGCCGGCAACAAGGAAGCCGCTCAGGCGGTGCTGCTCAGCAGCGTGTCGGTCATCGACCGGATCGCCGACAAGGGCATCATTCACAAGAACAAGGCTGCGCGTCATAAGAGCCGGCTGTCGGCCGCAGTCAAGGCGATCGCCTGACTTTTCCTGATGGCCAGGGGCCGACGGCCCAGTTTGACGTCGGGTAACGTTGAAGTTGAACACGGGCCCGAGTGTAGCAGTCGCGGGGAACCCGCCCGCCCGCCCGCCGCTTGCGTCCGCCGGGCAGCAAGGCGAGAATCCCGGCAGGCGACAAGACCCGCACGGCGGCCACTGCCGCCGTTGTTTTTTCCAGGTCATGTGACCGGCATCCGCCACCCACGCGCGCGACCGCAGCGAGTCTCCTGTACTCCGACCCGCAGGGCTGCAGCTGCTGGCCTGGTTTCAGACAACCCGGCAGACCACCCGCCAGATTACCCGCCCACCGGAGGGCCACGATGTCCGCTCACCTGATGAATACCTACAAGCGACTGCCGGTCGCGTTCGTGCGCGGCGAGGGCGCATGGCTGTGGGACGAATCGGGCAAGCGATATCTCGACGCCTTGGCCGGCATCGCAGTCAACGGGCTCGGCCACGCCCATCCCAGGCTGGTGGCAGCCATCGCCGACCAGGCAGCCAAGGTGATCCACACCTCGAACATCTACCGGGTGATCGAGCAGGAACAACTTGGCGAGAAGCTCGCGCAGCTCTCCGGCATGGACAACGCCTTCTTCAATTGCTCGGGCGCTGAAGCCAACGAGACCGCAATAAAGCTGGCGCGCCTGTATGGCCACCAGCGCGGCATCGAACTGCCCACGATCGTCGTGATGGAACGCTCCTGGCACGGCCGCACGATTGCGACCCTGTCGGCGACCGGCAACCGCAAGGCACAGGCCGGCTTCGAGCCGCTGCTCGGCGGCTTCGCCCGGGTGCCGTTCAACGACCTGGACGCGGTGAATCGGGTCGCCGAGAACAACGCCAACGTGGTTGCCGTACTGGTCGAGCCGGTTCAGGGCGAGGGCGGTATCCAGATCCCGGAGAAGCAGTACCTGGCGCACCTGCGCGCGCTGTGCGACCGAAAACAGTGGCTGCTGATGCTCGACGAAGTGCAAAGCGGCATGGGCCGCACCGGCACCTGGTTCGCCTATCAGCACACCGATGTGATGCCCGATGTGCTGTCACTCGCCAAAGGGCTCGCCAACGGCATGCCGATCGGCGCCTGCCTCGCGCGCGGCGCGGCAGCCGGCGTGTTCGGCCCGGGCAACCACGGCACCACCTTTGGCGGCGGAGCCCTGATCTGCCGCACCGCACTGACCACCCTGCAGATCATCGAGGACGAAGGCCTGCTCGAGCGCGCACGCATTCTTGGGGAGCGGATGGTGTCGGCGTTCAGGCAGGAGCTCCATGGCGTTGCCGGCGTCACCGAGATCCGGGGTACCGGACTGATGCTCGGTATAGAACTCGACCGCCCGTGCAACGAACTGGTCACGTCGGCGCTGGACGCCGGGCTGCTGATCAATGTCACCTACGACAACATCGTGCGCATGCTGCCGCCGCTGATCATCTCGGACGAGCAGGCCGACCGCATCGTGTCGATGGTCTTGCTGCTCATCAGGAACTTCCTGAAGGGCTAGCGCCAGCGCGCGCCCGGATCGGACGACGCGAGCCCAGATCGTGAAGCAGATCAGGCATTACCTCACCTTCCTCGATTTCGATCGCGACGAGTACGAATATCTGTTCGCGCGCGCAGCCTGGATCAAGGGCGAGTTCAAAGCCTATCGCCGCTACTGGCCGCTTGCCGACCGCACGATCGCGCTGATCTTCGAAAAGGCGAGCACCCGGACCCGGTTGTCGTTCGAAGCAGGGATGCAGCAGCTTGGCGGCGCCGCGATCTACCTGAATACCCGCGACACCCAGCTCGGGCGCGGCGAGCCGGTGGAGGACATGGCGCAGGTGGTGTCGCGCATGGTCGATATCGTGATGATCCGCACATTCGGTCAGGATATCGTCGAACGTTTCGCCAGCGTGTCCCGGGTGCCAGTCATCAACGGGCTGACCAACGACTACCATCCGTGCCAGATTCTGGGTGACATCTTCACCTTCATCGAGCAGCGCGGGCCGATTCAGGGCAAGACGGTGGCCTGGATCGGCGACTCGAACAATGTGTGCAACACCTGGCTGCAGGCAGCGACGGTGCTCGACTTCAATGTGCATGTGTCGACCCCACCCGGCTACGAGGTCGAAGCCGAACGCGCCGGGATCTACGACACGACGCACTTCGAGCAGTTTGCCGACCCGATGGATGCCGCGCGCGGCGCCGACCTGATCACCACCGATGTCTGGACCAGCATGGGCTTCGAGGCGGAGAACGCCCAGCGCATGAAGGCGTTCGAGGACTGGTGTGTGGACGCGGAGATGATGCGGGCAGCCCGGCCGGATGCGCTGTTCATGCACTGCCTGCCCGCCCATCGCGGCGAGGAAGTGACCGCCGACGTGATCGACGGACCGCAGAGCGTGGTCTGGGACGAAGCCGAGAACCGGATGCATGTGCAGAAGGCGCTGCTCGAGTTCCTGATTCTCGGCCGCGTCGCGCCGTGACCGGCGCGACAGCACCCAGGCATGCCCCCCAACCGGCACCTATCAAAAAGGGGTCAGTCCAAAAGGGTCCGGGGTCAGTTTCCTGTGCGCTAGCGGCAGTGGGGATACTGACCCTGACCCCTTTTCTTCTGGGCCTGATGGCGCTGCCAGCCGCGGCCCAGGACTGGCCAGCACGTCCACTTCGCTTCATCGTGCCCGCGGGGCCAGGCAGTTCGCTCGATGTCCTGGCCAGGGTGATCGGCGAACGGATGCGCGAGACGCTCGGCCAGCCGGTGCTGGTGGACAATCGCCCGGCCGGCGGGGGTACGGTCGGCACTGCGGCTGCCGCGCAGGCGGCCCCGAACGGACACACGATGGTGATCAGCTTCAACGGGCCGCTCGCACTCGCGCCGTTCCTGTATTCGAAGCTGCCCTATGTGCCGCTACGAGATCTGACTCCGGTGATCGTGACCAGCACGTCACCCAACCTGCTCGCGGTGAACGCCGAGCTGCCGGTGCAGTCGGTGAAGGAACTGGTCGCCTTCGCGAAGGCCAACCCGTCCAGGCTCACCTATGCCTCGGTCGGCAACGCGAGTTCATCGCACCTCACGATGGAGCTGTTCAAGTCTGTGGCCGGCTTCAACGCGGTGCACAGCCCGTTCAACGGCGCGCCGCCTGCAGCCACCTCGGTCGCGCAGAACGAGACCCAGCTGGTGTTCGCCGCGCCTACCGCGCTCAACGCCCACCTGAAGTCCGGACGGATACGCGCGATCGCGGTTACCAGCAGCCAGCGCTATGTGCTGTTTCCTGACCTGCCGACTGTCTCCGAGCAGGGCTATCCTAAGTTCGAGGCGATGCTGTGGAACGGCATCCTCGTGCCCGCAGGCACGCCCGTAGTGCTGGTCACCCGTTTGAACGCCGAGGTCAATCGCATCCTCGCGCATCCGGAGTCGCGCGGCCGCATCATTGCCGCCGGGCTCGATCCAGCCGGCGGCACGCCGCAAGCCTTCACCAGCCTCATCCAGGCAGAGGCCGCCCGCTGGGAACCGCTGATCAGGCAGCTGGCGATCAGGCTCGACTGACGTTTATCGACTGACGCCAATCCACTGACGCTGATCCACTGACGCTGATCCACTGACGCTGATCCACTGACGCTGATTCACCGACGCTGATCGACTGACGCTGATCGACTGACGCTGATCGACTGACGCTAACCCACTTGCCGTTGCCGGCCCACCTGACCTTTCTTTCCACCCTACCGTAAGCCCCCCCGCCCATGGCCAAGAAAAGCAGCAGCGTCAAGAAAGTCGTCCTCGCCTACTCAGGCGGTCTGGACACCTCGGTGATCCTCAAGTGGCTGCAGGACACCTACGAATGCGAGGTGATCACCTTCACCGCCGACATCGGCCAGGGCGAAGAGGTGGAGCCGGCGCGCAAGAAAGCCAAGCTGTTCGGGGTCAAGCAGATCTTCATCGAGAACCTGCAGGAGGAGTTCGTTCGCGACTTCGTGTTCCCGATGTTCCGTGCCAACACCGTCTACGAAGGCGAGTATCTGCTCGGCACCTCGATTGCGCGGCCGCTGATCGCCAAGCGCCTGGTCGAGATCGCGAAGAAGACCGGCGCGGATGCCATTTCGCATGGCGCAACCGGCAAGGGCAACGATCAGGTGCGCTTCGAGCTGGGTGCCTATGCCCTGATGCCGGACGTCAAGGTGATCGCGCCCTGGCGCGAGTGGGACCTGCTGTCGCGCGAGAAGCTGCTCGCCTATGCCGACCAGCACAGGATCCCGGTGGACTACAAGAAGCGCAAGGGTGGCGGCGCACCGTATTCGATGGATGCCAACCTGCTCCATATCTCCTATGAAGGCGGCATTCTCGAGGATCCGGCGTTCGAGCCCGAGGCCTCGATGTGGCGGCTCACCGTGTCGCCGGAAAAGGCGCCCGGACGTCCCGAATACCTCGAACTGGGCTACCAGCGGGGGGACATCGTCTCGATCAACGGCCGCAAGCTGTCCCCGGCGCGGGTACTGATCGAACTCAACCGGCTTGGCGGCAAGCATGGCATCGGCCGGCTCGACCTGGTCGAGAACCGCTATGTCGGCATGAAGTCGCGCGGCTGCTACGAAACACCCGGCGGCACCATCATGCTCAAGGGGCATCGGGCAATGGAATCGATCACCATGGATCGTGAGGTGCTCGCGCTCAAGGATGATCTGATGCCGCGCTATGCGCGGATGATCTACAACGGCTACTGGTTCTCACCCGAGCGCCTTTTGCTGCAGACGCTGATCGACGCGTCACAGGTCACGGTGAACGGCACGGTCAGGTTAAAGCTGTACAAGGGCACGGTCATCGTGGTCGGGCGGGAATCGAAGACCGACACATTGTTCGATCCGAAAATCTCCACCTTCGAGGATGACAAGGGTGCCTACAACCAGGCCGATGCCGGTGGGTTCATCCGGTTGAATGCGCTGCG
>Ga0105047_10018213_pt1 | contig 10896 bp, 8 predicted proteins | sample MAT04_FD_78384 | JGI IMG/M metagenome (GOLD analysis project Ga0105047, IMG submission 78384) | Freshwater microbial communities from Lake Fryxell liftoff mats and glacier meltwater in Antarctica - MAT-04 (megahit assembly) | ecosystem: Environmental > Aquatic > Freshwater > Ice > Liftoff...
GCCGCCCCCAAACGCCGCAGTACCGACCCCGTCATCCTCAACCGCGATCGGAATTCCGTTCCTCAGGACGACGAAGATGTCCTGTTCTGGAAAGAGACCCGGTTCCGTCGGCGATCCTGGGCGATGGGGGACAGCGTCGCGTTGCCGATCGTCACCATCGTCCTGGTGGTCATCGTGAGCATGTACGCCCTGCTGGGCCTGTCCTCCGCAGTGAGCAACGGCTTCGGCAAAGATGCTCGGGAGTATCGCGGGCTGATCGTCTGGTTCGGCGGGATGTTGCTCGCGGTCCCGCTGATCGGTACCGGGCTCAACGCCGCCCAGTCGATCATCCGCGAGCGCGAACAGCAGACCATGCAGAGCCTGCTCATGTTGCCGATCGAGCGGCGGTCGATCCTGATCGCCAAGTGGAAAGCCGCACTCGTACGGACATCGGGATGGTTGTGGTTCCCTGCCTCGCTGGTGTTCGTCGGACTTTACACCGGGGCGGTGTCGTTCCTGGCGATCCCCGGCATCCTCGCGTTCGTCGCCGGTTCGCTGATGGCGAGCGCGACACTCGGGATCGCACTGTCGCTGTCGGCTCGGACCTCGATTCGGGCGCAGGTGTACCTGGTCCTGTGCCTGATCGGGGCGGTCGTGCTACCGCTGTTCGCGGGAGAAGGCACCGAGTTCGTCGTCCGACTGTTATCGCCCGGAGCCGACGCGGTCCATTACGGTGAGATCGTCAGTTCGACCAGTATCGGCACGACGTGGCAGACGATCGTCTTCCCGATCGAGCGGGCGAGTGTACCGCCGGAGTTCGACCGTGCGGAACCGCGAGCGCGGATCGCCGGTTCGCTCGCGTGCATCACGATGTTGTGGCTGGGCGTGTTGGTGTTGGGCGCGCTGGCGATCCACCGGTTCGAGCGAGAAGGCCGGGAATAGCCCGATCGGTCCGACTCGAACGCGGACGAACTCGGCGGGTGCAGGATCGAGCGGAGTCGTTTGCAGAGGGGTTAAATGTGGCCCGTTCGCGCCAACCGAGTGACTCGATCCTGCACCCGGCGGGATTTCGACCGTGCATCCCCGGTTCGCGGGAACCGGGAAGTTATTTCTCGGCGATTCGTTACTTCGTCTTCGCCAGTTCGGTTTCGATCGCCCCGGTCAGTTCCTTACCGTCCGGAGTCGCCCCCGACTTGAAGCGGCCGACCACAGCACCGTCGCGGCCGATGAGGAACTTCTCGAAGTTCCAGCCGATGTCGCCTGCGAACTTCGGGTTGGTGTCTTTACCCGTCAGAAACGCGTACAGCGGGGTCGAGTTGGCTCCTTTGACCACGACTTTGGACATCATCGGGAAGGTGACTTTGTACTTCGTCTCGCAGAATTTAGCGATCTCTTCGTCGGTGCCGGGTTCCTGGCTGCCGAACTCGTTCGCGGGCACGCCGATCACGACGAGGCCGTCCTTACCGTACTTCTCGTACAGACCCTGGAGGCCCTTGTACTGGGGGGTATAGCCGCACGCGCTCGCCACGTTGACGAACAGTACGACTTTGCCTTTGAACTGCGACAGATCGACATCTTTGCCGTCGATCGCCTTCATTTTGAACTCGAGCGGTCCAGTCATCTTCTTATCCTCGGAAGTGCCCGTGCCGAGGCACGCGCAGAATACCACGGCCACGAGTGCCAGAGTACGAATCATAGTCCAGTCTCCGAACCGAAATGTGTCGCCTTTCCATCACTTCAATCATCGTAGCGGTCGGGCCGCCCCCGGACCAGGTCGCCCGACCGCTACGATCGATTGAGCGGGTCGATGGGGTCGTCCGGGTCGTGCGATTCGCCGCGAGGTCGGGCCGGGAGATCGTCGTCGGTGGCGGTCGGATCGCGGGTCCGGTTCGGTCGATAAGGGATTGTCCGATTACGATTCTCCCCGAGGTGCGCGATGTCCACGTTCTACGTCCTGCCCACGCGCCAGATTCTGGGTAGTTCGCTCGCTCGCATCCTGGCTCCACTCGTTCCCGGACTGGAACTCGATGCGGCGGCGTGCGCGGACCTGCTCGACGAGTTCCTGTCCGAGCGCGGCATGCAGCACAACAGCTTTATCGTCTGGCAGGACGACCTCGACGGGGAGCGCGACGCGCGGGCGGAACTGGTGCAGGACTACGGGGCGGCTCCGGGGGATCGGATTGTGCGGGCGGATCTGTCGCAGAACCGCGATCTCCAGCGGATTTCCTCGAAGGACTGAGGAGGATTCGCTGACCGATACCGTCCCGTATTGCTAGAATGACATTTTACCCGAACTCCGCAACCTGGGTGGACATCATGGCCGAACGCGATTCCGGTAATAGCTGGGATTCCCTCTGGGTCGATCTGGGTCTGGAAGCCCCCCGAGCGGCCCCGGTTTCCCGCCAAAAACCCGCACCCGTCGCGGTCCCGCACCCGGAACCCGTCGCCGAGGTCGCTCCCACTCCTGCTCCCGCACCCGTCGAACGACCCCGACCCGTGTATCTGACCTCCGACGAAGCCCCCGATATCCAGGCGATTCCCGTCGCTGCACACGTCCCGGTCGCCGAAAGCGTCGAGTCGAACGACGAAGACGACGATGACGACGGTCTGGAAACCACCAATCCCGACGGTACTCCCGGCAAGAAACGCCGTCGCCGTCGCCGTCGCGGTCGTAAAGGCGGACGCGAAGAAGGCAGCGACCCGGATATCCTCACCGCTTCCGTCGAAGCCTTCAACGATGAAGTTCTCGTAGCCGTTGCTCCGAACGCACCCGAAATCGTCGCACAGGAAGCCGTCGAAGAATGCGACGACGAATCGGAAGCCGGTGTGGATATCATCCATTCGGAAGTCGGTGAAATCGAAACCTTCGAAGCGGTCGAACAGCCGTCGGCGATGGACGAAGAACTCGACAACGACGACGCGACCCCCGAGAAAAAGGAATGGTCGGTGGTGTCGTGGGCGGAACTGGTCGGCGGCCTGAACCGCTGATGTTCGCTGCGGCGCAATACGAAACGAAAAGAGCCCCGATGGCGACCATCGGGGCTCTTTTCGTTTCGTATTCAACGAGTTGGCGATCCGGATCGCCGGATCAGTTCGCGAGCATCGTGAATGTCATGGGGATTTTGGTATCGTCCGGGAGTCTGGGGACGAACAGTGTGGCCTGATACGGCTTACCCGCTTCGACGGCTTTTTCCTGGAACAGTCGCTGGACGACCGGGTCGAACCGACTCGATGGCAGTGCGGCGACTTCGATCTTTTTGACGTTGCGGGAGAGCTGCCAGTGGCGGATCCCGAAACCGTCGCGGTTGTTGATGACCATAAGGTATGGGACCAGGCGGGAAGGGATGTCTTCCTGACCGGGTACGGTCTCGAACAGGTCCGCGAGCGAGACTTTCGCCGGGAGCTTGTCGCTCGGGGTCGCGGACTTGTCGGAGGTATCGAACTCGAACCGCATGGAACGCGGGTCGTAGAGGACCTTCACACTCGAAGGCAGGGCCACCGAAGACACCTGAGGCTGGTTACTCAGGATTTTCTTGTAATTGTCGTCCTTCAAAAAGACGAACCAGATGCCGAAGATCAGCAATACGCACGCGGCGACTAAAACATTACGCAGGATCGACATCGAAGTCTCCTCTCGCGGTGAGAACGGGGAACGAGTGGGGCCATCCCTTTCTCGAACCGGTCGGGTTCAGAATCGACAGCCTTTGCGACGACCGGGCGGAGCGAATCCGCACCGATCATTCGATACAAGCGTTAATTATGATAGAATCGGCAATATCCTTCAAGTCCACTTAAGACAATCCATATCAACATTTGAAGAAGTCAAGTCGGTCGGTCAAAAAAATCGACGGGTCATTCCAGGACCTCGATCCGGAGGTCGTCGAAGTGCGCGATACCCAGGCCGGTGGTGGCGACCGTCAGCCAGATCGTCCCAGAAGCGGGTACGCGGCGATACAAGCGGTATTGCTGCCAGTCGTGGGAGTAGGCGCGGACACCGAACGACTCGCCCGCCGACGAGTCGTAGAACAGCACGCCGTCGGCACTCGCCCCCACGGCCGAGAGTACGCGCACCCACGCACTAACGCGGACCAGCGTCCCCGGCGGGAGTTTGACCACCGGCGAGTTGACCGCGAGGAACGTGCGTTCCAGAGCCTCCGGCGGCGGCACCGCTTTTTTCGAGAGCGTCGCGCTCGCTTTGACTTCGACCGATAATTGCAGGATCGCGGCACCGAGTTCCGGGTCCGGGGGCTTGACGGTTTCGGTCGGGAAACTCGCGCTCGAAGGTGTGAAGTTCGGCTTGCGACGCGGTTCCGGGATCGCCACCGGTTTGGGCGAACGCGACTCCACCTCCGGGATCAGGCTCGCTTCCATCGTCACCGCGTCGAGAGTCGTCGATTGCACCGTCCAGCCCCCGAGTCGATCCACCGGCACACCTTCGGGGATTTTCTCTTTGGATTTCGTCAACGCGGTCGGGGTGAATTTGTCCTTCTCCAACGCGGCCCGTCGCACGGTTTCGCCGCGTCGGACGATCGCCTCGAAGGTCTTATCCTTCGCTGCGGCCTCGAAGTCGCCGTCGCGTAACAGGTTCGCACCCGGGGTGCGGGCTCGCACTTCCGCCGCGAGTTTCCAGTGCCTGGGCAACGTGTAGAAGCTCACCGCGTACACCGAGGCCGACGGGATGTCGAGCGAGCGGATCGCGTTTTCCCAATGCGAGCGCATCACGACGCGGAGGGCCTGCATCGAACGCATCGCCTCATAGTAGGCGAGCGTCGGATTGGAGTCGCGGGCGGCCTGCCGGGCCTCTTTGAGTCGTTTGGCGGACTCGGTCAGGAGTGCGAGCGCGTCGGGGACCGCCGGGGCGACTTCCAGGAGTTCTTCGTGGATCTTCGACACCTTCTCGAACTGGATTGTCGCCAGGTCCATCGCCCACATCGCCACCGTCGGTGCGGTCTGGCGGGCGCGGAGTTGCCACTTCGATACCATGCCGGTATAGTCGTCGGTAAACACGACCGCCGAGGTCATGTCGAACTGCGGGATTTTGATGCGCACCCCGCCCTGCACCCGCTCGCATCCCTGCTGGAGCGAACGCACTTCCGCCGCCGAGATCATCCACGGTTCGGTGCCGTCGGGGACCATCGGCACGACGATCGACAGTTCCCGCACCGACGCCGCCGGCGGCACGAACTGCGCCCCGTCGTTTCGGGCATCGCCGATGCGGTTGACCGGCCCCCTGGGCAGTCCGAGCCACACCGGGAGTACCAGCGTGCCCTTGCTGGTACGCAGGACCGCCGCCTTGATGCGAGAGTCGCTGGTGTCGATCCACACCGGCGATTCCTGCTGCGACACCAGCAGCGGCTCGAGCATGTGGATCTCCTGGTTGAGCATCGCCAGTTGCAGGAGGCGGTCCCGCCCCCTGTGGCTGTTGGCGAGGAAGCGGTCCGACCAGTAGCCGATGCCCTGATACCCGGAAGCCAGTGCGAGCCAGGTCATCGTGCGGATCTGCTCGGGTTGCGGCCCGACGGGTTCGTCGTACCCTTCTTCGGTCCCGCGATCGTACAGCACCCGCGATGTCGGTTCGGGGATGTGCGTCTGGATCCACGTCCACATGTACTTGTTGGGGGCGTTTCGCATGGTCAGGGTTCGCTTCTGGGCGAGCCAGTTGCGGTACTGCACGGGTTCCATGCTGGTCAGGAGTGGGGTGCGGTGCGTGCCGACCATGTCGAGCTGCCCCGAGTAGCTGCCGAGCCCGTCCCAGACATCGGCCCCGCGAGGCCGCTGCGGGTCGGCGCGCCTCACCGCCTGCGCGGTCCGCGAGACGAGCGAGAACTGTTCCGCAGTCCTCGCCCCGCCGAGATTCCAGAACAGCACGCCGTCGCGCGCCGTAAATCGTGAGATCGCGGTGACGAGCCCCTGGGCATCGCGGGAGGTCGAGAGTTCGGAACCACCTCGCCCCGTGAGTAGTCCGGGCCCGCCGCCGGGGAAGTCGGCGACCGACGGGTTTTCGCTCCGGGCGAGCGGCAGATCGGGGACGATCCACAGCCCGCTTTCGACCGCTTCTTCGACGGTGGCGTTCGGGGTATCGACATCGAACCAGACGGTATTGAGTCCGACATCGCGCAGCACCTTCAAAGGCGTGCCCGAGTAGCGGATCGCTCGCATAAAGAACGGTACGCCGCCGACTTTCAGGCGGTTGTTCTCCAGACGTACGGAAACGCCCGCATCGTCGCGCGGGTTGGCCCGCGAGTTACCGAGGGTTTCGCCTCCGGTGGGCAGATCCCTCCGGGGGGCGGTCGGCGGCGGGGCGACCTGGGGCAGTACCGGCCCGATTTCGAGGTCGTCGATAAATACGTCGATCGGACCCGGCCCCGTATACAGATTCAGGATCAGTCGGTCGATGTACGCCCCCGACAGGTCGATGTCGCGTTTGAGGTCGAGCCGAAGTTTCTGCTGGGCTTCGCGGAGGAGTTCGACGGGGCGCGGGATACTCAGTCGCTCCCAGCGTCGGAACTGTTTGGTGGTTTCGCCGAGCAAAACGACGGTGAGCGATTCTTCGGGCTGGAGGGGGTTCTTTTCTTTGGGCAGGACGACGCGGGCGGAAAGCTGGATCCCCCGGCGGTCGGCTTTGACGAAGACGCTGGCGCGCAGTTCCTCGCCGACGGGAGCGGGCGGGGTCGAATAGTAGTAGTTGGCGTAAGCGGCATCGCGGGCCGGGGTCTGGGTGCCGATGCGGATGCGTTCGGAGGTCGGGCCGTTGTGGGCGGACTCTTCGGTGATCGAATGCTCTTTTTCTTCGGTGCGGACGTTGTCTTCGCCCCGGACCCAGGACGGAGTGCGGCCGGCGAACCAGTTGGTGTGGATGGCATTCTGGGCGGCGAGATCGAGGGGCACGGCGACGAGCAGGACCGCGACGGAGCCCAGCAGGGCGACACCGGCCCGAAAGAACCAGCGGGAACGAGTCGTCATGGCGGAAGGCACTCCCAAAACCCGGATGCAGGCCGAAGGCTTGTACCAGTTTCCGGCGCGCGGCGAAAGGGGAAGTGTCGCAAACGGGCGGGGTTGAGAATTGTCGGTCGATCCGGTATGACCGTGCGTGTGTCATCCCGTCCTCCGGACTCCGACGATCATGCGCTACAGCAACCTGCAGATCGTTCGACTCTTCGCGGCACTGGGAGTGGTGATCTACCACCTCGGGGTCTTCGCCCGGCTGCCTCAGATATACGGCAACGAGTCCGCATTCTCCCGGACGTTCCAGAACGGTTTTTGCGGTGCGCTGGGGGTGAACACGTTTTTCGTCATCTCCGGGTTCGTACTGACGCACTCGCTGCGCGGCGGCAGCGTCCGCCGATTCCTCGGCCTTCGTCTCCTGCGACTCTACCCCGCCTATTGGCTCGCGCTCGCGCTGGTACTCCCGGTGCGTTACGCGGTCTGGCTCGGAGACCCTCAGTTCGGGCCCGGCTGGCGGACGGGGCTCGCGCTGCTCCCCGGCGGGCACTCCAGCGGGTACTTCCTCGGTGTCGAATGGACGCTCGTTTACGAGATCTTTTTCAGTCTGGTGGTCGCCGCTCTCGCGTGGGTCGGCGGTCGCCGTGCGGTCGTCATCGGCGCGTTCGTCTGGCTGGGACTGTGCGTCGGTCGATTGGCGACCCACGACCCCGACAGTGCTTTGTGGGCGTTCCCGACCTGGGGGCAGATCGCGTTTTCGACGTACAACATCCCGTTCCTCCTGGGCGTGTTCGTCTGGACGGTGCGGGACTGGTCGTTTCGCTGGTTCGGTGTCCCGGCGGCGATCCTGGGACTCGCGGTACTGGTCGAGGGGTTCGGGTACAGTCGGAGCAGTGCCGTGGGTACCAATCTGTGCCTGTCGGTCGCGGGCGCGGCGATCGTCTGGCTGGCGATCCGTCTCCCGCAGGTTCGCCTCACCTGGCTGATCCGGGGCGGAGACTGGTCGTACGGGATCTATCTGCTCCACGTCCCGGTCGTGCTGGTGGTCTTTCGCCTGCTGCGAGAACGGGCGGAGGTCGGAGGGGCATCGTGGGGGGTCGTCCTCGCGGGAACGACCGCCGTACTCGTCGGCTGCGCCTTCGGTCGGTTGGAACTCGGGATGTACGCTCGCCTCAAAGCTCGACTGTTCCCGGCAGGAGTACCGAAGGCGGTCGAAGCAGCGGCCCCGGTGGATGTCGCGGGAGAGCCCCGCAGGCCGCGTGACGGGCGGGATGCGGTCGAAATCCGCGTTCGCCACTGGACGAAGACCCCGTCAGCCATATAAATCCATTTTTCCGTATCAGACGAGATCGTTCCGCGAAAGGGTGCGCCATGCCGCTCGGGCTTATCGGCATCAAAATTGGCATGACACAGGTTTACGACACGAATGGGCAGGTCGAACCGGTCACCGTTCTCCAGCTCGGGCCGTGCCCCATCCTGCAGGTCCGTACCCTCGAACTCGACGGTTATCATGCCGTCCAGATCGGTTTCAAGGATAAACCCCGCAGCAAGGCCACCCGCGCCGAACGCGGGCACGTTTCCTCGGAACTGACCTCGAAGCGGCGTGTGAAGATGGCCGCGTCCGGGACCGCCGTTACCAAAAAGGCCGACTGCGAACCCCAGCGCTACGTCCGCGAGTTCCGCCTCGAAGCCGCTCCGACTGTCGCGGTCGGCGAAAAGCTCGATGTCAACGGGATCTTCGCCTCGGTGAAGATGGTCGATGTCATCGGCACCAGCAAGGGTCGCGGTTACTCGGGCGTTATGAAGCGCCACGGGTTCTCCGGGATGCCGGCCGCTCACGGGGCCAAAAAGGTCCACCGCGAAGCCGGTTCCACGGGCTCTATGGCCTCCCAGCGAGGTTCCGGACGACCCAAGAAGGGCCTCAGCCGAGCCGGTCAGTACGGCAACACCCGCGTCACCGCTCGCGGACTGACGCTGGTTTCCCTCGACCTCGAAAATAACCTGATGCTCGTTCGCGGTTGCGTCCCCGGACCCAACGGCGGCATGGTGATGGTCCGCCCGACCAACGTCAAGCGATAAGAAGTGTCGTACAATGAAGGCCGCGCGGTTCTCCGCGCGGCCTTCATCCCATTTCAGACCTTCGCACGACATCCAGCATGACCCCAATATCGGCTACGAATCCGACCGCACTCCCGACCGTCCTCGGTATCGATCTCGGCACCACTTTTTGCGCGACCGCAACCCTCGACGAGAGCGGCCGACCCGTCACTCTTGCGAACCCTTTCGGCGACATCCTCACCCCGACGGCGATTCTCATCGAACCCGACGGGTTCGTCGTCGGCAGCGACGCGCTCAACGCCGCCCGCGCACGACCCGAACTCGTCGCTACACTCATCAAGCGGCGCATCGGCTACCCCGACTACGGCAGGCTTCTGGGCGGGATCGAATACCGACCCGAAACTCTCTCGGCCATCGTCCTGCGCAAACTCGTGGACGACCTCGTGCCTCGCATCGGTGTCCCTGCGGGTGTCGTGATTACCGTACCCGCGTACTTCGACGAAACCCGACGCAAAGCCACCCGCGATGCCGGCGAGATCGCCGGACTCAACGTCCTCGACATCATCGACGAACCGACCGCCGCCGCCCTCGCGTGGTCGTTCCGCTCGTTCGCCACCGCCGACGCAAAACTCACCGACCGGCCTCGGAACGTACTGGTGTACGACCTCGGGGGCGGTACGTTCGATGTAACAATCGTCCGACTGATGCCCAAACGCTTTACCGTGCTGGCGATCGAGGGCGATGTCCAGCTCGGCGGGCACGACTTCGATGCCCGACTGGTCGATCACGTCGCGGAGGAGTTCCTGCGGAAGTACGGCGGCGATCCGCGCACCGACCCGGTCAGCCGCACGGAACTCCTGCTCGCCGCCGAGCGCACCAAGCGGAGTCTGAGTAAACTGGAGTCGGCGACGATCACCTGCCACCACGCGGGGCAACGCCTCCAGATGCCGATCTCGCGCGCCGCATTCGAGTCGATGACCTCGGACCTGCTGATGCGCACTCGACTGACGACGCAAAAGGCGATGCGGACCGCCGACCTGCAATGGGCGGACCTCGACCGCGTCCTGCTCGTCGGCGGTTCGACGCACATGCCCGCGGCCGCCAGGATGCTGCGGGAACTGTCCGGGCGGGAGGTCGATGCGAGCCTCGCGGTGTCCGAGGTCGTCGCGCATGGGGCGGCGATCCACGCGGGGATCGTTCAGGCGCGATTGCGCAAGCGGACGGACCCCGACGCGATCGTCCCCGCGCTGCTCGACGATGTCGTCGAGATCACCGTCAACGCGCACGCGCTGGGGGTGCAGGTGCGCGACGGCGGGGTAAAACTCAACGACATCCTGATCGCGCGGAACACGCAACTCCCGGCCTCGGCTTCTCGGGTGTACAAAACGACGCGAGACTCTCAGGAGCGAGTGCGGGTGCGGGTATTGCAGGGCGAAGCCCACCAGGCGGAGGCGTGCATCCCCGTCGGCGAGTGCTGGATCGAGTCGCTGCCGGGCGACCTGCCCGCAGGCTCGCCGGTGCAGGTCCGCTGCGCGATTACCGCGAGCGGATTGATCGAAGTCATGGCTCTGGACATGACCAGCGGACGGATAGCGAGCGCGGAGATCCACCGCTCCGGAGGCCTGAGCGACAGCGAGATCGACCGCGAACGCCGGTGGTTGAGCGAACGAAAGATCGTCTGAGCGGGCCGGTCGTCTTCGGGCGGATTTCCCTTAAGATAACCGAAGCCCCGGCCCGAAACCGGTCGAACCCGAAGGCGGCTTTGCACCCGGGGTTGTCACCCCGGGCTATTATGTCCCCGCCCCTTTGGGGCTCGCAGAAATCGGACGCCATCGGGCGGTAGCGTTCGTGCATTCTGTTGGACGGCTCCGGGCCTGGAGCCCCAAAGGGGCGGGGACATAATAGCCCGGGGTGACA
>Ga0105047_10018214_pt1 | contig 10896 bp, 9 predicted proteins | sample MAT04_FD_78384 | JGI IMG/M metagenome (GOLD analysis project Ga0105047, IMG submission 78384) | Freshwater microbial communities from Lake Fryxell liftoff mats and glacier meltwater in Antarctica - MAT-04 (megahit assembly) | ecosystem: Environmental > Aquatic > Freshwater > Ice > Liftoff...
AGCTCCACTTCCTCCAGCGGCGGAGCTGAATCAGTCCCCCCCCTCTACGGGGGGGTTAGGGGGGGCTAACACTACGGAGGAAACTCGAAGCCTCTCCCTTCTTTATCAAGGTGCCCTAAACGAAGGCCGAGGCTTGGAAGCCGCCATTGCCGCTATGCAACTAATTGATAATGTACAACTTTGGCTGGCGGGAGAAGGTGATTTATCGACGGAATTACGCCAACTGGCCGTACAATTGGGGGTGCAGGAGAAAGTGCAATTTCTGGGTTTTGTGTCGCCAGGCGATTTGAAAATACGAACGGCGCAGGCCTGGGTAGGACTGAATTTGCTGGAAAATCGCGGGCTGTCGTACTACTATTCGCTGGCCAATAAATTCTTCGATTATGTACAGGCGGAGGTGCCAATAATAACGATGAATTTCCCGGAATACCGGGCCTTGAATGCGCAGTATGAGGTGGCTATTTTATTGGATGAATTATCGCCGACTATCGTGGCGGGTGCTATTAGGCGGTTGCGCGAAGAGGAAGGCTTGTATGCACGTCTGCAGGGTGGTTGTGCAGCGGCGCGGAAGGTGTGGAACTGGGAAGAGGATGAAAAGATACTGCTGGGGGTTTGGGAAAAGGTAGCGTCGTAATTAGGATACCTTGCCAAGTTTCGCAGCGAACGACGTTGTAAGCAGTGACACTTTTTTGAAAAGTGTCACTGCTCTTTTGCGAGCGAGCGACAATTTGAAATGCACCCTATTTTTAGATTTTTTGCTGCTATATTTCTCTACACCGTCACCCACGTTCCTTTCCGGCTGCTTTCCAGTATTTTTTCACAGATCAACAATTCCCGATACCCATCGGCGAAAGTAGGGAAGGTTGGATTCTCCGGCTGTTTGCCAGCAGCCACGGCGGCATAGACCTCTTTGAATAATTGTTTGGAGGTATCCGGGAAACCTTCGTTGTGGCCGCCGGGAAAACTCATGATGTCGCGGGCGGCAGGATACGCCAGGGAAGGGTCGCGCAGGAGCAGTTCGTTACTACGGTCGCGGTGGCCGATCCATAGTTCGTTGGGGGCTTCCGAGTTCCAGGCAAAAGTTTGTTTAGAACCCGATATTTCCAGTTTTAATTGATTTTTACGCCCCGCCGAGACCTGCGAAACGGTGACGGAACCGCGATTACCATTATCAAAACGCAGCAGTACATTGGCGTGGTCTTCGGTTGTAATGGGCACATCTGCGTAGTCTTCGGGTTGCAGCATTTTGCCCGAATAGGTTTCTACCGGTTTTAGGGGTTTCTTGCGGGTTTTATGGATGGTATTAAAGTCGGCCATGACTTCTACCGTCTTTAATCCCGTAATATATTCCAGTGCATCCATCAAGTGCGAACCAATATCGGCAATAGCGCGGGAATCGCCCGACTTATCGGGTTCCAGTCGCCAGTTATAGTCCGTTTCATAGAATAACCAGTCCTGCAAATAAGAACCCATGATAGAATAAACATCGCCCAGATCGCCTTTCTCGCGCATGGTTTTCATTTGGCGAACTAATGGATAATAACGCAAATTAAAGTGGACGGCATTGACCAGACCCGTTTCTTTGGCCAAAGCCACCAGTTCTTCTGCTTCGTGCAGGTCTTTAGCGAGCGGTTTTTCACAAACTACGTGTTTGCCCGCCTGCAACACTGCTTTTGACTGCGCATAATGCAAAAAATTAGGCGTACAGACGTGGACACAAGCCACATCATCCATCGCCAATAACTGCTCGAAGGTGCAGGGTCGCTCGATGCCCAATTGTGCAGCTTTACTAGTGGCCAACTCTATATTTACTTCACAAAGAGCCGTGACTTCGACATTCGGAAGCCTGCGCAGTGCTTCGATGTGGGCAGGGCCAATAAAACCGGTGCCCACTACGCCTACTTTGATTTTTGACATTGCTGGAAAATTGTTGAGATTGTTTAGAAAACAGGTTTAGGTTTAATTTTTTAACACAAAAGGCACAAAATAATACCTAAGCTCCACCCCTCCACCATTTCCTACCATTGAATAACCATACCCGCAAACACCAGTCCGCCACCAAAACCAATAAATAAAATACGATCCCCTCGTTTTACCCGGCCCGACCGAATGCCATTACAAAGCGCAATGGGAATGGTCGCCGAAGACGTATTACCATAGTCCACAATACTTTCCAGCACTTTCGACATGGGGAAACCCGTCTCATTACAAATGGCTTCGAGGATGCGCAAATTAGCGCTATGCGGGATCATCCAGTCTATTTCGTCCAGCGTCAGGTTGTTCTTTTCGAGCAGCACTTTGACCTGCGCACTCACCGTATTCACCGCCCATTTGAACACCTTGCGCCCGTTCTGCACAATTGTCCGGTTACGTTTGATCGGCTGACCATCCAGCGTTTCCGCCAGTCCCGACATATACAGATCGCTGCCGCCTTCGCCGTTGGCCCCGGTGACACAAGCCCCGATATTGCCTGTTTCGTCCGCTTCGATGAGTACGGCCCCGGCCCCATCGCCGAACAAAAAGCAGGAAGTGCGATCCTCGAAATCGGTCACTTTTGACAGTGTTTCCGCGCCGATAACCAGTACTTTGCGATGCGTGCCCGCTGCGATCAGTCCTTTGGCCAGGACTACCCCGTAAGAAAATCCGGCGCAGGCGGCATAGATATCCAATGCCCCGGCGCGCGTCATTTTCAAGCGGTATTGCACCCGGCAAGCCATGCTCGGCATCGGTTGGTCGGGGGTGACCGTAGAGACAATAATCATGTCCACATCGTCGAGCGACACGGCATGGTGGGCCACCAGGTCTTCGACGGCGCGTACACAGAGGTCGCTCGTGAACTCTTCCGGGCCGGTATAATAACGCGTCTGGATGCCGGTGCGCGAGACAATCCACTCATCCGTCGTCTCAATCAACGCTTCAAAATACTCATTCTTAATCACTTTTTCAGGCACGGCCATTCCAATGGCACTCAGGCGGGCGTTCGTCATAATCAATAAGTTACGCACCGTGGAATAGTCCACAGTGCCGATGAAGTAAAGTCATCTGTTGATAGGCTGCGCCAAAAATACCAAACCGAATGAAAACGTTAAGATTATTTTACACCAGATGGTACCACATTACGAATGCTCTCCGACAAGGCAGCATACACGGTCTGCCAGTCAGTGTGTTGGGCGAGCAAGGCCAAATGTCGTTCCAGCGTGGCCTGATCGCCGCGTCGGGCCGGGCCGGTTTGCATTTGAGCGGGCGAATAGGCGAGTGCCTTCGCCAATGTCTCGCGCATCAGTGGATGGAGCAACTCGAAAGGCAGCCCTTTTTCGGCCAGCAACTGTTCGGCTATGGTGTAGCAATGATTGACAAAATTATTGGCAAATACCGCAGCCACGTGCAGTGCCGCCCGTTGTTCGTCGTTCACTGGCCAGGCTCGCATGCCCAGTTTTCCCGCCATTTCCTGCAAAAAAAGCAAATCAGCGGGAGCAGCAGCGTCCACACACAGCGGGATGGTGGACCAGTCGGGTTCCCGCTCCCGCGAAAAAGACTGCAGGGGATAAAACACGCCGAACCGCTGGAAATGCGGGGCCAGCACCGTGCCGGGCGTTGCGCCGGAAGTGTGGGTAGCCAGGGCCTGCGGCACATAAGGCGCAAGAGCAGCCGCCACCTCGCCGATGGTGTCGTCACGCACGGCCAGCAGCAGCCAGTCGGCATCGGGCCGGATATCCGACCAGCGATCCGACCACTCAGCGTCGAGCGCAGCCGCCAGTGTGCGGGCCGGTGGTGCCGTACGATTCAGCACCTGCACGATAGACAAACCGCAGTCTTTCAGGCGTTTGCCTAAATGCGTGGCTACGCGACCGGCACCGACGAGAACGATTTTATTTAATGATGAATTACTAATGATGAATGATTAATTATGGGAAAAGGTAAATGGTAGTAATAACAATGAGAAGGAGGGTAGTGACGTGAAAAGACTTCTCCCGCAAAGGATCAGCTTTTCCAGAATATTTCGCATCTGTCTGCAATTATCAAAGATTTAAAGGGTGAGGGACATTCATCATTAAATTAAAAGCCGCCTGCCGCGTCATCCCCGCGATCATCCGCGACGCCCTGCCAGCGGCCGTCGGGCAGCCGAATAATGGCCTCCATCCGACCAATCGGGCCGCGTTGCTCCACGGTATGGCGCATGGCCTCGAGTTGTGAGATGACCGTTTCCGGCAGACCTTCTGCTTCTATAAAAATTTTGTCGGGCTGCCATTGGTGATGGAAACGCTTGGCGCGGACCGCATCGGGCAAAGTCAGGTCGAAATCAGCCACATTGACCAAGATCTGAAAAACGGTGGTCGGTATAGTCGTGCCGCCGGGCGTACCAGCGATGAGCCAGTTTTTGCCGCCACGCGTCACGATGATGGGCGTCATGCTGCTCAAGGGGCGCTTATCGGGCGCAATAGCGTTGGCTTTACCGCCAATGGCACCGTAGAGATTTGGCGCGCCGGGTTTCACGCTGAAATCGTCCATTTCATTGTTCAAAATAAAACCCGCGTTGGCGACCACCGTGCGGCTGCCATAGCTGTCATTCAGCGTAGTCGTCACCGCAACGGCTCCGCCGGAGGCATCCACGATCGAAAAGTGGGTGGTTTCGGTGCTTTCCTTAATTATACCGGGCAGGATATTGCCGCTGATGCTGGCCGTATCCAACTGGAAACTGGCCATCCGGCCTTTGATATAAGCGGAGTCCATGAGCGTCTTGAGCGGTACTTTCCAGAAGTCAGGATCGCCCATGTATTCGGAGCGATCGGCATAGGCGCGCCGCTCGGCTTCTACCATGAGGTGGACGGCGGCAGCGGAGTGAAATCCATAGTTTTTTAGCGGGTAGGCACTGGTCATGGCCAATAATTGACGCAGAATAATCCCTCCGCTACTCGGGGGTGGCATAGAGATAATGTGCATATCGCGGTAATCAAACTGCAACGGCGTCCGCCATACGCTGTGGTAGTTGGCCAGGTCTTTTTCGGTGATCAGGCCGTTTTTTTGCTGCACTTCCTTGACGATCAGGCCGGCAATAGGGCCTGTATAAAAACCGTCGCGTCCATTACCGGCAATATAGCGGAGCGTTTTAGCCAAATCCTTCTGGATAAGCCAGTCACCGGCCACCCAGTCCTGCATTTTTACAAAAGCGGGTTGCAGGGAGCTGTGCCGCAGGAAACTGATCCGTTCCCGATTGAGGTTTTGGGCCTCCTGTGCCGTGATCTGCAAGCCTTTTTCGGCCAGTTCAATGGCGGGGTTGAGCAATACATCCCAATGCAGGTGGCCATACTTGTGATGCGCTTCCCACATCCCATCCACCGTGCCGGGTACGCCGCAGGCGAAGGAACCGAGGCGGCTTTTATTTGGAATGACCTGACCGGAGGAATCGAGGTACATTTTTTCGGTCGCGGCTGCCGGGGCTTTTTCGCGATAGTCGAGGGCTAATATCCGGTTGAATTCGTTGCGATAGATCAGGAAACCGCCGCCGCCGATATTGCCTGCCTGCGGATACACCACGGCCAGCGCAAACTGGACCGCCACCGCCGCATCTATGGCGTTGCCGCCCTGACGTAATATTTCCACGCCCACTTGGGTGGCCAGTGGATGCGCCGATACGACGATGCCACTATCGCCAGTGACTTCTTTTTGAATTTGGTAGGGAAATGGGATATACGCTCCCGATTGCGCATGAGCGGCAAAAGAAAACGCGGCGATCAACAGAAAGGTCGGGACAAAACGAAGCGCAGAATGCATAGAAGGTTTTTAATAATAAGGCGAAAGATAAGGCATACCGCTATATTTGGCTTGAATTTGCGTTTTCACTGCCGTTTTATCTAAAACACTAGCCATACTCAAGGCCATGAAACTCCCCCTATTCTTCCGATATTCCCTGTTTTTTTTATTAATTAACACCTGTTTGCCAGCCCTCGAGGCGCAGGAATTACTGGAATGGAAATTTGAACAACGCTGCATCTATTCAGGTACTCGCCAGGACGAGGAATTATACCGCTTTCCAGAAGATACGCAAGTGAGTGCCTGGGTAAAAGAAATCCTGACCCTGGGCGATGGGGAAATGAACTTTGAATTGGTGCAAACCAACGTGGAAAATGTGACGGCCGCAGTAGAAGGAGGGAAGCGTTATTTGCTGTATAGTCTTGATTTTGTGCAAAAAAGCAGCGAACTCGAAGTATTCGGTGCATTAGCCCACGAAATCGGGCACCACGTGAATTTGCACGTTTTTAAAGAAGGGCACCGCCGCATTGAAGAAGTAGAGGCCGATCAATTCATGGGGTACATCCTGTCGAAAAAGGGCTTTCCCAAACCGGATATTGTCACGTTTTTAACCAAACTACCTTCTTCTTACGACATACCATTAGAAAAACGTCGGGAGGCCTTGTTTGCCGGCTTCGCCAAAGCCGAGCGCGCCATGCAGCTCAACAGCCTGCCCTTTGAGGACGATCCAAAACTCGAAGCGTTGACGTTGCCCGCTTTTCCCTGGCCGCCGCCCGCCTGCAATGCCCGCTTTGAATTGCCGCCCGCTTTTTTGTCGGGCCTGACTACCCTCGGCGAGGCGGAACGCAAAATACGCCTGGCCCTCGATGCCAAAGGCTATGCACAACGCAGTTATTTTTCGGTGCCCAACGGTTTTGCGCTGGTCACGCAATTGGAACAATATAATACGGATGGTACGCTGCGCAACGACCGCACGCGCTGGCTCGACTACCCGGCGCAGGATAATTTCGCTGGCGTACTGGACTATCTCAAGGCCCTGGTGATGCCGCAAAGGGGCTATTTCCGGCTCTTTGTTTTTGTGGTCACCAACCGATCTTTCGGCGGCAATGCCACCCATGTATCGAAGGCGCAAGCGACGGCCTGGCTCAGTCAGGGTTTTAATAAATTGCCCCGTACGATCGCCGCTGTTCCGCTGACCGCCGATTTTGACATTACGACTTTGGTCTATGAATTTGAAGTGCCGGAAAGCAACCGCAAGCCGGTGCAGACCTGCCCTTCGCCGCGTTTTGATGCCCGGACGCACCTGATGAAGTCGGGCATTGGCAGTGGATTGGGGATGTAAGATTGATTCCTGCCTACTTATAAGGGCTTATAATTGCCCATAAAATCGTCTATACTGGATTGACGATTGCAGATTACATAAATTCAGATTTTTGATGTTAAAACCGATTTGTAGAAAATATGCTCCTCCTCCTCGCTGATACCCGAAAAAGACTACTTTGGCTGTGGCTCGGTTTTACGGCTACGCTCATTTTGCTGGTGTTTGTGCAGACTTTGACTGGCAAATTGGAAGACATTGAGGCGCAGGCCTGGGTATGGATTTTTGCGCATTTGCTGCCGGTGCTGGCCCTGTTGTTTGCAGCAGTTTTACTGAATAAAAATCCCTCGAAGGTGCTGTTGCGAACCACTTTTCTGGCTATTTATCTGGGCGCACTGGCCTATTTGCTCTTGGTGGCACTGACGCTTTTGGCACTGCCTATGGCGATGGTGAACTGGAGTATCGAAGAATATCTGGCAAAATCCTATACCTGGCTGCTGCCGTTTCAAGTCGTTTTACTGTTGGTTTTTGCGCTGTTGTATTTTCGGAAAGAGCCGCTTTTTCGGCCGAATGCCGCCATTATGCAGCAATATGTGGCTAAAAAAGCCGAATTTGCGCAACGTACGGGCAGCATTCAACAGCGGGAGGTCTTCGATCTGTTGATTGCCGACGATGGTCTTGGCCCCACGCTGGATTATCTGCGTGACCAGACCAAAATCAATGAAGACGATGTCGTTATGTTGCAAAGCCAATACACGGAATGGGTCAATCAGCGCGACCTGAATCTGCTGCCCCCCGAAGCTTTGCAGCGCGACCTGAACCGGATGACGATGACGACGATTGGTTATATTGAAAAATTGTAGGGGCACCCCTCGCGGGTGCCCACCGTGTACGTTTTGGGCACCCGCAAGGGGTGCCCCCACAACATTTAATCAAAAAACGACCATGAAATTTCTCCCTTTCCTCGCCCTTTCCTGGCTGCATTTTTCCATCGTTTCTGGCCAGGAAGCCATGCACATTGCCCACAGTTGCAACTTCGCGGCGGATGATTCACTGGCGGAAGTTTATACCTACGCGGCTTCCAAAGAGGCCCGGGACATTGTGGAACGCATCATGCAGATGAACGTGCTGCCGCAGAATTTCATCATCAAATCGGCGGATTGCAACAATGCCCTGGCCACGACCATTGGCAAGCAGCGGTTCATTTTATACAGCACGGCTTTTCTGGAAAATTTTAAAAAAGAAGCCAACACCAAGTGGGCGGCCTATTGCGTGCTCGCCCACGAGATCGGGCATCACCTGAGCAACCACGATCTGGAAGAAACCAACCCGGCGATCCGCAAACGCTACGAACTGGAAGCCGACAAATTTGCGGGCGGCATTCTATTCCGGCTGGGGGCGACGCTGGAAGAGGCACAGGCGGGCATCAACACGTTTTCACTGACCAGCGACTCCAAAACGCACCCGCCCAAACGCGCCCGGCTCGAAGCCCTGGCCGTCGGCTGGAAACAAGCCGAAGAACTCTCCGACGGGGCCAGCAATAACCAAGGCTCGGCAGCCGGGGATTCGGACGAAAAGAAACTGTACAACCGGGCCGTGGCCGAAAAAGATGCCCCTAAATCTATTGAATTGCTCGATCAGGCGATTGAACTCAAAGGCGATTATGCCGACGCTTACCTCGAGCGGGCCAAACGCAAAGCAGAAATCGCTGGCACCCAGGACATTCGGGCCAACTACCACGCGGCCATCGAGGACTACGATATTTATATCCAGATGCGGCCCAAAAATGCGGCGGCTTTGGTCGGGCGCGGAGATGCGTATGTGCAGTTGCGCCGCGATACGCTGGCACTGGCCGATTATAACCGCGCCATTCGGCTGGATGCTAAAAATACCGATGCTTATTTTAGTCGGGCGGTTGTAAAAATGATGACCGCAGAAAGTGCCGCCGCCCTCAAAGACCTGGACAAAGCGGTGCAACTAAGGCCTGATTTTGCCGACGCTTACTTTTTACATGGCAACATTCAATATGGTTTTGGAGAAAATGAAAAGGCGTTGACCGCTTTAAATAAGGCTTTGCAGGCTGATTCCAATCATTATTATGCGCTGAATTTAAGGGCTTCGGTAAATCGACAATTGGATCATTTTGTAGAGGCCATTGCCGATTTCAATCGTTTGCAAGCCTTGGGCCCTGCAAAATTTGAGGGCTATTTTGATCGTGGACTATCTTATCAGGCGTTGGGGAAACACCGCCAGGCCATTGCTGATTTTGATAAATTATTGAAGGACAACCCTGAATCTGCCCAGGCCTATGCTTATCGTGGAGCATCGAAACAGGTATTAGGCCAAACAGCGGAGGCGCAAAAAGATTATGACCTGGCTTTCGCCCATACATCCTTGAAACTTACGACTTCGCTCCATATTGGTTGCACGCTCATAGCCGGTGGATTACTAAAAGAGGGCTTGGTGTGGCTGGAAGCAGTGCTGGTGGAGCAGCCAGATAATGAATGGGCATTGGCTTGCAAGGCCAAAGCGTTGAAGAAATAACGATAATGGCAAAAACCAATAAATCCATTTATAGTGCCTTAGTGGCTAATCTGCTGATTGCCATCACCAAATTCATTGCCGGCTCGGTGACGAATAGCGCTGCCATGATCTCTGAAGGGATTCACTCGGTCGTAGATACTGTGAACGAATTACTGCTTTTATATGGTTTGAAAAGAAGTAAAAAGCCGCGCGATAAAGATCGCCCTTTGGGTTATGGGCCGGAATTGTATTTTTGGTCGTTTATCGTGGCAATTCTTATTTTTGGACTGGGCGGCGGGCTGTCTATTTATCAAGGTATTGCCCACATTAAGCACCCCGAAACGCTCAGTGATCCAACCTGGAACTATGTAGTACTGGGTTTGTCTTTTATTTTTGAAGGAATATCCTTTGGCGTAGCGATCAGGGAATTTAATAAAACGCGGGAAGGCCTGAGTTGGTGGAACGCAATTATTAAAAGTAAAGACCCGACCAGTTTTATTGTCTTATTTGAAGATGGCGCAGCGGTATTGGGGCTGGTAATTGTTTTTAGTATGATGGTTTGCAGCCATACTTTTAATCTTCCGTATCTGGATGGCGTGGCCTCGGTACTGGTTGGTTTGTTACTTGTTTTGGTCTCTATTATTGTAGCCAGAGAAAGTAGAAGTCTACTAATGGGAGAAGGGATTTCTTCTGAATCGCGCAAGAAAATTATTGGAGAAGTGGAGAAAGATGAGACGGTCGTGAAAGTAGCAGAATTGTTTTCTAAATATCTGTCGCCGGAAGAACTGTTGCTAATATTGACTATTGTTTTTAAAGAAGATTTAAAAACGCAGGACATAGTGGCAGCCATTGAAAGAATTGAACGCCAGATGAAAGAGCAATCCAGCCTTATTCAATTTGTGATTATTCAACCGCGAGCGCTACCAATATGAGCTACTTCACCCAATTCTTTTACCTCCGGGCGGCGAAGCCCCCCCCCTGCCCCCCCCGTAGAGGGGGGGAGTACATCGAGCGGGACTTGCGGTTTGTTCTTTTTTCGTGGCAGGAATCTGGATGTTAAGTATTGGGGCAGAATTAATTGGCATTTTAAAATATATAAAAATTTGATTGTCAACAATTTATGCACTGCCTTCTGACTCCTTCAGCAGTTTCTTATTTGAAGAAAAAAGTCCTGATTTTGCCCCTGCTCGATGCACTCTCCCCCATTACGGGGGGAGTAGGAGGGGGGCTTACGCTACGGACAACATCAAATAAGAAACTGCTGTAGGCAAAAGGCAATAGGCAAATAAGCAAAAAGGCAAATA
>Ga0105047_10018218_pt1 | contig 10895 bp, 9 predicted proteins | sample MAT04_FD_78384 | JGI IMG/M metagenome (GOLD analysis project Ga0105047, IMG submission 78384) | Freshwater microbial communities from Lake Fryxell liftoff mats and glacier meltwater in Antarctica - MAT-04 (megahit assembly) | ecosystem: Environmental > Aquatic > Freshwater > Ice > Liftoff...
CGCAATAGGCGCGGGAGTTCATGTCGAAATCGCCGAGGTGAATGATTTCGGCGCCGCCGGACACCTCTTCCCAGACGGTCTTGCCGGGCTCCAAAGCGTCGCGGGACTGGTCGACGTAGGACAGTTGCACGGTGGTGCCCAAGGTGATCGTGCCTTCGTCGGGCTGCTCTTGCCCGGTGATCATTCGGAACAGCGTGGATTTGCCGGCGCCGTTGGGGCCGATCACGCCGACCACGGCACCGGGGGGGACGGTGAAGGACAGGTTTTCAATCAGAAGCTTGTCGCCCATGTGCTTTTTCAGGCCGACAACCTCGATCACCTTGCCGCCAAGACGCTCGCCATTGGGGATGATGATCTGCGCGCCGGTGGCCCGTTCGCGCACGGTCTGGCTGGCCATTTCGTTGTATTTGGAAATCCGGGCCTTTTGCTTGGCTTGCCGGGCGCGGGCGCCGGCGCGGATCCATTCCAGTTCCTTTTCCAGCGCCTTCTGCTTGGATTTGTCCTCACGCGCTTCCTGCGCGGCGCGTTTGGCCTTTTGTTCCAGCCAGGCGGTGTAGTTGCCTTCGTAGGGAATGCCGCGGCCCCGGTCGAGTTCCAGGATCCAGCCGGTGATGTCATCCAGAAAATAGCGGTCGTGGGTGACGACAAGGATGGTGCCCTTGTAGTCGATCAGGTGCTGTTGCAGCCAGGCGATGGATTCGGCGTCAAGGTGGTTGGTCGGCTCGTCCAGCAGCAGCATGTCGGGCGCTTCCAGCAGCAACTGGCACAAAGCGACACGGCGACGCTCGCCGCCCGAGAGCGATTCCACGTCGGCATCGTCGGGCGGGCAGCGCAAAGCCTCCATCGCGACGTCGATCTGGCTGTCGAGATCCCACAGGTTTTCGGCGTCGATCTGGTCCTGCAGGTCGGACATTTCGGCAGCGGTCTCGTCCGAATAGTTCATCGCCAACTCGTTGTAGCGGTCAAGCTTGGCGACCTTGGCGGCGCAGCCGAGTTTGACGTTGTCGCGGACGTTCAGGCTGGGGTCCAGCACCGGTTCCTGCGCGAGGTAGCCGACCTTGGCCCCTTTGGCGGCCCAGGCGTCGCCGGTGAAATCCTTGTCAATGCCGGCGATGATGCGCAGCAGGGTGGATTTGCCCGAGCCGTTGATGCCGACGACGCCGATCTTGACGCCGGGCAGGAAGTTCAGGCGGATGTTCTCGAAGCACTTCTTGCCGCCGGGATAGGCTTTGGAGACGTTGTCCATGTGGAAGACATACTGATAGGCGGCCATGGGAATGCTCCGGGAAAGGGGTTGGGGGTCATGTAAGGGAACCGGGGCAGTTCGGCAACGTGCATTGATGGATGTGGCGGGCGTCGCCGGTCTACAGCGCCTTGCTGAACCAATGGGTCGCAGGATGGCCGGTGTAGGGGGCGATGTCGGCCCAGCCTGACGCGCGGTAAAGGGCGATGGCGGTGGTGAGCGCGGCGTTGGTGTCAAGGTTCAGGCGGGTCATCCCCAGCGTGCGGGCCTGATCTTCGATGGCGCGCATCATCTGCCGGGCCAGGCCTTGGCCGCGGGCCTGTGGGGCGATGTAGAGGCGTCTGACCTCTCCCAATCCAGGCGAGAGGGTGTGGAGGCAGACGCAGGCGATGGGTTGGCCGGAGATGCAAGCGACAAGGACGGCTCCGGCCGGAGGGCGATAGGCGGCGGCGTCGGGCAAGGGAAGCGGGATCGGGTTGGGGGCGTCATCGAGCATCGTCACGGTCAGGAAGCGTGAATAGGCGGCGAGGAGGCTTAGCGCCTCGGCGGCGTCGGGGTCGGTCAGATGAAGGGTGATGGTGTCGGGCATGACGACGATTTTGAGGGGGCAGGTTCGGCGTGATCTTGGGCAAGGCGCGGTGGAAGGCAAGCGATTTCGGGCGCTTGACGGCGGCGGTGCGGACCACGACAGTCGGGGCGTAGCTTGGGCAAGGGGCCAGCGTGCAGGGATTTCCGCCAGCGCGGCGCGGGATGGTGATCGGATTGCTCGGCGGGTCGTTCGATCCGGCGCATGAAGGGCATGTCCATATCACGCGTGAGGCGCTGAAGCGGCTGGGCCTGACGCGGGTGTGGTGGCTGGTGTCGCCCGGCAATCCTTTGAAGCCGCATCCGCCGGCACCGTTGGAGCTGCGGATGGCACGTGCGCGGGCGCTGGTAGGGGATGACCCGCGCATTCTCGTCACCGATCTGGAGGTGCGGCTGGGCACGCGGGCCACGGCGGACACGCTGGACCGGCTGCGCGCGCGCTATTCGGGGGTGCGGTTTGTCTGGATCATGGGGGCGGACAATCTGGCGCAGTTTCACCGCTGGCAGCGGTGGCGGCATATTCTGGACACGGTGCCGGTGGCAGTGATGGCACGTCCGGGGCAAAGCCTGCCGGCGCTGACATCGCTTGCGGCCCGGGCCTATCAGGGCGCGCGGGTGGACCGGCCGGAATGGATTGCAACGGCTGCGCCCCCGGCCTGGGGCTTTGTGATGCTGCCGATGAGCGATGCCTCCTCGACCGCGATCCGGGCGCGGGGGGAGTGGCGGCGGTGAGGTTTCGTCCATGATATTTCGCAGGGCAGGTCCGGCGGATGTGGAGGCGATAAGGGCGCTGACCCGGGCGGCTTATGCCAAATGGGTGCCGCTGATCGGGCGGAACCCGCTGCCGATGAATGCGGACCCCGGCGAGGCGGTGCGGCTGCACCGGGTGGAGTTGCTGGAGGCAAAGACTCTGGTCGGGCTGGTCGAAGTGCACTTGGCGCCGGATCACCTGTGGGTCGAGAATCTGTGCGTGCGGCCAGACGTGCAGGGGCAGGGGATCGGTGTGCGGCTGTTGGGACGGGCGGAGATGCTGGCGCGCGCGGCGGGGCTGGCGAAACTGCGGCTGCTGACCAATCCGGCCTTCACCGGCAATGTCGCATTTTATCAGCGTCACGGCTTTGCGGTCGAAAAGACCGAGCCGTTTGCCGAAGGCTTTACGACATGGCTGGCCAAGGTGCTTTGACCCGGGGTGCGGCCTTGGCTTAGAACAGCCGGGGCAAAGGCGGCAGGACAAGCATGACCGAGCATAGTACGGACGGCGTTACACGGCGGGGGCTGCTGGCCGGGGCTTTGGCCTTGGGTGTGGCGGGCGGTGTCACAGGTGGTCTTGCCGGGCCGGGTTGGGCCAAGACCGGCAAGGCCGTGAAGCCCATGGCGCGGCCGGGACCGGTGTCGCTGGCGGATCTTCTGGCCAAGGCGCCCGGCGGGGCGGTGTCGGGGTTTGCCCTGCTGGATGCCAAGACCGGGCAGGTGCTGGAAGCGCAGAATGAAAGCGCCGTGTTGCCGCCCGCCAGCGTGCAAAAGGCCATCACCACGCTTTACGCACTGGATAAGTTGGGCGGCGATCACCGTCTGGCGACCCTGGTGCTGGCAACAGGGCCGGTGGCGGGCGGGGTTTTGCAGGGCGATCTGATCCTGATGGGGGGCGGAGATCCGACACTGGACACCGACGGTCTGGGCGATCTGGTGGCGACCCTGGCGGCCAAGGGGCTGCGAAAGGTCAGCGGACGGTTCCTGTATGACGCCTCTGCCCTGCCGAGCTTTGAACGGATTGCCGATGATCAGCCCGAGCAGGCTGGCTACAACCCGGGCCTGTCGGGGCTTTTGCTCAATTTCAACCGGGTGAATTTTGAATGGACCAAGGGCGCGGGCCGGCTGGTGATGGATGCGCGCGGCGAGCAATATGTGGTGCCAGTCCGCGTCGCGAGCATCGCAGCGGTGAACCGGGAGGGGCCGCTGTTTGACCGCAAGGACCGGGCGGGGATCGAGGCCTGGACAGTGGCACGGGCCGCACTTGGCCAAGCCGGCAGTCGGTGGCTGCCGGTGCGGCATGTGGCGCCCTATGTGGCGGATGTGTTTGCCGGGCTTTGCGCCGCGCAAGGCATCAAGCTGCCCGCTCCGCAACCGGGTAGTGCATCCGGCACGCAGTTGACCGGGCGGCAAAGCGACGAGTTGAGTGTGATCCTGCATGGAATGCTGAAGTATTCGACCAATATCACGGCGGAAACCCTTGGGCTTCTGGCGTCAGGTCAGGGTAATACGGCCGCCTCGGCCAAGGCGATGCAGGTCTGGGCCGCGGCGCGGCTGGGGTTGCAGGCAAAATTCGTGGACCATTCGGGGCTTGGCGCTGCGTCTCGTATCACGCCGTTGGGGCTGGCGCAGGCGCTGCGGGCGGGGAATGCGACAGCCACCGGGTCTGCGTTGCGGGGCCTGATGAAAGAGGGCGATCTGCGTGGCGAGGACGGCAAGGCCCTGGCGGGGGGAGGCGCCACCGTGCGGGCGAAAAGCGGGACGCTGAATTTCGTGAGCGGTTTGGCCGGATTCATCGAACCACCGAACGGGCGCGACATGATCTTTGCAGTCCACAGCGCCGATCTGCCGCGCCGCGCGGCGGTTCTGATGGCGGACCGGGAGGACCCGCCGGGCCTGCACGGCTGGCTTGTCCGGGCGCGCGGCTTGCAGGGCGGACTGATCCGGCGCTGGGCGCAGGTTTACGGCGGGACGTGAGTTTGGCCGGGTGTTGCATACGAATTTTCTACGAAAATTCCGGCGAACCGAGGCGCCGCGCCCAGCAATATTCCGGGGCCGGGGCGGGCTCCTGATTTTTCGAAGGAAAATCGTTGGAGCCGGAGGCGCGCAGTCTTAGGGCCGCAAATGCCGCACCCGCGCCGCCCATTCGATCGCGGCGGCATGCAGGCGGTCCACGGCCAGCTCCTCGCGCACTTCTTCCAGCATGCGCAGTTCGACCTCGTTCAGTTTGCCATCGGCCGCCACCACGTCGCAGGCCAGCGCGTAAGCCGTCTCGTTCAGCCGGGTGGGCAGGGCGGCGCGGATCAGGCCGAACAGGGCGGCAAGGCCGTCTTCCTCTTCGAACAGGTCATAGACGATCTGGCTGACCCGCCTCGTGCGATCTGCGTCATAGCCCGAAAACACCGGCATGTGGTTCACCATGCGCTGGATCGCGACCAGTTCTGCCGTGCGGACATGTTCGTCCGAGGCCGAGCAGGCAACCATCACGGCGACGAGCGCATCCTGGGGCGAGAGCGAGGGGGTCAGAGTTTCAGCCATGGCAACCTTCCTGTGTTGCGACCGGATATATTGACGCGCGGGCGGGGCGGCAATAGACGACCCTGACCCTGACCGTGACACCACGCGGCAGGTCGGAATTTCCGGGCGATGTTTCGCCGTTTGAGAAAGAAAAGCATGAGCGCGCTTCGTGATGCGGCGATGATGTCGAAGGCCTGGCCCTTTGAAGAGGCGCGCGCGTTGCTGAAACGGCATCAGACGCTGACCCCGCAAAAGGACCATGTGCTGTTTGAAACCGGCTATGGCCCCTCGGGTCTGCCGCATATCGGCACCTTTGGCGAAGTGGCGCGCACCACGATGATCCGCCGGGCTTTCGAGGTGATCTCGGACATTCCGACGCGGCTGATCTGCTTTTCGGACGATGTGGACGGGATGCGGAAGGTGCCCGAAAACGTGCCGAACCAGGACATGCTGCGCCAGCACATGCAGCAGCCTCTAACCTCGGTCCCTGACCCTTACGGGCTTTATGACAGCTTCGGCGCGCATAACAACGCCATGCTGCGGCGGTTTCTGGACACGTTCGGGTTCCAGTACGAATTCATCTCGGCAACCGAGTTCTACAGGTCAGGGCAGTTCGACGACATGCTGCGGCGGTGCGCGGAACGCTATGACGCGGTCATGGCCATCATGCTGGCCTCGTTGCGCGAGGAACGTCAGCAGACCTATTCCTGCTTCCTGCCGATCCATCCGGAATCGGGCCGGGTGATGTATGTGCCGATGAAGCATGTCGATGCGGTGAACCACACCATCACCTTCGATGATGAGACTGGCCGCGAATGGACCCTGCCCGTCACCGGCGGCCATGTGAAGCTGCAATGGAAGCCGGATTTCGGCGCGCGCTGGGCGGCGCTGGGTGTCGATTTCGAGATGTATGGCAAGGACCATTCCACCAACACGCCGATCTATGACGGCATCTGCGAGGCGCTTGGCGGCCGCAAGCCGGGCCATTTCAGCTATGAGTTGTTCCTGGACGAGGGCGGCCAGAAAATCTCCAAGTCGAAGGGCAACGGTCTGACCATCGACGAATGGCTGACCTATGCGTCGACGGAATCCTTGTCCTATTTCATGTACCAAAAGCCCAAGACGGCCAAGCGCATGTGGTGGGATGTGATCCCCAAGGCGGTGGACGAATATCACCAGCAGTTGCGGGCTTACCCCACACAAGACGTCAATGCCCAGTTGAACAACCCGGTATGGCACATCCACGGCGGGCAGGTGCCCGAGTCCCTGATGATGGTGTCCTTCGCCATGCTTTTGAACCTCGCCTCGGTGGCCGGGGCCAAGGATGCGGCGGGGCTTTGGGGATTCATCAGGAAATACGCCCCCGGCGCCTCGCCTGAAGGCAATCCCGATCTGGACGCGGCGGCGGGCTTCGCCTTGCGCTACTTCACCGACAAGATCGCGCCGACGCGCAGCTTTCGGCTTCCCACCGACAAGGAACGCGCGGCGATCCTGGATCTGCGCGGCCGGCTTGCGTCCTGGAAAGGCCCGGCGGACGAAGAGAGCTTGCAGAACGCCTGTTACGCGGTCGGCAAGGAGCAAGGCTTCGATCCCCTGCGCGACTGGTTCAAGGCGCTGTACGAGGTGCTGCTTGGCGCGTCCGACGGGCCGCGCTTTGGCGGGTTCATCGCGCTGTTCGGTGTGGCCGAGACCGTTGCGCTGATGGACACCGCACTGGCAGGCGGATTGGTGGCATAAGACTTGACCTCTGCCGGCAAGGGACTAGCCTTCAAGCGGGGACTTTATTTGCTTGAAGGAGGCCGAAATGCTCGGCAGACCCCTGCTTGTCTCGCTTGCCCTTATGTTCGCTGCCACCCATGCCCCTGCCCAGCAGGACGAGATCACCGCCACGATCAGCGGCCAGCTTGACGCATTCACCCAGCGTGACGCGGCCAAGGCCTTCACCTTTGCCTCGCCAATGATCCATGGCCTGTTCGGCACGCCGGACAATTTCGCCGCCATGGTCGCCACCGGTTATCCGATGGTCTGGACGCCGAAAGACGCGCGGATGCTGGAACTGCGCACCGTCACAGGGTCCTTGTGGCAACGCGTCCATATTACCGACGCGGATGGCAAAGGCTGGCTTCTGGACTACCAGATGGTCGAAACCCCGGATGGCTGGCGCATCAACGCGGTTCAAGTGTTGCCCGGCACCGACCTCGGCGCCTGATCCGGGTCATCATTGTGGCCCAAATACCTCCACGGGGGCGCGGGGGTGTGAAACCCCCGCCCTTGTCACCCGTGCGGGGGTGACGGCGGCGCAAAACCAACCTCAAAACCGCCCCAACGCCGGTGCGCCGCCTTGTTGCGTCCCACGGTTGTTGCGTCGCTGCGACACCCAGCGCCCGCCCGTCCCAGCCCCGGTTAACCCCGCCCTGCTAGTGCTGATCCCGATGGGTGGCCGCGCGCCGCCAAACGGAATTCGCAAGCGAGGTGCCAAGATGAACAAGGCGATCACCGAAGGTCTGGTGCTGATGCCGCCGCCGTTTTCGGCCGGTCTGAACCTGTGGAGCCGGGAAGACGGGCTGACCGGGCAGGGGTCCTACCTTGGCCAATCCAACGCCGCCTACGTGCCCTCGGATCAGGACTTTCAGGGCTGTCTGGAACTGACCAAGACCCAAGCCACCCAGAAACTGCGCTGCTTTCAGGCGATCCCGTTCGAGCCTGGCCTCTATCTGCGCGTGACCGCCAAGGTCAAAGCCATGTCGGGCGCTTTGCCGGCGGTGCGCATCGCCGGCTGGGCGGGCAATACCAGCGGCGGCAATGTCACGGCTGCCGACCAGATCGGGCCTTCGGTGCAATTGACCACCTATGGTCAGGTGGTGACGGTCTCGGCGATCATCGGCTCGTCCAACCGCACCGGGGTGGACATGCCTTGGGGCACCGCGCCGGTCTTGGGGCATTTCGGGCTGGATCTGACCGGCACCAATGGCGGCATTGTCCGCATCGAAGACATCGTGATCGAGGATGTCAGCGACATCTTCTTTTCGGTCATGTTCAACTGGGTCGACGTGCGCGACTATGGCGCGGTCGGCGACGGCGTCACCGATGATCTTGCCGCCTTTGCGGCGGCGGACACGGCGTCGGGGGGCAAGACATTGCTTGTCTCGCCCGGCAGCTATTACCTGTCCGGCAGTCTGACCATCGACAATCCGGTGCAGTTCGAAGGCACGCTGGTCATGCCCGCCGCCGCGCGGCTGATCTGCATCCGCAACTTTGATCTGACCACCTATACCTCGGCCTTTGGCACAGAACTCGCGGGGTTCAAACGAGCGCTGCAAGCGCTTTTTTATACCAGCGACAATGTCGAATTGGACCTGTCCGGTCGCCGGGTCGAATTTGACGCCCCGATCAACGTGGCGGCGCTGTCAGGCGTGACGAGTTTCAGCCAGCGGCGACTGATCCGGAACGGGCAACTGGTGGCTTTGGTGGCGACGGCCTGGAACACGGTCACCGTCACGGCAACGGCCACTTATGCCACGTCCAACTCCGCGAAACTGACCGGGCTGTCCAGCACAACCAGCATTCCCATCGGCGCGCTGGTCACTGGCACCGGCGTCGGGCGCGAGGTTTATGTCATCGCCAAAACCTCGACCACGCTGACCCTGTCGCAGCCGCTGTTCGGCGGATCGGGCACGCGCAGCTACACGTTCAAGCGGTTCCAGTACATGCTGGATTTTTCCGGCTTCACCGCGCTGTCCAAGTTCGAGATCGTCGATGTCGAGATGATCGCGGGCGGTTATTGCAGCTGCATCATGCTGGCCGCCGGCGGCGACAGTTTCCGGCTGGCGGATGCGGTGCTGAACAAACCGCTGGACCGCGGCATCACCTCGATCGGCAGCGGCTGTCAGAACATCAACATCAACCGCTGCGATTTCCTGTCGAACGAGACGAGCGTGAACAGCCAGGACCGCACCTCGCTGGTGTTCAACGTCAATTCCAATGACACCAAGATCCGCATGAACCGGTCCAACCGGTTCGGTACCTTCGGCGTGCTCGCGGGCGCCGGGCACATGTTCGTCGGCAACCATTTCTTCGGCGGCGATGACGCGGCGCTGGGTTCGCGCAAGGCGGGGCTGGTGTTCACCCAGCCCAATGTGAAGACGCTGGTGACCGGCAATTACATCGACAACTGCTATATCGAATTGTCGAACGAGCATGACAACGACCCGACGCTGACCGGCACGTTCACGTTTGGCGGCATCACCATCTCGGGCAACATCTTCATGGCGAGCGATGTGGTGACTGCGTTCCGCTGGATCGTGGTGTCGCCCAAAGGGGCGGGGCATTCGCTGAACGGTCTGACCGTGGCCAACAACGCCTTCCGCTGCAACAACACCACCATCGACCGGATCGAGATGATCGACACCACCTATGCCACGCTCAGCTTCCCGTCGTTCCGGAACGTGAACTTTGGCGGCAACACGTTCAACAACATCAATCAAGCGTCAATGAGCCCGGTGTTGATCGAGCATAGCCAGAACACCGAAAGCACAACCTGGACGGTGGACGGCGCGGCGTTCCTGCCGTTCCTGTCCCGCGCACGCAATGTGACGGGGCTGGTGTTTGAAGGGCCGGTGACGAACTCCGCCGCCGTGGCGCAGTATGTCTATCCCTATGTGCTGGTCGAGCAGGGCACCTCGGGCGGGCAGGTCGCGTTGAAATGGCCAAGCGCGGTGAAGGGTCTGGGGCAGGTGACAGTCCGCTGCGACAATCCCATCTGATCTGTTGGCTTTAGCCGATCACGGCATGAGGTCGGCCGCGCTCAAGCTATGGGCGCGGCCGAAGCCGGCGTTCAGCAGGGCGGAAATCAGGGTGAAGCGGACGAAACCGAAATCGGCGAAATCGGCGTAGAGCTTTGATTTCGGGTGGTCAGCCAGCCATTTTGCGCGCAAGGCCGGGCGCGCCGGATCGTCCGGGGCGATGAAGATCGCCTCGGCGCGGATCATCAGCCGGGGATGGGTCAAGGGATCACCCTTTGCGCCGACCTCACCCACCATCAGCGCGCAAACCGGATGCAGGCGCAGCGCCGGTTCGTGCTGGGTCAGGGCCGAAATCAGGCTGACCGGCAGGCCCGCCGTGTCCAGTCCAAAGGCGATCCGGCTGATGCCGGGGGCGCCGCCGGGCGTGAGATAGGCAAGCGCGGCATGGCGCGCGCCGGCCAGAAGCTGGCGGGCTTGCGCTGCGGGGGATGGGTCAGGCGGCATCGGTGTTATTGACATGTGGTTTCGTGGGGCGCTTCGTCGGATGACAGCAATCTAGGACGGATCATGGCCGAAGCAACCGCTCTGCCGCCACGCAAGGTGCCGGAATACCTGCCCAAGATCGTGACCGTCCTGCGCGAGGGTTACGGGCTGGACTATTTCCGCGCCGATGTGATGGCCGGTTTGACCGTTGCCATCGTGGCACTGCCCTTGTCGATGGCCATTGCCATTGCCAGCGGCGTGGGGCCAGAGCGCGGGCTGTTCAGCGCGATCATCGGCGGGTTTCTGGTCTCGCTCCTCGGCGGATCGCGCTATCAGGTCGGCGGGCCTGCCGGGGCGTTCATCGTGCTGATCGCGGCTTGCGCGGCGCAGATCGGCGTGCCGGGCCTGTTGCTGGCGACGATGATTTCAGGCGTCGTTCTGACGCTGGCCGGGGTGCTTCGCTTGGGAACCTATGTGCGCTACATCCCCTATCCGGTAACGCTGGGCTTCACCGCCGGGATTGCCCTGATCATTTTTTCAAGCCAGATCAAAGACTTGTTTGGCCTCAGCCTTTC
>Ga0105047_10018219_pt1 | contig 10895 bp, 8 predicted proteins | sample MAT04_FD_78384 | JGI IMG/M metagenome (GOLD analysis project Ga0105047, IMG submission 78384) | Freshwater microbial communities from Lake Fryxell liftoff mats and glacier meltwater in Antarctica - MAT-04 (megahit assembly) | ecosystem: Environmental > Aquatic > Freshwater > Ice > Liftoff...
AGTCGAGGTGGTCATCCCGATCGAGGACATGTCCACCATCGGCCAGGTGAAGGTCGAACTCACGCCGGGCCCGGCCACGTCGGCGCTCACCGAACGCCGCACGTCGATCTGGCCGAGCATCTACCCCGAGATCCTCACCCGCATCCTGGCCAACCGCACCACGATCATCTTCTGCAACGCCCGCCGCGCCGCCGAGCGCCTCGCTGCGAAGATCAACGAGTTGGCGATCGAGCAAGGGGTGCCCGGCATCGTCGACCCGGTGACAGGCGAGATCATCGACGAACTCGTGCGTGCCCACCACGGGTCGTTGGCGCGTGAGCAGCGTGTGGTGATCGAGGACCGGTTGAAGCGCGGTGAGTTGCGCGCGATCGTGGCCACGTCGTCGCTGGAGTTGGGAATCGACATGGGGGCCGTCGACCTCGTCATACAGGTCGAATCGCCAGGCGCGGTGAGCCGCGGTCTGCAACGCATCGGTCGCGCTGGCCACTCGGTGGGCGAGCCGTCGCGGGGGTCGATCTTCCCGAAGCACCGTGGCGATCTCCTCGAAACGGCGGTGGTCGTGCGGCGCATGATCGACGGTGAGATCGAATCGACCCGCTACCTGCGCAACCCGCTCGACGTGCTCGCCCAGCAGATCGTGGCGCACGTGGCGATCGTCGAGGAATGTTCGGTCGCCGAGGTCGGTGCGTTGGTGCGCCGCTGTGCGAGCTTCGCCGAGATCTCCGACGACCTGCTCAACAACGTGCTCGATCTGCTCTCCGGCCGGTACCCGAGCGAGGAGTTCTCCGAGCTGCGGCCGCGCATCGTGTGGGACCGCATCAACGATCGCCTGCGCGCCCGTGACGGATCGAAACGCCTGGCGGTCACCTCGGGCGGCACGATCCCCGACCGTGGGCTGTTCGGCGTGTTCCTGCCCGACGGCACCCGGGTCGGTGAGCTCGACGAGGAGATGGTCTACGAGAGCCGGCCCGGCGAGACGTTCGTGCTCGGTGCATCCACGTGGCGGATCGAGGACATCACGTTCGAGCGGGTCACCGTCACCCCCGCCCCCGGGCAGCCCGGCAAGATGCCGTTCTGGCACGGCGACCGTCCGGGCAGGCCGCTGGAGTTGGGCCGTGCGCTGGGCGCGTTCGTGCGCGAGATCCGTGAACTCGACGATGCGGCGGCCATCGAGCGCCTGATGGAGCACTACGCGCTCGACGCGTTCGCGGCGAGCAACCTGCAGCAGTACCTGGCCGAGCAGGTCGAGGCGACCGGGGCCGTGCCCGACGATCGCACCGTGGTGGTCGAGCGGTTCCAGGACGAGATCGGCGACTGGCGGGTGTGCATCCTCAGCCCGTTCGGCACACCGGTGCACGCACCCTGGGCCATGGCGATCGAGCGGCGGCTGATGGACCAGTTCGACATCCCCGTCGAAACGATGTGGGGCGACGACGGCATCGTGATCCGACTGCCGGAGTCGGCGGTCGAGCTGCCGATCGACGCGTTGATGATCGACCCGGAAGACATCGACGAACTCGTGGTGGCAACCCTGCCGCAGACGTCGTTGTTCTCGGCTCGCTTCCGAGAGTGTGCCGGTCGGGCACTGTTGTTGCCGCGCCGACGCCCCGACCGCCGCACCCCGCTGTGGCAACAGCGCCAACGCGCCGCCGACCTGCTCGCGGTCGCGTCGAAGTATCCGACGTTCCCGATCCTGCTGGAGACCTCACGTGAGTGTTTGCAGGACGTGTTCGACGTGCCGGCCTTGCGGGAGGTGCTCGGCCAGCTGCGGTCGCGGGCGCTGCGGGTGGTCACCGTCGACACGGGTAAGGCGAGCCCGATGGCGTCGAGCCTGCTGTTCAACTGGATCGCTGCGTACATGTACGAGGGCGACGCCCCGCTCGCCGAGCGGCGGGCCGCTGCGCTCGCCCTCGACCGTGACCTGCTGCGCGATCTGTTGGGCGCCGAGGAACTGCGCGAGCTGCTCGATCCCGAGGTGCTCGCCGACGTCGAACTCGAACTCCAGTGCCTCGCCGACGGCCGCCGCGCACGCTCGGCCGACGAACTCCACGACGTGCTCCGCCGGGTCGGCGATCTGTCCGCTGCCGAGGTCGAGCTGCGCTGCGAACCGCTCGACGCTGTAGCGGATCCGGCCGCATGGCTCGCCACGCTCGTGGCGGAGAAGCGGGCCATCCAGATCGCGCTCGCCGGCGAGACGCGCTACGCGGCTGGCGAAGATGCCGCGAAGTACCGCGACGCATTCGGGTGTTCGCTCCCGCTCGGGCTGCCGATGGCCTCTACCGACCCGGTGGCCCGGCCGCTCGAGGAGATCGTCGGTCGCTACGCCCGCACCCACGGACCGTTCCTCACCGCCGAGGTCGCCGCCCGACTCGGCGCACCGCCCGAACGAATCGCCGGTGCACTCGCCGCGCTCGAAGGCGAGGAGCGCCTCGTCGTCGGAGAGTTCCGGCCCGGTGGCGTCAGCCGCGAGTTCTGCGATGTCGACGTGTTGCGTCAGCTCCGGCGGCGGTCGCTGGCGGCGTTGCGCAAAGAGGTCGAGCCGGTCGAGCAGGAGGCGTTCGCCCGGTTCCTCACTGCGTGGCACGACATTCCCGCCTCGCGGCGGGGGATGGACGCGCTGGTCGAGACGCTCGGCGTGCTGTCCGGTGCTGCGCTCGTGTCGTCGACGATCGAAGCCGACGTGTTGCCGGTTCGGGTACGCGGCTACCGCCCGTCGATGCTCGACGAACTGTGCACGGCCGGCGAGGTCGTCTGGATCGGCGCCGGCGGGCTCGGCGCTCGGGACGGGCGTGTGCGGCTCTGCTTCGCCGACCAGTTGCCGCTGCTCGCGCCCGGCTGGGAACAACGCGAGCCGGTCGACGGCGCACTGCACGACGCCATCCGGACGCTGCTGGCCGAGCAGGGTGCGAGCTTCTGGGGCCAGATCCGTGGTGCCTCGGTCGGCGCGTCCGATCAAGAATTGCTGGCCGCGCTGTGGGATCTCGTGTGGGCCGGCGAGGTCACCAACGATTCGCTCGCTCCGTTGCGGGCGGTGCTCGGTGGGGCCAAGGTGAAGGGCGGCGCGGCCAGTCGTTCGAAGGTCCGCAGCCGCCCGCGCCCGGGCCGTCTGAATCGCATCGGTCCGCCCGCCGGCCAGGGTCGGTGGAGCCTGGTGGCGCCGTTGCTGCTTCCGGCTCCCACCCCGACCGAGGCAGCACATGCTCAGGCATTGCAGCTCGTGGAACGTCATGGCGTGGTCACTCGTGAAGCGGTGATGGCCGAGGGCCTCGTCGGCGGATTCAGCGCGGTCTACGGGGTGCTCAAGGTGCTCGAGGAACGTGGCCAGGTGCGACGCGGCTATTTCGTCGACGGCCTCGGCGCCGCCCAGTTCGCGGTGCCGGGTGCTGTCGATCGTCTCCGGGCGGTTCGCGAAACGCCCGACGCGGTGATCTCACCCGATGACGTTCCGGATCCGATCGTGCTCGCCTCCACCGACCCGGCCCAGCCCTACGGCGCGGCGCTCGTGTGGCCGCCGACGACTGGCCGCCCGGCTCGCAGCGCTTCGTCGATGGTGGTGTCGCGTGCCGGTCGGCCGCTGGTGTGGTTCGATCGACGAGCGCATCATCTGGTCACCTTCCCGGAAGCCACGGTCGACCCGTCGTGGGCCGATGCGCTGGTGTCGCTCGTGAAGGACGATCGGCTCCGCTCGGCGGAGGTTCGCAAGATCGATGGCGACGGCCTCGTCGATGCTCCCGCCGGCATGCTCGAGATCCTGCGGACGGTCGGCTTCGTCGACGGTTACCGCGGCCTCACCTACCGAACCTGACTGTTCGAACCACGTTCGTGCTGCGTTTCCGGTGGGCTGCCCCACCGGAAACGTCACGCAAACGTGGATTTCTCAGGCTGGGGGTGGGACCGAGCTGTCGGACACCCAGTTGCCGTGGAAGCCGAACGGCACACGCTGCGGCAGTGAGATCTGGGCGACTGCGGCGCCGGTGATGTCGCCGGCGTCGAGGATGTGCAGCTCGCTCGAATCCGTCGTTGCGTCGTAGACGACGGTGAGGATCCACGCGTCGTCCTCGGCCACGCCATCAGCTTTCGGAACGACGACCGGCTCGGCTCCACCACGACCAGGACCGAACTCGTGGGCCTCGCTCGTTCCGGCCTCGACGTCGAGCTTGATGATCGCGCCGTGCAGGTTGGGCGCGTCGATCGTGACCTCGGAGGTGTAGCCGTAGCGGTGCTGCTGTAGGCCGACGGTGGGATTGTGCCGCGGGAACTCCTGTGGTCGATCGTCGAGACGGGTCTCGGTCACCTTGCGGGCCACCGGGTCGATCACCCAGCGATCGAACGTCGGCAGGCAGTCGGTGAACGGACCGCGCCGGTCGGTGTCCATCATGCGGTCGTAGCGGCACAGGTCGACCACGACGGTGCCGTCGGCTGCGTCGTAGGCGTTCAAGGGGTGGAACACGTAGCACGGGTCGACGTCGCACCACACGACGTCGTCGGCGGTGCCGGAGCGGGGGAGCAGGCCGACCCGGGCGGCGCGATGGGGCGCCCACGTGAACGGCCACGGGTAGCCCTGGCCGACCACGTCGAGGTTCACCGTGACCGGCAGGTCGTAGACGATTGCGTAGGTGGGCGTGAGCGACATGTCGTGGATCATCGGCATGTCGGGCACGGGGATGTCGACCACCTTCGACACCCGCCCGTCGCTACCGACCACCACGTACTGCACGTGATCCCACAGGTCCGGCCAGTGGTAGGCCATGGCGTGGAGCTCGCCGGTCGCCGGGTCGTACTTGGGGTGAGCGCTGAACCCGTTCGGCAACGTGCCACCGAAGGCGTTGGCGCCGCGTGATTCGAGCTCGTAGCCCAGTTCCACCGGTGGTGTCCCGGCTTCGACCATGGCCCACGTGGTGCCGGCGAAGCCACCGACGTTGGTGTTCGGGCTGAACCCGTCGGCGCCTGCGACGTAGCGGTTGCGATACCACTCGGCCTTGCCGCCGCGGAGACGGACACCGTGAACCATCCCGGCGCCCATGAACCAGTGATGGGTCGCCACGTCGATGTCAGGACTCGGGTTGGGGCCGTTGCGCAACCAGCGACCTTCGAGATCGGCGGGGATCGTTCCCGTCACCGGCAGGTCGAACGCGGTCAGCTCCTCGGCGACCGGCGCATAGTTGCCCGTCAGATACGGATTCTCGCTCGGACGAAGGTGCGATGCGGTATCGGTCATGCGCACACGATGACGCAACGGCGGCGTGCCGTCAATGTGGAACGTGCAGCACCACGTTCCTGCTGCGTTTTCGGTGGACCGCTCCACCGGCACTGCAACGCAAACGTCAGTCCCTGGCGGGAGCGACCGGCTGGACGGCGCGGAGGCCTGCCCAGGCGAGGTCGGCCACGACCTGGGCGATCTCGTCGGGATCGAACTCGTCGCCACGTTCCACCAGCAGGCGACTGGCGCCCTCGGCCATGCCGACCAGGGAGTGGGCGATGGTGGTGCGGTGACGCTCGTCGATGTCGACAGCGATCAACGGCGCGACTGCTTTGGCGGCCTCGGCGGTGATGCGGGTGACGGCGGCGTTGAACTCGTCGTCGCGTCGGGTGCCCGAGCCGAACAGGAACCGGAAGGCGTCATGGTCTTCGGCGACCCACCGGAAGTAGGCGCGGAATCCGAGGTCGGTCTGGCTCTTGCCGTCGGTGGCGTCAGCAGCCGCCTTGGCGATGTTGGCCAGGAGCCGCTCGCCGACCTCGTCGATGAGCGCCTGGTAGAGGTCGCGCTTGGAATCGAAGTGCTGGTAGAGCACCGGCTTGGTGACGCCGACGGCGTCGGCGACGTCGTTCATCGAGGCACCGTGGAAACCATGGGTCGCGAACACTTCGAGCGCAACGTCGAGGATCTGCTCCCGGCGGGCGGTGGCGGTGAGGCGAGTGGACATCAGTTACCGAATGGTAACGGGAGGTACGCCGTCGCGGAATCGGCGGTCATCGGATCAGAAACCGCGTTCGCGGTCGTCGCGCTCGGCGGCCTTGACGGCGTAGCCGACGATGATCGACGGGGCCAGCAGCACGCAGCCGATGACGAACGCGATGATCACCAGGTCGGCCATCAACGGCGAGAATCCGCTGAAGAACGCGATGGCGAACAACGCCATCGCCAACGCCACGAAGAGATAGCCGACACGGTTGGCGAGCTGCGTCCACTTGGCGACCTGCGCTCGCTTCGCGCGAACGGGGTCGATCTCGTCGGGTGTGGCAGGGGGGTTCGACATACAGTCGCCCCATGCTACGAGCGCAACGCCGCAGGACATGACGGTCGACCTCACGCACGACGGGTTGGTCTCGATCGTCACGCTCGACCGTCCGTCGCGACGAAACGCCGTCGACCAGGCCACCCTGCTCGAATTGCTCGACGTGCAGGCGGCGATCACCGCCCGGACGCCCGACGCCATCCGTGCCGTGGTGCTCACCGGCAAGCCGCCTGCCTTCAGTGCCGGCGCCGACCTCAACGGCGTCGAGGAGGGCCAGTTCGCCACCGATCTCGCCGCGGTGCTGCGCGGGTTCGGTCGACTGTCGGTGCCGGTGATCGCGGCGATCGACGGCCCGGCGCTCGGTGCCGGAGCACAGTTGGCGATCGCCACCGATCTCCGCGTGGCAACGCCGAACAGCGTGCTGGGTGTCCCGGCGGCCAAGCTCGGCCTGGTCGTCGACCACTGGACCATCCGGCGCCTGGCGTCGGAATTCTCGCCGCCGATCGCCCGGGCGATGCTGCTCGCTGCGCAGACCTACACCGCCGAACAACTCCACGCCACCGGTGGTATCCACCGGCTCGGCACCCTCGACGACGCGGTGGCGTGGGCGCACGAACTGTCGCGTCTGGCGCCCCTCACGATCGCCGGCCACAAGATCGGTCTCGAACACGCACAGGTCGAGCCGGATGACGACCTCGCGTTCGAAGTGGCCCGCAGTGCCGCATGGGCGAGCGCCGACGCGGAGGAGGGGCGCACCGCTTTTCTCGACAAACGGCGCCCCGACTTCACCGGCCACTGAGTTCGTTCGGCGTCATGTTCGGTCTGCCCCTCAGCGGTCGATGCCGAATGCCGGCTCGCCGAGATCGTTCGTGCGTGGTGGCTGGGCGTGCGTGTGGACGTTGCGGTGAATCGAGTCCCAACTGCTCGCTTCACTGCCCTTGTCGCCGGGCACGTCGATACCGAGACCGATCAGGAAGTCTGCAGCGGCATCGACCCGCCTGATCACGATGTTGATCTGGTCGATGCGGGGCCGGCTCATCCACCGCGACGCTCGTTCGATACCCACCCTGGGCGTTTGCGATGCGTCCGGCGTGGTCACTCTCGCAGGCATGAGCTTCGTGATCGAGCAGCCGAGAACGACCGACGTGCCCACGAGCACCGCCACCACGGCGCTGCCGTCGGAGGCGCCGAGACCGCACCTCGACGACGACACGGCCAAGAGCCTGCGCGTGTGGAACCTCGCTGCTGGAGTGTTCCACTTGATGTCGTCGGTGATCTTCCTGGTCATCATGACGGACTTCAAACTGCCGGTCACGGCGTCGTTCCCGACGCAGGATCCCGCATTGCTCCAGGGAACATCACCCCCGACCGAGATCCTCTTCACGCCGACGTTCGGTTACGGGGTGGCGGCCTTCTCGCTGCTCTCCGCGTTCTTCCATCTCCTCGTCGGCACGGTCGCCAATCGCTCGTACGACCACGCGATCGCCAACAAGCAGAACCCGTTCCGGTGGATCGAGTACGCCTTCAGCTCGACGTTGATGATCGTGCTGATCACGATGTTGCTCGGCGCCTACGACATCGGGGCGCTGATCGGCGTGGCCGGCGCCAACGTGTCGATGATCCTGTTCGGCTGGATGATGGAACGACAGAGTCGACCGGGCGAGAACGTCGACTGGTACCCGTTCGTCTTCGGTTGCATCGCCGGCATCGTGCCGTGGATCGTGATCGCGATCTACTTCCAGGGTGCGCTCGGCAACGCTGAGGAGGCGGTGCCGGTGTGGGTGTGGGGCATCTTGTTCAGCGTGTTCGCCCTGTTCAACTGCTTCGCCATCAACCAGTTCCTGCAGTACAAGCAGGTCGGCAAGTGGCGCAGCTACCTGTTCGGCGAACGCGGCTACATCGTGCTGTCGTTCGTCGCGAAGACCGTCCTCGTGTGGCAGATCTACTTCGGTACCGTACGCTGAGCACGGATCAGTTGCGGCTCAGTTGTGACGGTCTTGCGGCACCCGTGAGCGTGGCGATGTCGACGCCCTCGAACGCTTCGGGGACTGACGGCTACAGGTTGGGCGGCAGGAGCCGGTTGACGTTCTGGAAGAAGAAGTAGAGCGCCACCACGAACGGGCCGATGCCGAGGAGCAGGCCGACCCAGTCGCGCTTGACCGTGCGGCTGATCAGATACGACACGATGCCGATGGCTGCCAGCAGCAGCCCCCACAGGCCCACCTGGCTGTTGGCGCCGGGATCGCTGAACCAACTGTCGGAGAACGCGTCGGCGATCCCCGCATCGAGTTGCTCGTCGAGTTGATCGCCGTCCACACTTGCGGTGAGTGTGGGATCTTCCACGGGCACGCTGCCGGCTGTCTCGGTGGCAGGATCGACCACGGTGTTCGACGGGTCGGGATCGGCGGCGACCGTGGCCGTTTCGTCGAGCGGTCGGCCGTAGTTGATGGTGGCTTCGCTGACGGGTCCGGACGCAGCTGCGTCGAGTTCGGCGTACACGATGATCCGTTCCCGGGCGGTGTACTTCGGGTGGCACGATGTGAGCGTCAGGGTTGCCCGGGTCGGGTCGGTCGTGGCGATCACCTGATAGTCGCTCGGCGACACGATCTCCTGTCCGGTCACCCGGTAGACGAAGCGGCCGGCGAGGGTGGTGACGACGATCTCGTCGCCGGTTTGCATCTTGTCGACGTCGAAGAACGGCTGCCCGAACGTGGTGCGGTGACCAGCGATGGCGGCGTTGCCGAGCTGACCGGGCATCGGAGTCTCGGGATAGTGACCGGGACCTTTCTTCAGGTCGTTCTTCTCGACGCCCGCCACCACGATCTTGTCGATGCCGATCCGGGGCAGTTCGATTCGGGCGATCGCGTCGCCCTCGACGATCGGCGCCATGACGATTTCTGGTGCCGGGGGTGTGACCTCCACCGTCGGGCCCACCGGCGTCGAATCGGTGGGATCCACCGGCGTCGAATCGACGGGGATCGAATCGGTGGGCGCGGCTTCGGTGGCGGGTGTCGCAGCGAGGAGTTCTTCGAACTCGTTCCCGAGCGAGTCCTGGGCCCTGGCGGTCTCGATACCGGTGCCCCACAGTTGGTAGGCGACGAATCCGAACAGCAACAACCCGGTGGCGATCAGCGTCTTGCCGACGCCACCGACCCACCATCGCCAGTCGTGTGGGGGCGCGGGCCGGTCGAACTTACGCACCCGCGCGGGGCGCGGAGTTTGCCATGCAGCGTCCGACACGGCCCTGAAACTACCTGCGTGGCGGTGCGAGAGGATCGCGGCCTCAGCGAGTTGACGAATACTCCAGACATCGCTGGCGAGTCCCGTGCACTCACCGAGAGAGCCCAAGCGCCGCTCTGGTGTGTCCGGTCATCGCTCAAAGGGGCCGAGACCACGTCCAGGCACAGCCGACGTCGTCGGACACGCCACTAGCGTGTCGGCCATGTCGGTCGTGGACCTCGATGACGCGGTCGCCGTGCTCGGACAGTTCCCCGCCCTCGCCGGAGCCACGTTGCGGGTCGAAGAGGGCGAGATCGTGTTGCTCCGGGGCCCGAACGGCGCCGGCAAGACCACGCTGTTGCGGTTGTGCGCCGGCCTGCTGCCGCTGGTGCGCGGCTCCGGCAGCGTGCTCGGGCTCGACCTCACCGTGCATCGTGAGTCGATCCGTCGCACCGTCGGCCTGCTCGGACACCAGAACGGGCTCTACCTCGACCTCACCGTCGCCGAGAACGTCCACTTCTGGGGCGCCACCGTCGGGGCATCCGACGCCGAGATGCAGGCCGCTATGCAACGCCTCGACGTGGCGGGGCGCCTCGCCACCGTTGGCGTCAGCAAGCTGTCGGCCGGCCAGAAACGCCGCACCGCCCTCGCCTGCCTGATCGCCCGGCGAGCGCAGCTGTGGCTGCTCGACGAACCACACGCTGGCCTCGACGCCTCGGCTCGTGACGAACTCGACGAGACGCTGCGCCAGGCAGCAGCGTCGGGCGCCACGATCTTGATGGCGAGCCACGAACTCGAACGGGCCGGCTCGCTGGCGACTCGGACGGTCGACGTGATCGCCGGCCGCGTGCACGGGGTGGTGTCGTGAGCACGTTGCGGATCGCCCGACTGGTGGCGGCGAAAGACCTGCGCATCGAATGGAACAGTCGGGTGTTCGTCAACCAGGTGCTGCCGTTCGCCGGCGTGACCATGATCATCTTCGCCTTCGCGCTCGACGCCGATTCGATACTGCAACGGGTGGCACCCGGCCTGGTGTGGCTGGCCACGATGTTCTCCATGCTGGTGCTCGTCCAGCGCTCGTTCGCCATCGAAACCGCCGACGGCGCCCTCGATGCCCTCCGTGTCGCTGGCGTCGATCCGATGGCGATCTACCTCGGCAAAGCGGTGGCGCTGGGTGTGCAGCTCCTGATCCTCGAAGTGGTGCTGTTGTTCGCTGCGGTCATCCTTTATGGCCAGACGATCCCGGCCGATGGTGCTGTGCTCCTTGTCATAACCCTGATCTCCGCGACGTGCGGACTGGCCGCGGTCGGTACCCTGTACGGAGGCCTTGCTGCAGGATTCACGGGTCGCGAGACGTTGCTCCCGCTACTCACGTTCCCTGCGGTGGCGCCCGTCCTGATCGGAGCAACACGAGCGGTCGAAGCAGCGCTCGGCACGGCA
>Ga0105047_10018220_pt1 | contig 10895 bp, 10 predicted proteins | sample MAT04_FD_78384 | JGI IMG/M metagenome (GOLD analysis project Ga0105047, IMG submission 78384) | Freshwater microbial communities from Lake Fryxell liftoff mats and glacier meltwater in Antarctica - MAT-04 (megahit assembly) | ecosystem: Environmental > Aquatic > Freshwater > Ice > Liftoff...
AGGTGAAACAGGGTGTCGAGCGGAAAAACGCTGAAGGGGGCGGAGAGACGCCGATTGTGAAGTGGGGTCGGTGCGTCCTTGGGACATCGGGCAGCTCTTCGTCCCGGCAGGGACACCAGACATTTCAACGGTGGCATCAAGAGTGAGTGAGTCTCAAAGGTTCGTGCTGGTCGAATTCTGCTCCCTCTCCCCCGCAGTGACGCCTTCGCCGAAAGTCACGCACACCGCGGGTGCGAGGGAGCCGGAAAGTGGCCATCGACGCTGGGGATGCACACACCGACTGGGACGCTCGCTACCTCCCAGCCTTGCCAGGGGCGACAGAGGCTTCGACGGTGAGCGGGAGATTCTGTCGTCTCTCTGGAGGCTTTGCTGATTTGACTGCTTTGACCACCCACCGCTGAAGCGGCGGGTTATTCTCAACCGTCCCGGCCGGGACGCAAAGCAGCTAGGCCGTTGACGATTATCGAGCAATCACAAAGTGCGTCTCGCACTCGACCCGAACTGGACGATCGCCGCGCGATACCATGCTCGGCGCTCACTGACGCTTCTTCTAGCCTCCATTTCCGCCAAACTTTAATCGTCGAGTGGCTTCGAGCATGCCTCCTGTAGACTTGAGACCGGTTCCTCTGTGGGGGTATCGTGACGGGCGACGCCATGGCAGGCTGTCTCCTGTCGCCCTCTGGAATAAGTCTCTCTCGCACAAGAACACAAATGATGCCAGACCCTCAGATGAGTTTGACGTTCCTTCTCGCCGTGCTGGCCGGGAACTCTTGCACCTTCGCGGGTGCTCCCTGGAAGAAGGTGACCATCGATGAGGGACGCCATACCACCAATGTCGTAGCTGCCGACTTCACCGGCGATGGCCAGATCGATGTCATGGCCAACAGTGACGGTGCTACGCGGCTCTTTGTCGGGCCGAATTGGAAGATGCAGATCGTCGATCAGACGCCGGGACACGACGCGATCCATGCGGCTGTGATCGATGTCGATCGAGACGGCGATCCCGATTTCCTCGGAGCGCAATATAGTCCTGGGCTCATCTTCTGGGTCGAGACTATACGCAGTCAGGCGGCCTCCCAGCAGTGGCCAGTGCATCTCGTGGATGACCAAGTGAACGGGGTTCATGGCCTGCTTGTCGGGGATGTCGACGGCGACGGAGCAGCTGACCTGATCGCAAACAGCGGCCAACCCGTGGGGCCGTTTGCGAACTCTGTCGTCTGGTACGACTTGCCGCAGAACCCGTTCAATGGAATGACTTGGCCGCGACACGTCGCAGGGCCGGGAGACGCTCCCGGGCTGACGCACTACCTGGGGCTTGGCGACCTCAACGGCGATGGCCGCGCCGATATTCTCACAGCTGCCAAAGGGGGCCCGACTGCCGATCCAGGCACGGGAGACTGGTTCGGCTGGTGGGAGGCTCCCGCCAATCCACGCACACATGGATGGAAGAAACATCTCTTGGCGACCGGTCAACCGGGAGCGACGAATCTGACCCCCGTCGATGTGAACGCTGACGGAAAGATGGACGTCATCGCGACGCGCGGCCATGGGCTGGGCGTGCTGTGGTTCGAGGGCCCGGATTGGAAAGAACACACGATCCACCCCGACCTCGCCAGTCCTCACTGCCTGGCGACCGCCGACTTCGACCAGGACGGAGACATCGACGCGACGACCTGTGCCTATGACAGCAAAGTCGCCGCATGGTTTGAGAATGATGGCCATGGAGTGTTTCAAACGCACATCCTGGATAACAACCAGTGTGCCTATGACATCCGGGCCATCGACATGGATGACGACGGGGACCAAGACATCCTCGTCGCTGGCCAGTTGAGTCGGAACATCGTGTGGTACCAGAACCCGCTCAAGTAGTTTTACAACAGCTGGAAATCGGCCCGCTCGCTGTTTGTGAGCGGAATGAGGCTTTCCAAATTCTGCTGGACTTCCGCTCGCGAAACGAAACAGCCCAGTGATCGCGACCACCGGGCCTTCGTTTCAAGTGCAACTCACAGGGCTCAAGCTCAGCTTCAATTCCCCGGCGAGACCTGTACGCTCGCGTTCAGGATCTGCTTGATCTTGTCTTGGATCGACATCAGGTGAGCGCGGCTGTAGTCGTCGAGCTTCAGGCCCGGGGACTGCAACAGCGTGGTCGCCTGTTGGTCGAGAGAGATCAGGTGCATGCGGGCCAGCGTGCGGGCATCTTCCGGGGCTCCGGTCGGCTGCGTCACCAGGAGCGACAATGACCGCAGCGTCGACCGTTGCAGGTTTCTCCGATAGCTGTTGATGAACGGCTTACGGTTAGTGTACTCGCCCTCGGCTTTCTCCGGGAACAACTCGGAGAAGATTCCCCGCGTCAGCAAGTTCATGTGCTCGGCCAGGGTGTAGGCGTCCTGATCCGCAGCCACGGTGATCTCGCTGTCTGACAAGCGGGTCAGCGTTTGAGAGTTCGTCAGCTGCGACAGGATCATCATCTGCATGTCGACGACAGTCTGATGGATTGGATAGTCGAGTCGGAATGGCTCGTTCATTCCCCAGTGGCTCCAGCGTGTCGACGCCAGCGAGTTCAATAGCGTGCCATCGATCTGCGGTGCCCCGAAGGCCGACTCGTTCAATAGCTGCATCGCATCGCGTTGCTGGGCAGCGTCGATGGCTTTGAAGGGACTCCGGCTGTTGGGCGTGCCCTTGTGATCGCGCGAGACGGAGATTCCTCCGGGGAAGCGAGCGGCGAACCCGAGAGCACGCCAGTGCTCGCCGAATAGCTGTCCGAACATCTGCCGGGCGCGTTGGTAACCCTGTCCGTCCTTGACGGCCTTTTCGACGACCTTGGGGAGGAGTTCGTTGGTGACCGCCACTTGCCTGCGCACGAAGGTGAGCGAGTCCTTGCCAAGGTCGAAGCGGTTGGAGTAGGGGTCGGAGTCGACACCGCCCCGCGTGTCTTCGTCGGTCAAATAATCGAGGCCCGGCTCGGCAGAGCGGCTGGCGATCTTCGCCAAGCCCGCAGCCTCGTCCCCTTCGACCGTCGAGTACCCATACTCGATGGCCCAGATGTCATACGGCCCGACCGTCTGCGTGTAGTACAACCCTTGCGGCTGGCCGGTTGGAGCGATGTTGGGCGGTGAGTAGTCCATGACGCTCCCCACCGTGCCTTCGGCCTTGCCCTTCTCCAGATCAGCCATCTCGGCCAGCGTCTTCCAAGCGCTCGCCTTGAAGTTGTGACGCAAGCCGAGCGTGTGCCCGACCTCGTGCATCACGACTTCCTTCATCCCCTGATGGACGAACTCCTCGGGCAGCTTTCCATCGGCGCCGATCCCGCGTCCCATAAAGACCGAGGCGGCATATCCCATCTGCCACTGCATTTCGCGGCAGTGCGAACAGTTGTGCCCGGCAGCATGGTGCTGAGTGAACGGAGCTCCAGGTTCAGGCGTCTGGTCGAAGGGCGTTGCATTGGGAGCCAGTGCAGCGACCGTCTGTACGGAAAACGTCTCCCAGCGATGGCTCCACGAGTTGAGGAACCCGGCGTCGAAGATGATGTCGGCATCCAGAATTTGCCCGGTCCGGGGATCGACGCGCGATGGCCCCATCGCAAATCCCGCGTCGGCGGTGATCCAGCGGAAGGTGTTGTAGTTGATGTCTTCCGGATCCCAGGTCGCGTTGTCTTCCTGTTGATCGACAACGATGGCTCCGTCATAGCCCAGCTTCTCATAGGCCTTATTCCATTCGAGGATTCCCGCCTTCACGGTCGGACGCAGAAATACGGGGACGGTTTTCTCCATCCAGAATCTGATCGGCTTCACCGGGGGAGACAACTTAATGCCGGGCTCTTTCTTGCGGAGATCCCAGCGTGTGATGTACCGCACAAAGTGCTCTTCGTCGCTGTTCTCCGAGAAGTCCTTCACGACCGAGAGGAAGTACCCCACGCGGTCATCGGCCAGTCGCGGCTTGTAGCCGTTGGCTCCGACGGGCGGCAGCAAACTAATGCTGTAGTGGATGTTGACTTGGGCCCCCTTGGCATCGGGCACCGTGTCGAACGACTGGAACGGATTCGAGGAGCTGTAAACGGCGGCCACCTGGATCTCAACGTTATCGCCGAACCCCTTGATGGCGGCCCATGTCGAGCGGTCGCCCATAAAGGCGAACCCTCCCATCGCCCGTCCGATTTCGAGGTTGTCATTCATGAAGACGCGGGTCATGTCGACCAGCATCCCCCCGCTCGGACCAGTCGCCATGATCGGTAGTGCAAACAGCACGCTGTCCGAGTACGCCTTCTCCACCGCCGAAGCTTCCGGGCTACCGGCCTTGGCTTTGAACCGCACGTTCCGACGCTGCAGCATCAGCTTGTCGTCAACTTTGCGGAACGACCACAGCATGTCGTCATCGCCGGTGTACCAAGTCATCCCGCCAATGATCGGCATCTGGCTGATCCCGCGGGCAATCGTCGGGAGGACGATGAAGTCTCGCCCGATATGTTCCGGCTTGATCTCCGCGAAAAGCGTCTGGTCCTTGTGGTACAACGTCCACAAACCAGGAACCCGGTTCTTCCCTTCAATCAGTTGATCAAACTTTGGCTTTTCTTGAGCCGCAGCCTCTTGGGCCTTCGCCGAGGAAATCGCCAGACACGCCACGATGAGCGCGAGCCACCGCACTGCAAACAGACCTCGCATGACACACTCCTGAGTCTTGGGACTCGGCCGCCATCAATCCAGACACTTCCAACTCAACACAACGTTCAATCTTCTCTAGCTTACCTGATTGTAGCCGTCTGAAGATGACGAGAACCGGTAAATGTTTCCCGGAATCCCCGAAACCGGGAGGGCTGAGGAGAGCATGAGGCGATTACGCCACAAAGAAATGACCCGAACTGTGTCTCTAGATTCTTGCGACTCAGGGCGCGTGGCGGGAATCCAACTCGCCGAGTGCTGACGATTCCAAATTCCGCGACCGGGCCAAGGGGAGACTTGAGTTTCGCCCGACTCAATTTACTTCACAGCCAGTTCGATGTTGGTGATCTCCATGATAAACCGTCCAATCAGCCGAGCGGCGAGTGTCCAGTTCTCTTCACGTGTCCGCTTCGATTCCTTGGGCGGCTGGAAGCTGTGGTCGCCCTCCTTCATCCACTTCAATTGGACTTTCGAAGACAACGTATAGCTGGAGACTTCGCCCTTGTCGCCGAACGTGTCCCACTCACCCTGCATAATGAGGGTGGGGGTCTGAGTCACATCGAGCGGTGCCACATCATATTGGTGAGACTTACCCGTCGCATGAAACGGAAAACCGAGACAGACCACGCCGAGAACCTGGCACTCGTCAGCGACGACTGCAGCTGTGCGACCGCCTTGTGATTTGCCACCGATAAAGAGTTTCTCGGGGCCGAGTTGGGCGATCACTTGTCGCCAGGTTTCGTGCAGGACGGGTTCGCTGTCGGGTGCCCGTCTGCGTCCCGTCGTGTCCCGCTCGGACATATAGGGGAAGTTGAACCGCGCCACCCGCAGACCGATCTTGCCGAGCGCCTCGGCGAAGTGGGCCATAAACTCGACCTTCAAGCTCTGCCCCGAGGCGGGAGCGAGCGCAATTGTTAGCGGAGCTTTCTTCGGGCCCTCGAATTCAAACTTGATGTCTGGCATGCAGCGCTGCGTCTTTAAGTGGGAGGACGGACCGGGCGAGTCCGGCTTGGCGCTCCCCACCACGAAGTCTACCCCATGGCCTGCAAATCCAACAGTTCCTCGGCGACGGCGAGGACCAACTCCGAGTCGATCTCCGTTTGGTGATCGGCGCTGGCTGCCAAGATTACGGCCCGGCAGACCCGGTTGATGGATCGGGGCACTCCCGCCGTAATGCGAGCCATCAATTGGACCGCGTCGCGATTCCAGACAGGCATCGAGGCCAGGCTGCGATCGAGGGCACGATTGACATACCTTTGTGTCTCTTCGATCGAAAGCGAGGGGAGCTCGATGCGGAGACCGCTGTGCTCACCGAGAGTCTTGAGCAACGGCGTTCGCCCTTCTTGGCGAACCGCAAACAGCATCACCAGTCCTCGCGAATGCGGTGTATGCAGCAACTGTTCGAGCAGCGACAGCGCTCCGGGTCGCAGCCGGTCCGCATGATCGAACAGCAACACATACGGCTGCTGAACTCGGGCCGCAGAGGCGATCATCAACTCGAGTTGATCCCACAGTTCATGAGGATCGGCATTCGAGGCGGGATTGGCTCCCAGTTCCGTGGCGAGTCGATGGAGCAGTGCTGCGTGATCCACACCTGCCAGGTCGATGCGGCGGGACTTCCAACCCGTGCGGCGGAGCAACTGATGGAGTCTCCGCATGACGGTCGACTTGCCGACTCCGGGCGGTCCCGTCAAAACACCACAACGGTCCTGCTCCTCAACGACATACATCAAACGAGCGAGTGCCTCTTCGTGGACCTCACTGGGGAAATAGAGATCCGCCGTCGATTCCTCGGAGAACGGAACCAAAGCCTTGTTCGACGCACGCATTCCTGCGGTGCTCCAGGGGCGAACAGTTACAGACATCCAGAGTTCCTTCTCGTCATCTGAAAAATCGACATGCAATGACCCCGATGAGCTCGGAAGTCGGACGGACATCCTGGTCCATTCCCTTGCGAACCGACTTGTGAGACAGTTCGCGAAGAATCGCAATTGTTGCCGATCGAAGCAGCCAGCATCAGGCCGCTGGAATTGCATCGGACGGCAACCACGGCGTCCCGCACGGTTCGGATTTCTCGGCAGAGAACTTGAAACAAGAATGTTCGTCGCCCATGGATCGATTCTTTCATTCGGCAGGATTCTCACGATCCACCCTTTCGCTCGATGAGGCAGAATCGCACCACGCAGCACGGGTTCTGAGAAAACAACCGGGAGACCGCATCGAGTTATTTGACGGACAGGGGCAATCTGCTACCTGCGAAATCACGGCAGTCAAGAAGGACCGCGTTGACGTGCGGATTGTCGAGCTGCGAGAGCCACTGCTTCGCCCGCTCCCCGCGATTCGCTTGGCTGTGGCCCCTCCCAAAGGAGACCGCTTCCGCTGGCTGGTCGAGAAAGCGACCGAGTTGGGGATCGATCAACTGATCCCACTACTCACCGAGCGTACAGTCGTTGAGCCCGGAGCCGGAAAGCTCGACAAGCTGCAAGCCGCCGTCGTGGCAGCCTGCAAACAATCGGGTCGAGATCTGGTGATGCAGGTGGCAGAGAACACGCCCTTTGAAGTCTGCCTCCGCAGAGAAACGCCTTCGGCGATGCCCCGCACCCAGCTCATCGGCGACCCCCACGGAGAGCTGTTCCAACCCGAGATGATCCCGGTCGGATCGGGCGAGGTCCTCCTGCTCATCGGCCCCGAGGGGGGCTGGAGCGACACCGAACTCGAATCGGCAACTCATGCCGGTGCCACACGAGTCCGCATCGCCGATCAAATCCTCCGCACCGAAACCGCCGCCCTCCAACTCGCCGGCCTCTGCGTCTGGGCGAGAAGTTGGAGGGGGAGTGCAGCTGACTTAAATCGCGATGAGTTCAAGCCCCAGAGTGGCTCAGCCAAAAAGCATTGGCTGAGTCACCCTACGTGAAAGGATACTCATCCTCCAGCCGTGCAGTTATCAGCAACGACCTCTTTCTGAGAAGCACAAAAACCAGTTGCAGCCCCCTTTGAGCATCTGGAATACTTTGCAGTCCACTTACATTGGAAGGCACAAGTGCAATCCAAATCCACAAAGTCAGTTACGGCAGCATAGGTATCAGGGGATCCGGAACTTTCCGTACCGATCCCGCCAGCAGTGGCGTAGTAGGTACCTGTAATGGCCAAGCACGCGTCTTTTGTAGTGCCCTTGCACTCGACTTCGGTCCCACAATTTCCAACTTTTGGCCGCAAGCCATTGCACGGCTCCAGTCCATACGACCTCGCTGAGCAAAATCCTGCAAATGCGATCGCCATCAGCACAATCATGGATTCCTATCGGACAGACTTGAACATCAGATTCTCCTTGACAAGCAACTTCAGAAGCCGGATTTAGGGAGTCCGGCACACACCCCTTTCAACCTTTCAACCGCTTCCGAAACACAACAAAAGCGGCCAAGATCGCCAAGACGATGGCGTTCACCAATAGCAGCCATCTGCGGCTCTTTTCTTCCGGACGTTTGTACTTGACCGCATTGATCTGGTCTTGGGTCTTCACCGCAGAACCGTCCCAATACTTTGGAATTCCGTTCTGCCGAACAACGGCTCCAACCTCAAGACCGAAAGAACTCAGCGTGAATCGACTCTCATCAGGCCGGGTTTCAAAGTCGGCGGACTCAACCGTCGCCAATTCTTCGCTAGTAACCTTTCCACCATCGGATTGCCGAAATGAGACTGTCTGTGGATACCACGTCCGAGTCTGGACCCCATATTGTTGCCATTCGACCGATAGCTCGTCGGTCACTCCCTGGCTCATGGCCCTTGCTTGAATAAAACGCGGTCCGTCTTCGACTGCGATCCAATAGTCGAGATGATTCCCAATGATGCGATCATAACTCACATGTCTGACCGAAATCCCGTTCAGCACCTCTTCGACCACTGTTTCGTTTTTGCGATCTGAGAATACCACAGATTGATCATTAATAAAGTTATCGAGCACTTGTGTTTCAGCGAGCTCCATCCCGAATTGCCTCGGATGAAAGAGGTCATCTCGACTTGTCAAAGTCGCCTCTTTTGCATCCAAGTAGTAGATTCCATGCAGATCAGAGAACATGACAGCGGATGGTGTCGCGATCCGTCGAATCGGTCCCGGAGGCTTCTCCATTCGAATTTTGTCATCATCAAATTCGATGATGAATCTGAATGTTTCCGCCTTATCTCCGGCGTCGGCCAGTGACCCATGTGGCGCATATCGCGCCCGGATCACGACTTTGCCATGCTGAAGCTTGTTGCGTTCTGCAATCACTTGATGCTCCAGAACCATTCCCGGAGTGAGTGAATCGCTCCCTTGCCCGTAAGCGGTTACTCCAGCCAACCAGAGACAGGTTCCCACGCTCAATAGGTTTAGAAATGATCGCCTCATATTTTTGGCTCCTTGGCTTCAGCGGCGGATTCAACAAGGATCGGAATTCGAATCAACGGCACAACGGGATCGTCAACCTTGACCGTCAATTCCGATTCGGTGACTTCTAAGGGCCATTTCGTGCTATCGAAACTCACCAAGAGTCTCGCCCGTTGAGTCGTGGCTTCCAAAACCACCACCGAAAACGCCTCGTTCGCGCAGGCCGCGTCTTGGATCGCGAAATACGGGATCACCTCGGCACTCAATTCCAACGGGTGGCTCGACGAAACACCGGCCTGAAACTCGATCGACTCCGTAGAGACTTTGATGTTCGGCTTCACATGCCCAGAGACGAAGCAATCCATACTGCCAAACTGCTGTGTGTTCTTTTCAAAGTAGAACACTTCAGCTTGCGTGGAAACATTCCCTCGACTCCCCCTAGATGAGTACGTCAGCGTCAGGGATGTTGAAGCACCGGGCTGGATTTCCGCATTCGTGAGATGATGAGAAGTACACGAGCAACTCGCCCTCACTTGGCTGATCCGCAAAACGTCCTGCGATTGGTTCTTCAACTCGAACAGAGCCGCATAGGACTTTCCTTGCTCGATTTGTCCCAGATTCACTGTCGAAGAAACGGCAATCAGCGGCTCTGGCAGGGGGGGGGGCTGACCCAAAATAGGCCGGTACAGCCGACCCTGCAGCCAACAAGATAATCGCGATACGTGAACGGTCAAGTTGCATGTGAGAACCCAACAGGCTGTGGACTCAAAGACCCTCATGAACTCTCGTTACTCTAATCGGTCGGATTTGAATGTCAACATATTTCATTGATGATTCGTGTGGTCTCTGATCAGAATCCGATGAAATCTCACCGCTAAAGGATGTATCGAAGACTTTACTTGTCTGGCGAGCATGAAAGAGTCCTCTGGAGTTTTTAAGGCTCAATCAGTTCAACCCCAAGGCAGTGTCAGCAGAATCTCACTCGTAATATGCGCGTTTCTCGGCGGCAGCTGGGCTGTCATCGATGGAATACAGAAAAATGTTGGTGTCAACGAAGACTTCCGCGTTCATACAGTTCCTCGCGAGGGATGTTGGGGTCGACTTGGAATCCGCTGACTTGACCGAATAGATCGTTCATCCGGCGAATCGCATCGTCTCGCTGGGTGCCCGGAAAGGCGTCTGTGGATTCTTTCAGCAACTCGGAAACCTGTTGGCTCAGCGAAACACCTCGAGCGTGTGCTCGCTGCTCGACATCGCGGACGAGTTGGTCGGGAAGTTCCAGAGTGACTGTAGTCATGATTCGCCTCGCATCTGCTGCGTGGTTTCAAAGTGTGACCGAACCGAACCACCTCAAGCTCGACTGCCATCGAATCAGAGGATAGCACTGGCCCACGACTCTCGAATAGATCGGTCATGGAAATCCGGTGCCGTCTTGGACGCTACTTGTCCCTCTTGAACATCGGCGAGTTCTTGTCGCCGCGTGAGAGCAGGAACGCCATCAGGTCGAGGACCTCTTCCTGGTTGAGGGGCCTCAGCAAATCTTTCGGCATCTGTGAGGCCGTCGAGATGACGCGTTCTTCGATCTCGCTGAGCGGGATCGTCACGAACTTCGTGGCGTCCTCGGGGTTGGTGATGATGGTGATCGAGTCGGTCGTCTCCGAGGCGATCCGGCCTGTGTAAACCTGGCCGGCCTTGGTCGTCACGACGCTCGCGCGGAACAGGTCGGGAACGACCTTGTTGGGATCGACGACCGCTTCCGCCATGTCCTTCAAAGAGAAACGCCCCGCGAGTTGCGTCAGCTCCGGCCCGGTCGCTCCGCCCTCTCCGTCATAGCGGTGGCAGAGGATGCAGCGGGTGGCGGCAAACATCTGGCGGCC
>Ga0105047_10018222_pt1 | contig 10894 bp, 8 predicted proteins | sample MAT04_FD_78384 | JGI IMG/M metagenome (GOLD analysis project Ga0105047, IMG submission 78384) | Freshwater microbial communities from Lake Fryxell liftoff mats and glacier meltwater in Antarctica - MAT-04 (megahit assembly) | ecosystem: Environmental > Aquatic > Freshwater > Ice > Liftoff...
ATCGACCTGCAAACAGACCTGGGTGCGGCCCTTGTCCTTCTCCCAGCCCGGATGTGGATACTGGATGAAGTCGCGCCGGTTCACGATGGTCTGTCCTTATGCCAGACCGTCGGCGGCAACCCTTACGCTTTTGGTCTCGACGGTGAACAGTTCCGGCTGAACCAGGTAGATAAACGCCAGCAGATCGTGCGCGAAGCAGCCGGGGTTGCTGGCAAAGTGCTGATAAAGGCCGCTTTAAAAGCGCGCGTAGAAGTCGACCGCCTGCAACAAGGTGTCGGTCGCCGGATGCTGGTGCTTCTTGGCGATGCTGCGGAACTGCTCGAGCGTCACCACTACGCGATGGGTTACGTCCAGCCCGACCATGGTCAGTTTCCAGCCGGCCGTGAATACCCGGTCGGCTGCGTGCGGGTCATTCCAGATGTTGGCCTCGGCCACCGGCGAAACATTGCCCGGCTCGTGCACGGTGCCGCCCATGATGATGACCTCGCGCAGCAGCACCGGCAATTGCGGTTCGAGTTGCAGTGCCAAGCTCAGGTTGCCCAGCGGACCGACCGCCACCAGGGTGATCTCGCCCGGATGCGCCCGCGCCATGTCCACGATGAATTGGGCCGACGAGCGCGGGTCGAGCTGCTGCGTGGTGGGCTGGCGTGCGCCCAGGTTGCCCAGTCCGTCGGACCCGTGGATATGTGCCGGAGGTTTTTCAGGCGCCTTGAACCACGGCACCGCCACGCCCAGCGTTACCGGCACGTCGCGGCCGGCCAGCTCAAGCAGGTAGAGGGCATTCGTTGCGGCCTGCTGCACGCTGACATTGCCAAACGTGGTGGTGATACCGACCATGTCGATGGCGGGATGCGCCAGCGCAAAATACAAGGCCATGGCGTCGTCGACACCCGGATCGGTGTCGTAAATCACTTTGCTGCGCTGTGGAGAGGTCATGGGTTCAGTGGGGTTCGGTGCGCATTACAGCGGGTGTCAGGCGGGTTGGAAGCTTTGCGCCTGATTATCGCGACGGCGGTCGGATGACCCGTATCAGTCGGGCAGACCGCAAAACGTGCGCAATGCTGTGCGCGCGGCGGGGTCGTCCGGCTGCTGATCCAGCAGTTCGTTCACGGCATTGCGGGCGGGAATGGCGGACTGCGCGCCAGCCTGCGTACAGGCCAGCGCCGACGCAGCGCTGGCCTGGCGCATGGCCTTGTCGATGGCAGCGCCCTGGTCGAGGGCTGCCACCAGCACACCACAAAACGTGTCTCCGGCGCCGGTGGTGTCCCTAGGTTGCACGTCAAATGCGGGTTGTACCAGGTATTGGTTGCCGACCAGGGTGCAACATCCGCGTGCGCCGAGGGTGACCACCACCAACGGTACCTTTAGCCGCTGCAGGTTGTCGGCAACGCTCCCTGTATGACCCGCGATTTTTGCCAGTTCACCCTCGTTGACGATCAAGATGTCGATCAGGTCCAGCAGGTCGGGAGGCAGCGATTGGGCAGGTGCGGCATTGAGCACCACCTTGGTCCCTGCGGCCCGGGCGGCCCTAGCATATGCAGTCACGGTGGCGAGCGGGGTTTCGAGCTGCATCAGCAGGTGGCTGAAGCCGGTCATGGCGGGAAGATGCTCAGCGGCCAGAACATTGTTGGCGCCCGGAGCGACCGTGATCGCGTTTTCGGCGTCGTCCGAGACGCAGATGAAAGCCGTGCCGGTGGCATGCTCAGCGCATCGCACGACGTGCAGGAACACGCCGGCGCCCGTGAGCGAGGCCTTGAGGGGCAGCGCGTAGGGGTCGTCGCCCAGGGCCAGCAGCATCTGGGTGGTTGCACCACCCGCACGCGCAGCGGCGACGGCCTGGTTGGCACCCTTGCCGCCCGGGTGGGTGGCGAAGCCTCGGCCGAGCACGGTTTCACCCGGTGCGGGGATGTGCGGGGCGCGCACGACGAAGTCGAGATTGGCGGAGCCGGCGACGAGAATCATGGTTAAATCAATTGGATTGGGCTGGCCGGGATCGACCGCCGTGGTGTCGAAATGGGTCTTCTGGCAGGCAGGACAAGAGAATTATGGGCTACGAACGGCGTGGTGCCCACCTTGGGCCTGTGTGCGCCACGACCTGGCCCGGTTGAATATTCTGCAAAGGATTGTTGGCAACCATGGGTAGTACGGTATTCGTCAAGGTGGTGGGCTTTCGCGATGTCGAGCGGCATGCGCTCAATACCGTGTTTCGTGTCTCGGCGGAACAACCCACTTGTTATGCCTTGTGGACACCGGAGTCCCCTGTGATGCCGCATATCGCGCTGATCGATGTCGAAAGCTATGCGGCGGGCATGGCGCTGGCCTCGCCGGGCCTGAACCCCCACCTCAAGCTGATCTGTGTGGGCGAAGGCGCGCCAAAGCGTGCCTGGCGGGTTTTTCCGCGCCCGATCAATTGGGCCGCAATTCTGCACTGCATGGATCTGCTGTTTGCCCAGAGCGGCGTGGACATCGGCATTGACGCTGAGGAGCAGGTCAGCACCGTGATCCCGCCGGGCGTGCGTCAGACGCTGCTGGTGGAGCCGATTCGGGACGACCGGTTGTATCTGCGCGCCCGTTTGTCGCTGGCGGGTCTGATCGACGTGGACGAGGTGGAATCATCGGCTCAGGCCAGCATCCGGCTGCGCGAGCGGCACTACGACATCGTGATTGTCAACGTCGACATGCTCGACGAGCCATGGGCCTTGGTGGAACGCCTGGTGTGGGCCAAACCGCCCATCGAGAGCGTCGTCGTGACAACCGTCAACCGGTCGTGGGCGATGCACGAACGGGCCGAACAGGCTGGCTGCAGAGCGTTGCTCGACAAGCCTTTTGATCCCAGCCTGGTGTATCGCGTTTTCCAGATGGTCTGAGCGCGGTTCAGCGCGCCCGGTCGGCTGCGATCAGTCGCAATAGACGTTTGGGCAGTGGCGAGGGCTCGCCACACATTTGTGCGGCCAGCACCTCGGCGCACAACACGGCAAACGTCAGGCCGCGGGAACCCATCGCGGTGCTGAGCCACAGGCCTGGCTGATCTCCATTGTGCAAACCGCCTGCCAGGGGAAGCCGATCCGCAGTGGTCCAGCGCGTGCCTTTCCAGGCCATGATGCGTTTGCTCCGTTGTGCTTCGGTGAACGCTGCTTCGGCGGCCGGCAGCAGCCGTGCCATCTGGCTTCGGTTGTGCGCATGCGCCTGATCGACGCTGGTTTCAGGTGCATCTGCATTTTCGTAGGTGGCGCCGGCATACCAGGCTTCGCCACCTTGCTGCGGCACGTGGCCAATGACGCTGCCCGCACCGTTGACAGCAAATCGCGGCAGCCGGTCATCGCTTGTAGCTGGATGGACGGCCCAGGAAACCTGGCCACGCATTGCCATCAACGGTGCCACGGGGCGAATGCCTGGCGTCGCCAGCGCCGCCATGGCAACCAGCCGCGTTGCGTCGCCCGCATTGGCAAGCAGCAAGTGGGGGGCCTGTGCAAGGCATTCGCCGTTGGCGCCGTGTAGCTGCCATTGTCCCCGCGTCCAGGTGATGTTCTGCACATCGCAATGTCCCCGGAAGTGGATGCCTGGCTGGGCCAGCAGCGCCTTCACCAGGCGTGCCGGCTTGATCCAGCCGGCCGTGGCATGCCAGTGGGCTTTGTCCAGCGCTGCACCTGAGTGGCGTAGCTGTGCAGCCAGGGCGGGCGGCAGGTTGTCATCTGACCATTGCCGGCCGCTCTGGGGCCACGCATCGGGTAGTCTGCGTTCGCGCTCGATCGACAATTCGGCGACGCCACTGGCGCTGTAGTCTGTGCCATCAGTGAGCAGGCGCCTGGCGGCCTGCAAGGTCAGGCGCACACCCGCGCGGGACAGTTTCGAGCGCGGGTTGTCGTCACGCGAGACATGCGGCAGGAGCAGGCCCACCGGCAAGGCCGAGGCTCCGGCGGCTGGTTGACTTGCCGCATCGATCACGTGCACTTGCCAGCCACGCCGTGCAAGCGCTTCGGCGGCCGCCGCGCCGGCCAGTCCGGCCCCCACCACCACAATCTGCGAAATGGCCACGGGCAAGCTGTGCCTGCTGGCGCGTGAACGATTCAGTGGCCATCGTGGCCGATACTCGAAACTCCGTACGTCGCCAGTTTCGACACCCTGCTCGCGTGCATCGGCTGTGGCGTCTGCTGAGACGCCCACCGGTTCCGTGAATCCGGCCTGGGCCAGTGCCTGCGCGAACGCCACACCCGTCGCAGGGCCGTGCAGACTCAGCAGGGTACCGGGCCGGCAAACTCGGGCCAGGGCTTTGGTGCTCCAGGCATCCCAGGCGGGCCCACGTGCGACGTTTTGGGGTGCCGGGTGCGGCTCATCTGCGCCAAGCAGCACGCTGTCGGCGGTGAAACGCAGCTCGCGCAACATCGGCTGCACTGGGCCGACACAGAGTGTCAACATCAGACGCCCGCCGTGCAGCACCAGTCGGTGAAAACCTGGCAGAAAACCGAACCATTGGTCTGCCAACCCGCTCGCGTGAGCGGCAAGGGCGGGGTGGGCGTCCAGCGCATTGAGCAATGCGACCCGATCAGGTGCGTCCCCGGTCAACGCGGCCACATGCAACATGCGCGGCCTGCCCGGGTCAATGGACCATTGTTGCCAGAGCGCCAGAAAATTTTGACCGTTGCCGAATCGGGTATCGAGTACACGCCAGCTGGGCTGGCCTCGCCAGGCTTGCGGCAAGTCGCAAGCCCGCATCCAGGGCGATACGGACGACGCGGCCATCGGCCGGGGGTGGGCGCAGTGCCCTAGTTGGTTGGCGGCACGTAACCCTGCGCCGCGTCAGCGCCGCCGCCAAAGAAATGCGCTTCCATTTGACGCGCCAGGTATTGCCGGGCGCGTGCGTCGGCCAGGTTGAGCCGGTTTTCATTCACCAGCATGGTCTGGTGCTTGAGCCAACCGGCCCAGGCCTCCTTGCTGACCTCGGCCCACAAGCGCTTGCCCAAATCACCGGGGTAGGGGGGGAAGTCCAGCCCTTCGGCTTCCTTTCCCAGTTTGACGCATTGAACCATCCGTGCCATGAAATACTCCATCTATCCAGTTTCACCGAAGTGTGAAATTGTCGCCGCTTTTGGAAACCCTCCGAATGTCGCTGCTGTCCTGTTCTGCAATGCCTTTGCTGGAGAAGAGATGTTCCGTTTGTTGAGTGTGCGTCAGACCCTGACGTTCTTGTGTGTCGGGTCGGTTGGATTGCTGGCGTATGGCCTGTATCTGCAGCACGTGGTGGGCCTGGAACCTTGCCCGATGTGCGTCGTCCAGCGCTACGCCCTGGTGCTGGTGGCCTTGCTGGCCGGCGTGACCGCCCTTGGCAAAAGCCGCGGAGCGCACAACACCGGCCTGGTGCTGATGCTGCTGGCGGCGGGGTTTGGCGCATTCGTGGCGGCACGCCAGAGCTGGCTGCAGTGGTATCCGCCAGAGGTGGTGTCGTGCGGGCGAGACTTTTACGGAATGATCGAGAATTTTCCGCTGCAGCGGGCGATTCCGATGATCTTCAAGGGCGGTGGTGACTGCAGCAAGATCGACTGGACATTCTTGGGTGGCTCGATCGCGAACTGGTCGTTCCTGTGCTTTGTCGGCATCTTCGTGGTCGGTGTGACCCAGATAACGCGCCCGCGTACCGGCCGCTGATGGCTTTGCAGCTCAACCCCTCACGGCCGGCGTCGATGCTTTGCCAAGACGCATCGAGTACCGCGTGTCACTGGCGTTGTCAGCGCATGTGACGTCCTCGCGGCGCAGCGTCCTCAGCACGATGGACGCCGGTTGACCACCCTGCATCTGCACCGTAGTATCTTTGCGCCAGATACGCGGGGAGTTGCAGCGGCAAGCCTTTTTGAAAGGGCGACAGCATGGGGGTGGCAGCGTCAGTGGTGGGTGCGTCAATGCCTTGCGCAAGCGGTACCATGGCGCACGCCGCATCAGCAAAACATGGCCTTATGGACGCAGCCACGACGGTCCACCCGGGGGCACTCGCCGCCTTGTGTGCGTTGGCGCGGCTGCACCAGGTAGCCGCCGATCCCGCAACCTTGTTGCATCGTCTGGGCCTGGCACCCAGTGAACCACTTGTCATTGATGATCTGCTGCGCGCGGCGCAGCTGCTGGGGCTCAACGCAAAGCGGGTGCGTAACCGCATTGATCGGCTGGCGCAGACACCATTGCCGGCCTTGGCCTTGATGCAGCCAGCCGCGCCTGTGCCGCCCGAGGCTGCGGGCCTTCAGGTCAAGGTACTCGCCCAATGTGATGGTCGTCGGGTGCTGGTGATGGGTTCACAGGCTGAGCCTACTTCGCGCGCCGGGTCTGCGGTTCCTGACTCAACGACGCAGGACAGTGCGAGCCAGGGCGTGCCGCGGATCGAGCCGCTTGAGGTGTTCGCGGCCCATTGGACCGGCGAGCTGATTCTGATCAGCAGTCGCGCCAGCTTGATCGGCGAACTGGCGCGTTTCGACTTCGCCTGGTTCGTGCCCGCATTCGTGAAATACCGCCATCTGCTGGGTGAAGTACTACTGGTGTCGTTCGTGCTGCAGCTGCTGGGCCTGGTCGGTCCCTTGTTTTTCCAGGTGGTGATGGACAAGGTGCTGGTGCACAAGGCCATGAGCACGCTTGACGTGCTGGTGATCGGTCTGCTGGTGGTCGTCTTGTTTGAAAGCGCCTTGACCACGCTGCGCAGTTTTGTTTTCAGCCATACGACAAGCAGAATCGATGTGGAACTCGGTGCACGTCTGTTCCGGCATCTGGTCGCATTGCCGCTGGCCTATTTCCAGGCCCGGCGGGTGGGTGATTCGGTGGCGCGCGTGCGCGAACTGGAGAACATCCGCCAGTTCCTGACCGGCAATGCGCTGACCGTCGTGCTCGACCTGCTGTTCTCGCTGGTGTTTCTGGCCCTGATGGCGTGGTACAGCCTGCCGCTCACCATGGTGGTGGTGGTGAGTCTGCCCCTGTACTTCCTGCTCAGCCTGGCGGTGACCCCGATGCTGCGACGGCGCCTGGACGAGAAGTTCGCCCGAGGCGCGGAGAACCAGGCCATGTTGGTGGAAACCGTTACGGCCATTCAGACCGTGAAGGCCTCCGCCTTGGAACCAGGCTTTGCGCGGCGCTGGGACCAGCAACTGGCCGCCTACGTCCAGGCGAGCTTTCGCGCCCAGTGGCTGGCCAGTGTGGCCCATGAAGCGGTCAACCTGATCGGCAAGCTGTTCAATGGCGCGACCTTGTGGTTTGGCGCGCACCTGGTGATGGACAACAGCCTGACGGTGGGGCAGTTTGTCGCCTTCACGATGTTTGCGCAACGGGTGGCCCAACCCATCATGCGGTTGGCCCAGTTGTGGACAGAGTTCCAGCAGACCGGCGTGTCGGTGGCGCGGCTGGGCGACATTCTCAATACGCATCCGGAGTCCGGTGGCAGCAGTGCGCTTCAACTGCCGCCGATCAAGGGTCGCATCACGCTGGAGCAGTTGCGATTTCGGTATGGCCCGGACGCGGCGCCTGTGCTCGACGGTGTCAATCTAGAAGTGGCTGCCGGAGAATTTGTCGGTATCGTCGGTCGTTCCGGTTCCGGCAAGAGCACCTTGACCAAGCTGGTCCAGCGGCTTTACGCACCGCAAAGTGGCCGGATTCTGGTCGATGGTGTGGACATCAGCTTGATCGACGCGGCCCAGTTGCGGCGCCAGATTGGTGTGGTGCTACAAGAGAACCTGCTGTTCAATCGCAGCATCCGCGAGAACATCGCCATAGCCGACCCGGCTGCACCGATGCAAAGCGTGATCGGTGCGGCCGAGTTGGCGGGTGCCCATGCGTTCATTGGTGCCTTGCCGCAGGGTTACGACACCATGGTGGGTGAACAAGGCAGCAGTCTGAGCGGTGGCCAACGCCAGCGTATCGCGTTGGCGCGCGCATTGTTTACCGAACCGCGCATCCTGATTCTCGACGAGGCCACCAGTGCGCTGGACTATGAAAGCGAAGCGGTCATCCAGCGCAACATGGCGCAGATCTGCCGTGGACGCACAGTGCTGGTGATCGCCCATCGTCTCAGCGCAGTGCGTGCTGCCCATCGCATTGTGGTGATGGACAAGGGAGCCATCGCCGAGGTGGGCACCCATGACGTGCTTTTGGCGCGCCCCAAAGGTCTATACCGCCATTTATGGTCGTTGCAGGATGGCCGCGGCATGAACGACGGGGTCGATCCATGACGCGCGCGTTCCTTGGCGCCGGCGCACGCATGCACGCGTGGACCTGGTTGTGGGAGCGTTACGCGTCGGTTGCGGGGACAGCCTGGCGCCAACGCAGACGAGATGTCGGCCCACGGCGCAGTGCAGACGAACTGGCCTTCATGCCCGCGGCCTTGTCATTGCAGCACACACCAGTGCATCCGGTCCCGCGCCGTCTGGCATACCTCTTGATCGGCCTGTTGGCGATGGCACTGGTCTGGGCTTGCGTTGGACAGGTCGATATCGTTGCTGTGGCGCCAGGACGCATCATCGTTGGAGATCGTACCAAGATCATCCAGCCGCTGGAACGCAGTGTCGTCAAACGTGTGCTGGTGCAGGACGGTGACCGCGTGGATCAGGGGCAGGCGCTGGTGGAACTTGACGCGACCATTGTGGTCGCCGACAAGCACAGTGTGCGCGAGCAGATGGTGTCTGCGCAGTCCGAGGCGGCGCGCTCGCGACGTCTGATGCAGGCGCTGGAATCTGCACAAGACAACGCGGCTATTGGACCGGCTCCGAAAGCATTGCCGGCAGATGTATTTGTCGACGCGCCACGGGAGCGGTTGGCTGCGCACGACCAGTTGATGACGGAATGGCGCGATATCCAGGCCCGCGTGGCCCGCTGGGATGCCGAAATTCTGCGCCGCCGCGCCGAACTGGCCACGGGGTTGGAAATTCGCGCCAAGCTCGAGTCCAGCATGCCGCTGGTGCGTCAGCGGGAACAGGATTTCGTGGCCCTGGCTGCGCAAGGCTTCGTAGCCCATCACGCTGGGCAGGACCGAACCCGCGAACGCCTGGAACTTGAACGCGACCTGCAGACGCAAGGCGCGCGCCTGCACGAGAGTGAGGCGGCTGTAATGGAAAGCGAACGCGGCCGCGCAGCGTATGTGGCCGAGACGCGGCGCCTGCTGTACGACCGTTTGACGCAGGCAGAACTTCGACTGCTGCAGGCCAGACAGGAATACGCCAAAGCGCTGCAACGGGAAAAGCTGACAGTGCTCACTTCACCGGTAGCCGGTGTGGTGCAGCAAATGGCGACCCATACCAACGGTGGCGTGGTGACTGAGGCGCAGGTGTTGATGGTGATCGTTCCGCACGATGGCCCGGACAGCCCTGTGGTGGCCGAGGTCGTGCTGGAAAACAAGGACATAGGCTTTGTCAGCGCCGGCCAACACGCACAGATCAAGCTGGAGACCTTTGTCTTCACGCGCTACGGAACCTTGCCCGCGATTGTGAAACACGTTACGGCGGATGCCGTCCACGATGACCAACGCGGAGCCATATTTCCGGCCCGATTGCAGCTTGGAGCAAACCGCATCCAGATCGATGGAAAAATGATCCGGCTCAGCCCCGGCATGAATGTCACTGCAGAAATAAAGACCGGACAAAGGCGGGTCATTGAATACCTGCTCAGTCCTATCCAGAAGGTGGGTGGAGAGAGCATGCGGGAAAGATAGCTCGTTATTACTTTTTTGGTGAGTGTGGCAAATAGTGCGCTGTTTGGCTTCGAACCTATGGTCCTGACTAGAAGTATTGATGTTGCCCATAGATTGCCATTAACTCGGTGCGATTATTCCAATCTCATCTATGTGGAATCAAATTAGCGAAAGCTGCAAATGACTATGAACAAGAGCATTTTCTCCCGACTATTGTTAGTCTTTTCGTTTTTGTCTTTTCACTGTCTTGTATATTCCGGAAATGAGAATCGAGAGTTTGAGTTGCAAAGAGTCAAACTAGCGAGTCGAATTGAATCCTTATTTATCGAACACGGACATTGCCAATCAATTGGCGACTGTAGATCAAAAAAGATGTTATCGATCAGTCCCGGCATAGCTGGCTTAGATATCAAAATTTACTCTATAAGAAATGAAGTGCTATTGAAGTATATTTTTGATACGTGTTTAGAAGCATATCTGGAAAACTCGAGAGAAATGGGTATCAGACTAAATGCTTATACCACCTCTATGGATGACTATTTGGCATTGAAGTTTTGGCAGTCTGCTCGTCCCATCTACTCTGGTTCTTTTATGGCGGATAAATAATGTACTCTGTCGAACTACGCGTTGATATTGGTGGCGCTGATGGCATTCCGCATGCGTTCATTATTATTATTGGTCTAGATGGAATTGAGCGAGGCTATGGATTGGCGCCCAGGAATGGTGGGAAATTGATTGGGGACGGCTGGATCTATGATGACACTTTGCATGAATATAGCGTGACTACCGGAAAGCTTCATTTGGCTGCAGAGGAGTATGGGCGTTTGGTTGCGTTCGTATCTGAATCAATTTCCCATCCGCCGCGTTACCGCGCGCCATTTGGTACGCAGTGCAGTAGTTGGGCCTTTAATGCCCTTATTGAAGCAGGTATGCCTGCCTTTGCCAATCCGAATCTTCAATCTGAAGGGTTTCTGAAGGACCTATTCGAAACCATTGTTTGGAATCCCTATACGCAATGGATGAATATTAGAATTAATGAGGTATTTAGAGCTGCGACGATTATTCGTCCTCGAGACCCCTTAGCCATCGACCTCGACGGCGATGGCATCGAGACGGCAGGCGTGGCCGGTTCTGCGATTCTGTTCGACCACAACGCCGATGGCGTCAAGACCGGCACCGGTTGGGTCAGGGCGGATGACGCCTGGTTGGTGCTCGATCGCAATGGCAATGGACTGATCGACTCGG
>Ga0105047_10018225_pt1 | contig 10893 bp, 10 predicted proteins | sample MAT04_FD_78384 | JGI IMG/M metagenome (GOLD analysis project Ga0105047, IMG submission 78384) | Freshwater microbial communities from Lake Fryxell liftoff mats and glacier meltwater in Antarctica - MAT-04 (megahit assembly) | ecosystem: Environmental > Aquatic > Freshwater > Ice > Liftoff...
GACGTAGCCGTCGAAGAAGTGCTCGGCATCGAGGAACACGGTGCGGCCGGCGGCCTTCAGGTAGGCGACGCTCTCACGCACCATCGCGATGTTCTCGGCGAGCTCACAGTGAAGCGCCTCGGTCACCTGTAGGTCCCACGCCTTGCCGACGATGCAGAGTGCCGCACAGCCGGTGTCGAGCAGCGCGGCGAGACCTGGGTCGGTCTCAGGCGTGGTGTCCCGGCGACGCGTGGAGCCGAACGCCGAGATGACCGCCTGCTCAAGCTTCAGGTCACGCGCGCGCTCGAAGAACTCGATGTCCTTGGGATTGCTCCCCGGGAATCCGCCCTCGATGTAGTGCACGCCGAGTAAGTCGAGCTTGGCCGCGATGCGCAGCTTGTCCTGCACGGAGAGCGACAACCCTTCGCGCTGGGTGCCGTCGCGCAACGTGGTGTCGTAGATGGTGATCATGTGGCTTCAGTCCTCGGCTCGATTGCTCGGGCGGGGACACCGGCAAAAGTGCCCCCGTCAGGCACGTTGTCGATGAGCGCGCTGCCTGCACCGAGCACGGACCACTCTCCGATGTGACGGCCAGGGATGACCGAACATCCAACACCCACGAGCGCTCCCGTGCCGACATGAACGCCACCGCACAATCCTGATGTGGGCCCGACATGGGCGTGGTCGCCAATCAAGCAGTCATGATCGACCGTACAGCTAGTGTTGAGGATCGCGTCTTGCCCGATACGTGCATCGACATTGACGACCACTCCGGCTGCCACGAACGTACCGAGGCCGATGTTGGCGCTCTCCGCAATCACGGCCGAAGGATGAATGACGGTTGCGGGGATCAGCCCGGCCGCCAGGCCCTCGGCGAACAACGTGGCGCGTGTCCGGTTATCGCCCACGGCAACGACGAAAGCGTCCGCGTCGATTCCTCCAACGGTCTCTGCTATAGGCAGCCCCATGACGTCCGAACGGCCGCGCGCCTGACCAACGACGCCAACGACCTCGAGACCAACAGCGCGTGCAGCGTCGATGACGACCTTGGCATGCCCCCCGGTTCCAAATACCAGCAGCTTCAAGCGTCCTCCAACTTTAGCGGCACACCCGTCTCATGTGGGCACGCTCAATCGCCATACCCGATGTCACCTGCGTGCTAGACGCGCTCGAGCCACTCCTCGTACTCGGGCAGCTCGCCCTTGACGGCCTTGAAGTACGTCTGCTGTATGTCCATGGTGATGGGGCCTGCCGGGCCAATGATGCGATGGTCGACCGAGCGTACCGGCACGACCTCGGCTGCCGAGCCGGTCATGAACATCTCGTCGGCGGTATAGAGGTCAGTGCGCACGAGTGAATCCTCGAGCACGTCGTAACCCAAGCCGATCGCGATCTGCATGATCGAGTCGCGGGTGATGCCCTCGAGCAGCCCATCGGAGACGGGCGGCGTGAAGATCTCGCCATCGCGCACGATGAACAGGTTCTCGCCGGTGCCCTCGGTCACGAGACCCTGCTCGTTGAGGAGGATTGCCTCGTTGTAGCCGTGCTGGTTGGCCTCGATGCGCGCCAACGATGAGTTCAGATAGTTGCCGGTCGCCTTGATCGCGGGCGGCAGCGAGTTGATGCCGCGCTGACGCCACGAGCTCACGCCGACGTCGACGCCCTCGCGCAGCGCCTCCTCGCCCATGTACGTCTCCCAGGGCCAGCAGGCGATGATGACCTGCACCGGTGCGGGCAGCGGGTCGAGACCCATGATGCCGTAGCCGCGAAACGCCAGCGGGCGGATGTAGCAGGAGGGCAGGTTGTTGACCCTGATGGTCTCTTTGACGGCTTCGACAAGCTCTTCGACGGTGTAGCCAAGCTCCATGAACAGCATCTTGGCGGAACGCTCGAAACGCTCCATGTGCTCGGTCAGGCGGAAGACCGCGGGACCGTCGGCCGTCGCGTAGCAGCGGATGCCTTCGAATACGCCGGAGCCGTAGTGCAGGGCGTGGGTGAGTACGTGGACCTGAGCCTTGTCCCAGTCGACCAGCTCGCCATCCATCCAGATCTTATCGACCTTAGGCAGCTCTGCCATCGTCGCTCCCCCCTTTGGGTCAGGTGATGTGACGTACTAGTGTACCCGAAGGTACTCGACGACAAGGTCGCCCATCGCAACCGTGCCGACGACCTTCTCCGCGGGCGTGGACGCGCTGGCGATATCGCGCGTGCGCCAGCCGGCGGCCAGAACGCGTTCAATCGCGTCGGCGAGCTTGTCGGCGGCGTCGTGCATCGAGAAGCTGTAGCGGAGCATGAGCTCGACCGAAAGCAGCATCGCGAGGGGGTTCGCGATGCCCTGGCCAGCGATGTCGGGCGCGGAACCGTGGCTGGGCTCGTACAGAGCCGTGCCATCGCCCAGACTCGCACTGGCAAGCATGCCGAGCGAGCCGGTGAGCATCGAGGCCTCGTCGGACAGGATGTCGCCGAACATATTCTCGGTAACCATCACGTCGAACTGGCTGGGCGTGCGGATGAGCTGCATTGCGGAGTTGTCGACGAGCTGGTCGACCAGCCCGACATCTGAGAACTCCTCGGCGTGGAGACGATGGACGACCTCACGCCACAGGCGGCTCGACTCGAGCACGTTGGCCTTGTCGACGCTGTGCACCATGTTGCCGCGCGTGCGCGCCGCCTCGAAGGCGATGCGTGCGATGCGCTCGATCTCGTACTCGTTATAGGCCATCGTGTCGTAGGCGCGCATGCCGGCGCCGCCGCCGGTGGCCGCGCCCTCGACCTCGGTCTCGCGAGCGCGGTCGCCAAAGTACAGGCCGCCGGTGAGTTCGCGCACGATGAGCATGTCGACACCCTCAAGGAACTCGGGCTTGAGCGAACTGGCATCGCGCAGCGCGTCGAAGATCTTGACCGGCCGCAGGTTTGCGAACAGCCCCAGCGCCTTGCGTATGCCGAGAAGCCCCTGCTCGGGTCTGGGCTTGGCGGGGTCTGTGGTGTCCCACCTGGGGCCGCCGATGGCAGCGAGCAATACGGCGTCGGCCGCGTGCGCACACTCGAGCGTCGCGTCCGGCAGCGCGGTACCGGTCGCATCGATAGCCGCGCCGCCGAGCAGCGCCTCGGTGAACTCGAAGCTCACGTCGTTGGCGGCGCCAATGACGCCGAGAACCTTGACCGCCTCGGCGGTGATCTCAGGACCGATGCCATCGCCGGGAAGCAGGCAGATGCGGTAGGTCGTGCTCATGAGCCCACCTTCTCGCGGACGGCGTTGATCAGGCCGCCCTTCTCGATGATGTCCTTCACGAACGGCGGGAACGGCTGAGCCTGGTAGGTCTTACCGGTGGTCTCGTTCAGGATGACACCCGCATCGGCGTCCACGGTGACCTTGTCGCCGTCGCTGATGCCGTCAACGGCCTCCGGCGCCTCCATGATGGGCAGACCGGTGTTGATAGCGTTGCGGTAGAAGATTCGCGCGAAGCTCTTCGCGATGATCACATCGACGCCTGCGGCCTTGATCGAGATCGGCGCGTGCTCGCGGCTCGATCCACAACCGAAGTTCTCATCGGCGACGAGAATATCACCAGTCGAGACCTTGCCGACGAAGCCGGCATCCAGATCCTCCATGCAGTGTTTCGCAAGTTCGGTAGGATCGCTCGTGTTGAGGTAGCGAGCCGGAATGATTACATCGGTGTCGATGTCGCGCCCGTACTTGTGGGCGGTGCCGGTGAACTTCACGGTTGTCTCCTCAGGCCGATGAGGTCGGTGGGAAGGGAATTGTACCAGTCGGGCGCGCCCGTGTGCCTCCACTGACCCGTCGCGAGTGCGATAATCCTCTGGCAGCAACAATCAGCGCCCGCCGAGAAGGCCGCGCTCGCCGACGCGCAGCACTGACCCGAACACCGTCTGGATGCCCATGAACTCACGCCGAATCATAGGCGGCCTCGCACTGGCCGCGCTCGCCACCGTGCTCGGCTCAGCGGTCATGGCACTGCTCACCGACGGGCCAGGGATGCTCGCCGCGCTGCGCGGATTCCCGCTACCCACGCTCGCGGCCATGCTCGCGCTCGGGCTCGCCAGCTTGGCCGTGCGCGGTCTGCGCTGGGGGCAGCTGATGCGAGTCGTAGGTCATCCCACCCGTGCGCGAGACGCCATCTACCTGCAGATCGCCGGCCAGACGATGACGCTGACTCCCGGGCGCATCGGCGAGATCCTCAAGCCGTGGCTCGCACGCAGCACTTCCGGCATGCCGATGACACGCGGCGTCGCACTCGTGTTCGCCGAGCGAGTCGCGGACCTCATCGGCGTGTGCCTTCTCGCGCTGGGTGGGTTCACGCTGGTAGGCGGGGACCGCTGGACGCTGGTGGGTGGACTCGCAGCCGTTCTCGTCGGCAGCACGCTCGCAAGCTCAGAGTGGCTCCATGCACTCGCCCTCCGCATCGTGGAGAAGCAGAACTGGGCATGCGAGCATCACGCCGCCGCGGAGACGATCTCCGAGACGATCCGGGTGTCGCTCACACGGCGAACGCTCATGTGGTCGGTCCCGGCATCGGTGCTTGCGTGGGGACTCGAAGGCGTCGGGTTCGCGCTGTGTCTCTCGGCGCTGGGATTCTCGGCACTCAGCCTGCCGGCGGCGGTATCGGTCTACGCGATTGCGACGGTCGCAGGTGCTCTGACGTTACTGCCCGGCGGCATCGGCCTGACCGAGGCGTCGATGGCAGGGATCCTCATCGCCGCAGGTATGCAGCCCGCTGACGCATCCGCCGCTACTGTGATCACGCGTGTGGCGACGCTGTGGTGGGGCGTGGGGATCGGCTGGGCCGTGCTGGCGGCCCGACCGTCGGTGCTGCGCTCGGTGCTCGCGTTCGACGACACAGACGCAGCGGAGCCCGAGGACGTCGACCGACCCGATTAGCCGAGGGTCCTCAACGGAGAGCAGAAGGGTGGATTCGTGCTACCTGACCCGGTTGCGGATACCAGCATCGTGACACGCGAGGCAGTAGTCCTGGCCCTGTTGCACGTACGGGCTTCTTCCGTGACATCCACATCCAGCGACCGTGCCGGGCGTGACGTTCATGTGGATGGCCTTCCATCCCTCACCATGGCCCCACGGCCTTCCGGTGGCGATGCTGTGGCACTTGCCGCAATCATTCACCACATGGCAGCGGAAGCAAAACACCTTCTTCTCAAAGCCGGCAAGTCGCGCATGCCCTCCGGCGAGAAACGCTTGGTCGTGGGGCATGCGGATACCGTGGCATGAATCACATGTCTTTTGTGTGTGGCATCCTCCGCAGTCACCCTTTGTGACAATGCTCGCAGATGCGAATATCCGGTCCTCCGTGCCTGCGAGCGCCGTGTCCTTGGAATGACATGTCGAGCATTTCGCAGGCGCCTTCTTTCCGTCATGACATCTGACACAGACCGACATGCCACCGCCAACCGCAGTCGGAATGTGTCCTGCGTCGGGATGACATTCACGGCATTGCACACCAGATTCAATGGGCTGGGCGTGCGAGACACGGATGCCTCGCTGCTTGTCCAGCGTCACCCCCTGAGCGATTGTGGTGTGGCAGCCAAGGCATCGGTCGTCTGGCACCGCGGCAAACTGTCCCCCGCGTTTGCCGGTCGCGTAGGCAGCTATGTGCCGCATGCGATCGACAACATTGCCAATCACACCGGCGGCCTGAGAGCCCTCATGACATGACACACAGCGCACGTTGCCGTGAACCTGAACGGCAGGAGCATCAGAAGCCTCGGTCGTCTTCGTCACAGCAGACAGGGAGCGCTGGTCAGGGTGGCAGCGGACGCAGTACGAATCCTGTGCAGTAACGATGTACGCAGAGGAGGCCGCAGCGATGATCAGGGCAGGAATCGCAAGTGCGCCGAGAACCCCGAGTGTTCTCCTTGTGCGAGGCCCGACCAGTCGAGGTTTTGCGTCTGGGTTGGAGGCCTCAACCGAAACTTCTACCTCATCCTCATCAGATGCACTGAGCTCCGGCTCAGCATCGTGCGAGTCTTCATCCTCGTCGTCATCCGTCGAACCAACGAACAACAACAGCACAACGATGATGATCAGAAGCAGCAGACTGACCAGGCCCAGGAGGAGCAAGGCGACCACAAGGTTCGATGCAGGGTCAGCAACGACCTCTTGGAGTGTCTGCATGATGGCCTGAGGGTCGATAGACCCAAGAATCCGCCCGAGCATCAGCGACCGCCCTTTGGCTGCGGAAGCGAGATGACGCCATCAGTGCCCTTGCCAAGAGTTCCGTCAGTTCGCCCGGGATGGACATGCGCCGTATGACATGCGTCGCAGTCTCGAACGTCGTGACAACGCAGGCAGGGCTTCTTCCCCACGGACTTCGCCTCAGTCGAGTGGCGCTTGAGAAAACCGTTCGGGTGCGGCATCGGGATGCCATGGCAAGAATCGCACAACGCCGGCCGGTGACACGATATGCATTTCGCGTTCGGCTTCTTCGCCTCGGTGCCATGCGTGCGACCGAAACCCGATCCATGCGGAAGAGCCGTACCGTGACACCGCACGCAGTAGTCTTGAGGGTGGCAGGTGACGCAGTACCTGAGATTCGCCTGCCCATGCGTGGATCGCCAGCGTACTCCGTGGGTGATCTGCCAGGGACCTACCGCGAGTCTGTCGCGAGTGCCCTTGCCCTTGTGGCACGAGTCACAGGCGACTGGAGCGCCCTGCTTGCGGTGGCAGAGTATGCATTCCTCCATCACCGGACCGGTCGGCCAGCGAACCGCGGCGCCATGGGCGACACCGTTGTGACAGTCCGTGCATTGTGCAGGAGCCTGGACGCACTCGCGATGATTGATGCGCGTGCCATTGGCGGTGACGGGACCGTCCAGAACCTTCTCATGGCACGTCAGGCAGCGAGCCGACGAGATCGGTCGCGCCGGACCTCGCAACCCCTGTCCGGATACGGAGGCCTTAAGCATCGGGCCCCACTCCCGTATCTTCTGTTGAGGCACGCCCCACGAGGCGCCCTCGACGTGACAGCTGTAGCAATGCACTTGGGAGTGGGGGGACTTCGCAAGTGACTTCACGAACGGTTGCATCGTGTGGCATGAAGCGCATGAGGACGGGGTCGAAGTGGTCACACTTATTGCAGCGAAGACCAAGAACCCAAAAACGACCGCGACGATGAGTGCGGTCTTCTTTCGATGTGCGCGTCTGAGAGGAAGGAATGAGGTCATCGCTGTTGGCTGTAAGTCCTTGAATCGAAGAATACGAGCGGGTCAGAAGTGACCGCAATATGATAGAGGAAGGGCAAGAACTATGCCACACCTGAGTGAAAGTAAACGCGATGCGCAGCCACGTCCCGTCACGTAAGAAGGGCGGGACCGTGAGGTCCCGCCCTTCTGGCAGAAACAATCAAGTCCAAGCGGGACTAGAAGGTCTGGCCCACGCCGGTGGCGGCGTTCTGCTTGTGGCAACGCAGGCACGCACCATCGATGACACCGTCTGCAACCACGTTGGAGCCAGCCGGCTTACCGGTGGCCGCGAGGTGGTCGTCGAGGATACCGATGTTACCGTCAGCAAGACTGGTACCTGCAGGCAGGAACGCAGCGTTGCCGGGAGTCTGGTGCGGGAACGACCAGGTAACGAGACCGCCCGAGCCGCCGTAGGAGGTGGACACGCGAGTGTCACCAGCAGCGTGGCAAGAACGGCATGTGGCGGCGTCGGCCCATGCGACCTTGCCGCCGAAGTTGCTGCCGCTGGCAACGAAGCTGGCATCAGCCATCTTCAGCGGGTGGTTCTTGTAGCTCTGCGGAGCGAAGGATACGACATTGCTGTAGTTGGCGAAGTAGCCAGACGCAGTGATCGTATTCTCGGAAGCGTCCGAGAAGGTCTTGTGACAGCGGGTGCAAAACGCGGTGACCTGAACGTCGCCGACGTCGCCGACGCTAACAGCGGTGGCAGCAAAGACGTCACCGCCGGCAGTAACGAGGCCGCCTAGGGTGGTGTTCGCCTCGGTCTGGACGCTGTTTGACACGTTGCCGACAGCGTTGCTGCTTGCCTTCAGGATCTTACCAGAGATGTAGCCCTTGAATGTGCTGGCGCCGTGAACAGCGTGGCAGCTCGCGCACGCGGCCGAAGCACTGCCGTTATGGCCGTACACATCGCCGGTGGTGTAGTTGGTTGCGACGCCGCCGTAGATCTGGAGACCGGCGACGTTCGTCGTGATGTGGCAGTACGTGCAAGCATCAGCGACAGAGCTGCGGAGGAGCAACTCGGTCTGCGCGGCACCGATGGCGCCCTCGCCTACGGGAGCAAACATGCCAGCGGCCGCGTTTGAGCTCGCAGCAGCGTGGACCGAGTGACACACGGCGCACTTCTCGGTGTTGAGCTGGTAGTTCTGGTGAGGGCCGTTGGTACCGGCATTACCGCCACCAGCAACCCAGGGCTTGTACGCGGGGCTGATAGCGAAAGCGGCGGTAGCCATGGTCATGAAAGCGACCACCAGAACGGTCAAAAGTGCAATCTTCTTCATGGAAACTCCATTCGAATGTGTGAGGTTGTAAGTCATCTCTTTAGCACACCTCCTTCCCGAGATATGTTTTTCTTGCTGCGCACCCGCTAGGAGCACGGTTGGCAACAGTGTTTCGAGCGCATCATTGAATCTACACATATTGTGCCACAAATGACCACACGCGCGAAAGTCGAATTTTAAATTTCTAATCTATCTTTAACTGTATCGGCCACTGGACCTTCATCTTGAGTCTCTAATCTGCGGAAGTCCCGGATGGCTCTTGATTCCTGTGCGTCTGCTTGCTGCGGCGACGGCGAAGCACCGCGAGTACGATTGCGATCAGGAGCAAGATCAGAGGAATGGCGCACACCCACACGGGTCCCGTGCTCACCCGCGATATTGCGGATAACGGGCTGCCGCCGCTTCCCTCGAGCCGCACGATCTGAACCCGGTTGTTGGCGGTGTCCGCGATTGCGTACCAGTCACGAGTCGGGTCATAGGCGATGCTCGTGGGATAACCGAACTTGCCGTCGGTTTCGCCATAATCGCCATAGGTTTTGACTACCTTACCGCTCGCCGGGTCCAGAATCATAATCTTGAACTCAAATGGGTCCACCAGCAAAAGGCGGCTCGCAGAATCGAAGGTCATACCTGCAGGGATCTGGAATGGCTTCTTGGATTTGCCGCCCTTGGCCGCAGCCGCCGCCATAGCCTTGGCCTGTGCCTCAGAGGGGTACACCCACTTCAACTTGCCATCTGTGGTGTACGCCTTAACGCGGTGATTCTGCGTATCGGAGATATAGTACGTGCCGTCAGGGCCGATAGCGGTCCCGCGCACAACGTCGACCTGATCCTTGCCCCTGCCACGCGTACCCCACTTGACGATGAGCGCTCCCTTGGTGTCGTACACGGCGACCCCGTCGCGCTGTCCCACCAGCACGCGGTCGCCCCTGACGGCAACCTCGGTCGGCAAGGATGTATCCCAGCTGCGCAGCTCTTTGTTGTCGGCCGAGAACACGCGAATTTTCAGACTCCTGAAGTCCGCGATATATATCTGGTTGTCCGCACTGACGTCGAAGGCCGCCGGCATCATGTAGCCTGGGCCCTTGTGGACGATCGTCTTGAACGAGCCGTCGGGGTTGAATCCGACCAACTGCCAGCGCTGTGGATCATTGACCCAGATGGTTCCATCTGGACCGAATGCCACATCGGAAGGACCGTAGAGTTGCTGGCCCTCGCTCTTTCCCCAACCATATATAGAACGCACCCACTGCATGCCGGAAGCGGTGTCGCTGGATTTTGGCGCGCCTACCGGAGTCGACAGTTTGACGATAAACGCGACCAGCGTCATGAGAAGGAGCATCAGGATCACGAGAACGACCGAGAGCACGACGCGCAACCGGCTTCGGCGCTTGCTTGACTGGCGAGGATTTGCGGACGGAGAAGACACGGCCATCTCGGGCGTGGTTTCAGAATGTATATCGCTCATTGGGCGCTTCCCTTCTCGATACGCTCGAGGCCGCTCAGCGCCGGTTTGAATCCAGGAATGTAGGTGAGTGCCTTCTCGAAGTCGGCCTTGGCCTTCTTCTCTTCCTTCATCTCGATATAGACAGCGCCGCGCTTGACCAGATAGTCCGCGTTCGCGGGCTTCTCGTAGACGGCGATACTGTAAGCCTTGACTGCTTCCGGCCACTGTTTCTCGGCTGCGAGCAAATCGCCCTCGAGATCACCGGCGGATGCCATCTCGTCACCCTTAACGGTTCGAGGATCGACCGTTACACCCTTCGCCCCGAGTTCCGCGATCGTCTTCTGTCGCAGAGCCGTCGTGACCTTAATGCTGTTCTGCACGAGCTTGAGCCCCTCGGCCCGGTCGCCACGGGCAACCGACAACCGTGCGCGCTCGAGAGTGAGTTCGGGCGTAGCAACTCCGATAATCTTCTCTCCGCGAACAAGAACACGCGCCGCCTGCGAGTACTGCTTTGCGGCGATGTAGGCGCGGGCGTAGTCTGCCCAGGCACGAGCCGATTTGGGTTTTTGCGTAACGACAGTCTCGAGCAGCTCAAGTTGGCGCTCGTGATAGCTTCGCGGCGCCGGCGGATCCATGATGTTCGCGGATATGATCCAGAGCGTCGCGGTGAGAATCAGTACGAAGACTGAGAACGCACCGATTGCAAGGTACTTGATGATGGGGTCACCCGAACCGGTCGGGGTCGAGTTTGTGCGAGTACGTGCCAAAGGTCTGCCTCTCATTGGACCAATCGGACGCGCGCGGTGTCTTCCGAGCTCAAACCGTGCAGAACACACCGCTGCAGAATCTAACAGTCATGCACACGTGACACAACAAGGATCGAGCCACCTACACAAGAACCACAAGACTCGAGAGTCTCTAGATGACGACGTCCCTTATATCCTCCGGAAGCGCGATATGACCCAGCACCGC
>Ga0105047_10018226_pt1 | contig 10892 bp, 10 predicted proteins | sample MAT04_FD_78384 | JGI IMG/M metagenome (GOLD analysis project Ga0105047, IMG submission 78384) | Freshwater microbial communities from Lake Fryxell liftoff mats and glacier meltwater in Antarctica - MAT-04 (megahit assembly) | ecosystem: Environmental > Aquatic > Freshwater > Ice > Liftoff...
CAGGCGATGGTCGCGATGCCCGCGACCTTCAGTGACGACGCGACGTGGAAGCCGAGGTCTCCCGAGACGGTTTGGGTCTGGCCGAGCCGTTGTGCCTGCGATGCCCACCGCCCCAGCCGAACGAGGGGCACCGCGACGGCGATGCTCAGCACGCCCCACCCCACGATGCTGACCACCGCTGCCCGCAGGCCGGTGACGTGGCGAGCCACCGGGCCACCGCGTGCCCCTGCCTGGGTGTACCGCGCTCGGCCGCGCAGGGCCCGCTCGGCCATCATCAGACCGAGCGCAGCAACGACGAGCAGCAGCGCGAGTTCGGTGGCAGCGTCGCGATTTCCCGTGCCGAACCACACGCGCAGAACACCATCGGCGATCGTCGAGACGTTGAACAGCCGCACCGTGCCGACGTCGGTGAGCACCTCCATCCCAACGAGGGCAGCACCAGCGGCAATCGATGGCCGCGCCATGGGGATCACGACACTCCACCAGGCGGTGAACGATGAGCGTCCGAGCGTACGAGCGACATCGACGGTGCGCGGCGACTGCTCGCGAAAGGCGGACCAGGCGAACACGTAGACGTACGGATACAGCGAGATGATCAGTACCGCAGCGCACAACCAGATGCTGCGCACCGCCCGGGCGCCGAGTGGCCCCTGCAGCGTGTCGAGCCACACGAACCCGAGCACATAGCCGGGAATCGCGATGGGCGCCACCAGCAACCAGCTCAGTAGACGGCGCCCGCGGAACTCATTGGCGGTGACCAGCCAGGCAAGGCCGGTTCCGACGATCACGGTGCCGGCGACCACGAGCGCGACGAGCGTGACGGTGTCGATGATCATGCCCGGCAGGCGTGTCTGCCACAGCTCTCGCCAGACCTCGACGCTCGGATCGGTGATCGACCACACGATGACTGCAACGGGGGCAGCCATCACGATCGAGACGACGATGAGCAGCGCCCAGCCAGGGCCACGGCCCGGCCGCCACTCGGCGATCATTCGTAGCCGACGCGGCTCAGCAGCGCGACGGCTGCAGGCTGGAACTCGCCGAGTCGGACGATCACCGCGGTGTCGCCGATGAACGGACCCCAGGCAGTGACGATGTCGGCGGGCGCAACCGACGGGTCAGCGGGGTACTCGAAGTTCGCATCGCTGAACGTCTTCTGCCCGTCAGTTGCCAACCACTCGAGCAGTCTCAGCGCGCCCGTCGGGTTCGGAGCGTTCGTGGTGATGCCCGCCGTGCTGACGTTGACGTGGGCACCGCGACCGTCCTGTTCAGGCCACGTGATGGCGACAGGGAACGCCGGGTCCTCGGTCTGTAGGCGGCCCAGGTAGTAGCTGTTGGCGATGGCTATGTCGCACTCACCGGCGGCGACGGCCTTGTAGATGTCGGTGTCGCTGTCGATGAACAGCGGGTCGTTGTCGACCCACGACGACACCACGGCCTCAGCCACCGCTTCGCCGTCGGCAGCAATGAGGCTGGCCACCAATGACTGCGTGTAGGGGTGCGTGCTGGGGCGCAGACACACCTTGCCCTTCCAAGCCGGGTCGCCGACGGCGGCGTATGTGGCCGGGGGCGAGTCGACTCGTTCGGTGCTGGAGATGATGACCCGTGCCCTGCGGCTGAGCGCGAACCACTTGCCGTCAGGGCTGCGCAGCTCGGCAGGAATCGCTGTGGTCAGCGTTTCGCTCGCAACAGGGGCGAGTACCCCCGCCGCAGCGGCGAGCTCGACGTTGGCGGCGTCCGCGGTCATCAGGACGTCAGCGGGTGTGTTTGCACCCTCTGCAACCAGGCGCTCGCGTAGCTCGGGGTCCTTCCCGGTCGTGAAGCGGACCTCGATGCCAGTCGCCGCGGTGAACTCGTCGAACACCGCCTCGATGCCGTAGTGGCGACCTGTGTAGACGGTGACGATCTGGTCGCCTCCCTCAGCCGTCGTCACGGCATCGTCCCCGCATGCAGCGGGAACCAGGGCGCCGACCAGCACCGTGGCGGAAAGGAACGTTCGTGTTGAGGTTCTCATAGTTAGGTAACCCTAACAAGTAGTGAGAAGGAGTGTCAACTCTTGGCGGACTTCGCCGAGAATGCCGTGCGCGGCGGAGCCGCTCAGGCGGTGACGGCGTTGACACACGACCGGCCGGCGGCGATGTCGTCGAGATTGGCGATGGTGACCTCGGCGATGGCGGCGAGCGCTTCGTTGGTGAGGAAGGCCTGGTGGGCCGTGATCAAGACGTTTGGAAAGGTGAGGAGTCGGGCGAACACGTCGTCGTCGAGGATGTCGTTGGATCGGTCCTCGAAGAACAGGGTGCGCTCCTCTTCGTAGACGTCGAGTGCCAACGATCCGATCTGCCCCGTCTTGAGGGCGTCGACGACCGCAGGGGTGTCGACAAGCGGGCCACGGCCGGTGTTGACCATCATCACGCCGCGCTTGCAGCGTGCGATCGTGGCCGCGTTGACGAGATGGTGCGTGCTGTCGAGCAGTGGTGCGTTGAGCGAGATGATGTCGCACTGTGGCCACAGTTCATCGAGGGGAACGTAGGTGATTCCGAGCTCGACGAGTGCAGGGTCGATGACGGGGTCGGCGGCGATCACGTTGCAGCGGAAGTGCCACAGCAGGCGGGCGACGAGCGCGCCGATCTTTCCGGTGCCGATGACACCGACCGTCTTGCCATTGAGGTCGAACCCGACGAGTCCTTCCAGGCTGAAGTTCCGGTCGCGTACTCGGTCGTGCGCGCGCGGGATGTGCCGGTTGACGGCGAGGATCAACGCGATGGTGTGCTCGGCAACGGCGTTGGGGGAGTAGGCCGGAACCCGCACGATGGAGAGTCCGAGGCGGGCGGCGGTGTCGAGATCGACGTGGTTGTAGCCGGCCGAGCGCAGCGCGATGTGGCGGACGCCGGCATCGGCGAGTTGGCGGAGCACGGCCTCGCCGAGGTCGTCGTTGACGAACGCGCACACGGCTGCGTTGCCTTCCGCCAAGGCTGCGGTTTCGGCCGTGAGGCGGGCTTCGACGAAGCGGAACCGATGGGCACTGTTCGCGCCCCGCTCGGAGAAGCTGGCTCGGTCGTAGGTGCGGGTGGAGAACATACAGACATCCATTCCCCCAGTCTGGTGCAGCGGTCCTGCGGTGCGCGACGGAGCACGAACGGCTGCCGGCGCGCCTGGTTCGCGCACCTCAACGCCACCTACGCTGTGGGAATGTTCGCTGAGCTGCAGCAGTGGTCGATGCGTCGCTGGGGAACGGCTGTGGCGGCCGCCGCTGCCGTCGCCCTCGTTGTCGGGTTGCCCACCGACGTCATCCCGAACCCGGTCTTCGGCAGGCCAGTGGCGGTGACCTGGTGGTCCTATCCGGTGCTCGTGCTCACCGCCCTGCTCGGCGGACTGCTGTTCGCCACCTACACCCGCAACCCCGGCCCAGCGCTGCAGGGTGTCGCTGCCGGCGACGCGCTCGTGGACGATGAGCGATCAGCAAGAACGGGCGGGCTGGGAGGCCTGCTCTCCTTCTTCGCGGTCGGCTGCCCGGTGTGCAACAAGTTGGTGATCGTCGCGCTGGGCACCGTTGGCGCGCGCCGATGGTTCGAGCCCATCCAGCCGCTGCTGGCCGTGATCTCGGTCGTTTTGCTGGGGGTCGCACTGCGCGCCCGCCTGCGCAACGCCACCGCGTGCCCCCTGCCCACCCGCTGAGCCGCACCGGTTGTCGTCTTCGTGGAACCGGGCGAAGCCGGTGTCCACCCGGATCGCCGGCACGACAACATTGGCCGATGTTCGCCGGATCGCCAGGCGCCGGAGCGCCGCCCGTTCCTGTACGAGTGGTTTGCGAGATTCAGTAGTCGAAGGGGGTGAGTTCGCCGTCGACGCTCACGAGCATCACCGGCAGTTCGGCCCAACTTGCCATGTCGCCTCCCATTCCGGGCGACTCGCCCAGCATGCCGGCAAGAGCCAGCCCGACGGCATCGGGCCGGTCGGCGAGCAATCGTTCGATGGCACCGATCGATACAGGAACGCCCGGTGCGGTGCCCGCTCGGGGCCGACCGTGGTGTGTCGGCTCGGCAACGTCGACTTGTCGATTGCGGGCACAGTGAGGCCTTTCGCCGGCGCCGGCGAGGCATCCGGATGTACGGACGACGGAGCGTTGGGCCAGTTCGGGCTCGTGGTCGAGGTGGGTTCAGATGACCAGCCGAGGATGGTCCGAAGGTGCGTTGCATACAGCGAGTTGCCGACGGGGGCGCCGAACGGGGGAACGACTTCGGGGCCGTGGGTGAAGTCATCGACGAGGAGTCGGCCGTCGCTGCTGTGGAGGAACTTCACGGTCGAGATGCCGATCGTGTCGAGTCCGTCGACGATTGACTTGGCCGTCGCGATTGCGCGGTCGGAGATCGATTCCGCGATCGGCAGCCGCCGATACGGTTGGGTGTCGTAGTGAGCGGTCGCTACCACCGGGTGGACGATGTGGTGTCCGGATGGGCTCCGGGCGATGACCACGGTGAGCTGGGAGGCTGACGGTTCGCACGCTTCGAGCAGCCAGGGTTGTCCACGGTCCGTCCACACCTGGTCCAGCAGGCTGTAGGGGCGCAGCAGGTGGACGTCAGGAGAGGCGGTTCCCCAACGGGCTGCGGTGAGGCGGACCGGCCAGCCGTGTTGCAGCGCGAAACGCTGTACCGAATCGGTGTCGCCTGAGTCGACCTCTTCGAACTCGGCGACGCCGTATCCGCCGTTCTGCAAGTGGTAACGGGCTGCGAGCGGGTCATGGGTGAGACGGATGGTCAATGGATTGGGTCGCAGTTTCGGCCCTGCTCCGTGCAGCAGGCTGGCGTAGGTCTCCTCATCGCAGCCGTGGCCGAGCGTGATCACACCGCATCGGTCGATGAGCTCGTCCAGCCGCTCGACGGCAACGAAGTTGGAGGTTTCAGCGGTTGCGCCCGATCGGCTTGCTGCATCGGAAATGAGCGCGACCATCTCGATGTCGAGGTCGTCCGCTGCTTGTTGGTACCGGTGCGCCGCTTCCCATCCACCGACGTAGCCGACCGGGACCGTTCGTGTGGCCGAATCAGCGTTCCATCCCAACCCCGAACCCGTCGGCGCGCCCGTTGGGAACCCACCGGAGTTCACGGGTTGCACCATTCGCAGCGGGCCGGATCGGCGAACCTCTGACCCCGGTGCACGAGCAGAGTGGCACGGCACGTTGCGCATCCGAACACGTCGGCTCGCGCGATCGGCACCTCGCGGTCACAGTGCTCGCACGGCAGACCGTATTCGAGCCGAACGGTTCCCCAACCCGGTGTGTTGCACTCCGGGCAGCAGGAGGCAAGTCTCACTGCGAGGCGGTCGGCTGCTCTGGCGATGATCGGGCGCCGAGTTGGGCACTGGTGCGCACGCAGGTCGGTCTCGACCCGAGCACGCACGTTCGCGGATGCCGCCGCGCACTGACGGATGGCTTGACCGAGTTCCTGACGCGTACGGATTCCTTTGTAGATCGGTTGCAAAGGTCCGTCTGCGGGTCGGACGGTCATCGCGTGCGCCGGAAACCGACCCCGTTCGAGCAGTTCATCGATGTCGTCATCGACCGCGACCTCCGCTGAGACGGTGATGATGTCGAAGCCTGTTTCTGCCTCGCCGATGACTATGCCGAGCTCGTCGTCGACGAGGACGACGAGCTCGACAGCAGCGTTGATGAACGGTGCGCTCGGGTGTGGACTGATGCTCCCTTCGGACGCGATCCCGATCGTGCGGTTGGCAGCGTGCATGCCGAGGCGTGCTTTGGCGACCGCTGTGTCCCACGGCGACCCGGCTCTGGAGATGTCTCCGGTGAATGTGCCGAGCTGGTCGGTGTCGACAGTGACGGCGTCGACGATCAGCCCGACACGGAGAGCCAGCGACGGCGCAATCAGTCGGAGCTTGTCGTGCTTCGTACTCATCACGGCTCGCCGGGAGTTGTAGAAGTGCACTCCGCCGCGCTCGTTGCCTTGACCGATCAGCACCATCTCGATCCCGTCGGTCGGCATCGGCTCAGTCTTCGCCCTGGGCTTTGGTGAAGCTCGGCTGACCGTCGAAGTATTGGAGCAGCTCGACGTGACACCAGGGAAGTTCGGCCTCGACGCGTCCGATCAGGTCACGCACCTCGGACAGGGCGAGCGGTTGGTCGACGCGGCGGATGAACCGGCAGCGGTACTGATCGACGACGTCGATGTTGCGGTTGCCGTCGGGGTAGACCTTGGTGCCGCGGTTGGAGATCATCTTCAGCTTCAACGCGCTGCCCTCGGCGAGACGTTCGAGTACCGGGCCGAGCTGCTCGGGAAACCAGCCGGTCTCGACGAAGATGTCGGTCCCGACGATCTCGCGGGTCTCAGGACGCACCGTCACAGGATCGCGCAGCGCCGGCGGGATCTGGATCGGCTGGGCGCGTCGCACCGTATAGCCGTCGACACGAGCGCCGAGGTTGGCGATGATTGCCTTCGTGTAGTCGCTGGTCGACACCCCCTGGTCGTAGCCCACGACGTCGCCGGTCAAGGTCCCCTGTTGCAACGTGGAGAGCACCGCGTGTTCGACGGTCTCTGCGGCGTCGAACTCGCCGAGGTGTTTGAGCATCATCACCGCCGACAGGACCACCGCCGACGGGTTGATCACGTTGCGCCCGGCGTACTTCGGGGCCGACCCGTGAACGGCTTCGAAGATCGCCACGTCGCTGCCAAGGTTTGCCGACGGCGCGAACCCGAGGCCGCCGACAAGGGCTGACGTCAGGTCGGAGATGATGTCGCCATTCATGTTGGTCGTGACGATCACGTCGAACTGCTCGGGCTTCTTCACCAGTTGGTGCGCGCAGTTGTCGATGATGACGTGCCAAGCTTCGATCTCGGGGTACTCCGGCGCAATCCGTTCGAACGAACGCTTCATCTCGCCCTCGGTGAGTTTCATGATGTTCGACTTGGTCGCACAGGCGACCGACCGGCGGCCCTCGCTACGAGCGAACTCGAACGCCAGCCGCACGATCTTGTCGCAGCCCTTGCGCGAGATCAGCTTCAAGCACTGCGCGACACCAGGGGTCTGCATGTGTTCGATCCCGGCGTACAGATCCTCCACGTTCTCGCGGACCACGACGAGGTCGATGCCGCTCCCGCTGTACCGGGTCTTGACCCCAGGTAGCTCGCGCACCGGGCGGATGTTGCCGTAGGTCTCGAACAGCTTCCGCAATGTCACGTTGGCTGACTTCTCGCCGTAGCCGACCGGGGTGCCCAGCGGACCCTTGAGCACGACGCGGGTTCGGTTGATCGACTCGATCGTGTCCTCCGGGACTCCGGAGGCAACACCGGCCTCGAAGATCCGCTCACCAGCGTGACGTTCCTCCCAGTCGATGTCGACACCGACCGCGCCGATGATATCGATGGCTGCGTTGACACATTCGGGACCGATCCCGTCACCGGGGATCACGGTCACCGTTCGGCGGGTGGAGGCGCTCATGACAGCACCAGGTCCTTGGTCGAGAAGTGGGTCGACAGGTGATCGACGCTGACGATGTCGAACTCGCGGTCGACCCGATGCTGCAGCTCGATCACGCTCCGGTAGCCAACGGCCAGGTCGGCGCGCACCAGCACGAATCGGCAGCTGTGCCGTCCGACGCCGACCGCTCGGACCGACGACACCATGAACGGCCCCCCCGCCGTGAGCAACCGGAGCAAGGCCGCGACATCGTCGCTTCCGGCCTCCGACTCGATCTCGATACACGCTTCCTGAATCAACACGGTCTCTCCTGTTCGTTGAACCATGCAGAGTAGACCATGCTTCGTCAGACATGTCAAGAAGGCCGTACCTTGCATGGCAGATCATGTACGCTGCCGGTCATGGCCAGTCGATTCGCCGAACCACCGGCCGAGGTGCCGACGTGGACGTTTTTGACCAACCATGCCCACGTCCTGATCTGCCTCGCCCAGAACCCCGAGGTGCGGCTCGCCGAGATCGCCCGCAAGGTCGGCATTGGTGAACGCGCGGTTCACAGCATCGTTCACGACCTCGTCGCGGCCGGCTATGCCGATCTGTCCAAGAGCGGTCGCCACAACGTGTACCAGGTCCGCCTCGACCGGCCCCTGCGCCATCCGCTCGAAGCCGGCCACCAGATCGTCGACGTGTTCGGGCCCCTCACGGCGGGCGGCTGAAGGGTGACCACGGTCGATCTTGCAAGCTCAGCGACGGTTGCGGAACTGGCAGCGGCCGAAGGTGGAGCCAGTGGCCGGGCCAAGTGCCCATCGTCGACGATTGCGTCACCACATGGACCTGCCAGGGAGCACTAGACAGCCGACACGGTGCGCCAATGCGGCTCGTCAGCCCCGAGCAGTACGGATACACGAACGTCGAACATCCCGTGACGATCGAGCTCCATGACCATGCTCGTACGTGCTGATGCCCGCAGCTGCTGCCATTCGTGCGTCGGTCGCTTCCACCACCGAAGTCGACGCGATCGGACGTCTCACCTCATCGAATGTGAAACACTGAACGCAGCGGATACACGGCGTGAACGCTCTCAACCCCATGTCGAACCAGGTAGGGCAGATCCTCGTCGAACTCTGTCCAGCAACAGGAGAACAGCGATGGCAAGCATGAATGCTGAAGGAATGAAGGCATCGACCTCGCCGGAAACTGAGTCGGTCGCTGCGCACACCCGCATCGGGCACACTTCGTTGTACGCCGACGATCCGTTCACGGCTGCGACAACGCTGGCCACCCTGCTCGGCGGCACTGTCATTGCGTTCCCGCCCCAGGATGGTGGGTTCGTCTGTTTCCTCGACGCGGCACGCACCAAGTGGAGCGACGAGTTCGTCGAGTTCTACCCCCGTGACGTCGAGCTGTCGCCTCAGCCCGGTGGTACCCGTCCGCAGTTCTCGGCGGTGCCCGGCGGTCGTTCGATCGGTGGGGGTTCGCACGTCAACATCGTGCTCGACCGCACCGATGAGGAGATCGAGGAGATGTGTGCTCGCGTTGATCGTCCGTCGGGCTGGCGTTGGGCGGGAGTGATGGATGTCTGGATCGAGCCGCGATTGATGGTCGAGCTGGTTCCTGGCGGGAACATCAGTGGACGACATGTCTGAGGATCGGGGCGCACTCTTGACTGCGCTCGTGACCGAGCACTCCGTCCAGCAGAGCATTGCCAGTTCGACAATCGGAGAAGCCTCAGGGCGAGCGTCGCTCTACATGGCGTCGCTGTCGTCGACGTTGATCGCCCTCGGATTCCTCTCCGGCACCGATGGCTTCGGGCCGTTCGTCGGTGCTGCGTTCCCGGTTGTGCTGGTTCTCGGATGGTTCACGATTGCTCGCCTGGTCGACACCAGCATCCAGGCAATCGTCGCCAGCGAGCGAGTGAATACGATTCGGGCGTACTACACGACACTGACCGAGGACGCAGCGCAGTTCTTTCCGGGGGCCGGCCACGTGGCGGGACGTGACACCACCGAGGTGGCGTTGGCGCACACGCGGCTGGCACCATTCTTGACGACGGCGATGATGATCGGCACGGTCAACTCCGTCCTGACAGGTGCCTCGGTCGGTCTTGCCGTGACGGGCGGGTTCGGCGCCCCGCTGGTTGCCGGTGTGATCGGCGGGATCGTCGTCGCCACAGCAGCAGTGGGGGCGGCGTTTCGATATCAACAGTCGCGATTCACCAGTGCTTTCCCGGGAGCGTGAACCGTAAGCGGGTCGATCCCCGTGCGGGGGTCACTACTCGCCTGAGTCTGCGGGAAGCGGTGTTTCCGACTTTGGCAGGGCCTCAGATCGTTTCGACCGTGACGTGGTGTTCTTGGGCGGCGAGGACTTCCCAGGGACCGCACCTACCGTCGTCAGCGCTGTCCTGTCGCCGCCGCTACATTTCGGCCGCTCGGTGAGGTCATTGCGTACGCATCCGCTCTTTCGCCGCTCTCGGCCAGAGTTGACCACCCGTGACCTGGGCTTTCGCGGTTGCGAATCGGTTCCGGCTGCAAAAGCCCGGTTCAGAGGGCAGTTTCGGACAAAGTGGAACTGGGGGGGAAATCGAACCCCTCAGCGAGGTCGCGCGTCGTGCCTGGTCAAGGGCTATCGCGCCGGCCAGGATGGTTTTTCGGGTGTCTGCCAGTGACCGCCAGTGACCTGCACTTGACACCCTTTTGATGCCCGTCCGCCCCTTTGCCACCCTTGTGAGCGGTCTTCCTGGGCCGTGACGAGCGGATCGCCCAACCCTCTTGCGGTTGTACCGCTGTGCTTTGCTTGCTCTGCAGCGCGGAATCAGGTTGGCTGCATTGCGTGCGACATCACTGCCACGAGGAAGTTCGACTCCGTGGTGAAGGGCCGTAGATCCCAGGCGGAGAGGGAGAGGTCCAATACCAGCCCGGCGTGTTCGATGTCGTCGTAGAACTCGGTGAAGGGGTAGTCGCGTCCGGATCCGAAGCCGGTGACGATGCGACCATCGGGGCGCAGGTGCTTGGCCAGATTGGCGAGCACTGGCCGGCGAGTGGCAGGGTCGAGGAACGTCAGTACGTTGCCAGCACAGATGATCGCGTCGAACGGTTGCTCGACGCCGATTGCTGGGAGGTCGAGCTCGGCGAGGTCGGTAACGAGCCATGTCGGCCCGGGGTGCTCTTGAGTGGCTGCGTCGATGAGGATCGGGTCGATGTCGACACCGACGATGTCGTGGCCGAGACGGGCGAGGTAGCCGCCCACCCGTCCAGGACCGCATCCGGCGTCGAGGATTCTGGATCGGCGGGGGGCCATGGCGTCAACGAATCGTGCCTCGCCATCGAGGTCGTCGCCGGCGGCGGCCATGGACCGGAACCGTTCGATGTACCAGGCGGAATGGCCCGGGTTGGTCTCGGTCAATTCGATCCACCGGTTGCGCGCCATCCTCGGAACGCTAACCACCGCTGGCTCGTTGTCGGACCTGCGCG
>Ga0105047_10018231_pt1 | contig 10891 bp, 11 predicted proteins | sample MAT04_FD_78384 | JGI IMG/M metagenome (GOLD analysis project Ga0105047, IMG submission 78384) | Freshwater microbial communities from Lake Fryxell liftoff mats and glacier meltwater in Antarctica - MAT-04 (megahit assembly) | ecosystem: Environmental > Aquatic > Freshwater > Ice > Liftoff...
CTCTCCGCCTCGCTCGCGCGCAAGCTCAGCGCCGAGGGCTTCGATGTGGCGCTGGCCGCGCGCAATACGGAGAAGTTGGCACCGCTCGCCGCCAGCACGGGGGCCACGCTGCACGAATGTGAAGCCTCCGACATCGAGGCCGTGGCCAAGCTCTTCGCCGCTCTCGACACGGCAGGGCGCGCGCCTTCGCTCGCGATCTACAATCCCAGCTTCCGCACCCGCGGACCGATCACCGAGCTGGACCCGGTTCTGGTCCGCCGCAGCCTGGAGGTTTGCGCCTTTGGCGCCTTCCTCGTGGCGCAGCAGGCCGCGCGCCGCATGCTCGCAGCGGGGCGCGGCACCATCTTCCTCACGGGCGCCTCGGCCGGTGTCAAAGGCTTCCCGCAATCGGCCCCCTTCGCCATGGGCAAATTCGCCCTGCGCGGCCTTGCCGAAAGCCTGGCGCGCGAACTCCACCCGAAGAACATCCACATCTGCCATTTCGTGATTGATGGCGGCATCGCCTCGGCCACGCGCGTCGCCGAACCGGGTGGGGATGCGCTGCTCGACCCCGACGCCATCGCCGATGCCTATCTGCATGTGCTGCATCAGCCGCGCTCCGCCTGGAGCAGCGAATTGGCGCTGCGCCCCTGGGTGGAGAAGTTTTGACAAGCTGATCCGGCCAGCGCAGCATGCGCCCATCCAAGGGGAGCCCTTTCCGCAGGGCTGAGATTCCGCGAGCAACGCGGTGACCCTTTGAACCTGATCCGGGTCATGCCGGCGAAGGGATGGGCACTTGGCGCCAAGCGCGACCTCCCTTCGTGAATCACAAATGGGAGTCGCCGAAATGCCCGACGCATTGCCACCCAACACCCCCAGCATCACCACCGGCCCGCTGCCGGCCAGCCGCAAGATCCACGTGGCGGGGCAGATCCATCCCGATATCCGCGTCGCCATGCGGCAGATTTCCTTGTCCGGCGGCGAGCCCGCCTTGCGCGTCTATGACACCTCCGGCCCCTATACCGACGCCGCAATCCAGACCGATATCGGCCGCGGCCTAGCCCCGCATCGCCACAATTGGATCATGGCGCGCGGCGATGTGGAAACGATCCAGGGCCGTGAGCAAAAGCCGGAGGATGATGGCCTGAAGCCCGGCGAAGCGCGCCGCGTTGCGCTGTTTGACCGCGCTGACCGCATGCCGTTGCGTGCCAAGGCCGGCAAAGCCGTCACCCAGCTCGCCTATGCACGTGCGGGCATCATCACGCCTGAGATGGAATACGTGGCCATCCGTGAGAATCTGGGCCGCGCCGCCGCACTCGGCACCAAGCGCGACGGTGAGAGCTTCGGCGCGGAAATCCCCGATCACGTCACATCGGAATTCGTGCGCAGCGAGATCGCCCGTGGCCGCGCCATCATCCCCGCCAACATCAACCACCCCGAAAGCGAGCCGATGATCATCGGCCGCAACTTCCTGGTGAAGATCAACGCCAATATCGGCAACAGCGCCGTCTCATCCAGCGTTGATGAGGAGGTGGACAAGCTCGTCTGGGCCATTCGCTGGGGTGCCGACAATGTCATGGACCTCAGCACGGGCCGCAACATCCACACCACGCGCGAGTGGATCCTGCGCAATTCGCCCGTGCCCATTGGCACGGTGCCGATCTATCAGGCGCTGGAGAAGGTGGAGGGCCGCGCTGAGGAACTCACCTGGGAGATCTTCCGCGACACGCTGATCGAGCAGGCCGAGCAGGGCGTGGACTACTTCACCATCCATGCCGGCGTGCGCCTGGCCTACGTGCCGCTCACGGCCGAGCGCGTCACCGGCATCGTCTCGCGCGGTGGGTCCATCATGGCGAAGTGGTGCCTCGCGCATCACAAGGAGAGCTTCCTTTATGAGCACTTCGGCGAAATTTGCGAGATTCTGCGCGCCTATGATGTGAGCTTCTCGTTGGGCGATGGCTTGCGCCCCGGCTCCATCGCGGACGCCAATGACCGCGCGCAATTCGCCGAACTGGAAACGTTGGGCGAACTCACCCAGGTCGCCTGGAAGCAGGATGTGCAGGTGATGATCGAAGGCCCCGGCCATGTGCCGATGCACAAGATCAAGATCAACATGGAGAAGCAGCTCGAAGCCTGTGGCGAGGCGCCCTTCTACACGCTCGGGCCACTGACCACGGATATCGCGCCTGGCTATGACCACATCACCTCTGGCATCGGCGCTGCCATGATCGGCTGGTTCGGCTGCGCGATGCTGTGCTACGTGACCCCCAAGGAGCATCTGGGCCTGCCCGATCGCGATGATGTGAAAACCGGCGTCATCACCTACAAGATCGCGGCCCACGCGGCTGATCTGGCGAAGGGCCACCCGGCGGCCCAGTTGCGCGATGACGCTCTCTCCCGTGCGCGCTTCGAGTTCCGCTGGCGCGACCAGTTCAACCTGGGCCTGGACCCGGAGACGGCGCAGAAATTCCATGACCAGACCCTGCCGGCTGAGGGAGCCAAACTCGCGCATTTCTGCTCGATGTGCGGGCCGAAGTTCTGCTCGATGAAGATCAGCCAGGAGGTGCGCGAAGCCGCCAAGGCCGGGATGGAGCAGATGAGCGAGAAGTTCAGGGGCAATGGTGGGGAGATTTACCTGCCGCCGGTTCCAGCAACCTGATGCCCCAGGCGCTGCGCGTTCACAGTTCCGTGAAGCTCAGCGCCTGCCGCCCATCGCCCTTCCATGGGCCGTGAAACATCTCGAGGATACGATCCGCCTGCGTCATCCCGCTTTGCGCGATCTCGTGCAGCGGGGCCAGATATTGCTCCTCGCCCAGGCCGCGTGCCTTCAGCCCGGCTTCGCTGATGGCAAGCGCGTCAAGGGCGACATCGCGCAGGGAACGCCCGGCGATACTGGCTTGCAGGCCAAGACGCGGCGCATCGGCGCGCAATTGGTCCATCTGGGCGATGGTCCAGTCCATGGTCATCGCGCGTGCGGCTTTCTGGGCGGCGTCATCATAAATCAGCCCGACCCAGAAGGCCGGCTGCGCCTGGATCATGGCGGCGGAACCGGCATCCGCCCCACGCATTTCCAGGAACTTCTTGAGCCGTACCTCGGTGAACACGGTGGTCACGTGGTCCGCGACATCACCCATGGTCGCTTCGATGCCGGGCAGCGAGTCCAGCCCCGTAGCCATGAACCGGCGGAAGGATTGCCCGGCCACGTCATGAAGCCCCCCCTCGCGCGCCACGAAATACATCGGCACGTCGAGCACGAATTCGGCGAAGCGCTCGAAGCCGAAGCCCTGGTCAAACACCACGGCGGGGATTCCCGTGCGATCAGGATCCGTGTCGGACCAGACATGGCCTCGCAGCGATTTGTAGCCGGAAGGCTTTCCCTCGCGCAGCGGCGATGAAGCAAACAGAGCGGTGGCCAGCGGCTGAAGCGCGAGGGAGACGCGCAGCTTCTCCACCATATCGGCCTCGTCGCCGAAATCGAGGTTCACCTGCACCGTGCAGGTGCGCAGCATCATGTCCAGGCCCAAGCTGCCCTTGGTGGGCATGTAGCGCCGCATGATGGCGTAGCGGCTTTTGGGCATCCAGGACATGTCCTCCCGCCGCGCGATGGGATGAAATCCCAGGCCGGCGAAGCCCAGGCCGAGCGGGCCGGCCACCTCATGCACGTCTCGCAGGTGGGCGGCGAGTTCGAGGCGGCTTTCGTGGAGATCGCCCATCGGGCCGCCTGAAAGCTCGAACTGCCCGCCGGGTTCGAGACTGACGGAGCCTGAGCCACGCGTCAGGCCGATGATGTTGGCGCCATCGCGGATCGGCTCCCAGCCCTTTGCCATGATGCCTTCCAGCATCGCGCCGATGCCATGGTGCTCGTAGTCGGGCGAGGAAAAATCGGTACGGCGGAAGCCGAACTTCTCGTGCTCGGTGCCGATGCGCCAGGCGCTTTTCGGCTTGCTCCCCGCCGCGAACCAATCCGCGAGTTGGCGAGCGGCGATGATCGGCGTCGGGTCAGCCTGGCCGGGATTGGACATGCGAGTGCTTTCGTTCCTGTCAGATCAGCGCCGGGCGCCAAGCGCGAAAGACATCGCACCCAGTCCAGCAACCAGCGCCGTCTCCGCGCGAAGGATGCGCGGGCCGAGTGTCGCGAGCGATACAAAGGGGCGCCGGGCGAGATCGTCAAGCTCAGGGCGGTCGAACCCCCCCTCGGGGCCGACCAGAAAGCCACAAGGCGCTGTCAGTGTTGCGAGAGTTTCAAGGATTGGCGGCGCCTCGCGGCGTTCGGCCGCAACCAGAAGCGGTGCGCCGTCCCACGAATCGAGCACCGCGTGCAATGGTCTCGCATCGCTCACCAGGGGGACGGAAAGCCGTTCGCATTGCTCGGCCGCCGCGCGGGCGATGGCGGTGAGGCGCTCAGTGTTGCTGCGCTCGGCCACGCATCGGCGCGTCAGCACGGGCTGGATGGAGGTGGCGCCGAGTTCGGTGGCCTTCTCCACTGCCCAATCCATCGCCTCGCGCTTGAGGGCGGCGATCAGGGCGCGCAGTTCCGGTTCGGGTGCGGCTTCGCGCAGGCACTCTCCGAGTCGCAGGGTGCCACGGTCCTTGCGAAGGGCGATGAGTTCGGCCGCGAATTCTCCATCCGTTACGTTGAAGGCGCGCAACTCTGCGCCAGGCGCGCGGCGCAGGACATGGCCGATGTGGTGGGCCTGCGCCGGCGTCAGCGCGATCTCGACGCCCGGAGCCAGGGGCAGCAGACAATGCAGGCGAGGGATGGACATGCCCCGATGTGCCGTGCTGCATGGAAGCGTGCAAGAGAACAGGGGCTACACCGATATCCGCGCGGAAGGCTGGGTGGCGATGCTGCCTGGTGCTCTGCGCCCCTACGCGCTGCTCATGCGCCTGGATCGTCCCATCGGCTCCTGGCTGTTGTTCCTGCCGGGACTATGGGGCATCGCGCTCATGGCGAAGGGATGGTGGCAGGGGATCGGGCTCACCATCGTGTTTTTCCTTGGGGCCATCGTGATGCGCGGGGCGGGTTGCGTGGTGAATGACCTTTGGGACCGCGACATTGACCGCCAGGTGGAACGCACGCGCGGGCGGCCGCTCGCGTCGGGGGCCGTGTCCACGAGGCAGGCGATCGTCTTCCTGGCGGGGCTTTGCGCGGTCGGGCTGCTGATCCTGCTGCAACTGAACACCACGGCGATCTGGCTTGGCGTGCTCTCACTGCTGCCCATCGTGCTATATCCGCTCGCCAAGCGCGTGACGGATTACCCCCAGGCGGTGCTGGGCTTCACCTTCGGCTGGGGCGCTGTGATGGGCCCCGTGGCTGCTAGCGGTTCGCTGAGTTGGGCCATGGTGGCGCTGTATGCGGCCACAATCTGCTGGATTTTCGGCTATGACACGATCTACGCACATCAGGATCGCGCGGATGACGCGATGGTTGGTATCCGCTCCACTGCGCTGACATTTGGCGACCTGACACGGCCCGTGCTGGCCGCCGCCTACGCCTTGACGCTTTTTCTGCTGGCGCTGGCGGGTTGGCTCGCGGGGCTGGGCGGGTGGTTCTACTGGGGGCTGGCAATGCCTGGTGCACTGCTGGCCTGGCAGGTCGTGGAGCTGGACATCGAAGACCAGGCGCGTTGCCTGATGCTGTTCAAGTCCAACCGTGACGTCGGCCTTCTCGGCGCGCTTGCCATCCTGATCGGGCGGTTGTGACGCAGGATTTCATTCGCGCCCATACGCAAATCGCCGAGGCACCGCTTTTGCCCGGCATCCGCCTGCACCTGGCCACCGAGATCACGCCCATCTGGCAGGCCAGCGAAGCTTTCCTCGCGCAGCACGACATGGAGCCGCCCTTTTGGGCCTTCGCGTGGCCTGGCGGTCAGGCACTGGGCCGTGCCTTGCGGGACGCGCCAGAACTGGCGCGGGGGCGACGGGTGCTGGATTTCGCGGCCGGCTGTGGCATCGCCGCCATCGTCGCTGCGCAATGCGGCGCGGCGAGCGTCGAGGCCGCCGAGATTGACCCTTTGGCCGTGGCCGCCATCACCATGAACGCAGCGTTGAACGGAGTGGCGGTGAGCGCGCTCGGCGAGGATGTCGTCGGCTCCGCCTGCCGCTGGGACCTCATCCTGGCCGGCGACGTGTGCTACGAGGCGCCAATGACGACGCATATCCTGCCCTGGCTGCGCGCCCTGGCGGCGGCCGGCGCCACGGTGCTGATTGCCGATCCCGGCCGGGCCTATTTGCCGCGGGAGGGCATGGAGCCGTTTTCCACCCATGCGGTGCCCACTTCGCTGGAGCTGGAGGATCGGATGGAAAGAATGGTCACCATCGCCCGATTGCTGCCTTTTTGACGCCATCTGCCTGGGGAAAGCTGCTTCGCATGTGGCCCGCATTCCTTGCAGCTCTGCTGCTCAGCATTCCCGCTTCGGCGCAGACCAAGCGTGAGTTTGACGCACAGGGTAGGTCGGTCGGACGCAGTGAGACCAGCGGGGCCACGCAGCGCCAATTCGACGCGCAGGGCCGCTCAGTCGGCCGTAGCGAGTTCCGCGGCGATACACGTCGTGACTTCGATGCCCAGGGCCGCAACCTCGGTCGCAGCGAGCGCAGCGGGGATACGATCCGGCAATTTGACGCACAAGGCCGCTCGGTTGGGCGTGGCGAGGTTCGTGGCAGCACCACAAGGCATTTCGATGCGCAGGGCCGCTCCACGGGGCGAAGCGAGGCCTCGGGCGATTCCATTCGACATTATGATGCGCAGGGGCGGATGACAGGCCAGACAAGACGCTGAGCCTCTATCGCGTCGCCTGCTCCAGGAAGCGCAGCAGCGCGGCCATATCCTCGGCGTTGCTGACACGCTGGACCGGCATGCGGGTGCCCGGCGTGACCACATCGGGGCCGCGGGTAAAAAGGTCGGCGACGGTTTCGGGCGTCCAGATGATGTCGCCCCGGGCGAGGCGCTCCGAGTAGGTATAGCCAGGCAGCGAGCCCATGCGACGGCCAAAGAGTTGGTGCAGATGCGGCCCCGCCATCGGGCCAAAATCAGGCCGCAGCGCATGGCACGCCTGGCAGGCACGCCAGATTTCCGCACCCTGAGCATCAAGCCCTGCTGGCAGCGTGACCTCCGCTTCGGGCGCCAGCGGTCCCAAGGGGCGGGCATTGCGCGCATCCCAGCGGCGCACGCGCCGGTCCTGGCCGCCGCTCCATAAGGTGCGGCCATCGGTGGCGAAGGCCAGCGACCAGACCGGCAGGCCCGGCCCATCCAGGCTGTGGCGCAGCCTGCCTTCGGGCAGCGCATAGAGCCCCACGCTGCCGCCGATGGAGCCCACCGCGAGGGTACGGCCATCGGGACTTGCGGCCAGCGCCACCACCGGGCGCGGGCCGGATCGCAGTTCTTGCGTGGTGCCGTCGGGTGCGATCAGGTGAACCGCCCCATCCACGCCCGCGCTGGCCAGGGCGCCATCGGGCAAGGCCAGCAACGCAGTTTGCGGAAAGCCGAATTCGGCAAGTGTCAGGGATGTGCCATCCGCCGCCCATCGCCGCAGCGTACCATCCTGCCCAGTGGAGTGCAGCGCGCCGCCGGCGAAAGCGACCGCGTTCACATTGCCCTGATGCCCTTCCAGCACCCGCGCCGAGCCTTGTGGCAGATCCCAAAGCCGCACCGTTCCATCCCAGCCGGCCGAGGCCAGCAGCCCCGGGGCCGCAGCCAGGCCCGCCACCGGCTCCGTATGGCCTTCAAGCAGGACCGCAGGTGCCTCGCCTGCCTCCCAGATGGCGATGCGCTGATCTTCACCGGCTGACGCCAGCCGCCCATCTGGCAGGACGACCAACGCGTTGACTGCTCCCTGATGCCAGCGAATCACCCGCTCTGCCCGGCCCGTCGCCGGGTTCCAGATGATGATGGCCTGGTCGAAGCCCGCGGATGCCAGGCGGTCGCCCATGACGGCCAGGGATCGCACCGGGCCGCCATGGCCGGTCAGGTCCTGCGACATGGCAGCGAAGGATAGGCAGCAGAGGAGAACCGTACACAGACGCAGGGACATGTTTGGAGCCTTCGCAAAGGTCAGGTGGCTGGCCAGTTACATCTGAAGGGTCGGTGACAAAATTCTTGCGCCTCCAGGCCCATCGTATTAATATTAAGCAATGATTTAGACAGTCAAGGGAGAGTGTCGTGAGCGAGAGCGTTCAAAAAGACAAGTTGGCGATCGCCCTTCTCATCATGGGCATAGGCTTGGCGGTGCTGGCGGCGTTCCTGCCCGTCATCCAGTTCAATGGCGTCTCTGGCACGCTGACCATGACAAGCTGGGAGCTGCTGCCCTGGTTCACCAAGCTGAAATTCCTGGCTCTCGCCATGCTGCTCGCCGCAGCCTTCCTGCCGCAGTTGCACAAGTGGCGCATGCTCATCGCCGTTGTCGCTGTTGTCATGGTGTTTGTGCCTGCCATCTCGTCCTTCATCTCAGCACTTTACGCCTGGGGCACGGTGCGGGCGGATATCGTGCGTCTTTCGGGCACCCGCACGCCCTTCGTCCATCCGGGCCTCGCCAATGCGTTGTTGATCGTTGGTGCATTGTTCGTCAGCTACGCCGTGTGGCGAATGGAAACCCTTGGCCATTCTGCGAATGTGGAGGAGGCCGCGCCTTTCTCCAGTTGAGTTTCCCGCTTGCCGGCTTTGGGCTACACCCGGCCGGCATCGTAGCGGGACTCGTGACATGGATGGCTATTTCTTCGAGGATCTCAGCCTTGGGCAAAGCGCCAGCTTCGCCAAGACGATCACTGAGGCGGATATCCTGCTTTTTGCCGCTGTCTCGGGAGACACCAATCCCGTTCACATCAATGCCGAGGCTGCGGCTGCTTCCATATTCAAGGAGCGGATCGCGCATGGCATGCTCTCGGCCAGCCTGATTTCGACCGTGCTGGGCACCAAGCTACCTGGTGCGGGAACGATCTATCTGGGCCAGAGCCTCAAATTCAAGGCGCCAGTAAAGATCGGCCAGACGGTCACCGCCACACTTGTCGTGACCGCGCTGGATCCAGCGAGGAAGCGCGCCACGCTCAGCACCACCTGCATCGTGGAAGGCAAGACGGTGATCGAGGGCGAGGCGACCGTCATGGTCCAGAGCCGTTCATGAAGCGGGTCTGCGTGTTTTGTGGAGCCCAGCCGGGGTTCGATCCGGTGCATGCCAAACTCGCTACCGCACTGGGGCACGCCATCGCCGCGCGCGGTCTCGGTCTGGTTTATGGCGGCGGCAAGGTTGGGCTGATGGGAATCGTGGCCGATGCAGCGCTCAAGGCGGGCGCCGAGGTGATCGGTGTCATTCCCGAGGCACTGGTGGACCGCGAACTGGGCCATGGCGGAGTCACGGAACTTCGCATCGTGCCATCCATGCATGTGCGCAAGGCCGAAATGAACGATCTTTCCGATGGCTTCGTGGTGTTGCCGGGGGGCATCGGCACGCTGGAGGAATCGGTCGAGATTCACTCCTGGGCGCAGCTCGGCATTCACGGCAAGGGCCTCGTCTATCTCGACGTGGATGATTATTGGGCGCCCTTCTTCGCGCTGTTGGATCGCATGTCCAGTGCGGGCTTCGTGCGGCCAGAACATGCCGGCCTCGCGCTGCGCGCCAACTCGCCCGAGGCAGCGCTGGATGCCCTGGCCAGCTGGACGCCCCCCAGCGTGACCCGCTGGATGACGCAGACTGAGGCATGATCCCGTCCGACGACCGGAGCGCGGCTTCGCGCGCAGGTCTGAATCGGCCGGGCCGGAATACGTCCGATGACCGGAGCGCCGCTTCGCGCGCAGGTCTGAATCGGCCGGGCATCATTCTCCAATCCTGGCGCGATGCGCCGCAGCTGCTCCGCGGTGCCACGCTCGCGCTCGGCAATATGGATGGCGTTCATCTGGGCCATGCCGCGGTTCTGGCGGCAGCGCATCAGGCGCGGCCAGACCTTCCGCTCGGTGTGCTCACCTTCGAGCCGCATCCGCGCGAGCATTTCCGCCCTGATGACCCGCCCTTTCGCCTGACGCTTCTGCCGGCGAAGGCAGCCGCCATCCAGGCCCTGGGTGCGCAGCATGTGGTGGCGCTGCCCTTCGATGCGGAGCTCGCCGCAATGACGGCCGAGGAATTCATGGAGGCGATCCTGCATCGGGCGTTGGGCGCGAAGCACCTCGCATGCGGGCCGGATTTCGCTTTCGGGCACCGCCGCGGCGGCGATGTGGGCTTCCTCCGCCAGGCGGCCGAAGCGCGGGGCATCGGGCTATCCATTGTGCCGCATGTGACGGATATGGAAGGCACCGTCAGCTCCACGCGCGTCCGGCGGCTGCTGCAGGACGGCTATCCAGAGCGTGCAGCGGTGCTCCTCGGGCGGAACTTCGCGATTGTCGGGCCGGTCATGCATGGCGATGCGCGGGGGCGGACCATCGGCTTTCCCACGGCCAATATTCCCTTGGGCCGCCATCTGGAACCGGCGCGTGGCGTTTATGCCGTGCGTGCGACGCTTCCTGATGGGCGGGAGGTGCCCGGCGTGGCCAATCTTGGCCGGAGACCGACGCTGGGGGGTGACCCGGTCTCAAGGCTGGAAGCGCATCTCTTTGATTTCGCTGAGGACCTATATGGCCAGGAACTGAGCGTCGGACTGATTTCCTTTATCCGCGAGGAGCGCAAATTCGCGGATTTCAGGGAACTGACCGCGCAGATCGCGGCGGATGCTGCCATGGCGCGTGGATTGGTCTGAAAGCCCCGGAAAATGGCTTCGCCCTTGACCGGGGCGGCCGCACCTCCGCATATCAACCTTATGCGCGTGCACTTTGACCTCGGCCGTCGAATTTCCAGCCCGGCCTTTTTCTGAAGGCCGGGTTCAGCTCCGCACGCCCCTCCCTTTCCGCGTTTTCGCGACCGAGACATTCCATGAACGACGCACCCGATTC
>Ga0105047_10018232_pt1 | contig 10890 bp, 12 predicted proteins | sample MAT04_FD_78384 | JGI IMG/M metagenome (GOLD analysis project Ga0105047, IMG submission 78384) | Freshwater microbial communities from Lake Fryxell liftoff mats and glacier meltwater in Antarctica - MAT-04 (megahit assembly) | ecosystem: Environmental > Aquatic > Freshwater > Ice > Liftoff...
ACGACCCCAATAGCCACGACCCCAATAGCCACGACGACAGCCACGACGACAGCGATCGCCGCAAAGCCCGGAACCACAGTGTTCCTGCCTTGGGACCGTTGCATCGATACCAAACTAAACCTTTGCGAAAGTCCTGGCGGGGTCGGGCAGTGAGCAGCGATTGGTTCTACGCTCGCGCGGTGCCTGCTCGTGTGCTGGTCGTCGACGACGAACCAATGGTGCGAGAAGTTGTCGCCCGCTACCTCGAGCTCGACGGCGTCCTGGTCGAGGAAGCAAGCAACGGGGCGGAGGCCATGGAGTGGCTCGACCGCAATACGGCTGACCTGATCGTTCTCGACGTGATGCTTCCTGAAGTCGACGGGCTCAGCATTCTGCGACGCTTGCGCCTCACGTCCGACGTACCGGTGATTTTGCTGACGGCACGGTCCAGCGAGATCGACCGGATCGCTGGGTTTGAACTGGGGGCCGACGACTACGTCGTCAAGCCATTCTCGCCTCGAGAAGTCGCCGCGCGGGTCCGGACGATTCTGCGACGCGGCAGAATTCCCGCCGCCACTGGGTCTGGTGAGTTTCGCGGTGAGTTTGATGGCCTCACGATCGACGCGTCAACACGTGAAGTTCGAGTCGATGGGGCGATGGTTGTTCTCACGCCCAAGGAGTTTGACTTGATCGCGTTGCTCGCTCGGTCACCCCGGCATGTGTTCAGTCGCAGCGAGCTGCTGCGCCTGGTGTGGGCATCGTCACCCGATTACCAGGACTCGGCGACTGTCACGGTCCACGTTGGTCGGCTGCGCCAGAAGATCGAGGTCGATCCCCAGAAGCCACGATGGCTCCACACCGTGCACGGCATTGGCTACAGGTTTGAGCCGTGAACGCAATGCTGGCGATGGAGCTGACACTCGGCTCGGTTATCACGAAGCACCCTGTTCTCGCTGCGCTCGCGTTCGGTGGAATGACGCTTGGCACGATCGCGATTGCACTTGCGCTTCGCTCCTATCAGCGACGAGCACGCACGCTCAGCAGATCAATGTTGATCCTCGTGCTCTCGGCTCTACTGATCGCAGTGTCGGCGGCATTCGTCGCGGCCAGGCTGATGGTCCTCACCGAGGGAGAGTTGTTAGCGGTGCTCGAAGTGGCTGCTCTTGCAGCTGGCTTTGCGGTGCTGCTGGTTTTGATCGTGTCGAGATCCATCGGTGGCGACGTCCGACGCCTGGAGAACGCAGTCCGCGAGATTGAGGCAGGCGACCGATCTGTGCGTGTGGTTGGCCGGCGCGCCGACGAGTTGGGTCATGTGGGTTCGGCGATCAACGACCTCGTGAGTCGGCTCAAAGCGCTCGAGGATGAGCGGGCCGCCATCGAAACCGAACGCCAGAACCTGCTCACCAATGTCGGTCACGACTTGCGCTCTCCGCTGGCCGCTCTGCGGGCCGCGACGGAGGCGTTGGTCGACGGTGTTGCTCGTGACCCGCAACGGTACCTTCGTTCGATGTTGCGTGACATCGAAGCCCTTGGTGTACTGATCGACGACGTCGCGCTTCTGTCTCAACTCGACGCGAAACGACTTGAGTTCGAACGGCTACCGATCAACCTCGTCGAGATCGCCGAGGCGGCGATCGATTCGTTGGAACCGATCGCGTCGGCGGCCGGCATTCACCTGGTGCTGGTCGATCCGGGAGTGGTCTACGTGAACGCAAGCCCTGTCGCACTCGCCCGCATTATCCGCAACCTCATCGACAATGGAATCCGCCACGCACCGCGCGGCACCGACGTCACGGTGAACATCTCGGCCGAAGGCGCAGCGACGGTACGGGTCAGCGACGATGGCCCCGGGTTCCCAGGCGAATTTCGCGATTCCGCGTTCGACAGATTCACTCGAGCCGACGTCAGCCGAGCGCGCAATACCGGCAGTGTGGGTGGACTCGGCCTCGCGATTGCTCGCGGACTCGTTGAAGCGCACGGCGGGGAAATTTGGATCGAGGACTCCAGCCCGACGTCAGTCGCGTTTCGGGTTCCTTTGCTGACATGACACACGCCGAATTCGTTACCCGTGCCACGACGCTGTACTTCGGCTGCGCCAACGAGGCGCATGTCTCAGCCGGTCTCGCTGCGGCCAGTGTCACTGCTGTGGAGCCCGCCTCATGCATGTGGACGCAGCTCACTCACCAATTCGACGTTGTCGCCATTGACGGCCGGAGTGTCAGCATTGGAAATCCAGAGACGTGTCGCTCGGTGTTGCACGCGGCGGTGCAACACCTCGCACCGGGCGGACGACTGATCGCATCATTCGCGCACGGAGACAGCAACGTCGTGCCGTACGAGCGAATGTGCCTGCAGTTCAATCTCGAACCTGACGGCCGCGAAGTCGAAGACGCCATTCGTATCGCTCACCGCCGAACTCAACACGCCACCATCCACGACATGGTCTTCGAGGCTCGATCCCGAATCACGCGCATCGACCCGGCAGTTCTTCGCCAAGCGCTCGACAATCCGAATCCACCGATGGTGATCGACACGCGCACGATCACGGATCGTGAACGCTTCGGTGTCATCCGAGGTTCGATCCACATTCTGCGCACCACGCTTGAGTGGGCGTGCGACCCAAGTAACGGATATCGCCATCCGGCGATCGTTTCGCGGGACCAATCGTTGGTTGTCGTGTGTAACGGCGGCTACAGCTCGTCACTCGCCGCATCGAATCTCACCCTCCTCGGGTTCACGGATGTCGGCGACCTGATTGGCGGCCATCAGGCTTGGGTTCGCGCAGGATTTGACGTCGTGCCTGCCGACCACTCGTCACTCGGCTATTGACACACGATTGCGGCGAATCATCACCGCGTGAACGAATCGCTGAACCGCACCTGAGGGCGCGATGTGGTCCTGTTCGAACGACTCGGTCAGCTCGAACCCGTCGGCGAAGATCAACTGCAGCGACGCCGCTGAATGACGGGCGACCGGTAGGCCGCTGCACGACGTCGGACCGTCGGGCGCGAACTCGGCCATCACCAGGTACCCATCGGCGGCGACCGATCTCGCCGCAGTCATCGCGTATGCCATCTGGTCCGTCTCGTCGGTGAGAAAGTGAAACGTGGCTCGGTCGTGCCACAACTTGACCGTGTGCGGGAGCTGAACTGTTCGCGCATCGGCTCGAAGGAGCGTCACGTTCGCCGCTTGCTCGCCGAGACTTGCGCTGAGCTGATCGAGCGCCGCCTGCGCGATATCGACGGCGATGATCGCCGTGTAACCGAATTCGACAAGCTCCTTGACCAACGTCGACGAGCCGGAACCAATGAATGCCAGCGGGTCTGAAGGCACCGTCACGCGGCGCACGATCTCACTTCATGTGTCGGCCGTCGACTGGTACCAGCTGACCGACGACGCATCACGCCCGATCCACGCCGACTCCCAATGTGATCGTTCGTCCACCTAAATGACGCTAATGCTCAGCCCGCGGCGGCTTCGGCGAGCACGGACTGTAGGTCCGCGTCGTCGACCGCGCCGAGAAAGAGTTGCGCGTCGCCGTTCGGCTTGACCACGACGAGGGCTGGCTGAGCTGGCACGCCGAAGCGAGCGAAGATGTCTCCCGGGTCGTCGCTGATCTGGGGGAATGACAGCGCGTACTTGTCGATGAAGTCTTGGAACGACTCTTCATCACCCGTCCACGCGACACCGACGAAGTCGACCTTGCCTGCCCACTGCTGTGCTGCTGCTTCGACCGAAGCAGCTTCTGCGTTGCAGATGCTTCAAGTGGGCGCCCAAAACCAGAACGCCGTCGCACGGCCGGCATATGCGGCTCCAGCAAACTCTCCGCCCCCGACGAGCGGTGCTGTGAACTGCAGCAATTGGGGGACCTCGACAGCGCCGTTCACGGTCGTCGCGTCGGCGGTGCCAGCAGGTGCGACGGGCGCGCCGTTCGCCCCGGCTGCGTCAGCGGTGCCAGCGGTGCCAGCGGTGCCAGCAGGTGCTGTGCTCGAAGTCGAGTTCGCGCCACCGCACGCGGCCAACGCCACAAGAAGGAACGCGGTTGGGATTGCGCGGCGTGCCGTTCGAACGTTGCTCATCTCGCCATTCTGCCCTGCTTCAGAGCCCGAGACTGGTCACCGTCCGCAACGTTTGCGAAAGCTTTCCGAAACCTGAATCGGGCGGAGTCTTGCGCGCGAGGCCGATTGCGACGCCGGACCTCCAGCGGCATCCGTGCGCGTCAGCGGGCGAGATGGTCCGACCGAAGCTGCTTTAGAGGTAGTAGCCGGCGATGTCGATGATGAAGTGTATGTTCGCGTCGGCGACGATGTTCAGCGCACCGCCGAGGTCGCTGCCGTTGGCAACTGAGATAAGGCGATTGCTGCCGCTCGTCATCCTTCCCGGCACGCCCGCGCGTCAGTCATGTACGCGTGTGGGCTTGAGTGCGTGAAAGGTGCCAGCACTGGCCGGTCCCGCCAACTTGCGCCACTTGCCCGGGGTACCTGACTCGTAGCAGTACCAGACGTTGCCACTGTCGTCTATCTCCAACACGCCGATGTCGTCCGAGCGCTCGATCCAGTCGACGAAGGTCGTCAGCGTTCAGCTCATAGGGCGCGAGCGCTTCGATTGGGTCGCTGATCAGTGCAGCCTGATATTCGTAGTCGACGCGCAGGCGCTCTAAGACGCGATGGCCTCTGCGGCGAGCCGGGTCTTGCCGACGCCCGCCTCGCCCACGATGAGTTGGTGGCGGCCCGCGACGAGTCCATCGCGCAGTTGCGCGAGTTCGTCCTGCCTTCCGACCAACTTCAAGGCAATGGTCATCGCCAAACCCTAATTGGACTGCAAGGAGTCACTCGCGGCCGGGCGTAGCATTTTCGATGTGAGTCGACCAATCGCGGTGGGGTGTCGGCTTTCATGACCGGCGGTCGTTTGACGCAGCGCAATGGCTGGGTGTGGTGTGCAAGCGCGGCGGTGTTCTTTGGCGCGGCCACACCGGCGACGAAGTTGCTGGTCGACGATGTCGGCGCTGTGACGTTGGCTGGCCTGTTGTACATCGGTGCAGCTGTGGCGGTGGCACCGTTCGCGTTGCGCGATCAACGGTCAGTGGCTACGACCGGTCAGCGATCGCGTCTGCTGCTCGCAGTCGTGGTCGGCGGCGGCCTTGGGCCGGTGCTGTTGGTGATGGCCCTTGACCGAACGCCGTCGGGCACGGTGTCGCTGTTGCTCAACCTCGAGCTCGTCGCCACCGCCATCATCGCCCGCGTGTTCTTACGCGAACACATCGGTCGGCGCGCCGGTCTCGGGATCACGATCGTCGTCGCGGGCGGTGTCGTGCTTGCTGGCACGACCGGGACCGGCCTCGCTATCGGGGCGCTGCTGGTGGTCGGCGCGTGCGTTTGTTGGGGCGTCGACAACGCTGTGACCGCCAGCCTCGACAGCTTCAGCCCGGCACAGATCACACTGAGCAAGGGTGTGGTCGCCGGTTCAGTCAACGTGATGCTTGGCATCGTGCTGACCGGCGCACCACCGGCTCAGCTTGTCCTGCCGGCGTTGCTGATCGGAGTGTTCGGTTACGGGTTGTCGATCACGTTGTGGATCACCGGTGCGCGCCTTGTTGGCGCGGCTCGTGGGCAGGTGATCTTTGCGTTGGCGCCGTTCGTGGGTGCGTTGCTGGCGTGGCCAATCAACGGCGAAGGCCTGACCACGACGTTGGCGACTGCGTTCGCGATCTCGTTGACCGGGGTATTGATCGTCGGGACCGCACGCCACGCACACGCGCACACGCACGAGGTGTTCGAGCACGCCCATCCGATCGATGTCACCGATCCGCATCATTGGCCAGCAACCATCGAGATTCTGTCGGGCCAGACGCACCGTCACCTCGTGTTGGCGCATCAGCACGAGCACCTTCCCGACATCCACCACCGCCACGATCACTGACCATTCGCCCGATTAACGCCAAAACGACGAAGGGTGGACCGGTAACTGTCCGGTCCACCCTTGGTAGTGCATTTGTGAAACGTCAGTCTTCGGTGTCCTCAACCCCGGCAGGCTCGTTCGCATCGTCGTGCTGGTTGGCCCCAGGGCCTCCGTCGCAGTTGGCGCCGGTGGTGGCGTCGATGCCGTCTGCGCAGTCCACGCCATCGACTTCGTCACCGGAGCCGCTGTCGTTCTCGTCGTTGGCCTCGGGTGCTTCGTTGGCATCCGGGGCTGCTGGTGCATCCGGCGGGTCGTTGGCTTCCGGGGCCTCGTTGGCATCCGGGGCCTCGTTGACCGGAGTGACTGCTGCGGGTGGCGTCGGGGTGGGAGTGCTGCCATTGCCACCGGCTGCGGCAGCGATGCCAACTGCTCCGGCGAACAGGCCGAGGCCGATGACCGTGGTGTAGCTCGCCTTCTTCAATCGGGAGGTCATTGAAGGGTCCTTTCGTGGTTACTTGGATCAGGAGGTCCGATCCGATGTAGTCACCATGCGCTTTGCAACCTTGAGTTGACCCGAAGCGACCTGAAGCGAAGCTTCAGCCGACCTTCAGGTTCATCTGTCAGTCTGTTGTCGTGCGGATCTTGGTAATCGAGGACGACAAGCGGCTTGCGGGCACGTTACGACGCGGATTGGAGGCCGAAGGCTTCTCGGTCGACAACGCGCTCGACGGCGAACAGGGTCTGTGGCTGGCTAGCGAGAATCCCTACGACGCAATCGTGCTCGACATCATGTTGCCGAAGGTGAACGGCTTTCAGGTATGTGCCCGGCTCCGCGAGCTAGGGAACTGGACACCAATACTGATGCTCACTGCGAAAGACGGTGAGCTCGATGAGGCAGAGGCTCTGGATACCGGTGCCGACGACTACCTGACCAAACCGTTCTCCTACGTTGTCCTTGTCGCGCATCTGCGGGCGTTGCTGCGGCGGGGCGCGACGGAGCGGCCGGTGCAGTTAACGGTGGGAGATTTGCTCGTTGACCCGGCTGCGCACACCTGCAGTCGCGGTGGACAGGTGGTCGAGTTGACGGCGAAGGAGTTCTCGATCGTGGAGTTCCTCGCCCGCCGTAACGGTGAGGTTGTCTCCAAGGCCGATCTACTCGAGCACGCATGGGACTTCGCCTACGACGGGGATCCAAGCGTGATTGAGGTGCATATGTCGAACATCCGCCGCAAGATCGATAAGCCGTTTCACGCGCACAGTCTTCGCACCGTTCGAGGTTCCGGCTACCGACTTGTACCCGATGGCCGCTGAACGGGTGCTGCCGCGGATTGGCCTGCGGCTTCGAATCACTGCGGTCGCAACCATCGCCGTTGGCGTAGCGGCAGCGATCGGGGCGGTCCTACTCGTTGGGTTGCTCCGATCCCGGCTCGACACCGCGGCGACGACCGCCGCCGCCCTGCGCGCTCGCGACATCGCATCATTGGCCGAGTCGAACAATTTGCCGCGGCTGCTGGCATTGCCGGGTGAGGAGTCCGCTTTCGTACAGGTAGTCGACGCACAGGGCGCCGTCGTTGCGTCGACCGAAAACATTGACGGTGAGCCAGCTGTAGCGACTCAACGCCCGAACGGGAGCGAAACGCTGACGTTGACGATCGCAATCCTTCCGCTCGATGACGTGGACGCAATGCGCATCGTGGTACTCAACGTGGCGACCCCGGATGGAGTCGTCACTGTCTATGCCGGTGAGAGTCTGGGAGCCGCCGACGAAACCGCGAGCGCCGTCGTCAACGTCCTCGCCTTCAGCCTTCCGGTCCTGATCCTGATTGTTGCCGCGATCACCTGGTGGGCGGTCGGGCGAGCTCTTCGCCCAGTGCGAGCCATTTCGCGCACGATGGCCGAAATCACTGCCAGCGATCTACATCGACGGGTCCCGACACCTGCTACCCGCGACGAGATCGGACTTCTTGCCACCACGGTCAACGAAACACTTGCCCGACTCGACGCATCGGTCGAACAGCAACGACGATTTGTCGCGGACGCCAGCCACGAACTGCGCGGACCACTCGCCGCTTTGCGTGCCGACCTTGAGATCTCCGTCACCCATCCAGAGAGCACCGTCTGGCAGCAAGTCGCCCGCGAAACACTCGGCGATGTCGAGCGACTGCAACACCTCACCGAGGACCTTCTGCTCTTGGCACGCTTCGACGCTCAGCCGCGGCGAGAGCTCGAGCCGGTGAACCTCACTGCCATCGTGACAGCAACGACGCTCGGCATTCGACGTATCGACGTCGTACACACGACTCACACGCCTGACAAGGCGGTGATCGTCGATGGAGACGCCGAGCAGCTACAGCGCATGATCCGCAACCTCATTCACAACGCCGACCAACACGCGCACCATCGCATCGTCGTCACTCTCACCAGCGACGGCGAAACCGTCCGACTCGTCGTCGCCGATGACGGGCCCGGCATCGCCGCGGAGAGACGTGACAGCGTGTTCGAACGATTTGTTCGCCTCGATGCCGCACGAACCCGCGACGTCGCGGGTAGCGGCCTCGGCCTCTCCATCGTCCACGACGTCGTCGCCGATCACCACGGCTCGATCACGATCAGCGACACTGACCCCCACGGAGCCACCTTCACCGTCGATCTCCCCGTTGCCACTAAGTAGCGATTACTGCACGGCGACGTAGTGGTAGCACTACCTCATGCTGCGAGTCACCACACTTGCCCCGTCGCGCTCCGTCGGCTTTGATGACGGGCGCGTTGGCGACAGCAGTTGCTGTTGGCTGCCGCGGGGGCACTAGTAATCGGCGTGGTCCTCGCCGTGGTTTCGGGCGCTGAGCAGACGAGCACCGCCATGGATCGACTACGGGCGCAGACCAACGCGTCGGACGTGGTCTTTGGTGTTGATGGCGACCCTGGAGCGCTGCTCAACGTCTTGGCGGCGGCGCCTGGAGTCCTAGAGACCGAGGTGGTCCGTGTGCTCTTCGTTCGCCCCAGCGGCGCAGATGATCTCTTTCCGTCCTACAACCTGTTGACTGTTGCGCCGATTACCTCACCCGCCGATGTCTCCACTGACGTTCATTCGATAGACGTTCCCTTCATTGTGGAAGGGCGCGCTGCTGACGAGCACCGCGCCGACGAAGTGACGATGAGCGACGCTCTGGTCGCTGCGCTGGAGTTGCAGGTTGGTGACGAGCTAGTGCTCGAGTCGATGAGTTCCGCGTGGGTCGACAGCGCCTACAGCGGACAAATTCCAGGTCCCCCGGACGGCCCGAAGGTAACTGTCGAACTCGTTGGCGTGACCCGAACGCTGGCCGACTTCGACCGCTACGTGGGTGTGCTGAACCTCTACCACCGCTTTAGCTGATCAATACCAGGATCAGGTGCGGTCGTAAGACATTGTCGCGGCCACACTGACTCCCGAGAAGCGCGCACAGTTGGCGGCCGGACAGGATTTCGCACCGGATAGCTCAGACGGTGTTGGGGTCATTCCTTCGCCGTACGGACACTCCAAATCTGTTCAAGACACCCTGAGCACGATTGCCACCGCGTTGTGGTTAGTGGCCGCCACGGACGGACTCGCCGGACTCGCCGTCGTCGGGCGGCTCACGCGCATCGCTCGCGACACAGCGGCCGACCGCAAGGTTCTGAGCTCGATCGGGTGGACGAGAGCTGACGTCGTTCGACTGAGTCTTCTCGTGTCTGCGCCTGCGCTGGCGATAGGGCTGGTTGCCGGTCTCGTTGTGGGTGTCGTCGGATCACCGCTTGCGTCGATCGGTCGGCGCAGCTGGCTTTCTGGGCGGCGTCGAGGCATCTGAGATCCACGGAATCGTATTTCAATGGGCGCATTCTGTTGATGCTGCCGAAGCCAACGCTGAACTGGTCGCTGATGGATTCAACGTCTTCGACACCACGCATGGACTGGTGCCATCGAGCGTTTCCAACCTCGGCGAAGTCCGAAGCCTTGCTCCGCTTGTCGCCGGTCTGATTGTTGTCCTCGGAATGGTCACGGTGTTGTATAGACCGACCGGGGATCGGCGCCGGATCAGTCGGGTGGTTGTTCGCGATTGCGACGGTGGGGTTGGCGGTGCTCGCGGTACCGCTCGCGTTCAGCGAAGTTCGTAGACGCTCGTCGCTCGCACTTCGCAGCGAGCAGACCTTGACCTCGTGGCATGCGGCTGATCACGCGCCGTCGCGAAGTGCGGGGAGCATTCGCGGGCACCGATCGCACAACGCTGCTGTATCGGGTCACAGCGTTTGCATCGATCCTTCCGTGGCGTGGGCATTGATGTATTGCATCGCCAACAGGCGCTCGCTCCGGCGTTCTGCGCCTTAGGCGCGTCAGTCGGCGGTTTCGGCGCCGCCGGCATCCTTCTGAAGTGTGGCGGTCTGCACTGCCGCGTCAGTGGCACTGACGATCAGGCTGACATCGAACGCGTTGGTGTCGATGTAGTAGAGGCTGTAGTCGTTCACGGCGAAGTGGTCGACCGCACCGGTGTTGTCGAAGTGGGCGATGCGAGTGGCGCCAGCGGCGATTGTGAACGTGTCGGGGAGCTTGGCGTAGTAACTCTCGCTGATGGCGGTGGTCGGATCGGTGAACGTGTAGAAGATTTCGAAGCCCCCGAGATCCGTTGCGCCTGTGTTGCCGATCGCAATCTCGAGGTGATCGCTGGCTGCCTTGCCGTTTGCGTCGACGTTGTTCTCGACCAGCACGGATGCGATCGTCATCGTTGCATTGGTGGAGGTGTTGTTGATCGGGTTCGCAGTGACCGGAAGCACCTGCCCTCCTGCGGACTGCGTCGTCGGTTTGCTCGAGCCAGAACTGGAGTTGGAGCTTGAGCCGCACGCGGCGATTGCGAGCAGGCTGCTGAACAGCCCTAGTGCAAGCACGCCGGTGCGGATGCGTAGGTGGGCGGTTGTGCGTGAAGGGTTCATGAGGTTCCTTGTTGGGGGATTGTGGGTTGGCGGTGAAAGGCACGTCGTAAGCCGGTGATCGATGCAGTCGCG
>Ga0105047_10018233_pt1 | contig 10889 bp, 5 predicted proteins | sample MAT04_FD_78384 | JGI IMG/M metagenome (GOLD analysis project Ga0105047, IMG submission 78384) | Freshwater microbial communities from Lake Fryxell liftoff mats and glacier meltwater in Antarctica - MAT-04 (megahit assembly) | ecosystem: Environmental > Aquatic > Freshwater > Ice > Liftoff...
AAACGCTTTGTCGATCAAACGCTTTGTCGATCAAACGCTTCGTCGATCAAACGCTTCGTCGATCAAACATTTCAGAATCGCATTGCGATTATACAGCACCCATTCCCGATCGGTACGCATGAACAGCGCTGCATCGATATCCTGCCTGCTGCATTTGATGGTCAAACCAAGCCACTCGATTCACGAAGATCCTGTTCAGGACTTAGTTGGATTGAAAGTAGCCGAGACATCTGCTTGGAAATGTTGCGTTCGGTCTTACAGCAGCTCTGCGACGGTGCCGGTGCTATCGGCGAAAGTTTCGGTGGCGACGCCGAGTTGCCTGAGCATAGTGACGAAGACGTTGGAAAGCGGTTTGTCTTCATTGCTGGCTTGCTGTTGCCAGGGTTCACGCCCGCCATCCCAGACACCGCCTTGCGGATTGGCTCCGGCGTTGTTGACGTATTGGCCGTGCTTGAAGCCCATGTTCTTTCCGCCAGCCAAAACTAACGGGTAGTTGCGTGAGAGATGAAACGCGCTGGATGCGGAGCCGAACAACAGTAGCGTGTTGTCGAGCATCGTCCCCTTGCCAGCAGGCTCGGGCGTGTCCTTGAGCTTCTTGGCGAAGCGGGCGAATTCTTCATTCAAGAATTGACAATAGATCCCAAAGTTCTTCCAACCGTCCGGTTCTTTGGTGTCATGCGTGAGCGAGTGTGCCAGATTCAAGCCAACCGCACGTGCGAGCCGGTCGCTGATGCCAAAGCCGTTTTCGCGACCCATCTGGTAAGTGGCAACTCGAGTTGAATCGGTTTTGAAGGCCAAGTACATCAGTTCAAAAACGATTTGAACATAGCCTCGCGGTTCGTCAGGAGTCAGTTCCAGATTCAGATGGTCAGAGTCAATGGTCGGCAACGGTGTGTTGATCCAACGTTTGGCTTTTTCGACTTTGAGTTCTGCTTCGCGAACCGATTCCAGGTACTCATCAAGACTGTGTTGATCAGGAGCGGCGAGTCGCATCCGCAACGACTTGGCATCGGCCAACAGGTCGTCCAGCGCGCTTGCGCTAAGTGCCAACCGACGGGCGGCGTCGGCGTCATTCTTGACGAACAGCATGTCAAAGACTCGTTTGGGTCGATGCTCGGCTGGGATCGCTCGTCCGTTTCGAGTGAACGAAAGCGTTTGGGCACCGCGCGGCGTTCCCGTGCCCCCATCGGTGGACAACACGATCGATGAGAACCGTGTCTGGTCACCGACGTGAGCCGCATAAACCTGATCGAGCGAAATGGTGTTCGCATAAGGACCATGGGAACCGGTGGCGGCAGCGGTGAGGAATTGGTCGGAGTTGGAATGACCGTGGACCGTGCGCGCCGACGGATGAGAAAACCCAGACAGCACCGTCAGGTCGTCGCGCACGGGCTGAAAAACTTCGCCGACTTTGGAGAACGTGAAGTCTTTGCCGCTGCCGTGCGGAAACCATGACCAGTCTTTGTAAGCCGGGTCTTCTGGCAGCGGCATCGGGACACCGTCGGGAAAGTAGATGCAGGCCAGACGCTTTAGATTCTCCGAGCCGGTGCCGGGAACGGGCGATGACAACGCGACTGATTCAAACAAGGGAAGCGCCAACGCCACGCCAGTGCCGCGAAGAAATCGTCGACGATCAAGTGAATTGAAGTTCATGGTGGTGCTGCTTTGGAGGAAATGAATCGTTGGTGGTTAGAACAATGAAACGCAGGGCAGTGTGTTCTATCTTGATTGAAACAGTTCGCTGGCAATCAAAGTGTGGATCATCGTGACCAAGCCGTCGCCGTGCTTGCGAACATCGGCCGTAATGTTGTCGATCCTGGCGTGGTCGCTGAACGTCATAGGGCGTCCTAACGCGTACGTCGCCATTTTGTAAACAAGCGCGCGAACAAATTGGTCTTGTCGATGTTCCAATAGAAATCGCTTGAGCCCGTCCATGCCGCTGAGTTCTTGTTTGTTGAACAACAGGCTCGCGGCATCAATCGGTTTACCCTTGACTTGGTTTCGCCACTGACCGAGCGCATCATAGTTTTCAAACGCGATGCCCCAGGGATCGATCTTGGCGTGGCAAGACATGCAAGCAGCGTGATTGCGGTGGTCTTCGATTCGCTCTTTCAAAGTCATCTTTGCAATTTCGGGATCGGCAAGATCGATCTCCGGGACGGCGGGCGGTGGCGGAGGCGGAGGATCATTGAGGATACTCTCCAACAACCACACGCCACGTTTAAGCGGGTGTGAATCGTCGCCAATGGAATTCATTGCCAGCAATCCGGCTTGCGTCAGCAAACCACCGCGATTCTGGCTCGCGTCGACCTGAACACGGCGAAAGTGATTGCCACGGACATGCGTCAAACCACTGTGCAACGCCAGACGCTCGTTGGCCATCGCGTAGTCGGCGTGAATGAAGTCCAGCACGCTGGCGTTGTTATGCAAGACTTCCTGGAAGAACGCGATCGGTTCAAACTGCATCGCTTCCTTGAGCAACGGATCCGCCCTGTCCTCGATCGCCAGGAAGTCCAACAGTTGCATGTCAAGCCATTGGTGGACGAAATGCTTAGCGAATCGCTCCGAGCGAGGATCAGCCAACATGCGATCGACTTGTTCAGAGAGAATTGCTGAATCGTCGAGCTTTCCACTGGTCGCCAAGTCGAGCAACGGTTGATCGGGAATGCTGCACCACAGGAACATCGCCAGCCGAGTTGCCAGTTCGTGCGCGGATAGTTTTGAATTGGTTGGAGAGGTTTCAGAAACGACGTAAAGAAAATTCGGTGACGAAAGAACGGTGGCTAGCACTTCGACCATCGCGTCCTCGAACGTATCGCAATGGGGGCGCATGGTATCGAAAAGCTTAGCCTTCACATCAATGTCTGCTTGGCTCACATGGCGACGCCAAGCCTTGGACATAAACGCAGTCAAGATCTCGCGTGCGTAGATCGATTCGTCGTTCGCGTGTTCGCTGTCAAAGAAGATGTTCGTGTGCGATTGCGGCGGCCATTGGTCGTAAACCGGAGCAGTGATTTCGACATAGTCGATTTGGATATCGCCGTGTTCGCCCTGTGGCGAAGAGCTGTTGACCAATCGGATGTATTCCGAGGGACTGGGCAGATCGCCCATCTTCGACAAGGTACGAAACCCATTGCGCGGATAGATCTCACCCAGCGGCACGTCCCACTGATAGACCTGCGGATTGTCTGAGTCCGCCGTGATGGGTGTGTCAACGTCACTAACACGAACCACGGCCTGACCTTCATTGCTGGCTTGGAATCCGAACTCCAATCTAAGACTTGGAATATGTTTATCATCTGTCGCAGCACGCGATGCTCGAATGCGGACTCGCAGGATGCCTTCGTCAGGAACTTGATCGCCCAGTTCAATCGTCAGGTTCTGGTTGTGACCGTGTGGAATGACCGCGACATGATCGAATGTGTCCGGTAGATGCGGCTGCTCCTTGGACGGATGGAAAGCATACTTCGCGCCGTCGTAAGACCACGCGGCAGGAACTGTGTCACCGGAAGAAAGTTCGCGATAGTAGGGTCGCGTGTAAGGCTGTTTGAAACTGGCGATGAGTCGCTCAAGTTCCTGTTGTTGCTTTCCCGGATCGTCTTTGAATTCTTGCTTGACCTTATCTAGTTGCTCCGTTCTTCCTGACCACTCACGATCGGCGGCCTGCTCCATCGTGATGCCCCAGTAAGTGATGGGCGGACGGGTTCTCAAGCGGGTGTCAGCCACGGTTGCACGAAGAAGTGCGTTCCGCGCGAGTTCGCGATAGGTTTCCAGTTGCATTACGGACATGTGCAACATCTCGGAGCTGTTTTGAAAACCATCTTCCGAATTCGCGTCCGGCGGCAGGTCTTTGGCAAAGTCCCACGGCAGCCCCAAGATGTCCTGCATCGCATAGTTGTATTCATAGCGAGTCAAACGTCGAAACGATGAGTGCTGCCCGCTCGCTCGGCGGACCGTGGACGCAACTTGAATCTCGCTCGACAACCACTCGACGACTTTGCTGCGTTCTTCATCCTTCAATGCTTCGGCGTCCGGTGGCGGCATTTCGCCGTTGCTGAGCACTGCCATCACTTCCAGCCACCAATTGACGTCTTGGCCGTGCAGCAGATCCGGATCCAAGGTGTCGATGCGAACGTTTCCTTCTTGCACATCAGGCCCATGACAGTCAACGCAAGCGTTGGCAATGATTGGCAAGACGTCCTGACGGAAGGCAGCAAGATTCGCTTCGGGAACCATCAACTGCGAATCACGGTCAGCGTCGGCATCATGCGTGGATTTCCCGAGATACGTAGACTTTTCCGCGCCTTTTGCCTTGAGATCATCGAGCGTCGGACGCGCTAGATCGGTGATGGTTGAACTGTCTTGGCCGAAGGCCAATCCACCGATCGTGCACAAGCAGGCGCATATTATCGATCGGTAGCTCATGGGGTTGGGCTTGTTTCAAAACGTAGGCGGGTGGGAGCAGAGTAAATCTTGCTTTTGCGAAACATGCTGGCGGGACCGATCGGTGGGGCGTAGGCGGTCAGGCCACTGCGTTCGATACACCATAGAATATAGCCTAGTCCCGGGTTGTTCGAGTTCCAGGGACTTAACTTCTGGGCAATTCTTGTACCACCCTCTGGGCTAGCAAGCGAAAATGTTCAGTTGTGAACGAGCATGAGCACGAAGAATCAAAAAATGCTTAGCGGGTGCCATTAGTCCACCGTGGCGACGAGAAGCGTCGACACTTTCAAAAATTTCAAAAAGTCGAGTTGTGACTCGTCGGGGAACCGTTGCAGCACGTAGATTGCGAGTGTGCTGAGCGAGGCCAGAGAGCAACATTACCAGCGCAGTGGCACTGAACCGCGCAACATTGACCAGCGAGACAAATGGTGTGCCCGACGAATGGTTCGTTCCCGGACTGCCAGCGCCCGAATCGCTAAGGAGTTCATTAATCGTGTTTACCGCAGACTCAGATTTTGAGGTCACTGGAAGACTCTTGTTTGTCGGGGACAGGTTTGTCAGGAACTGGCGCTGGCATAAGTTCAATGGAACCCGATTGGCTCGGCAACGGATCTGTATCTTGCGGTGAAATCAGTTCGGAATCAATCACCAGTGGAAATCCTTGCGACACCGTGCCTCCCAAAACCGAGACGCCTGAGTCGTGCAGCAACCGTCCCGATTGATGAGCGACGTCGACCAACGCCAACGTGTACTGAACTTGATCCGCATGATTTCGATCGCTGACTTCAAGCAGGCTTTCGCGTGCGTCAAGCAGCATAAAAAGATCAGTTTTATCCACTTCGTAAAGGACCCAAGTCGATTGCATTCTCGCTTCCGCAGCCGCTAGTTCTTCCTGGCCGGCTTGCATGGCAACGTAAATCGAACTCGCTCGCGAAACCGATTCGCTTAGCTTGGCCGTCAGTTCACGCTGTTGTTCTGCCAATATTGAACTCTCACGAGCCAGTTGGATGGTGGCATTGCGAACGGCGGCTCTCGCCTGACGTCTGCCTTGCGTCATGCCCCACTCAACTCCAAACTCAAATTCTTGATGGTCCAGCGAAAAGAAGTCTGTATAGCTGCTGGCGAATCGGGGACCGTTGCCTACCAAGTCGTCACCGAATCCTCGAACGCGATATCGGCCGATGACATCTAACTGTGGCAACAAGAAGTTCTTGGACGCGACCAACTTGGCCTGCTGTTGCCGAACTTTGATCGCTTGCCGGCGCAGTTCCACGCGGTCGACCATGCTGGACGCGACCAACGATTCCCAATCGTAAGTCACCGGTGCCATGGGAATCGGATCGGTGGGGCGCAGCAGCTTTTCGTTTTCGTCGGATAGCGGCAGGCCCATCAGATGCCGGAGTCGACGTTCGGCTTCGTACAGCCCGCTTTCGCCTTGGCCACCGCCCAGCGACGACGCAATCGCGCGGTTGTATCGGAAGTACTTTTGTTTTGCTTGAGACGCTTTGTCGACTTGGCCGCCCTCCAACCCCTGAGATGCTTTCGCCGAAACCGCCTGCCAAGTACTGTACGCCAGATCGCGAGTCTGGCGCTTGTTCTCATAGCTAACGTATGCTTGATGAAGCGACCAATAAGCTTCGTAAATCTCGCGTGCAAACTGTTGTACTGAAATCTCAAATTCAGCGCCGGCGATCTGCGTGTTCATCTGCGCGATCACGATACCATTGGAAAAGTTAAAGCCAGGCTGGGCGTTCGGGCCGGCGATCCGGTTGTACTGTTGGCCGGCACCGCGAAGCAGCGGCTGACGAACACCGGCCTCAAGCTGCGTTTCCCAATAGCTCGGAAAAAGGTTTCCCGTACGGTTGTTGGCGTCGTAACCGTTCAGCCCACGCAGATCCAAGGTCGCACCGCTCATTGTCCGGCGCTGAATCGACGCATTGGCCGTCGCGGTGTCTTGGACAAGTTGCTGCGCATTACCGCCAAGGATGGTGTTGTTGAAAACACGGTCGTTGTTGGCAGAGTTAAGACCTGCGGCAAGTTGGTTGTCGAACTGCGCAAGTGCCGCAGCGGGTCCGAAAAAGGGATCGCTCGCCGTGATCTCGACGTCATAAACGGTGGCCGCATTGGCCGGATTGTCGAGCAAACGACCACCGAGAGAGCGGATCACTGGACTCGACGCGAACGCAACTTGTAACGCTGAGGCAAGTGAAAGATCTTGATAATGAGTTGGCTCTTGACCGGCATCGCGCGGCCGCGCTGAATTCATCCCCATCGTCGGTGCAACTTCGGCGGAGATTTCGGGCGCGACTTTGCTCGGTGATGGGTTTCGCGGCGATTCACGGATCGGTTCCGTTTCGATCATCGCCTCAGTGGCCCTAAACGGTTCGTTGTAGGCAACCGTTCGAACCAACGTCGATCGATCTGGGGTCGCTCGCCACGCAGCTCGATCCGCGCAGCCAGTCGGGCCGAGCAAGATCGCGATTGCGATTGCGTAAAAGACCGTCAGCAAGCTGGCGGGGCGAGAGTGCGACATGCAGCTTCATCCATGAATATCGGCCCGATCACGTGACACGTAATGCACGAGAGACTCCGTTCCCCGCAGCATCGAACCAACGATTGTTGTCGGCACAATGATGCGATCGAAGTGATTTGCCGTCGAGCTAGCCATACAATCGTGACCCCGAGAACAGGCGAAGTCCGCCGGGCGCGTTAAACTCTATGCAGCCGGAGCACGTACACCTTTCGTTTCATTCGATAAACTAATGCAGCCCCACCGTCCCCATTGCTCCGGGAACCATCGGGACAATTTTTCTACATCGGTTTTGCCCACCCCGCGTTGCCCAGAAAGCGATTCATGTCAGCCTTATTTACAAAGAATCGATACGTGCTTCGCAGCATTTGGTTTCACCGTAAGCTCGCGATCTCGGTATCGCTTGGCGTAGCGACGGCAGCGACTGTCATCACCGGAGCGTTGATCGTTGGCGATTCGATGCGAGGAAGCTTGCGTTCATTGACCATCGACCGCTTGGGGCGAATCGACCAACTTGTCATCCCTGGTGGCTTTTTTGAAATCAGCGGAATTTCAACATCGCTTGATTCACGGGAGATCGTGCCAGTCATCTATTTTGATCAAGGCATTGTTGAGACCACCGCTACTTCAACCATACCCATGCGTCGCGCCAGTTCCATCCAGATCATCGGAATTGACAACACATTCAGAAAGCTTGACGCACTCGATACATTGCCAACAGCGGAGATCGGTGCTGATGAAATCATCCTCAATCAGGCTGCCGCAGCGGAGCTAAGCGCAAGCATCGGCGATCTGGTGACATTGCGGCTGCCGAGCGAACAGGCGGTGCCCGCAGACAGTCCGCTTGGAAAACGTGATTCTCAGACCGAGGGAATTCCGCGATTGAAAGTGATTGCGATCATCGACAATCGTGGCCTGGGAAGATTTGCTTTGCATCCGAGCCAAATCGAACCGCTGACGGCACTGCTGTCGCGGGAAACGATTGCCAAAACGTTGGATCGTTCCGGGCAAGCCAACGTCCTGTTTGTCTCACGAAGATTGCCGGACGGAAGTGCTCAGGCTGGAGCGAGTGCCGACGACGCTTGGATGAGTGAGCTGCCGCTGCGGCTCGCCGATCTCGGCCTGAAACTTACGCGCGTGACCAAAACGTTTGCACCGGCTAATGGCCCGGCAACGACAGTCTTTGATTACTATCAACTAACCAGCGAACGGCTTTTGCTTCCCAAGGCGGCCGTTGAAAAAATTTTAGATGGCTCAGCCGACTTAGCTTCACCGCAGCCAGCGATGACTTACCTCGCCAATGCGATCGAGCGGATCGACAAGGATGGCAGCGTAACCGGTTCAGTCCCCTACAGCATCGTCACGGCGATCGACTCATCGACCACACTGCCGCTGGACTATGAGAACACGACGCAGCAGACCAACGGTGACAACAGCACCGATGGAGGCGACGATGCGGTCCCGATGGTCCTCAATGACTGGACTGCAATGGCCCTTTCAGCTTCGATCGGCGATCGATTGCGGATCGCATACTACGAACCCGAAGTCGAATCTGGTCGAGAGGTAGAGCGATCCTTCGATGGCGTGCTGACGGCGATCGTACCGATCACGAAGCCAGTCAAGCCGTATCGACGCAGTCGTCCCCATGAGTTTGACACTCCGCCGACCGTCTATAACGACACCGACCTAACGCCATCGGTTCCTGGTGTCACGGATCAAGATTCGATTTCCGACTGGGATCTACCATTTAAGCTTGATCGCAAAATCAGCTCCGAAGATGACAAGTATTGGGCGGAACATCGCTTGACACCGAAAGTGTTCATTCCAATGAAGAGTGGACAGCGGTTGTTCGGCAGTCGATTCGGTGACACGACGTCGCTGCGGTTTCCCATCAATTCAGTTCCGAACATCACGGCGTTAGAAGATCGAATTCGTGAATCGTTGCTGCCAATCCGAGGCAAGCTCGGCTGGTCGCCGATCAACATTCGCGAGGCTCAGATTGCAGCATCTCGTGGCACAACGCCGTTTGACGCGCTGTTCTTGTCGCTCAGTTTCTTCGTGATTTTGGCGGCAATTATGCTGATTTCGCTGTTGTATCGCCTGGGAATGCTACAGCGAGGGCGCGAGTATGGGGTATTGCTTGCGACCGGCTGGACCGGACGCGACGTATCGCGATTAGCGATTCGAGAAGGACTTTTCAGTGCCCTGCCAGGAATCTTGCTGGGAACCGTTGGCGGCCTTGGCTACGCATGGTTGGTGCTTGCGGCACTTCGCTCATGGTGGGTGGGCGCGGTGACGGTTCCATTTCTCGAATTTCACGCAACACCGCGAAGCCTATTGATTGGTGGATTGGCCACGCTTGCGGTTGCGATGGTTACTATCTGGACAACGGCGCGTCGACTTCGACAAGCGACAGCACAATCGCTGCTCGCCGGTCGTGTCGAAGACAACCATTCATCCATCGGTCAACGAGAACGATTTCGACGAATCCAGTTAATCACGGTTAGCGTTCTCGTTGTCGCGGCAATCGGTGCGTTGGCTTTCGGAGCGATGGGAAGTGGCCTTGTTCAAGCAGGTGCATTCGTTGGTTCTGGAATGCTGTTGCTGATTGCAGCGTTGATCCTAACGTTCCATCGATTATCGATACCGCATTCGCGAAGCTCACCAGCCAACGCCCGATACACGTTGTGGGATTTGTCGGCAGGCAATTTGAAACGCAATCCGCTTCGCAGCACATTGGCGATCGGGCTGATGGCGGTCGCAACGTTTTTGATCGTGTCGATTGGTGCATTTCAACTGCGTCCCACGGCAGCCGGTGTTGGCGGCTTTGCCTTGATCGGAAAGACGGCCACACCGTTGTATCGCGATCTCAATGATCCATTGGTGCAATCTGAACTGTTGGGGCAGGATCGCAACTCACAGGATCGCAAACCACTGGGTGATGCCGAAGTTGTTTCGTTAAGGTTGAAATCTGGCCAAGACGCAAGCTGCAACAACCTGTATCAGGCCAAACGCCCGCAAGTATTCGCGGTTCCGGTTTCGATGGCAGACGAATCAAAGCGTGTTTCGTTTGATTGGGCGGCTGTGCTGAAAAACGATTCAAGTTCAACCGAAAGCGAGTCGCCCTGGCGATTGTTAGAGCAGCAGGCAACGGGTTCGAAAGACGATCCGATACCGCTGATTCTCGATCAAAATACAGCGATGTGGAGTTTGCAATTGATGGGAGGTGTCGATTCACCGTGCAATTTCACATGGGTGGAAGGCAATCCGATTCACTTTCGAGTCGTCGGACTACTATCCAACTCGGTCCTGCAAGGCAGCTTGATGATTGGCGAGGAAAATTTCACACGCGTTTTTCCTGAGGTCAACGGTTATCAGGTTTTCCTTGTTTCCACGAATGAGCCGATGCGCGTCGCCGGAATCTTGGAGAACCGACTAGGTGACGTCGGCATGGATTTGACGGACAGTGCGCAAGTCTTGTCTCGGATGATGGCGGTGCAAAATACCTACTTAAAGACCTTTCAAAGCCTTGGCGCTCTCGGGTTATTGCTTGGCACGTTTGGCTTGGCCATCGCGCAACTGCGTAGTGCCTTGGAGCGACAAGGTGAACTGGCCGTCCTCCGCGCGATTGGATTCGCACGATCACGACTAGCCGTCGCTGTCATGCTTGAGACGGTCGCGCTGCTGGCCGCTGGCATCGGTTGTGGACTGGTTTGTTCGGCGATCGCGATCGCGCCTCATGCGCTGACGGGACAAGTGCTGCCGCCCGTCAGTCAACCGCTGATCGCGGTCACATGCATTGCCGTCGTTGGCTTGATCGCAGGCCTGGTCACGGTCGGCCGAGTTGTCCGAATGCCGCTGATTGAATCGCTCAGGAAGGGGTAGCCGATTGCTCTGATTTTTTAAGACCACGGAA
>Ga0105047_10018234_pt1 | contig 10888 bp, 9 predicted proteins | sample MAT04_FD_78384 | JGI IMG/M metagenome (GOLD analysis project Ga0105047, IMG submission 78384) | Freshwater microbial communities from Lake Fryxell liftoff mats and glacier meltwater in Antarctica - MAT-04 (megahit assembly) | ecosystem: Environmental > Aquatic > Freshwater > Ice > Liftoff...
AGCGCCACGCGCATTACCGCATCGACGTCTTCGAATCTGCGTGAGAGCTGGCCGCTAGCTGCCCCCGGATCAAGCCGCGCAACACGACCAGTGCCTTCGAGATCTGTAACCCCCGTTGCGGCCCGGCGCCGCTGGCCAGGCGTTGTACTTCCAGGTTTTCCCACAGCACACCGAACGTGGCTGCCGTCTGGGTCGTGCGCGCGATGGTGCCGGCTGGAACCCGCAGTCGGGCGTCCAGATCAGCAGGCAGGTGCCGCGCAAGCGCTGAGCCATGTCGACGCCACGCGCTGCGCATAACAGCCCTTGCGGCCAACGCTTCAGCGTAAGCAAGGGGGTCTTCGACCAGTGGGTCATGCTGGCGCGGGGCGGCACCGGCCCATTGCCGGAGCTGCCATGACAAGCCGACAGCGGCACGCCCATCAATCCGGCTGGATGTGACCACGCGCACGTGGGGGCTGTGGCGCACGCGCAGGTCGGCACGCTCCAGCGCGCGAACGAGTGCGTCGTCTTCCAGAAAAGGCACCTCCGGCACGCCGCCCGCCAAACGGTAGGCGCGCGCGGTCACCGCCAGGCTGGCCCCGAAGTGCTGGTGGTGGCTGGGCCAGGGGTCAGATGTTTGCGGGTCGAGCAGGCTCGCAAGTCGCGCACGCAGCAGCGCGTGGGCCGCATCAACACGTCGGATGCGCAGGGCGGCAGGGGACGGGCGGACACAGTCGTCGGTCAGGATCCTGCCGCCGACTGCGTCACTGCCCTGGTCCAGTTCCTGCCAGGTGGCCGCGAGCCAATCCGGGGCCACGCGTGTGTCTGCGTCGGTGCTGATGATGGCGCCATCGGGGCGGCCTATGGACTCAAGCCGGGTGGCTGCCTGGTCCATCAGCTGGCGCCGCACGTAACCGATGTTGGCCAAAGCGGGTGGCAGCGTGGTCTCAACGACATGGAGCTGGACTGCCTGCTGGCTGGCGGCAAAACTGCGCGCGACGGTGGTCGTCGCGTCATCGCAATTGTTGGCCAGCAGCAGCACTTCGAAGTGGGAGCGATCCAGCGGCGTTCCGTCGCTGTGAACCTGCCCGGCCAAGGCCGCCAGACAGCCTGGCAGATGTGCGGCTTCGTTGCGTGCCGGCAGTACAACCACAGCCCGCAGCCCCCGGCCGGGTGGCGGCAGCGTTGTCCATAAGCCCGTGGTGCCCACCCGTGCGGGAGCGCAACCGGCTTGACCTTCGGCACGCACGCGCAAACGCCAGGCCTGCTCAGATCGGCATCGCTGCCACCAGATGCTCGGACAGGAACCAGACCTGCAACTCGTTGCAGCGGACCACTTGGCTGACCAGCAAGTCGTCGGTTCCGGAGTCGCCTGCTTCTCCAGCCTTGTCTGCCAACTCGCGCGATTCCTTGAGGATCAGCGTGTGCGCATCGATCAGTCGTGTCAGCTGCACGGCTGCGGGTTCGCGGCCGCGCGGCGGGCGCGGAATGCGGGTCTCTTCGGCAATATCGGCCGCCATGGCCAGCGAGACACCACCGAGGATCTGGATGCGCTCGGCCAGCGAATCGACCAACTCGACCTGGGCCTCGTAATGCTTGTCGTACATCAGGTGCAGCTGGTTGAAAGTCGGGCCGACGACCTGCCAGTGGTGCTTCTTGTACATGTCCCGCAGCGTGATGGTGTCGGCCAGAACCTGGTTCAGCATGCCCACACTGGAGGCGGCAGTCGCCTGTTTCATGCCATGTGGCATGGGGATGATCACGCCGTAGTCTTGTGTCACCTGGGGCGATGTCTTTGACTGGCGATGAAGGGTTGGCTCGACAGCGCTGTTTTCAGCGCCACCGGGTTGAGGTTTGACCTGTGGGGTTGGCATTTTTTTGCTGGGCATGGGATTTGTCTCGAGGATGATCAGATAGCTGCAGGGGGCAAACAGCGCGCCTGCGGTTTTGAACGGTGCGTCGCAAGCGTCAAGGCGGCCGTTTTGCCATGCAGGTGAGCAGTGCGTGTGATGGCGGTGGGCGCATGGGCGCGCAGCCGTGGTGGTGGGGCGGGCGGCTGCATCGCCAGGCTGTGCGACTGAGGCGGGAACGCCGCCTGCCAGCACCTTGACTGTCAATCCGCGTCCAGGCACCGCGTGCCCGGCCTTTTTTACGTTTCGTGGATTCGGAGAGAACACATGAAGAGAACTCCGCTGCTGCTGGCTGCCATGGCGCTGATCGCGATATCGATACCCGGCTGTGCTGTTTGGCGCATCTCGCAATCGGCCGAGCTTGCGCGGCGCAGTCAGGCGCTTCAGGTCACGCCCGCCCAACCCACCTTGCGTTTGCTGGTGGTGGGCGACAGTACCGCTGTGGGCACCGGTGCGAGTTCACCCGCGGCCAGCCTGGCCGGTTTGCTGGCGGCCCAATTCCCGCGCCTGTTGATCGAGAACCGGGCCAATGACGGTGCCACGTTTGCCGATGTGGCGACGCAGTTGGCCGGCGACAAGCCGTTCGACATGGTGCTGGTACAGGCCGGTGGCAACGATGTCATCCGCCTGCGCGACATGGATTCCGTGGCGCGTGACATTGAGCGCGTCACCCTGCTGGCGCGCCAGCGCGCACCGCTGGTGGTGCTGATGCCGGCTGGCAATGTTGGTAACGCCCCCTTCTTTTTCCCGCCGTTTTCGTGGTGGATGACCCAGCGGTCCCGGCAGCTGCATGCTCATGCGCAGGCTGCCGCAGCACGGCCTGGTCTGGTCTATGTCAGCTTGTTCGAAGAACGCGAAAACGACCCCTTTGCACGCCAGCGGGAGTTGAATGCGAAAGACGGCCTTCACCCCAGCGACGCCGGCTATCGCGTCTGGCTGAGCCAGTTGATGCGGCAGGCTGATCTGCAGCAACGTCTGGCTGCGGCAGCGCAACCACCGGGTTGAAGGCGGCACCGGACGCTGTCGAGCCGACTCAGCGTTCAGCGCTCCGGTGGCGCAGCGGGCACACCAAATGCCTAAGCCGCACCATGATCAGGATCGCCATCGTCGACGACCATCCGCTCGTTCGAGCCGGGTTGAGGCAATATTTCTCCGACCATGTCGACTTGCGTGTGGTGGCCGAATGCTCCTGCGCCCGCGAGGCGATGGACGTGGTGCGGCAGGAGCTTGCGGATGTGTTGCTGCTGGACATCTCCATGCCCGGCACCAGCGGCGTGGACGCGTTGCAGGCCATCAAGGCGCGGGCACCGCAGCTGCCGGTTTTGATCCTTAGCAGCTTCGCTGAAGAACATTACGCACTGGCGCTTTTGCGCCAGGGTGCGGCGGGCTACCTTGCCAAGGATTGCGACCCCGAAGACATCGTCCGCGCCATCCGCACGGTGGCCCTGGGCCGGCGTTACATCACGCCTTCCATAGCCGAACGAATGGCAGAACAACTCAGCACTCCCGCGTTGAAAGAACAGCACGAGTTGTTGTCAGAGCGCGAATTCCAGGTCTTTCTGCGACTGGCGAAAGGCGAGACCCTGGGCCGCATCGCCGACAGCATGTCGCTCAGCGTCAAGACAGTCTCGACCTACAGAACGAGGGTGATGGAAAAGATGGGACTCGCCTCGAACAGCGACCTGACCTATTACGCGCTGAAGCACGGCCTGATTCAGTAGGGCCGATGCGATCGGCGCTCGGCCCTTTGCCGGAACACCCGTTCAGCTGGCACCCTGCCCACCCTTTCCAGGCACTTCCGCGGCGTGGGTCTCGTACTCCTTGAGGCGGTTGTAGAGCGTCTTCAAGCTCACTCCCAACATGGCTGCGGTGCGTTCCTTGTGGTGGTTGTAGTGCCGCAGGGTGGCCAGAATGAGTTGCCTTTCGGCATCGGCCAGGCTGGTGCCAATAGGGAGCGTGATGCTTTCGAGCGGCTCGGTGGCGGTGGCCAACGCTGCCACGGGCACCGCAGCCCTTGGCGAACTTGCGGACTCCAACGCCGGCGCGGCGACAGCCGACGCGGCTGGCAGTACATCCGGCGGTAGCGCGCTGCCCGCTGGCTCGGTCGCTCCAGCGCCCGGCGCTGGCTCGGTCGCTCCAGCGCCCGGCGCTGGCTCGGTCGCTGCAGCGCCCGGCAGCCACGCGCCATCAATCTGGTCACCTTGCGCCATCACGTAGGCGCGCTGCACCGCATTGCGCAACTCGCGCACGTTGCCCGGCCAGCGGTAGCGCGCCATTTGCACCAGTGCGGCGGGCGTGAAACGGCGCGTCTGGCCTTCTTGTTCGCCCACCGTGGCCAGAAAGTGGCGCGCCAGCAAGGCCACATCTTCCAGCCGAGCCCGCAGCGGTGGCAAGTCCAGTGGGAAGACGTTCAAGCGGTACAGCAGGTCTTCACGCAGCTTGCCGGCGGCCACCGCCTGAAACGGGTCGCGGTTGGTGGCGGCGATGATGCGCACGTCGGCCTCCTGGCTGGTGGTGCTGCCCACGCGCATGAACCGCGATGTCTCGAGCACCCGCAGCAACTTGACCTGCAACTCCACCGGCATTTCGGTGATTTCGTCCAGAAACAGCGTGCCGCCGCTGGCGCGCTCGAAAAAGCCAGGATGCATGCGTTCGGCACCTGTGAAGCTGCCTTTTTCATGGCCGAAGATTTCGCTTTCGATCAGGTTGGGGCTGATCGCGCCGCAGTTCACGGCCAGGAACGGCCGCTTGCGCCGCCGGCTCAAATCGTGCAGGGTCTGGGCAACAACCTCTTTTCCAGTGCCGCTTTCGCCGGTGATGAAGACCGTCACGCTGGTGCCAGCCACTCGGCTGATCTGCTCGTAGATGCGGTGCATGGCCGCACTCTGTCCCCACAGGTGGCCGAAGTGCCCGGTGTTGGCCACCTGCGCAGTCAGGTCGGCAACTTCAGCCTTCAGCGTCGCGGGCCGCATGATCCGCGAAAGCACGCCCTGCAACTGTTTCAGGTTGATGGGCTTGACCAGGTAGTCAGCCGCGCCCAGGCGCAGTGCCTGGATCGAGGTCTCGAGCGTCGCGTGGCCCGTGCACAGCACCACTTCGCTGTTGGCCACGAGCTGCGGGTCAGACAACAGGTCCATGCCATTGCCGTCGGGCAGGCGCAAGTCCAGCAGCAGGATGTCAGGCTCCTGCAGCGTCAGCTGTCGGCGCGCGTCGCGCAGGGTGTGCGCTACCGCAACGGTGAAGCGTTCGCTGGCGATGAGGTCGCGCATGGACGCGGCGGAGTTGACGTCGTCGTCTACGACCAAGGCATGGGGCATGAAATGAACCTCCGGGTTGCCGTCGATTGTCAATCAGCCCCGTCGGTTCGGGTTTCTTCACATTGCGGCACCCTGGTCGGTAAAAATTTCCGACGTTGTGTGGATACCGATCTGTCCCGACGGCCCCATCGGTCCCGTGTCACCGACTCGGCTTTGTAGCCAGCCGGCGAGTTGCAGATCGACCTGGTCCCACGTGCGGTTGCTCAACCGCGCCCGTGTGCAGGCTTGCCGCTCGCGGGTGCGGTGCGGTGGCTCGGCCACAGCGTTGCGGCAGGCAGCGACGAAGGCTTTTGCGCCAGTTGCGCAGTCAAGCCCCGCATCGCGCCAAGCCAGCAGTTCGGGCAATGGTGTGGCCACCACCGGCAGCCCGGCGCCCAGGGCCTCCAGCACCTGCAGAGGCAGCTCCGGCCGGGTGGCCGGACTGTCGACAAACGGCAGAAGTGCCACGCGCCAGCGTGACATCAGTGCGGGCAACAGGCGGTAAGGCTGCTCGCCCAGCCAATGCAGGTTGGGCGCATGTGGCAGTGTCTGTGGATCGATCCTCTGCACCGGGCCGACAAGAACAATCTGCCACTGCGGTTGGGCGCGTGCCAGAGCCGCCAACAGTGCCAAGTCCACGCGCTCATCAATCACACCGGCAAAACCCAATTGAGGGCCATCCCAGTGCCCGGCCAGATCCGCGGCTTCCATCGCATCCCAACCTTGGTGGTGCGCTGACGCTGGCGAAAAGAATGCGAGATCGACTCCGTTGCCCAGCACCAGCAGCCGTGTGCCAGCCACGGCGCGGCGCGGCCTGGCCAATGACTCGGTGGCGCAAACAACACCGTCCGCCGCACACAGCAAGGCTTCCTCGTGCCACCGCAGCTCTGGCGAAGCATCATGAAGGGCCGCAAATTCGTCGGCACAGTCGTAGAACACCCGTCTGGGGCTTGGTCTCCAGGGCAGGTCCTCAAGCAGCATTCGCGCCAGCGGCCAGGCCATGGGCGTGCTCAGCCAGACCGTGCTCACATCCAGACCCTGCTCGCTCAATGCACTGAGCAAAAGCTTCTGCAGCACAGGCCTCTGGGCGGTGCAGAAGCCAGGCTGGCGCTCGGCGCCAGGCGTTGTCGGAACCACCACGTGGATGTGCGGACCCGCAGGGATGAGGTCCAACCGGGGCGGACCGGCGCCGGGCAGCGGCTCTTCGACGAACACCAAATGCCAATCGCCGTTTGGGCCCGCCAGCCGCTGCAACAGATGGCGGCTGCGATGGCGGGCAAATTCCCAACGCAGGTGCGAGAAGGCAAGCAACACGGGCCGGCGCTGCAGCAACGATCCGGCCTGAGCATCAGCGTGCTGCCACTGGTGCAGGGCGTCGAGTGCCTCGGGCTCGGCAAACCGCCTCAGCGCTGGCGCGCGCACCACGCCGTCTGTGCCATCCGCGCCATCCTCACCCTGATCGTCGACGTGCCACAACCCGCTGCGGTGCCACTGCTGCGGGTGCTGCCAATCGGGCCGGTCCACCAAGGGGTAAAGACACAGGCCCAGAACGGTCACTCCGGACTTGCGTGCTACGCGCACTTCAGCGGCAATCTCGTGCAACCAGGCGGCTCGGCCGACACCCACATGGCTGGTTTCAGACACCACCAGCGGCCGCCCGTAGCGCTCTGCGGCTTCGGCCAGCAGCAGTGAGAAGCGCCTGCGCCGCGGGTCACGGCTGGCCCAGTCCAGCCGTTCGCCAGTGTCAACAACCCACTGACCGTTGTGGTAGTAGTTGACGCCCACGATATCAAGCCAGGCCGGCGAGCCGCCCAGCGCCGGCTCCGACGTGCCGGCCAGGATGTCCCAGGCCTGCCACTGCCAATTGCGCACCAACGCGGCGTGCCCTGCCAGATCGTCGCGCCCCTGTGGCGGCACGACGTGGATGAGCGGTTCGACATGCATGAAGCGGGCTTCAGGGATTTCAGCGCGGATCGCGCCCATGGCCTGGATCGCTGCTGCAGCCAACCTGCGTTTGGCGGCATAACCCAGGTCGGGCGCTGATTCACCGGCCTCGTCCCGTGCCTGGCGCATCAGGCCAGCTTGCAGGTTGTTGGGTGGCGCGAACAGCGTCGGCTGCGACGCCGCCCAGGCCAAAAAACTGATCTCGTTGATCGGCGTGAAAACTGGCATGTGGCCCGCCGCGCGCTCTCCCGGACCGAGCACACGCGCCACCTCAGCCGCAAAACGCGCCAGGCGCGCCAGCATCGCGTCGTCATGCAGCGACAGGCCATCCGGAATCCCGTAATGCACCAGTGTCCACAACACCTGCAGACCGTGGCGGTGGGCGCTGGCCTGGGTGCGCAGCGCGCGGCTCAGGTTGATGACGCCGTTGGCGGATTCGGATATCCGCCAACCGATACTTTCTCGCACAAAGCGGATGCCAGCCTGGGCGGCTCGGCGATGGTCTTCTTCAAGGTGATTCAGGTGCCCGCTGGCGGCCACCAGGTCCAACGCCAGGCCGTCTGCGTTGACGTGGTCAGCGCCCTCAAAGCCGCCCATCCAGAAGCCCTGGAACGGATTGGCGTCAAGCGGTGCCAGGCAGTCGATACCTGGCAACGGCAGAGACCGCCTGGGGGTGTCGCTGCCGATCAGCGGCGTTGCCGTGCGGGCTTCGTCGGTTGTTGTGTCCACCACGCTCGGTCGGCAATCAGCGTGCCCCCAGTCACTGGCCGACCACGGTCAGCTGTTGCCAACACTTGCCGCAGGCCGGCTGTGGCGGGATTTCGGGCACTGCGCTTGCCTAATCGCCGCATGCACACCTTCAAATCACTCTTGCCCGCAGCTTCCACCTCGGCAGCTGCCTATGACACCCTGGTGGTGGGCGCTGGTTTCGCTGGCAGCGTCATCGCCGAACGCCTGGCAAGCCAGGCCGGTGAGCGCGTCCTGCTGGTCGACCGCCGCCCACACATCGGCGGCAACGCCTTTGACCGTTACGACGACCACGGCCTGTTGATCCACCCCTACGGGCCGCACATCTTCCACACCAACTCGGCGGATGTCTTCGGCTACTTGTCTCTATTCACCCAATGGCGGCCGTATCAGCACCGCGTGCTGGCCAGTGTCGACGGGCAATTGCTGCCAATGCCCATCAACCTGGACACCGTGAACCGGCTGTACGGCCTGCACCTGAATGCCTTCGAACTGGATGACTTTTTTGCCCGCCATGCCGAGAAGGTTGAGCCGGTGAAGACCTCGGAGGACGTGGTTGTCTCGCGGGTGGGCCGCGACCTGTATCAAAAGTTCTTTCGCGGCTACACGCAAAAACAATGGGGGCTGGACCCGAGCGAGCTCGACGCCAGCGTCACGGCGCGCGTGCCCACGCGCACGACGCGGGACGACCGCTACTTCACCGACACCTACCAAGCCATGCCGCTGCACGGCTACACGCGGATGTTTGAAGCGATGCTGGCGCACCCGAAGATTCACGTCATGCTCAACACCGATTTCCGCGAAGTGGTCAACGTGATCCCGTGGAAGAAGATGGTTTACAGCGGGCCCATTGACAGCTTCTTCGACCAGCGTCACGGCAAGTTGCCCTACCGCAGCCTGGCCTTCGAGCACGTCACCGTGCAGCCGCCGCCCGGGCAGGCACTGGTCCAGCCGGTAGGCACGGTCAACCACCCGAACGACCACCTGTACACCCGGGTGACCGAGTTCAAACACCTGACCGGGCAGTCGCATGCTTCCACTTCGCTGGTGTACGAATACCCGCAGAGCGAAGGAGACCCCTACTACCCAGTGCCACGTGCTGAGAACACGACGCTCTTCCGCCGTTACGAAGCCGAGGCTGAGGAGCTCAGTGACGTGACCTTTGTCGGCCGGCTGGCCAGTTACAAGTACTACAACATGGACCAGGTCGTCGGCCAGGCGCTGGCAACCTTCAAGCGGATGGTCCGGCCAGGCCCGCGTTGACGACCTGGCCGGCCCGCGCAAGGCGGGCCAGACTGGCTCAGCGCTTGACGCGGGTGTCGCTGGCAACCACGTCGTCGCTGGCTTCTTCGACGTGCTCTTGCGCGTCGCCCAGCTTCTTCTGCGCCTTGCCTTGAACTTCCTTGACAGCGCCTTTGACGCGCTGTTCCGGACTATTCAGCACCTCGCCGGCTTTGCGTTGCACGGTCCCGGCGGCGTCCTTGACGGCGCCCTTGACTTGATTCGAATTCATGCGATGTGCTCCAGTGTGGGTAGGTCTAAAAAACCGGCTAGCGCCGGGGCCATGGAATGCTCTCCTGATGTTGCCGATGCGCGTGTGCGCAGACCGCGCGAACGCTTGTCGGCCGACGCCTACAAACGCTGCCCAACTGCCGGCAGGTGTGCGCTGGCCCGGTTCATGAAGCGCTTTCTGACAAGAAAATTTCGACCCGCCGGTTGGCTGCCCGCCCGCTGTCACTGTCGTTGCTGGCGACGGGCTCGCGCGAACCGCGGCCCTGCACGGTCACCCGGGCAGTCGGCACGCCGCGCGCACCCAGGTAGTCGCGCACGGCCAATGCGCGGTCGCGCGAGAGCGGCTCGTTGACGGCGTCGCCGCCTGTGCTGTCGGTGTGGCCAACCACCGTGACGCGCACGCCAGGCTCGAGCGAGCGGCCAACCTCGTCGAGCAAGGAACGCATCTGCGGCTTGATGTCGGCTCTGCCAGTGTCGAAGGACACGTCGCTGGGTACGTTCATCTTCAAGCGGTTGTCGGGTGTGCGTTCCACCACCACGCCTGTGCCAGCGCCCGCCCGGTTCAGCGACTCACGCTTGTCTTCCAGGTGCTTGGACCAGAGGTTGCCAGCCACTGCGCCCAAGGCGCCACCCAGCACCGCGCTGCGCCCCGCGTTGCCACCGCTGACACCGCCCAGCACGGCGCCGGCCACGGCACCGACGCCGGCACCCTGGGCTGTGCCGCGCTCGCGGTCACTCATGGTTTCGCAGCCGGCGCCGAGCAGGGCGGTGGTCAACAGCGTGGCGGTGGCCCAGCGCAGAGGGTAGGGAAGGCGGGCTGATGGGGGGGTGGTTGGTGTCATAGCAGGATCTCCTGAGGGAAAGTTGAAGGTTGAGAACGGGACCGTGTTTGAGAATCCGCCTGTCATGCAGCCCGAATTGGCGCCTGCGCCAAAGCGGTTGATTGCGCTGACAGAAGGGAGAAGCGCACTAGGGCGGCGGCCTGGCGCTGACTTCGTGCGGCCGTGCCAGACCGGCCAGCGCTTGCAGCAGAAGCGCTGGCGCTACGGGTTTGCCCAAGTGCTGCTGAAAGCCGGCGGCCAGCGCTCTTTCGCGGTCTTCGGCTCCTGTGAAGGCGGTGTAGGCCAGGGCCGGAATCTGCCCGCCCTGGTCTGCAGATCGGGTGCGCAGTTGGCGCATGAACTCGTGGCCATCGACGCCGGGCATGCCGATGTCGCTGACGACGACGTCGGCTGCAAACGTCTGCAGCGCGTCCCAGCCTTCGGCAGCGCTGGTAGCCAGGCAGAGTTCGGCACCGGCGCCTTGCAGCAGCTGGCCGGTGACGGCGCGCATGTCGGCCTCGTCGTCCACCAGCAGTACGCGCAGGCCATCCAGGCGCGGTGCCGGCGCAGCCTCGGCTTGGGGCGGCGCTGCAGGGGCGGCAGCGTCGACAAGCGCAGTGGCGTCTGCCCCCGGCGAAGGCAACAGCACCGTGAAAGTTGCACCTTGCGCACTGCCCGG
>Ga0105047_10018235_pt1 | contig 10888 bp, 10 predicted proteins | sample MAT04_FD_78384 | JGI IMG/M metagenome (GOLD analysis project Ga0105047, IMG submission 78384) | Freshwater microbial communities from Lake Fryxell liftoff mats and glacier meltwater in Antarctica - MAT-04 (megahit assembly) | ecosystem: Environmental > Aquatic > Freshwater > Ice > Liftoff...
CCAACGTGGCCGTGATGGGCAACGGCGACACGGTGTACGCATCGGCCACCAACCTCTACGTCACCACCAACGCCGTCGACTGGCCCCTCCCGGCCGATTCGGGCGGCTCGGGCGGCTCGGGCGGCTCGGGAAGCTCCGGTGGACCGGTCACCACCGTGGTGAACGGCTCGGGTTCGGGGTCCTCGGCGATACCTCCGGACTGCCGTGGTTGCGGGATCCGGCCCACAGTCACCAACACCGACGTGCACAAGTTCGAGCTTCCTTCTACCGGTGCCGCGGTGTATCGAGCCAGCGGACGATTCGACGGCGCACTCCTCAATCAGTTCTCCATGAGCGAGCAGGGAGGAATCCTCCGGGCCGCCACGACGTCGAGCTTCAACGGCAGCCGTGCGGGCAACGGGTCCGAGAGCCAAGTGGTCACCATGAAGGAAGAGGGTGGCGAACTGAAGGTGCTCGGCAAGGTGGGCGGCCTCGGGCGCAACGAGTCGATCCGGTCGGTGCGTTTCATCGGCGACATCGGCTATGTCGTGACGTTCCGACAGACCGACCCGCTCTACACGATCGACCTTCGCGATCCCGCCAACCCGCGGGTGGCCGGCGAACTCAAGATTCTCGGCTACTCGGCCTACCTCCACCCGATCGGCGAGGGCATGCTCGTGGGTGTTGGGCAGGACGCCACCGAGACCGGCCGCACCCAAGGCACCCAGGTGCAGCTCTTCGACGTGAGTGATCCCGCCAACCCCCGCGCCATCCAGAAGCTGGTGATCCCCGGCGCCACCTCGGAAGCCGAACAGGACCACCGGGCCTTCTTGTGGTGGCCGTCGTCGGAGATGGCCGTGATCCCGGTGACCGCCTACGGCAGCGCGGCGATCCAGCGCTGCGGCCCAGAGATCGGCTGCTCTCCCCCGGCCCAGGCTCAGGCGTTCCTCGGCGTGGCTGGATTCACCATCACCCGCGAGGGGATCAAAGAGGTCGGGCGCATCCAGCACTACTCCGGTCAGACCCCGGGCGGCTGCGACGGCCGGATCACCGGCATCGCCCAAGATTGCGTCTCGCCGTCAGGCCCGAACACCACCGTGGTGTGCGTCACCGACCCCTGCCCCGGCATCGCCCCCGCTCCCCCGGTCCCCACGGTGCCGGTGGTCCAGCAGCAGTACCCGGTGCAGATCACCCGGTCCGTGGTGGCCGGCGTGAATCTGCTCACCCTGTCCGAGGCCGGGCTCAAGGCCAGCGACCTCACCAACTTCACCGACAAGACCTGGGTGCCCCGCACCTGACCGCGACGTCGTCGGGGCGCACGGGGAATCGTTTCTCCCCCGTGCGCCCCGACCTCGTTTTGGCGGGGACGTTTGGGGGATGCGGGCCTTGGAACCTTCGCTGACCTCGTACTACTCCCGCGAGGCGCCTTCGGGCCAGGCCACTTCCACGCCCTCCCCGTAGTAGATGTAGAGCTGCTCCACGATCTCCTTGAGCCCCTCGCGTGAGCCGGTGGGTTGGAGCTGCACGGTGATGATGTTGCCGTTGATGTGCACCAGTTCCACGCCACCGTGATCGAAGAGGCGGCGGGCCATCTCGTCGACGGGCTTGGGTTTGCTGGCCACTTCACGGGATCGGAATATCTCGTGACCCATGCCCGAGAGCGTGCGGTTGGTCTCGAAGCGAACGACGTCGGCGCGGCTGGTTTGCTTCTCGATGACGGTGACTGGCTGGCCCATACAGCCGCCGATGCTACCGACGACCGGCGTGGTCCGACGATTCCATCGCCGTCGCGGACACCTGCTCGTCGGGGAGCGGGACGTTGACCCGAGGGCGAAGACCCCACAGCACGATTGCCGCCAACGAGATGGCCACCAGTCCGAGCAGGCCGTGCACCACCTTGAACCCCACACTGTGGTCGGCAATCAGAATCATCGGCAGGCGGATCACCCACACACCGATCGAGACCCAGGCGAAGATCGTGGCAATACGTTCGGCTACCGGGTGGCGGCGTAGCCGAGCTACGACGGCGGCCACCGCCAGAGCGATGAGCGTGACCGACAACCCGATCGAGAAGGCTTTCCCACCGCCGCTCAATTCGGCATCGCCGAGGGCGTTGTTGATGCGGGTGCCCCACACGAAGAGGGTCCAACCGGCCAACCCGAAGAGGCAAAAGGCGAGAAATCGGGGGCGCTCCACGGCGGCGACGGTAGACGGTGCCGTCGGTGCCGCCAAGCCCCGGCGACCCTCGCCCCCGATGGTGCGGCCGACCGGCGCTGGTACGGCCCAGACCGCGCGGACGTTGGTCAGGCCAGTTCCACGAGGTCGAGAAGGTCCGGCGTGAAGTAGTCGAGCGTGCCGTCGGGCATCATCAGACACCGGTCGGGAGAGAGGGCCCGCACGAACTCCACGTCGTGGCTCACGATGATCATCGTGCCCGGCCATGCGGCGAGCGCCGCACCGGTGGCCGTTCGCGACATGGGGTCGAGGTTGTTGGTGGGCTCGTCGAGCAGCAACAGGTTGTGACGACCGGCCACGAGTTGGGCCAGTGCGAGCTTGGTCTTCTCGCCACCCGACAGCGTGCCCGCATCTTGGAAGGCTTTCTCGCCCGACAGCCCGAACATGCCCATCAAGGCCCGCAGCGGTTCGTCGCCCAGCCCGGTGCCTTCACGCATGTGGTCGATGAGCGACTTCCCCGCCGTGATCCCCTCGTGTTCCTGCGCGTAGTAGCCCACGTCGGCATTGAGCCCGAGCTCCATTGTGCCGTCGTCGGGCGGATTCGATCCGGCCAAGATCTGGAGCAGCGTGGTCTTTCCGGCACCGTTGAGCCCCATGATGAGGAGGCGCTCACCCCGTCCGATATCGAAGCTCACATCGGCGAACACGTCGACTTTGCCGTAGCACTTCCACAGGCCGGTGGCCGTGAGCACCGTGCGCCCGCACGACGGCGGTTCGGGGAACCGCAACGCCAAGGTGCGCCGTTTGGCCGGGCCCTCGATCTGCTCGGCCTTGATCCGTGAGGCACGGTTGTCGAGGTTCTTGGCCACCCGGGCCCGCTTGGCTGTCTGACCGCGCATCGAGTCGGCCAGCGTGGAGAGGCGGGTGATCTCGGCCGCCTGCCGTTCGGCCACCTTGGCCGTGCGCTCCTCGTCGCGGTCGCGGGCCCTCAGATACTGCGTGTAGGTGCCGCGGTACTCCACCACTTCCCCCACCGCTTCCTCCGCCTCGCGGTCGAGGTGGATCACCCGAGTGATGGCCTCGTCGAGCAGGTCGAGGTCGTGACTGATCACCACGAGGGCGCCGCCGTATTGGCGCATGTACTTGAGCAGCCAATCGCGGGCGTCGGCATCGAGATGGTTCGTGGGTTCATCGAGCAGGAGGAGGTCGCTCCCGGCGAACAGGATGCGAGATAGCTCCAGGCGACGGCGCTCCCCACCCGAAAGGGCGCCCAGGGTGAGGTCGAGCCGATCGGCTTTGAGGCCGAGCCCATCAACGAGGCGACGGGCTTCGCTCTCCGCCGCATAGCCGCCGTCGTTCTCGAACTGCTCCTGCGCCTCCGAGAACCGCTCGATGTTGCGAGTGCTCGGGTCTTCCTCCAACTGGAGGCGAAGCTTCTCGAGTTGGATCATCGCGTCGTCGAGCCCGCGACCGGAGAGAACGTGCGACAGGCAGTTCGTGTCGTCGGGGACGTTGTCGGCCCGAGGGTCCTGCGACAGGTAACCGGTGGCGCCGTCACGGCGAGTGGTGCCGGCCTTCGGCTGGGCCGCTCCGCCGAGCACCCGGAACAGCGTGGTCTTGCCGGCGCCGTTGCGGCCGACGAGGCCCACCTTGTCGCCGGCGCGCACTTCGAAGGTGGCACCGTTCACGATGGTCTTTCCACCGATCTCCACGACGAGGTTGCGCACGCTCAACACGGCGCCATTGTCCCAGCCCTCACCCCCATTCGACGATTCGGTCGGTTGGCCCGCGGTGCTCCGCCGGGGCCTGACGACACCGGCAACCGGTCAGGTGAAGGTGAGAGGCAACGACCGGGGGCCGCGCACCTGGCCGGACGACCAGGTGACGGCGGCCGGGTCGGTGAGCGAGAACTCGGGGACACACTCCACGAACTTCTGCACCGCGACCGTCAGTTCGAGCCTCGCCAGGTTGGAGCCGAGGCAGCGATGGATGCCAACACCGAAGGCAACGTGACGGTTCTCGGCACGGTCGATGATCACCTGATCGGGATCGGGGAAGGCCGCGGGATCGCGGTTGGCCGCCGGAAAAGGCAGGAGCAACGGGTCGCCCTTGGCCATGGGGCAACCCTTGTAGTTCACGTCGGCGTTCACTTCGCGGGCCATCGTGACCGGCGCGTAGGCGCGGAGGAGCTCCTCGATCGCCATCGGCCAGAGGTCGGGGTCGGCGGCGAGGCGGGCGCGGTGCTCGGGATGTTGGGCGAAGTGCCAGATGCCCGAGCCGATGGAGCTCCACGTGGTGTCGATGCCCGCAAGTAGCAGGAGCAGACACACGCCGAGCACCTCCTGATCGGTGAGGGGCCGCTCGTCTTCGGCGCCGTAGCCCTCCACGAACGTGCCGCCCTGGCCTTCGCCGCTCGCCACCATGCGGGCCTGGGTGAGAAAGCTCACCACGTCGTCGCCCGGCTCATCCCGTCGCCGGAGCATGAGCTCACGGAAATAGCCGAAGAAGTCTTGCAAGGCCATCATCCCGACCGCGAAGTCGTTGACGCCCACTTCGAGAAGGTCGTGGACCCATTGCCGGAACTTCGGCGCATCGGACTCGGGGACCCCGAGAATATGGGCGATCAGGCGGACGGGGATGTGCTGGGCGTACTGCTCGGCGGCATCGCACCCGGTAGCGCCGTCGGCCAGGATCTCGTCGAGCAGTTCGTCGCAGATCGACTCGGTGCGGGGCCGGAGCGCTTCAATCCGCTTCGGTGCGAAGTACGGCAGCAGGAGCCGACGGATGGCCGTGTGGTAGGGCGGGTCGCTGGAGATCGGCGGAGCGAGCACACCGAACTCCGACATGTTGAGGTACTCAGTAACCACAGGGCTCCGCGACGAGAACGTGGCGGTGTCGTGCGAAATGGCCACCATGTCGTCATACGTGGTGGGCACCCACATGCCACGGAACTTCTCCGACCGGGCGATCGGGCATTGCTCGCGCAGTTCGTCCCACACCGGAAACGGGTTCGTGTAGAAGTCCGGACTCGTGTGATCGAACTGGGTATGCCAGTCGGTGACGCTCATTCGCTTCCCCCCGGAAGTCCGCCGGCGGCAGGGCGCCGCCGATCCGTTGCTCGCTGCCCCGAAGTGTTCCCCCGAGGAGCCGATCAAGGCAAGTGGCGCTGGTCGTGCGTCGCCAACGATTGCTTCGGACACGGGCGCGCCACGTTCGGTCGGTTGCCGAGGTGGTGTCACCCGGCGATGTCTTGCACCGCCCGGCGCTGCGATCGCTCCACCAGCCACCGGCCGAGAGGGTCAGCGAGCCGAGCGAGGATCGGCCCGGAGACGGCCATTAGTAGCACGTACGCCGCCACAAGCGCACCAAGGCGGCCGTCGGCATCGGCCGCCGTCCCGCCGGCGATACCGGCGATCACGATCGAGAACTCACCGCGTGCGACCAAGGTCAGTCCGGCACGGACCCGCCCGGGCACGCCGATGCCCGCGTCCTTCGCCGCCCACCACCCTGTGGCGGCTTTGGTGATCGCGCTGATGGTGGCCAGCAGCACCGCCGACGCCATCACTCCGGTCAGCGTTCGGGGATCGATCTGCAGTGCAAAGAACACGAAGAAGGCCGCGGCGAACAGGTCGCGCAGCGGGGCGATGAGCGCCTCGGCCCGGTGCTGGGCCGCCCCCGATACCGCGACACCCACGAGGAACGCCCCGATGCCGGCCGAGACTCCCACCTGCTCCGCTGCCCCGGCCAGGAGGAAGGTGACGCCGAGCAACGAGAACAGCATCGCCTCATCAGACCGGTTGAAGATGAGACGGCTCATGGCCGGACCGAACCTCGCCGACAGCACCATGACCACGGCCACCAGGCTCACGCCGGTGCCCACGCTCAGCCCCACCGCGGCGGCGGTGCCCCCCGCCACGAGCCCGGCCAGCACGGGCAGGAACACCGCCATCACTAGGTCTTCGATTACCAGCACGCCGAGGATCACCGGCGTCTCGCGGTTGCCGATCCGGCCGAGGTCGTCGAGGGTCTTGGCGATCACGCCGGATGACGAGATGTAGGTGACGCCGCCCAGGATCAACGCCGTGGTGACCGACCAGCCGAGCGAAAGGGCCGCCACGAAGCCCGGAAGGCCGTTGAGCAGATCGACCACACCGGCGCGAGCCGTGCACCGCACCGTTGAGAGCAGTTCCCGAGGCGCGTACTCCAAGCCGAGGAAGAACAGCAGGAGCACCAGGCCGATACTGGCGCCGGTCTCGATGAAGCCGTGGGAGGCGTCGAGCCCGATCGGGCTTCCGGCACCGACGGCCAGTCCGGCCATGAGGTACAGAGGGATCGGGGAAATGCGGAGACGGCCGGCGAGACGAGCCAGCAAACCGACAGCGAAAAACACGCCGCCCAGCTCCACCAGGATGAGGGCCACCTCGGCCGAGCCTGCGGCGAACAGCAACGGGTGATCCACGAGCAGTTCGCTGGCAACCGAGACGGGATCAGACGCCGAGCAACTTGGCGGCGGCCGCGAGACCTTGCGCCGTGCCGGTCACCACGACGGTGTCGCCAGGCTCGAGCCGATCGTCGGGCCCTGGAGCGGGGATGGGGTGATCGCCTCGAACGATGGCGATCACCGACACACCAGTGGCGGTGCGCATCTGGGTTTCACCGATGGTGCGGCGAGAGAACGCCGCCGGCAGCACCAGCCAGTCAAGCGCCAGACCTTCCACCTCACGGATCACGTTGTTCAGCTGCTCCGTCACCCGCGTGCCACCGAGCAGCTCCGCGAACACCTGGCTCTCCTCCGGGGTGAGTTCCACGCTCACCGCCACCGCATCGTGATCGACACGGTGGTAAACGACTACATCTCGCCGCCCACTGTGACGCGTGATGACGCCTATGCGATCGCCGGCCTGGCAGGTGAAGTCGAGCCGGACCCCCACCCCGGGAAGCGGAGTCTCCTGAATATCGGGCATGGCGCCAGTATCGCGCGGAACTCGAGGACGTGGCCGTGAAGAAGGCGCCGATCCGGCGCGAAGCGACGCTGCCTCGCCCTACCCGAAATCCGGAGCGAGAGCAGCGTCGATGCTGGAAGGGGTCCCGGACGAACGTCGGACCGTAGATGGTCTGTCATCGGTCGGCTACACGAGGCGAAGTCGCTTGGGGAGGTTGGCGCCGGCGGGGTGTACCCGCTTGGTGGCGGCGGCTTGGACGGCGGCACGGTCGATCTCGCCGGTGACCACCCGGACCGGGGCAACCGGTGCCACGGGGCGGTTGGTCTTCAGCGGCGCAGCTTCAATCCAGCGGTTGGACTGGCGGAGGCGGCGAGCGGCAGCGCCGAGCTCGGCGACGGCGGTGGTGCGCAGCGCCGGGTTGATACCGGCGTTGGCACGGATCACCTTCGCCGATGCACGGTGCTCGGAACGCTGCTGGGCTGCCTGGGGAACCATCACTGCCGCCATTGTTTTGTGCCTTTCGGGTGGTGGGGCACCCCCTCGGGCACCTCCGGAACTGAAGTAAGAAACGGCGCGAACGTGGATCCCCTGAACGGGACAGCGGTCACATTGCGCCGGACAAGCGTCACACTCACCGGCCAGAGGCCCATGCGGCGTACGGGGAAAAGGTCCGGCCGAGGCGTACGTCGATGCGCTCCCCCGGTGGCTCTGACCGTGCATGGCCCCCATCACCGTCAATCGCCCGTCCACTCTCCTTTCGCCGACCCACCGTTCTGGCCGGTCCGCCCGCCCGGTCCGCCGTCGGCGTCTTCGCAGGTCGATCGGGCTCGGCGTCCCAATCCTGATGGCGTTGGCGCTCACGAGTTGTTCGACGGTGGCCATCACGCTGGTGTCCGGTGAGCTCTACGTCGGCTCCCCGACCGTGGCCTGCGCCATCCCGACCGCGTCCGATGGATCGCCGATCACCGAGCCAGGCGAGATGGTGTTCGTGTGGGGGGATACCAGCAACGACCCGACGTCGATCGTGCCCACGACCGGGGGCGAGGTATGCACCGGGCACGTGTTCCTGACCCCAGGCCACTTCGACGGCCAGGTGTGGTTCCGATCCACGGGAAGCGGCACCCAGCAGTGGTCGACGGCGCCAGTGAACCTGACCTACCCCATCGACCAAACCCCCGATCCGCAGAGCTTCCTCACCGGCGCGCCGCTGACCGCCGCATCGCATTCATGGGCGTTGTCCTACAACAACCGCTGGTACAGCCGCTCGTTCCAACCGTACGGCTACTCGCAGGACGCGCTGGCGCCGTTCGAGTGGCGGATCAAGGACGGCACAGGAACGGTCATCGCCGGCGCAACCATCCCCGGCACCACGTGGCAAGCCGACTTCCCGGCCGCCGGCATGTACACCGTCGAGATCACGGCGTCACGGGTGGTGCACACCTACGACGACCGACGGGTGGAGGTGCGCACCACGTCGGCCATGGCCGTCATCGTGACCTGAGCGGGCTTCACCGGCTACAGGCGGGCCGAGGCCGGACACCGGCGAAACGGCCTGCGTTCGACGTTGCCCGGCCGATTCGGATAAATTGACCGAGCAGTCAAGAAGACGGCATCGGGACACCCGGGCCGTACGAGCACACCATCAGGGGGACCCCATGGCCGACGCTTCCGCACCCACGCTCGACGACTTCCGTGAGGAGGTCATCACCTTTCTCGACGCCAACGCCGAGAAGAAGGGGGTCGAGGTCAACAAGGACACGGCCTGGGGTGAGGGCAGCGACGACGTGGCGCTGTTCGAAGAGGTCGACCGGGTGAAAGAGCTCGAGGACCTCAAGGTGGCCCAGGCCTGGCGAGCCAAACGCTACGACGCCGGGCTGGGATGGATCGGCGGCCCCAAGGAGTTCGGCGGGCGGGAGCTGGGCCAGGCCTTCGACCGTGTCTACGGATCGCTCGAAGGCAAGTACGTCGTCCCCAACATGGGCTTCTTCGGCATCGGCCTCGGCATGGTGGCGCCCACCATCAACGCCCACGCCACGCCCGAGGTGAAGGACCTCTACCTCGCCAAGATGTACCGAGGCGACCTCGTGGGCTGCCAGCTCTTCTCCGAGCCCGGCGCCGGATCCGACCTGGCCGGACTCCAGATGAAAGCGGAGCGCGATGGCGACGAGTGGATACTCAACGGGCAAAAGGTGTGGACGTCCGGTGCCCACTACTCCGACATCGGCGAGATCATCTGCCGCACCGACCCCGATCTTCCCAAACACGCCGGGCTCACCGGGTCGTCGTCGACATGAAAGCACCCGGCGTGGAGGTGGTGCCGCTCCGTCAGATGACCGGTGGCGCCAACTTCAACGAGGTGTTCTTCACTGACGTACGGGTGCACGATTCGCACCGCCTCGGCGATGTGAACCAGGGCTGGACCGTCGCCCTCACCACGCTCATGAACGAGCGAGCGTCGATCGGTGGCGGCGCCGCCGGCGGCGGCATGGGCCTGGCGTCGGTCACCCGACTGGCTCAGCTCGTTGAGCATTTCGGGCTCTCCGAGGACTACCTCACCCGGCAGGCGTTGATGGACGTCTACATCAACTTCCAGGTTTCGAAGTTCAACAACCAGCGGTCCATGGACAAGATCAAGTCGGGTCAGCTCCCCGGCCCGGAGATGTCGATGGCCAAGCTGTCGCTCACCAACAACCTGTGGCGCACCGCCAACTTCGTGGCTGACGTGCTCGGCCCCCGCATCACCGCCGACACTGGCGAGTGGGGAACCTTCGCCTGGGGCGCGCTGCTCTGCGGCATCCCGGGGATGAAGGTGGCCGGCGGCACCGACGAGGTGATGAAGAACATCGTGGGCGAGCGTGTGCTCGGGCTCCCCAAAGACCCCGGTATCGACTCGAAGAGCCCGTTCTCGCAGATCGCCAAGAACTGATCCCCAACGGGGCCGAACTCAGCCGAACTGGGCACACCCGTCGTCGTCCGAACGACAAAACGTGTGCCCAGTTCGAGCGAGAACTCGCCGGCCGCTACGCCCACTTCCGCCCCGCCCTGGGCCTCGATGCGGGTCGGCTCCTGGATCAAACCCGAACGACGGCTCGACACGTGGCCCTGGCCACCGGCATCGCCCGCGCCCGAGCACGGCGACGGGCGGCCGACCTGCCAGACGCGCTGTTCGTGTGGGTACCCAAGACCGCCGGCACCAGCCTGTGGGAACTGCTCGCCAGGGCCGGCGGCCTCAAATGCGTCGACCCCCTCAGCGTCCGCTACGAGTTCCCGGATCGCGGGCTGGTCACCTTTGGTCATGCGCACTATCCGTCCCTCGTGGATCAGGGTGCGCTCAACCCGGCCTTCGTGGATCGGGCGTTCCGGTTCGCGGTCGTCCGCCACCCCGTCGATCGAACGATCTCGCTCTACGAGTACCTGCGCAAGATCGGCCGCTTGCCTGTCGGCATCTCATTCCGGCGATTCGTCGAGGTGATCGGCGACGGCGGAGTCGAACCCGTCGGCGCCCACCATGGCGACGGCCTCAGCACCTGCAACCCACAGGCCGCCTGGCTGGTGGACGACGCCGGCGTGCTGCGCGTCGACGAGGTCTTCCGGTTCGAGTGTCTGGCCGATGCCGTCGACCAACTTCGCACCCGGTTCCCGATAGCCGGCGCGCTCCCGCATCACAACACCACCGATCGACGACCCCGCGCCGATTACCTCACCCCACCGATCCTGCGAATGATCGAGGCGGCCTATCGCGACGACTTCACCCGGTTCGGCTACGACCTCTGATCCCGAGCCGGACGAGC
>Ga0105047_10018238_pt1 | contig 10887 bp, 10 predicted proteins | sample MAT04_FD_78384 | JGI IMG/M metagenome (GOLD analysis project Ga0105047, IMG submission 78384) | Freshwater microbial communities from Lake Fryxell liftoff mats and glacier meltwater in Antarctica - MAT-04 (megahit assembly) | ecosystem: Environmental > Aquatic > Freshwater > Ice > Liftoff...
CGGCCCGCCAGCTCCATGTGTCGCAGTCAGCACTTTCCGCACAGATCAGGCAGCTCGAAGCCCACCTCGACCAGCAGCTCTTCCACCGCACCGGGCGCACACTCACCCTCACCGAGGCAGGCCAGGTCGCGCTCGCCTACGCCGACAGCATCTTCGCCTCGGGCAACGAACTGATCGAGGTGCTGCGCGAAGGGCGACGGGCGGAACGCCAGATACTGCGCATCGGAGCAGTCGCAACCGCGTCTCGCAACTTCCAGGAGAACTTCATCCGTCCGGTGCTCGACCGGGACGATGTGGAGCTCGTACTGGTCTCGGGCAGCCTGCCCGAACTGCTCTCCCGGTTGCGGCTCCACTCGATCGACCTGGTCCTGTGCAACCAGCGCGTCCACGCAAGCGCGAGCGACCCCTGGCAGTGTCGTCGCATCGCCCGCCAACCGGTCAGCCTGGTGGGCCGACCAGACACGGCGCCGTTCCACTTCCCCGACGATCTCGCCCGCGTGCCACTGCTGCTCCCGGGACGCGATAACGAGATGCGCACCACCTTCGACTTCCGGTGCGAGCAACTCGGCATCCGTTATCGCCTGCGTGCCGAAGTCGACGACATGGCGCTGCTGCGGTTGCTCGCCCGCGACTCCGCCAGCGCTGCACTGATGCCCACGGTGGTCGCGCAGGACGAACTCGCAAGTGGCCGACTGGTCGAACTCGCCGTGGTGCCCGACCTCTACGAGAACTTCTACGGCGTCACCATCCAACGTCGCTATGCGCCGCCGCTGATCGCCCAGCTACTCGCGAGACCCGACGCCGACGTGCTCACGGCCCCAGCGCTGTGAGCCGTCTGCCTCTCCCACCGCTGACGAGCGCACTCCAGAAGCCATTGCCGAGGCAACCACCAACTCGGCACCGACCTCGCCGCCAACGACCTTTGAACTCAATGGTCCGTACGTAGCGACCTTTGAATTCAACGTTCCTCCGACGTACGAACGCTCTAACGGCGGCCAGACTGTGCGACGCTGGCGACCATGCCTGATCGTCAGCCTGGGCGCGTGAGCGTCGAAGAGAGTGTCGTGTTCGGAACTGGCGGGGGCCGCGACTTGCACTGCGACGTTTTCCTGCCGCCCGAACCCGGCACGGACCGCACTGCAATCCTTCTGGTGCACGGCGGCGGATGGAGTTCTGGGGACCGAACTCAACTGCGCGGCTATGGCATCCTCCTCGCTCGACTCGGCTTCGTCTGCGTCGCATGCGAGTACCGCCTCTCCGGTGAGGCAATCTGGCCGGCGCAGATCCATGACGTCAAGGCGGCGCTGCGGTTCGTGCGGGCGAACGCCGACCGCTACGGCATCGATCCGGACAAGATCGCCGTTTCGGGCAACAGTGCCGGCGCGCACCTTGCACTGATGTTGGCCGGCCTGGCCGACGGTCAGTTGGAGGGCGAAGGCGGCCACCCTGGCGTGTCGACAGCCATCGCTGCGTGCGTGGCCATCTACCCGCCGACCGAGCTGCGGGTCGCACATCCAAAGGACATGATCGGCTTGCTGCTCGGCGGACAGGTCACGAGGGAGATCGAGATCGAGGCCAGCCCGCTGACCTACGCAACGGCCGACTTCCCGCCGACGATGCTGGTCCACGGCAATGCCGACGAAGTCGTACCCGTTTCAGCAAGCTTTGCGATGTATCACGCGTTGAACAGGGCCGGGGCAGCTGTCGAGCTGCATGTCTACGACGGGATGCCGCATGCATTCGACGTCGAACGCGACTTCGGCCGCCAGGTCGCCGACCTGATCGCGCTCTTCATCGACCGCAAGGTCACAGCGGCCAGGTGACAACTTCCACGGATGGATGGCTTGCCTCACTGCCACCACCGTCAGGTCAGGCGATTTCCAGCTGACGTCGTCGGTACCGCAGGGCAGACTGAAGTGATGACGACGTGGTTCACCTCCGACCTCCACTTCGGCCACGCCAACATCATCGAGTACTCGGGTCGCCCGTTCGGCAACGTGGACCAGATGAACCGGGCGCTGATCGAACGCTGGAACGCGCTGGTGCAGCCCGCCGACACCGTGTGGGTGCTGGGCGACGTGGCCATGGGTCGCATTGCCGAGACGCTGCCACTGGTCCGCCAACTGGCTGGCCGCAAGCTGCTGCTGGCCGGCAACCACGACCGCTGCTGGGACGGCCACGGGCAAAAGGCTGCCGAGTGGCTCGAACGCTACGAAGACGCCGGCTTCGATGAGATCTGTCAGGGCAGCATCGAACTGAACGTGGGCGGACACGACGTGCTCGCCTGCCACTTCCCGTACCGCGCTGACAGCCAGGAACTGGACCGCTATCCCGAGGAACGCCCGATCGACGAGGGCCGCTGGCTGGTGCACGGCCACGTCCACGAGCAATGGCGCCAGCACCAGACAATGATCAACGTCGGCTGCGACGCATGGGCATGGCGCCCCATCGACGCGGCCACGATCGTCGCGCTCATCGAGGCAGGTCCGAACGACCTGGAGCCCCTGCGCGACCACGACGACGACCTGACCTGACGGTGCCCGCTCGGCGGCATCGGGTCTACGCTGCCAGCCATGTCGCAGGCACCTCGCTCCCCCATCTTCGAGTTCGCAGAAAGGTTCGTCGACGAGCAGTCGGCGCTCGACCCCAACTCGGCAACGGGCCGCGGCATCGCTGGCTACGACCACCTGCTCACCGACCTGTCGCCCGCCGGCTATGAGGAACGCGCGGCCCACCTACGGGCCGCCCTCGACGAGATACGCGAGCTGCCGGTCACCAACGAGGACGACCGTCGAGCACAGGCCTTCATCACCGAACGGTTCGAAACATCGGTGGCAACGTTCGAGGCCGGCAACTGGCTGCGGGCAATCAGCGCGATCGCCTGGCCCGCCGGCAGCCTGCGCAGCATCTTCGACCTGATGCCACGCGACGGCGAGGGGGCCTGGGCCAACATCGTTGCCCGGACGAAGGCCGTCCCTTCTGCTCTCGCAGGGCTGCAAGCGACGTACGAGTTGGGGCGCTCCCTAGGCCTGGTGGCGGCTCGACGGCAAGCGTTGGCGGCGGCCGATCAAGTCGGCACGTGGGCCACCAACGAATGGTTCAACACGCTGGTCGACGAAGCCGCCGCACGCAGCGATGTGTCGGCCGCAATGCGGGCAGACCTTGCCGCCGCCGCAACCCTGGCCAACGACGCCTTCGGAGCGTTCGCCGCCTACCTGCGCGACGACTACGCACCCGCCGCGGACCCCAAAGATGCCTGCGGCCCCGTGCGCTACGCACTAGGCGTGCGAGCAATGTTGGGCGCCGATCTGGACCCCGCTGAGATGTACGAATGGGCGTGGGGCGACTTCCACTACCTGCGCGACGAGATCGCCATGACGTGCGAGCAGATCCTGCCGGGCGGCAGCTTCGCCGAAGTGATCGATCTGCTCGACACGGACCCATCGTCGGCTCGAGCGCTGCACTCCGAGGACGAGTACCAAGCGTGGCTGCAGGAAATGACCGACGAAGCTCTCGCACGCAGCAAGGAGCACTTCGAGATCCCCGACGTCATCGACCGCTGCGAAGCCCGCATCCCACCCGCCGGCAGCGCTGCGGCCGCGTACTACACCGGCCCGTCGGAAGACTTCACCCGTCCGGGCCGCACCTGGTACCCGGCGCTCGGCCGAACGCTCTTCCCGAAGTGGGGCGACGTCACCACCTGCTATCACGAGTCAGTTCCGGGCCACCACCTGCAGATCGGTTACGCGCAGGTACAGGCCGGGTCGCTCACCCGCATCCAGCGCAGCGCGTTCATTCCCGGCCACGGCGAAGGGTGGGCGCTGTACGCCGAGCAGTTGTGCGACGAGTTCGGCTGGTTCGCGAATCCCGACCATCGACTGGGCTTCCTCGGCGGCCAGATCCTGCGCACCGTGCGCGTGATCATCGACATCGGTATGCACCTGGGCTACCGCATTCCCGAGGGCACGACGCTCAACGACGGCACGCTCTTCCACGGCGGCGAAGTGTGGAACCCCGACCTTGCGTTCGAGTTCGCCGTCAAGGAGACGGGAAACACCGAGACGTTCATGCGCAGCGAGATCAACCGCTACCTGGGGTGGCCGGCACAGGCCATCAGCTACAAGATCGGCCAGCGCGAGTGGGAGGCCGCTCGCGCCGATGCCCTCAAGCGCGATGGCAAGGCCTTCGATCTGAAGGCCTGGCACACCAAAGCCCTCAAGCTGGGCGCCATCGGCCTCGACCAACTCCGCGCGGAACTCGCCCGCTGATGCGACCGAACGTTCTTTTCGTCACGCTCGATCAGTTCCGCGGCGACTCGTTGTCGTGCGCCGGCCACCCCTTGGTCCGCACACCAAACCTTGACGCGATCGCCGCCCAGGGTGTGCGGCTCAGCCGCCACTACGCGCAGGCCGCCCCGTGCGCGCCCGGCCGCGCTGCGCTCTACACCGGCACCTACCAGATGACGAACCGCGTCGTCGCCAACGGCACTCCGCTCGACTTTGCGTTCGACAACATCGCGCGCGCCGGCCTGCGTGCCGGCTACCACCCGGTCATGTTTGGTTACACCGACCAGGGTGCCGATCCGCGCCAGATCACCGACCCAGACGACCCTCGGCTGTCGAACTGGGAGGGCGTGCTGCCCGGCTTCGAGGAAGTGCTCTGCCTGGACGAACGCCACGCACCCTGGCTGGCGTGGCTGCGCGAGCTGGGTTACGAGGGCGACATCACCACCAACCCCGATCTCGCGCTCGACACCGAGAACGAGCGGCCGGCCGAGCACTCGGTCACTCAGTTCCTCACCGACCAATTCCTACTGTGGCTCGACGGTCGCGGCACCGGCGATCCGTGGTTCGCCCATACCTCGTTCATTCGCCCACATCCGCCGTACACGGCCGCAGGCCACTACGCGACCATGTACGACCCGATTGACTGCCCGCCGGCGCTGCCCATCCCTGACCAGCGTCATCGGCTGCATGACGTGCTGCTCAGCGTCCCCTGGGTCAGCGCACCGACCGACCCTCACGACCTGGCGCACCTTCAGGCGCAGTACTACGGAATGATCAGCGAGGTCGACGCGCACCTTGGCCGCATCTGCGATGCGCTGAAGGCGCGGGGCGAGTGGGACAACACACTCATCATGATCACCGCCGACCACGGCGAGCAGTTGGGCGACCAAGGCCTGCAGCAGAAGTGCGGCTGGTTCGAGAGCAGTTATCACATCATCGGCATCGTGCGCGACCCTGCTCAGCCCGCGGGCCACGGCACCGTCGTCACCGACTTCACCGAGAACGTCGACATCATGCCCACCCTCTGCGAAGCCATCGAGCTGCCGGTACCCGTGCAGTGCGACGGTGTTCCGTTGACCGAGCTCTTGCGCGGCGAGCGACCGAAGCGGTGGCGCACCGCCGCGCACTACGAATGGGACTGGCGCGACTCTCTCATTCCCGGCGGCGTCACCGAGCCGAACTGGGACCGCCGGCTGGAGCGTTACAACCTTGCCGTGCTGCGCACCGACACCCACGCCTACGTGCAGTTCGGCAACGGCGATTGGCTGTGTTACGACCTCGCCGCCGACCCTACGTGGCTGACACTGGAGACCGACGCGGCCGCGGTGTTGCCACTCGCGCAGCAAATGCTGCTGTGGCGCCAACACCATCTCGACCGCACCCTCACCGGCATGCTGCTACGCGACGGAGGTATCGGCAGACTGGTCACCGCTACTGGATGAAGCCAGCGATCACGTTGATCGCGAGACCAACGATGACCGTGCCGAACAGGTAGCTGACCAGCGCGTGACGCAATGCTATTCGGCGCACCACCTGGCTGGTGACGTTGGTGTCGCTGACCGCGAACGACACGCCGATGGTGAACGCGAAGTACGCGAAGTCGCGGTAGTCGGGAACTGTGCCACCGGGGAACTCGATGCCGCCAACGGGCGTGATGTAGTACTGGTGCGCGTAGCGCAACGTGAACATGCTGTGCACCACGAACCACGAAAGCACCAACGAGAGCACGGCGACAATGGTGAGTGCCACCTCCATCGGGAAGTCCACGTGCCGGGCCTTCGCCAAACCGAAGCCGACGCCGACGAGACTGACCACACTGGCCGTCACCATCACCGCGACGGCGGTGATCCGACTGTTGTCCTCTGCAGTCGATCGCGCCTGCGTCGCGGCCGCGTCGCACCCGATGTTCTCTATCCAGATCCACGCCAGCAGGCTGAGAGTCAGGCCGACCCACCCGATCAACAGCGACAGTTGCCACGGCGAGAAGGGCGCCGAAACCAGACCCGCGACGAGGCCGATGACTGCACATACATTGACGCGCAAGCGCGCCGAGAACAGGCGAGGGTCAGGGGTGCCCACGTCAGTGCATCCGCTCGAAAATTATGTCGATCGGCTCGCGACCAGCTGCCAATCCGCGACGCTCGAAGCGCGTCACCGGACGCCACTCGGGTCTGACTACCACGCCTCCGCGGAGCCGCTGCTCGGCAGCACACACGGTCAGCGTCTGCGCCGCATAGTGGGCGATGTCGGTGGCGATGTGCAGCGTGCCACCGACGCGCAAGCGGTCGACGAACTGTGTGACGACATCGGGGCGGGCCAGCCGACGGTGGCGCTGCTTCTGCTTCGGCCAAGGGTCAGGGAAGTACAGCCGAACGCCGACGAGCGATTCGAGAGGAACGCGGTGCATCAGCTCCAGAACATCTCCCTCCACGACACGGACGTGCTGCCACCCGTTGTCCTCGATCGCCTCCACCACCGACGCCACGCCTGGCGTGTGCACGTCGAGTCCGATGATGGCCTCGTGCGGCCTGGCCGCAGCCATACCGATCAGCCCTTCGCCACCGCCAAAACCAATGTCGAGCACGACTGCATCAATGCCGGGGAACAGGTCATCGAAGCACAGTCGTTCGCCCTCGACCGTCAGTGACCACTGCGCCATCAGTCGCCCGTAGCGCTGTGCCCGCGCCGGTGGTAGCGCTCGGCGGCGCAGCTGAAAGCTTCGAGTGGGCGGATACGACGTGGTCACGAGTTCCATAGCTATCACCGACCGAACCGCCAGCGGCGCCAACGTGCCGGCGAACATTCCGTCCCGATTGCAGTACACCCGTACCGCTAACGTCGGACAAGTCATGGAACGCCAACCCCTACCCGTCGTCGCCTCGCTGATGGCCATCGGGTCGGGCATCGTGTGGAGCTTCGGCGCAGTCCTCAAAAGACTGTCGGAAGACGTCGACGCGTTCCAATATCTGATCTGGCGTTCCGTTGGCATCATCGTCGTGATCGAGATCCTGTCGGCCGTCAAAGGTCAGCGATTCCCAACCGTTCGTGCGTGGCGCAGCGGGCGATGGATGATGCTTGCCAACTTCGGTCTGTTCGTCGCATCCATCGCATTCGTCTACGCGGTCGACACCACGACTGCGGCCAACGCGGCGTTCCTCGGCTCGCTCACACCACTCGTCGCAGTGGTGTTCACACGCTTCCTCGGCGAGAAGCTCTCGAAGTCCACCATCATCGCGATCGCTGTCGGCGTGGTCGGCCTGGTGCTCACGGTCTTCGGAGACCTCGATGCAGGCAACATGTTGGGCAACGCGTCGGCTCTCCTCGCCTCGGTCGGGTTCGCGATCTACACCATCAGTGTGCGCTCGGACCCCAGTCGCGACTGGTCGCCCGTGCTCTCCGGTTATGGCCTGCTGATGATCGTCGTGTGCGGTATCGTCACCGTCCTTCGCGACAAGCCCCTCGTTCCGGCAGGCGACGACATCGCTCGCGCCCTGCTGCACGGAGCGGTCTTCATCGTCGTCGGTACGTTGCTCTTCAACGCCGCTTCCAAGCAGGTGCCGGCCGTGCCGATGACCGTGTTCGCGCAGGCCGAAATGGTCTTCGTCCCGATCTGGGGTTACTTCATCCTGCACGAGTCTCCGGCACCGCTGGCCGTGTTGGGCGGAGCCATCATCTTCGGCGCAGTCGTCGGGAAGGCCGTCTACGACACCCGTGGCGGCCGCCCACCCGAGCTTGTGACCGCGCCCGACGTGCCGCTGCTATGACCGACGCGCGAGCGCGGCCCCGCCCGGAACGTGGCAATCTGGTGCAATGGTGACCGCCGAATGCTGGCTGGTCAGCGCTGGACACGTGCTGGCCAGCGCTGAGCGAGCGGACGATCGTCGTTCACGCGCTCGTGGGCTGCTCGGTCGGCCCGGGTTCGAGGGCGCGCTGGTGCTGTCGAAGTGCCGCAGCGTGCACACGATCGGCATGCAATTCGCCATCGACGTTGCGTACCTCGACGCCGACGGCATCGTCCTGAAGGTCGCGCACATGCATCGCAACCGCGTCGGCATGCCCGTGTGGAAGGCCACCACCGTCGTCGAGGCGCAGGCCGGAGCGTTCGAGCGTTGGGGTCTGAAGGTGGGCGACCAGGTGGAGTTGCGCGAGTGACCGGAAAGCTGATTCTGGTCAGCACCCCTATCGGCAACCTCGGCGACCTACCGCCGCGCGCGGTCGAGACCATGCGGTCGTGCGCGCTGATCTGCTGCGAAGACACTCGTCACAGCGGCAAGCTGCTCTCTCACGCCGGCGTCAGGGGCGTGCGTCTGGCCGTCGCCAACGAGCACACTGAGCTAGCCCGCACCGATGAGGTCCTGGGACTGCTGGCCGTCGGCAGTGACGTCGCGGTGGTGACCGACGCAGGCACGCCTGGCATCAGCGACCCCGGCGCCCGCCTCGTGCGGGCTGCGGTGGCGGCCGGCTACATCGTCTCCGCCGTGCCGGGCCCCGCTGCGCTGGTGATGGCGCTGGTGATCAGCGGCTTCGACAGCACCCGATTCGTCTTCGAGGGCTTCCTGCCTCGCAGCGGTCGAGAGCGCACCGAACGCATTGCGGAAGTTGCCGCCGAGCGACGCACGATCGTGCTCTACGAAGCACCGCACCGTATCGAGCGCACAGTCACCGAACTTGGTGTTGCATGTGGACTCGAACGGCGCATTGCGCTCACTCGCGAGCTCACCAAGCTGCACGAGGAGGTGTGGCGGGGCACGCTCGCGGAGGCTGAATTCCATTTGGCCGAACGTGCCCCGCGCGGCGAGTACGTGGTGGTAATGGAGGGTGCGCCAGTTGCTGATGCGGCGGACGACTCGGTGGTGCTGGCCGCGTTACACATGGCACTGACGAAAGGCGCCGATCGACGCACGGCAATAGCTACGGTGATGGCCAGCACCGGGGCGGCGAAGCGTCGGGTCTACGACCTTGCGCTCACTATCCCCCGTTGACGTTCATCCAGACCTTTTTGTTGACATGATCATGACCGACCTGCCCATCTACTCCGCCGGTCCGAGCGCTGCGTTCTTCGACCTCGACCGCACACTGATCAGTGGCTCCAGCGCGTTCGTGCTGGGCATCGCCGCGTGGCGCGGCAAGCTGATCCCCACCCACCAGTTCGCGCGCGACGCAGCTGGCGCAGTGGCGTTCAAATTCGCCGGCGCCAGCGACCAGACCTCCGAAGGTGTCCGCGACCGCATTCTTGGCGCGGTCAAGGGTGTGCGCCTCGACGATCTGGTGGCGCTCAACGCCGACATCGTGCCCAAGCTGATGGCGATGGTGCGCCCGGAGGCAATTCGACTTCTGGAGCAACACCGCCACGCGGGTCGCGCCACGTACATCGTCTCCGCATCGCCGATCGAACTCGTCGAGCCGCTGGCGAAGGCGCTGGGAATGACCGCCGGCATTGGCACACGCAGCGCGATTGTCGACGGCGTGTACACCGGCGAGCTGGCTGGGCCGTTCTGCTACGGCCCCGGAAAGGTGGAAGCCATCGAGGAACTCGCGCGCTGGGAAGGCCTCGACCTCGGCCAGTGCTGGGCCTACAGCGACAGCGCCAGCGACCTGCCGATGCTGGAGGCAGTCGGTCACCCCGTGGCCGTCAACGCCGACGCCAAGCTCGAACGAGTCGCGGGGCAACGCGGTTGGCCGGTGGTCGTCTTCCGCAAGCGCACGAAGGCCGTCATCCGCCGTAGCACGCAGACGGTCGGCGCCGTTGGCCTGGCCGCCGGTGGTTTCGCCAGCGGCATCCGCTGGGCCCGCCACCGCTAACCCCAGTACCCCGATCCGAGTGCCACGCTGCCAGTGCGAGTGCCTGTGTACCAGTGCGAGTGCGTCTGCGCCGTTCGAGTGGGGACTCGCACCCCGGGGTGCGAGTCCCCACTCGGAACTCACCTACGACAGCGGGGTGAGGCCGACTTGGCGGGACTGGGCGACCAGGCGGCCGGCGCTGTCCCACACCTCACCGTCCTCATTGAAGAAACCACCCTGCACGAACTGACTGCGAAACACGCATGAAACCGGCCCCGGCGCCGGCACTCCCCGCACGTGCACAGTCAGCTCCAACGTAGGCACCCAGCCCGGCGGCATGTCGAGGTGAAACACAGCCGGCGGAAACGCGTCGCACACCATCAACAATGCGAGCGTGTCGATCGTGCGACCGTCGGCGAAGCTGAACCAGCCGGCCATCTCAGCGACACCATTGCGATTGTTCTCGACCCAGCCGGCATGGTCTGGATGGATGCGAACGTCGAGCCGGTCCATCATCGCGACTTCGACCATTCCCTGGCGGCGGCTGCGGGGCACACAGTCCTCGAACGGGGGCAACGAGGGCGAGCCTGACGCGAGGTGCTCGTAGCCGGTACCAGGAGCGGAGAGGTCGCCGAACGCTCCCACCATCTGCAGTATCGGCTTTTCGTCGGCGTGCATCTGGCCGCTGACGGTTGCGAACCGACGACCAGCCTTCACCACCGCGGCGTCCACTTGCACCGGGCCAGGCTTGCCAGGTGCAAGGTAGTGCGCGGTGACCGAGACCGGGTCTGGGCGGCCGCTGACGGCAATCATGTGCCGC
>Ga0105047_10018239_pt1 | contig 10887 bp, 7 predicted proteins | sample MAT04_FD_78384 | JGI IMG/M metagenome (GOLD analysis project Ga0105047, IMG submission 78384) | Freshwater microbial communities from Lake Fryxell liftoff mats and glacier meltwater in Antarctica - MAT-04 (megahit assembly) | ecosystem: Environmental > Aquatic > Freshwater > Ice > Liftoff...
CGACTGGGCGCCGGCCGAGCGGGCGCGCTGCTGCACGATGATGTCGCGCGGGTCGCGGTTCCAGGCGAGGCGGCTGAGCTTTTCGCCCGACGCGTTGCCGAGCAGTCGCTGCACCCAGTGCACGTGCCGTTCGGCGAGTTGCCCAATGGTGGTGATCCCCTCGTCCTCGAGCTTGCCCTCGGTCACCGGACCCACGCCCCACATCAGCCCCACCGGCAGGGGGTGGAGGAATTCGAGTTCGGTTTCGGGGGGTACCACCACGAGGCCGTCCGGCTTTGCCACCTGCGAGGCGACCTTGGCGAGGTGCTTGGTGCGGGCCACACCCACCGAAATCGGCAGCCCCAGCTCCGCCTTCACCCGCGTCCGGATGGTGCGGGCAATGGTTTCGGGCGAGCCGAACAGGTGCTCGCAGCCGGCGACATCGGCAAACGCCTCGTCGATCGAGATGCGCTCGACCAGCGGGGTGTAGTCCTCCACCACCCTGATCGCCGCATCGCCGAGCCGCTGGTACTCCTCGAAATGCCCGCCGGTGAAGATCAGCTCGGGGCAGAGTTCCTTTGCCGCCCAGCCCGACATGCCGCCATGCACGCCGAACGCCTTGGCCTCGTATGACGCCGCCAGCACCACACCCCCACCCACGGCGATCGGCTTGCCGCGCAGCTCGGGGTTCAGCAATTGCTCCACCGACGCGTAGAAGGCATCGAGGTCGGCATGCAGGATAGTGGCGCTCGACATGTTCGGACTCGCCCGTTTACAGTGAACATAACAAGAACATGTATGCGAGAGTCAAGCCGGCATTCGCCATTTGGACCGTTCCAAGTCGCGCTGCGTTACGCTAGTTTCCGCCAAAATCGTGAGGGTTTCCGAGTTGAACATTTCCAGCATTTTCGCCCAGGTCGTGGCGTTGGTCGGCGGCACCATGGTGCAGCTGCGCCACAAGGGCGCGAACCTGCCGCAGGCCATCGGCGCAACGCCGGCCATTCCGACCGCCGTGCCGCAGGGCAGCATTCCGACGCTGAAGATGCCGACGGCACGCGGCTGGTCGGGTGGCAGGACGCCGATCGCTGCGCCCGGCCTCAAGGTCAACGCCTTCGCCACCGGGCTGGTGCATCCGCGCTGGATCGAAGTGCTGCCGAACGGCGACGTGCTGGTGGCCGAGGCGCTGAACGAGCCGGGCAAGCCGAACTCGATTTTCGGTTACGCCATGGAAGTGACGATGCAGCGGGCCAAGGCGGTGGGGACCAACCCCAACCGCATCACCCTGCTGCGTGACACCGATGGCGACGGCGTCGCCGAAGTGAAGCACGACTACATCACCGGGCTCAACAAGCCGTTCGGCATGGCGCTGGTCGGCGACACGCTCTATGTCGGCAACACCAACGGCATGGTGTCGTTCCCCTACAAGGCGGGCGAAACCAGGGTCGCCGCCAAGGGCACGCCGCTCACCAGCTACAAGCCGGAGGGCCACTGGACGCGTTCGCTGCTGAAGAACGCCGACGGGACCAGGATCTATGTCGGCGTCGGCTCGCTCAGCAACATCGCCGAGCATGGTTTCGAGGCCGAAGACGGCCGGGCGATGATCTACGAGTACGACATCGCCTCGAACACCCAGCGGCCGTTCGCGACGGGCCTCCGCAATCCCGTCGGCCTCGCCTGGGAGCCGACGACGCAGACCCTGTTCACCGTGGTGAACGAGCGCGACGGCATCGGCGACGAGACCCCGCCCGACTACCTGACCTCGGTGCAGGACGGCGCCTTTTACGGCTGGCCCTACTCGTACTGGAACAAGATCGTCGACGACCGCGTGCCGCAGGATGCCGCCAAGGTCGCGGGCTCGACCCAGCCCGATTTCGCGCTCGGCGGCCACACCGCATCGCTCGGCCTCTGCTGGCTGCCGGCCGGCACGCTGCCGGGCTTCGGCGAGGGCATGGTGATCGGCCAGCACGGCTCGTGGAATCGCTCGAAACTCTCGGGCTACCGGGTGATCCACGTGCCGTTCAAGGACGGCAAGCCGGTCGGACCGGCCAGGGACATCCTCACCGGCTTCCTGTCGGACGACGAGAATGAGAGCTGGGGCCGCCCGGTCGGCGTCAAGATCGGGTCCGACCGCTCGCTGCTCGTCGCCGACGACGTGGGCGACGTCATCTGGCGCGTCACTGGCGCCTGATCGAGAGTTTGCGCACTTGCCTTTGGCGGGAGATGGACTATCTACCCCGCCAGAGGACGACCTCCCCGCCATTGGGTAGCTCTGCCGGGACGGCCCGGGTTTTCTTGTGGACCGTCACCATGCGCACCGTTTCCGACCGTATCCGCCACGCCCTGAGCTTCGAGATCATCGGGCTCACTCTCGCCGTGCCGTTCGGCGCCCTCGTCTTCAACCATCCGATGCAGGACATCGGCGTCATCACCATCGTCAGCTCGATCGTCGCGACGGTGTGGAACTACCTCTACAACTGGGGTTTTGATCACGCGATGCAGCGGCTGACCGGCTCGGTGGTGAAGTCGTGGCCGGTGCGGGTGGGCCATGCGGTGCTGTTCGAGGCGGGCCTCGTAGCACTGCTGATGCCCTTCGTCGCCTGGTACCTGGGTATCGGCATCATCGAAGCGCTGCTGCTCGATGTGGCGCTGGCGCTGTTCTACATGGTCTACGCCTTCGTCTTCAATTACGCCTATGACCGGATTTTCCCGATCCCCGGCGAGGTGACGCCGGGACGCTGAGCTGGCGTTTCACGTGAATCCCAAGCCCGGGATGACGCGTTGGTGATTGGGTTAACGCCGACGATGTGCGCGTCGCTAACGCGATCTTAATTTCATTGGCCAAAATGGAGCGTATCCCGCCGCGCAACAGGTCTGGTCGCGGCACTCGTGTTTGTTCTCGCGTCCGAGGTCGACCATGTTCAAAGCTTACGCACCGGCATTGAGCCGCCGCCACCTGCTGATCGGCGCCACCGCGCTGGCCGCCACCACCGCCATCGGGCCAGCTTTCGGCAAGGGCGTCGATGGCTTCATCGATTCCACCTGGGCCAAAGCCAAGGCCAAAGGCGTCAGCAAGAAGATCTTCAACGCCGCGATGGGTGATTTTTCGCCACTCCCCAAGGTGCTGGAGCTGTCGAAAAAGCAGCCCGAGTTCGTCACCACCGCCGGCGACTATGTCACCAAGCGCGTGTCCGACGCGCGGATCGGCACCGGCCAGAATATGCGCGGCGAATGGGCCAAGACGCTGAAGGTGATCGCCGATCGCTATGGCGTGCAACCCGAAATCATCCTCTCCATCTGGGGCGTCGAGACCAATTTCGGCGGCTACATGGGGGGCATCAATACCCCCCACGCGCTCGCCACCCTCACCTATGGGGGCTACCGCGCCGACTATTTCGGCGCCGAGCTGATCACCTCGCTCGAAATCCTCGAGGGCGGTCACGTGAGCCCGGCCAACATGATGGGGTCGTGGGCCGGCGCCATGGGCCACCCGCAATTCATGCCCTCGAGCTTCATGCGCTACGCCGCCGACTTCAAGGGCGATGGCCACGAGGACATCTGGGGTTCGGTGCCCGATGCGATGGCCTCGATCGGCAACTACCTCAAGGGCTTTGGCTGGCGCGCCGGCGAAACCTGGGGCTATGAGGTGAAGCTGCCGGCCGATTTCAACTACCAGAACGTCTGGAGCGGCATCGATGCCAGCCTCGGCGACTGGGCCGGCGTGGGCGTGGTGCGCACCAGCGGCAAGCCCTTCCCGCGCAAGGGCGACACCGCCAAGCTCTACATGCCGATGGGCGGTAACGGCCCGATCTTTGCCGTGCTGCCGAACTTCGGCGTGATCAAGCGCTACAATAATTCCGACAGCTACGCGCTCGCCGTCGGCCACCTTGCCGATCGTATCCTCGGCTCGAAGGGGTTCTCCCGCGGCTGGCCGGAGGACACCGCGCTTTCCAAGGACGATCGCGCCCAGGTGCAGGCCCTGCTGCTGCGCAAGGGGTACGATATCGGCACCCCGGACGGCGTGCTGGGGCCAAAAACCCGCGCCGCCGTGATCGACTGGCAGGGCCGCGCCGGCATGCTGCCCGACGGCCACGTCTCGGGCAACCTGCTGAGGGCGCTGAGCTAAAGGCCGGGGGTCATAGGGGGCCAAATGCCCCCTAAAGCTTCACCGCCGTCCCCGAGACGGACACCATCAGCATCGAGCCGTTGGCGCCGACCACCTCGTAGTCGATGTCGACGCCAACCACCGCATCGGCGCCGAGCTTTTCGGCCTCGTAGCTCAGCTCGTCGAAGGCCGTGCGGCGGGCATCGCGCAGGGCGCCTTCATACGCCCCGGCCCTCCCGCCGACGATGTCGCGGATGCCGGCGAACAGGTCCTTGAAGATGTTGGCGCCGACGATCACCTCACCGGTGACGATGCCCAGATACTGGCGGATCGGTCGGCCTTCGAGTGTCGGCGTGGTCGAAATGATCACCATGTCAGGTCCTTTTCCTCAAACCGAAATCCTCGGGCCCCGATATCAAGCTCTCGCCATCTGGGTGCGGAGCACCGTGCGGTCACGGGCTGAAACGCCGATCAGCTCGGCAATCCGCCATACCATGTTGTCTTCGAGTTCGTGGTTCTTCCTGTCGGCGAACACCACCTGCCACATCATCCGGATGATCTCGAGTTTCTCGCTGTCATCGAGCGAGGAGAGCGCCGAGGTGAAGCGATAGAAGTCCACCGATTCCTGGTCCCACCGAGTCGCCTCGGCGATCAGCCGATCCACCTCCGGCGCGCTGAGAGTGTAGTAATCCATCAGCGTGCCGCGCAGCGCCGAGCGTTCGGCGTCGCTGACAGTACCGTCGATGGCGGCCAGATGAACCAGCAGCGCAGCCGTCGCCAGCTTCGGCTCCATGGAGAGCACCGTGGCGTCTGGCCGCTGGAAGATGGAGCGCAGCGCTTCGAACATGCCGGTTTTCCTTCAGTTGGCGTCTAAGATAGGGACTGAGCGCTGAACGCGAAAGGGCCCTGATCGTCGCGCGGTCAAGGAAAAGATTCTCAGGTTGACTCCATAACCGGACTCGTGTGTTCTTTGTTTGTTCTCAAACTCTGACACTTTCCGCGTATCCTGGCGTCCCCCGAGTCACTTCCCGAGTTCTCTTGCATGTCCCGTCCCAAGCCCGATCTCGAGGCCCTGCGCGCCCAGATTGCCGCCCTCGAAAAGCGGCCGGTTCTGGCGGATGGGGCTGCCCTCCTGACCAAGCAGAAGCAGGGTGACGAGGACGAACTGCTTGGCCTGCTGAAGGCGCCGCCCGGCCTGCTGCATGAAATTTTTGCCGACGAGCACCGGCAATCTGGCACGGCGCTCGGTTTCACCCTCGGGCTGGCCGGCTCGCTGCTCGGGCAGAACCGGCAGGCGCTGATCTACCTGCAGTTGAGCGCCGAAGGCCAGGAGATCGGCCTGCCCTATGGTCTCGGCTTCCAGAACTTCGGCCTGACCCCCGATACGCTGGTGATCGGCCGCATCGGCACCATGCCCGAACTGCTCTGGGCGCTGGAGGAAGCGATCGCCTGCCGCGCCGTCGCCGCAGTGATCGTCGATCTTGCGAGCCACCCCAAGGCGCTCGATTTCACCGTTTCGCGCCGCATCTCGCTGCGCGCCGCCGCCGCCGGCACCTCGGCCTTCCTCATCCGCTACGGCAAGGGACGCGAAGCGAGCGCCGCCCGGCTCCGATGGCACGTGAAACCCGGGGTGAGTGCCGGCCAGCCCTTCGACGCCAGCGCCCCCGGCAACCCGCGCTTTGCCATCGAGATCGAAAAGCTCCGGCTTGGGCAAGAGTCGGGGCAGCTCCGTCAAACCGAACAGCATCACCTGATCGTGGACTGGACAGAAAATGGCTTCGTTTCAGTCGATACCAAGAAGCGTCCCCTCGCTCCGCTTCGCCGACCGGCGCCGCCATCTCGCCCTCAGCCTGCCGCGCTGGGCGACCGACTGTCTGAGGCGAGCTGACCCGAGCATCCCCCGCAACCGCCCGCTGGTGCTGTGGGAGCGGATCAAGGGCGGCATGCGGCTGAGCGCGCTCGATGCCCTCGCGTCGAAGGCCGGCCTGTCGGTCGGCCAGAACCTGTCGGACGCCCGGGCGCTGGTACCCGACCTGCTGGTGTTCGAGCACGACGCCGATTTCACCGCCCACGTGTTCTCCGACTTCGCCGACTGGCACTCGAATGCCAGCCCGGTCGTCGCCGTCGACGATACTATGGCGCCATACGGCGACCTGATCCTCGACATTACCGGGGTCGCCCACCTGTTCGGCGGCGAAGACAAGATGCTCGCCACCCTCACCAGCCGATTGCGTGCGCTCGGCTACAGCACGCACGGCGCCATCGCCGATACGGTGGGGGCAGCCTGGGCTTTTGCGCATTTCGAGCCTGGCCGGATCGTACCGGAAGACGAGCTGGAGGCGAGCCTCGGCGACCTGCCGGTGCATGCGCTGCGGCTCACCGAGACCCAGGTCGCCGGCCTCAACCAGATGGGGCTCAAATCGGTCGGCCAGCTCTATGGCCGCGACCGCAAGGCGCTGCAGGCCCGCTTCGGCGCCTCGTTGGTGCTGCGGCTCGACCAGGCGCTGGGGGCGATCGAGGAGCGCGTCACCCCGCGCCTGCCCATCGCCGAGCACCATGCCGAGCGCCGCTTCGCCGGGCCGATCGGCTATCTCGACGACGTGCTGATGACGGTGCGCGACCTCGCCATCCAGCTGGGCATAAGGCTCGGCGCCGAGGCGCTGGGGGCGCAGAGCTTTCACCTCTTCCTCTACCGGGTCGACCACAAGGTGATGACCCTGTCGGTCAACGCGGCACGCGCCACGCGTGACCCAAGCCACATCGCCCAGCTCTTCGTGAACCGTTCCGAGCGGCTCGAGGGCGAGTATGATGCCGGCTTCGGTATCGACATGATCCGGCTCGCTGCCGGGTCGCTGTCCCCGACCCCCGACGTGCAGGTGGGCGCCTTCGAGATCGATGACGGCGCAGAGGATCTGGCCCGCCTCTACGACCGCATGACCAGCCGCCTCGGGCCGCTCGCCGTGGTACGAAGCAAGCCCGTCGACACCCACATCCCCGAGCGTGCCGTCAAACTCGAGCCGGTCGTCGCCCGCACCCCGGACGATCCCAGCGCCCTCGTTGACCTGCCGGTGCGCCCGCTCCGCCTGCTGCCCAATCCCGAGCCGGTCGAGGTGATCGCCGAAGTGCCGCATGGGCCGCCGCTGCGCATGGTGTGGCGCCGCGTCTCGTATCGGGTGCTGAAGGCCTCGGGTCCCGAGCGGATCGAGGCCGAGTGGTGGCGCACCAGCCAGAAGCTGGGTCTGCTCACCGCACCGACGGTCGGCGAGGCCGAGATTGCCCCGCAGGACCACCCCGACCCCACCAAGAAACCGGTGAAGTCCGAGCCGCTGGCCCAGCATGTTTCGAAGCTCGAGGAGTTCGATCCGGAGATCACCGTGCGCGACTATTACGTCGTCGAGGACGATGCCGGCCGCCGCTTCTGGGTGTTCCGCGTCGGCCTCTATGGCGCTTCCCGCCCACCCGGCTGGTACCTGCACGGCTTTTTCGCATGAGCACTGGCAGTCCCGCTTACGCCGAGCTGATGGCGACCAGCAATTTCTCCTTCCTCCGCTCGGGTTCGCACCCGGAGGAACTGGTATCGGCCGCGATGGCGCTGGGGCTGTCCGGGCTCGGCATCGCCGACCGCAATACCTTTGCCGGTGTCGTCCGCGGCTATGTGGCCCACCGCGACCTGAAGGAGCAGCACCCCGATTTCCGCTACGTCGTCGGCGTTCGCCTGAGCTTTGCCGATGGGGCGCCCGACATCCTCGCCTACCCGTCGGACCGCGAGGCCTATGGCCGGCTCTGCCGCCTGCTGTCACGCGCCAACCTGCGGGCGGAGAGCCAGAAGGGCAATCCGGTCGTGCTGTTCGACGACATCGAGGAGTATGCCGAGGGCCAGCTCTTCGTTTTTCACCTCGACGAAAGCCGCTGGCAGGTCTCTACGGATTACCTGCAGCAGCTGGCGGCGATCGCGCCCAGCAATGTCTGGCTCGCCGCTGCCGCCACCTTCAAGGGCAATGACCGGGCCCGGCTCAACCGCCTCGCCCACTCGGCGGCGGAGGCCGGAGTGCCGCTGCTCGCCGTCAACGACGTGCTCTATCACGAGCCCGGCCGCCGCATCGTGCAGGACGTCGTCACCTGCATCCGCGAGCACCTGACGCTTGAAACCGCCGGCCGCAAGCTCGAGCCGAACGCCGAGCGCCACCTGAAGCCACAGCATGAAATGCAGCGGCTGTTCGCCGACCATCCCGAGGCGATCGAGGAAAGCCAGATCCTGCTCGACCGCATCGGCTTTTCGCTCGACCAGCTCAAATACAACTATCCCACCGAAACCATCGGCAATGGCGAGACGGCGCAGGAAACGCTGGAGCGGCTGACCTGGGCCGGCGCCCGCTGGCGCTACCCGGTCGGCAAGGACTACCCGAACGGCATCCCCGAAAAGCTGAAAGCATCGATCTGGAAGGAGCTCTGCCTCATCGCCTACAAGGGCTATGCGTCCTACTTCCTCACCGTGCAGGACGTGGTGCACTACGCCCGCGATACCCTGAAGATCCTCTGCCAGGGCCGTGGCTCTGCGGCGAATTCGGCCGTCTGCTACTGCCTCGGCGTCACCTCGGTCGACCCCGACAAGGCCAACCTGGTGTTCGGCCGCTTCATCTCCACCGAGCGCGACGAGCCGCCCGATATCGACGTCGATTTCGAGCACGAGCGGCGCGAGGAGATCATGCAGTACATCTACAACAAGTATGGCGGGCACCGCACCGGGCTTACCGCGACGGTGATTTCCTATCGGTCGAAGAGCGCGGTGCGGGAGACCGCCAAGGCCTTCGGCCTCTCCGACGATACGGTCGCCGCCATCAACCAGCTGCACTGGGGCTGGGGCAATGCCGCAGACCTCTCGGGCATCAAAATGGTCGGGCTCGATCCCGACGATCCGACGCTGACCCAGATGTTCAACGTGGTCGCCACCCTCAAGGGGTTTCCGCGGCATCTGAGCCAGCATGTGGGCGGCTTCGTCATCACCCGGGACTCGCTCGAAAGCCTGGTGCCGATCAGCAAGACCGCCATGGACAGCCGCACCATCGTCGAGTGGGACAAGGACGATATCGACGCGCTCGGCATCCTCAAGGTCGATATCCTGGCGCTCGGCATGCTGACGGCACTGCGCCGCTCGTTCGAGCTGCTGCACCAGCATTATGGCCGCGACGAAACCCTCGACACCCTGATGGCCGAGCAGGACAAGCCGGAAATCAACGGTCCGGTCTACCGGATGACCCATCGCGCCGACACCATCGGGGTGTTCCAGATCGAGAGCCGGGCGCAGATGTCGATGCTGCCACGGCTGAAGCCCGTGGTGTTCTACGACCTCGTCATCGAGGTGGCGATCGTCCGCCCCGGCCCGATCCAGGGCGGCATGGTCCACCCCTATCTGCGGCGGCGGCAGGGGCTCGAGGCGGTGGAGCCGCTGGGCGAAAAGCTCAACGCCGTGCTGGCGCGCACCATGGGCGTACCGCTGTTCCAGGAACAGGCCATGCAGATGGCCGTCGTCGGCGCCGGGTTTTCGCCCGGCAAGGCCGACCAGCTGCGACGCGCCATGGCGGCGTGGCGCCGCACCGGCAAGCTGGCGCAGTTCCACGACGAGTTCATCGCCGGCATGGTGGCCAACAAATACAGCCTCGATTTCGCCAAGCGCTGCTTCGCCCAGATCCAGGGGTTCGGCGAATACGGCTTCCCGGAAAGCCATGCGGCCAGCTTCGCGCTGCTGGTCTATGCCTCGTGCTGGATGAAGTGCCACTACCCCGACGTGTTCGCCTGCGCGCTGCTCAACAGCCAGCCGATGGGGTTTTACGCCCCGGCGCAGATCAGCCGCGATGCCATCGAGCACGGGGTGGGGGTGCGGGGCGTCGACGTCAACCGCTCCGACTACCTCCACGTGCTCGAACAGGGTTTCCCCGCCTATCAGCGCATCGCCAAACAGCACGCCGAGATGGCTGGCGACATCTGGTCGAACCGGTCGATCCGGCTGGGGCTGCGGCAGGTCAGCGGCCTCAAGGAAGCGCATGCCAACCTGATCGTGGCGCGCCGCGGCGAGGGCTATGCGTCGATCCGCGACCTGTGGCTCAAGACCGGCATTCCGGTCGAAACGCTGGAGAAGCTGGCCGAGGCCGACGCTTTCGGCTCGCTCGGCCTGACGCGACGCGAGGCCCTGTGGACCGTGCGGGGCCTGCGCGGTTCGGCCGGGGCCGAACGCCTGCCGCTGTTTGCCGCCAGCGAGCGCCCCTCGCAGGCCGACGATGCGCAGGGCGACCTGCCGCTGATGCCGGCCGGAGAAAGCGTGGTGCACGACTATCGCACCATGGCGCTGTCGCTGAAGGGTCATCCGCTGAGCTTCATGCGGGCCGAACTCGACCGCCGTCGCGCCGTGCGCTGCGCCGACCTGATCGACCAGCGCGACGGCGCCTGGGTGGAGGCGGCCGGGCTGGTGCTGGTGCGCCAGCAACCGGGCACGGCTTCGGGTGTGATCTTCGCCACGCTCGAGGACGAGACGGGCGTCGCCAACATCATCGTCTGGCCCAAGACGTTCCAGAAGCACCGCAAGATCGTGCTGGGGTCACGCGCCATGGCGGTGCGCGGCAAGCTGCAGCGCGAGGGGCTGGTCGTCCACATCATCGCGCACGATTTTCATGACCTTACCCCGCGCCTGCTCGACATCGCGCAGGGCATCGACCTCGGCGACCAGATGCTGATGCGGGCCGACGAGGGCAAATCCGAACCGCGGCCTCGCGACGAGAGCGACCGGCGACGCCAGGAAATGCTGCAGCGCC
>Ga0105047_10018242_pt1 | contig 10885 bp, 10 predicted proteins | sample MAT04_FD_78384 | JGI IMG/M metagenome (GOLD analysis project Ga0105047, IMG submission 78384) | Freshwater microbial communities from Lake Fryxell liftoff mats and glacier meltwater in Antarctica - MAT-04 (megahit assembly) | ecosystem: Environmental > Aquatic > Freshwater > Ice > Liftoff...
AGTTCGTCGGTGAGGGCAAGAGTCATTAGTTTGTGGCCGCCGGTGGCGTTGAATACCAGCGGTTTTTCGCCCAGATCGAGCGCGACTTTTTGCGCTGAGGTGACGATTGCTTCGGGGCTGGCGTCGTCAAAAGGTAGACGTTTGACGGCGATGCCTCTGGCCTTGAGCGCGGCTTTGAGATTTTCGGCGGAACTGCGCATGGCGGGGGTTTCTAGAATGACCACTTCGCCCGCCTGTAGTTGTATGGCAGGGATTATGTTGGCGAGGTTCTGGCCGGTGGCAATGCAGATGTGCAGGTCGGGTGGGGTCATGGGTGCTTATTCAGGAGTGGAAAGGCGTTATGGGTGACAACTCAGTGTTTATCCGGCCGAATACATTCGGTCTGAAAGCCCAGCGCCGGGTCGAGTTGCAGCCAGGGGCGGTCGGAAGTCACTGCAACAGCACCGGTGGTTTTCGCCAGCGCAAGGCAGGCACGGTCGCCAAGTGATAAACCTAAGTGGCGGGTTACTGTGCGCAACTCGCCGACCAGTAGTGCGTGCGTTTCGTCAAACGGAGTTACCTTGAGCCGCAGGGCGGAGATCAGGACGGGCATTTCTGCGAGCGGGATGCCCGCATCTATAATTTTGGTGGCAAGTTCGGCCAGGTTGACTGTGCTGATGACGTGGTCATTCCCTTCCAGCAATGCGGCTACACGTTCCCAACCCGGTTCTTGCCAGAAATGTGCCAATACGGCGGAGGTGTCGAGTACGAAGCGGGTCATTCGCGTTCTGCCTCGGCACGGCGTTCTGCAATGAATTCATCGACCAGTGATCGACCCGGCTGCGGCGGGCAATATTTCTGGAATAAACGCCGTGCTTGTTCCAGTTGCGCACGGCGTGTGGTCAAGACAAATTCGCCATCGCGCATTTCTCCCAACAGGGTTTCTCCTTCCGCTACACCCAAGGCTTTACGGATTTCTGCCGGGACGACAACCCGCCCGCCTTCTGACATTTTTAGTGAATACATGCCAAATAACTCCATTGTTATTAACATATGTCATGTTGGGTGTTGGATGGCGAATTGGCAATCATCTGGACAAAGTATTCCTCCAGCCGTGCGCCATAACGCTCCAGGTCTTTAGCAGCCAGTTCGCGCCCGCGTGCTTCCGGCGGCAAATCGAGCGTGAGGTTGTAGAACCGTCCTCCCCGCGCGCATACCTCGGCTGCCAGGTTGACCGGCAAGGTGCCGATGACCACGTCGCCCGGCTGGATTGCGGTGGGGTCAAGATGGGCAATTTGCTGGTCGACCGCCAAACCTTGGCGTGCTGCCCATTCGATGGCGCCGGGGTGGCGGGTGATGAGGGTGGTGGTCATCCAATCCCGCGCAAAGCGGCCAGTTTCAGTTTTTTGAGCGCGTCCTTGTCTATGCGCTCAATGACTTTCGGCAGCCATTCGGCGATGGCATCGGCGGCAGCGTACTTTTCTTCGGCTGTCCAGTCGGCGGATTCGAGCGCTTCCTTGGCCAGTTTTTGCGCACGTTGGTGGTAGTCGGTGTTTTGCCTGTCTTTGCTGCCGCGCAGTTGATTGGTTCGATCGGCGAATTCATCTTTGAATTGTTCAATCCATCTTAGATTCGGGGTCAGCTGCTGCAACTTGGCAAGCCTTTTCGCTTCCGCTTTCTGCCGTTGGATTTCTTGCTCTGCGGCAATCCGCGCGGCTTCTGCCTCTTCTCGCCGCTTTGCTTCGGCGGCGGCTTTGGCTTGATTCAGTCTGACTTGTTGATCGGCGAGCTTTTTTGCGAACGCGCGGGCATCGGCAAGATACGGTTCGCAGGCCGCTTTCAGTTCAGGCCAGTCGGAGGTTGTTGTGCTGATGGGCTGAAGTTCGACCAGCAGCCAGCCAAAGGGCAGCAGGTCGGTGGCTTGGTCTTTGGCGTCGGCGGCAAGCCAAAGTGTTTTTGCGGTGTCGAGATACTCCGGCTGTTCACCCATTCCTTTCATGATCTTGATTTGCCGAACGCCGTTGAGGGTGACTGATTCTGCCCCGGAGTGCCGGCCCACGCGCAGCAGAAAGGCTTCGCTATGCTGCATTTTGTCGCGAGCGGCGTTGAGCATTTTCTGTATGGCTTGGCCCCAGCGCTGGCCGAGATATTTGCGCTCGCGCAGCAGCGCTAATTCGTCTTCGAGTATCGGTAGATAGAAGGCGTTGCAGGCTTGCGCGATGCTTTTGGCGCTGAAATGCAGATTCGAGGCGGGAAGTTGGAGTTTGCCGTTGCGCCCCATGGCGGGAACCCCTGAGACCGATTGCAGATTGATCTGACCGGTGAAGGCGCGATAACGCCAGCCTGGGATACATTCCAGAATCTGGTAGAGATCTTTGGATTCGGCCTGAGATTTGCGGACATTGCCCTGCTTGTCCTTGATTTCGACTTTCTTGCGGTTGACCGCCAGGTGTACCTGCGCGGCGGGCAAGCCGAGTTCACCACTCCAAGGTGCATCGGCGAGTTGTACCAGACGCATGGGGTCGAGTTCGAACTTGCCGGGACTGAACTTGAACAGGCGGTTTTGCAATTCCTGATTGTTTTGATTGTTTTCATCACTGCGTTTTTTTGTGCGCCGGTCCTCAACTTTCAATAGTCGTTCACCGTCATTTTCTCGATTTAGCAATGCTGTCCGCATTGCACCCTTGAGCGATGAACCAAACAACAGGGGTTGGCGATTGATCGGGTTGAAACTGGTGCGGTCGATTTCCAGACGGTTGACGACTTTGTTGCCGTCAGCTTCGCGGTTGGCGGTCTGTCCCACACGTCTAGCATATAACCCGGCCACACCTGGCAATACCGGGACGTGCTGAATGGCGTGCCCCATCAAGGGTTCGCGCCGCTCATAGAAGAAACGTTGTACCGCTTCGATCATGTTGGCGTCGGGTTTGCCGGTAGCGATGCCAAGTAGCTTGGCGCGTTCGGCTTCTGAGAATGCCGCCATCACCGCGCCGGTATCAAATTCATGCAGCACGCCATCTTCGATGACGTAATTGGTCGGTTCGTAGCTTTCCCCAGTGCCGATATGGATGGGTGATAGCGGGGTGATGTACATACGGTAACTATCGAAAATTTTCATGCGCCATCTCCGGCAAGCATGTTCATGATCAGGCGGATCAACACATCCTTGTCCGCCGGCTTCGATTCGGCCACCAGCAGGGACAGTGCCGCCAGGCCGACGTCGTTGACCACAGGCTGGCCTTTCGTATTGAACAGTCGTCCGTTGGTGTGCAGGAAACCAGCAAACAGCAGCGCACCGATGCGCTTGTTGCCATCCGAAAACGGGTGGTTCTTGACGACAAAATACAACAGGTGGGCAGCGCGGGATTCCAGAGTGGGGTAAGCCGGTTCGCCAAACACGGTCTGCTCCAGGTTGCCCAAAATGGAAGACAGCCCGCCTTCGCGTTCATTGCCGAACAAGGCACTGGCCTGGCCTTTGGCCATGAGATCGCCTTTGAGGCTGGCGATGGCGGTGGTGGCTTCGTCCCAGGTTGGTAACGATCCTCCAGGCTGGCCGCGCGGATCGGCGAGCAAGCCTTCGTCGTAACGTTGTAGCCAGAGGAAGGTCTGGGTGTAGCGGGTGATGATGTCGGCCAGGCCGGTTCCAGCCTCGGCGGTGAGTTCTGGGCTTTTCAGTGTGGCGCGCACAAGGTTGAGGGCAGATTCCAGTTCGGCACTGTTGGTTTCCAGACGGTGACGGTCGAGGGCGTAACCTTGCACCAGATAGTCCTTGAGCACCCGGCTGGCCCATTGCCTGAATTGCACACCACGTTTCGAATTGACCCGGTAGCCGACCGAAAGAATGGCATCCAGATTGAAGTGCTCAATCTGCCGTGTAACCGTTCTGTCACCCTCGTTTTGAACTTGTGCAAAAAATGCACAGGTTGACTCCCGGTCCAGTTCCTCCTCCTTGTAGACATTGCGCAAGTGCCGATTGATGACCGAGCGATCCCGCTCGAACAACCGTGCCATCTGTTCCTGCGAGAGCCAGACGGTTTCCTGTTCGACGCGCACTTCGATGGTGCTGTCGGTCACCTCGAAAAAAACGAGTTCGCTCATTTGTTGTTTTCTCCCTTGGGTAGTTTGATGCCGACCACCGGCGTATAGCCTTGATGCACCGTTCCTAAAATGGCTTTGGACAAGACACCTTCTCCATTTGCCGTTTTTCCGCCCAGCCCCTGGCCGGTGAAATAGACTTTTTCAGGGAATTCACCTGCCGGCTGCAAGCGAGGGGTGAATACGGCACCGGTATTCGCCAGCAGCACGGGGGCCTTGAACGGATTGCCTAAATGCACGCCGATGTCACCATGGCGTCCGAAACGGGTGAACACCGTATAAAAGCAACGTTCGGTATCCCAGGCCAGACCTTGCGGCGCAGAAGGTGCCAAAGTCATCCAGGCATCGGCATTGGCTTGGGTCGGCAATATCGTGGTGACAAGCTCATCAACGCAAAAACGTCCCAGACCGATACCCGCGTCTCGGCCGAAGCCAAGTTCGCCAATGTCTTGAATTGCCTGTTTGAAATCGGCAAACGGCAGGCGCGCTTCATCAAGAACGATATACAGGTCGAGCGGGGATTGAAGTGAGCAGAATGCATCCTGGGTACTGGGTGCGCCTTGCTTGCCGTACCAGTGTCGCGTCATCGAATAGGGTGCGAAACCTTCGCCGGTGGTGTTGGTTCTGCGGTCGATGGCGTTGTGGGGCTGCGGATGCGATTGCAGCTCACCACCGGGAAGATCGCTATTCGGACGGCAGTGTTGCAGCCAATCGGCAAGCGGTTGGTCGAACTGTTCAATGGGCAACCAGATTCTTTTCTTGGCGGCTTTGCGGTCGTCATCCGACAATGGGTTGAAGCAATGCGCCGGCATGGCCGGCCGAGGCAGATGTTCCGCCGGAAAAGCATCGGAAACCACTGCGAACGGCCGGCCAGCGGTATAGCCGTCAAGCAGTTGATTGAGTTGGCTTTCACCTAGCCGGTTACGCAATGCCCAGCACAATTGGCCGAACAAGGTATCTCCGCGTAAGGTTGTGCCAAATGCGGATTGCGGGGTAATGCGGGCCTTGAGGGTCAACATGAAGGACTCCAGGCATGAGTTACTGCACAAAGCGCGCGGCCAACCCAAGCTGCAATGTGGGCGCAGGTGTTCATTTCAGGCAGTTCCAGCCAGGTTGACCTTGGCCAGTTCCGGTAACACGTCGGCGCCATCGAGTTCTAGACGGGCGAACTTGATTTTGCCGTAGCCGCGCGAGCCGGAGCCGCCGAGGCCGGTGAGCTCCAGTAATTTCAAGCCTTCATAGACGATTGCCATCACGTCTTCCTGATCATGGATGCGGACGGTGAGCGCGAAATCGAAGGTTGCGCCGGCCGGTACACGCTCGGTGTTGCGCGGGTGTTCCGCGACGCCGCGAATACGGTCGATCATGTTTTCCATCTTGGTTTCGGTGAGCAACAGATTGCGCCGACTCATCTCGTTCACCCAGGCACGCGACAGCGAGCAATCCCAGAAAGCGAGACGGGTGGGGCCGATTTCTTCGACCAGTTTCATGTCCTGGCCAGAACCTTCCGGCGCGCCACCAAACAACTTGAGCAGGTTCTTGGCTTGCTGACGTTCGCCATCGGGGACGCGTGCGATGTCGCGGAAACCGAGTGGTTTGCCTTCAGTCTGGCTGACCAAGCCCAACTTCCATTCCAGCAGGCTGCGAATCTTGCCTTTGAGGCTGGAGCCAGGAATGTAAGGTTCTTGAGAAACGGGGTTTTTCAGCACGGGGTTGTCGGTGCCACCAATGTGCATTTCGGTGTTGCCGGAGCCAATGTGCAGACCGGTGACGAGTTCCAAGCTGCCAGTGAATTTGCGGATAGCGGTGAGTTTCATGATGTGGTTTCCCTTGCTCAGTCTTGGCGTTCTTGTTTGTAGAAACCCATGAAGGCTTCCCAGAAGTATTTACAGGTAGTCAAAGTCGCGGGGTTGGTCACTTCAGACAAAGTGTGGTGCATCAGATCGACGAATGTCCTATCCACAAGCTTGCGGCCTTCAGCATAAGCAGCCTTGGCGTTGAGCATGCGAATGAAGGGCAGGTATTCGGCAAACTTCGCCGCCTGCAAGTCCATCGGCTGCTGGCTGACGCGGGTCTCCCAGAGCAATAGTTCGTCATAAAAACGTCGGAGTTGCGTTGGCTTGTTGCGATAGGCGTCAGCACGCGCGATACCTTGCGCCGCCTCCTTGGCAATACCGTTGAACAGTTCCGCGTCAATTGTTTTAAAACTGGGTTTATCCATTTATTTCTCCTCAGTCACGTTGTTGATAAAGATGGGTAAACAGGGCGATCTTGTAAGCAGCCCGGTGTTTTTCGATGCCGGAACTGGCGATTTCCAGAGCCAGTTCGGTTTGCAGTTTCCGCCGCTTGCGTTCGGTGGCTTCGCGGTCGCCGGTATTTTTCACTTTGGTTTCCAGCATGCGCCATGTGCGATAAGCGAAACGGGAATGCCAGAGGGCGTTTTCCGGTCGACTCTGGTCGGCGGCCATATCGGTGAGGTTGAGCAGTCCGTAGAGGTAGCTGGTGGACAAGCTGAGTTCCTCGCGAAGTCGGCCCAGTGCAGATTCCCGTGCCATCAGTTGATCGAAGGTGTCCCAGGTGACGGCATGGTGAAAGCTGGTAACAGCGTTCTTGCCGGTGATCTGCTTGGCGCCGTTGAGCGCCACTTCAGCCAGTTGGCTCAAGTGGCGGATAGGCATGCCCGGTTTGGTCATCGACAGGCCGGCGGAGAAGTGAATGTCCGGGTTGTGCGCCACATAGCGGGCAAATTCTGTGCGCATTCTTTGCGCCAGTTTGATGGTGGAATGCCAGGGGCCAATCAGGAAGAAGTCATCGCCGCCAGCGAACACGGTGTATGTATTGGGAAATTCCTGTTCGCACACCCAAGGCAACCAAACGGTGAAGAAGGCGTTGATCTGACGAGAAAGCCCGGCCATGCGGGCGAAAGTGGGCCGTTCCAGGCCTTTCTGAAAAATCAGTCCGAGATTGTCGATGTCGCCTTTCAAGGTCATCAAAGCTTCCGCGCCGACCCAGTGTCCGTTCTCGTCCAGCTTGCGGTCATCGCGGGCGAGATGATTCAAGGTCTTCGGCGCTTGTGGATGTGGGTCGAAGTCGTCGAGATTCTCCAATCCCTTGTAGCGGTCGGATTCCCAGGCGTTGGACTCACCGAACCTGGGTACGAAGGCATTGATGGCGCGGCGGGCGTAACCATTCCAGAGTGGCGCATCGGCCGATTCCGGCAATGAGAAGTCCCAGGCGCGCAGCAGGTTGCCAGATTTTGCTTCGCCGCCGAATTTGCCGCTGGCATCTTCAGCTCCGGTAAACAGGACGTGGTAGCCGAAGATGGGTAGGCGCAACTGGTTCAACGTCTGGCCATTCGACAGCGGTGCGACCTTGCCGCGGGTGATCAGCACACGGTTCTGGTGAACCAGCCATTTTCCGGTCATGACTTGATCCCATGCCAGTTCGCTGAGGCCGTCGAGTTCCGGGTGGGCCGGGGAGCGGCCGTCGATCTTGCATTCGCCGTGGCTGAATCGGTCAAGAAAACCCATGGCGATGGCATTGGGGGGGGTATCACCACACAAACCAAAGCGAGTCAGCTTGGCGGCTTCGAGTTGCTCAAACAGACGCTTCATCAACGCCCGGAACGGGCTTTCTGACTTGCCATGTCGAAAATCGGCGGCGCGTGCAGGCAGCCAGGCAAGGTTGATACCGGACTGGCCGTAAGTCTGGGCAACAAACCAGGCATCCAGTTCGGTTTGCACAGCGCGCAGTTTTACGATGCTGTCTTCAGTGTTGGGTGCGACGATCAAAAACTTGCCGGCGGCATTGACCACCTGGCTGGTCGGCGGCAGGTCGAGCGCTTCCAGTACCTTCAGTGCAGCCAGTTCGGACAGCATTGAGACATGGAATGAACGACCGCGCAGCAGCCGTGCAACCTGATGCTGGGATTCGCCACCGGCAAAGATGAATTCTTGAATGCCGGTGAAATCGCCCTGGACCAGCAGGAATTTTTCGGTTTCCCAGGCTTGGTTGGAGGCGTCGTAACCATCTCGCTTGCGATCCCATTGCGCGCGCAGTTCTTCCTTAACCGCGTCCGCTTCATGATTTTGTTCGGTGTGATAGCGCCAAAGTGCGACCGCCAATGCCGCCGTGGTTCGTGAATGATCGTAGAGCGCAACATCAGGCCGCACATTGCCGCCGATGCCCGCCGTGGCCGAGGGGATGGCGTGGGCGAAGGCGAGCCACAGGCTGTCGAAATGATCGAGCCAGAGCGAGAGATTTTGTCGGTGACTGGTGGGTATCTCTTGTAGGCCGGCTAGAAACCGGTTCCATAGGTCGAGGTACTTCGCTTGGGCGTCGAGTTTGCTGTCGGCTTCACACGACTGTGCCGCAACCGGAAAAATGGCTTCGGGCGAGAGCGGCTTCAATGGGTAGCGCCATTGCAGACTTTCAGGCCGGTTATCCAGACGGATGCCTTCCAGCAGCGTCCATTGGCGTGTGGTGTAGTGGTTGAGCTTACGCTCCGGCGTTTCGTCGGATGCTTGGTTGTAAGCCTCGAACTCTTCCCGTTCAAAACCGGATGCCAGACGATCGGCGCTGGCGATGATCCATTGCAGGTAGGTATCGGGCCGATGGTGTTTGGCAGCGGCATTGATCAGCGAGTCGTCGGCATTCTTCTCCCGCCAAGGTGCGAATGGGCTCATGTCTTCGCCTACCAGTTCTGGCAAATGCGTTTCCAGAATATCCATGCCAATGGCGGTGTAAGCCGCATGAATATGGGTTCGTCTACCCTCCCAAGCGGGGCAATAAAGACCTTCATTGATGGCCTGTCGGGTATTGCCTTCTGCGTCCTTGTCTTGCGCTGCGGGGATGCGCGCTCGTTCGGCGAATTTGCCGAGATCATGCAGTAATGCAGCAAGTGCGATTCGACAAGAGGCGAGTTGTTTTGATGGGTGCATCGATTATTCCTTCTTCATTCGAAGTCTTGGGAAACAACGGTGATCGCTGCGCGCGGCAGGTGCAGCCCGAAGCGGCGGTAGCGGGTGCCGGGGATGACTTCCAGCGGGGTGATGAGATAGGACTCGGCGCGGCGTTTGCCGAGTGCTTTGGTGAGCGCCTGGTTGACGTGGGTTTTGGCGGGGTCGAAGTTGGTTTGATCGAAGCCACGGCTGAAAGCGTGTGCGGCTCGGTCGTATTCGCCCGAATGCTTGCCAGCCACTTTGGCGTAAAAAACAAGCAGTTCGTTGGCGATGCCGTCTTCACTCCAGTGCACGCCTTCGCGGCCTTGGCGCAATCGCTCCGCCAGCATCCAGTAAAAGGCGAAGCTGGCTGGCTTGAGCTTGATCGACTCGCCACCAGCAATGACGGCGAGGTTGTTTGGGTCGAGTGCCAACGCGACCGGAGGTAGGGCTTTCTGGGCTTGCGCCACGACTTCGGAGAACTTGGCCTGGCCGGTCAACAGTTGATCCGGCAGCCCATCACGCAGCCGCACGAAGGGGATGCGCGCCAGGCTGATGCGCGCGTTTTTCGCGTCGATAGGACGCCGTTCCGGTGGGTGGGTGTAGATCGTGTGGCTGGTGAGCGTGGGGTAGAAGAAGTCGGGGTTGGATTCAAATGGGCTCGATACCAGCACATGCGATAACTCGTCCTGCGGGCGTCCGTACAGAGACATGGCATATCCGAGGTAGAAACCCATGGTCTTGCGGCCGCCGGCGATGGAGGCATGAACTTGCGCCTGCGCGTCGGCGGTCAACATACGCACCAGTTCGGCCATGGTATCGGCGGCCTGGCTGTTGTCGGTTTCATCGCGAATGTCTTCCAACGGCTCACCATTCGGTCGCCGCAAGATGTGGATGTTGCCAGCATCGAACTGGATTTCCGGCAAATCATAGTCGCGCCGAAGTCGATGAAACCAGCCTGGCGAATCGCTCAGCAAGGTTAACCGCGCACGCTCGGCACCTTCGGTGGTGGTGATGAGGTGGATTTCGGTGGGTATCCAGCCTTCATCTTGGGCGAGACCGTAGAGCGTTTCGGTGACGATCTGGGGCGAGAGCCCGGTGACCGCGAGCAGGATGCGGCGGGGATAGGTCGGGGTAACGAGAGTGGCGGTGTTCATGCCCGGCATGTTGCCGAGAAAACTGATGCTGCACTGAGGCGGCAAGCTTGCCGCATCAAAGTGAATGTTGAGTTGGATTCGGTGAAACAAACAAACCCGGCTGCATTCATTCTGTTGGTGGTTGAACTGGGTTTGGTTTGCCGCTTGTGCATGTCCGTCCGGTCGATTTCTTGTAGATATGTCTTCGCCACATGCAACGCCGAAAAACTTGGCTATGGGTAAAGCGCTTGCCGGATTGTCAAACGCCTGAATGGAAATTGAAATATTACTAAAGTTATAAATCGGCCAATGATTGCGTAAAAGATTGCGTAAAAAGTCTGTTTTTTAAAAAAATCATCTCAGCCCAGCTGTCGCACGGTAGATCTAAGACTTATCGTTAGAACAAATTTGTCGTGCAGCTGTCGGGTTGCGCTGGCGAAAACTGTTCCATTGCGGATCAAGTCGGTGTTGAGCACCACCGTTCGTTGTGATCGATTATGCGGAGCACTCGATTATGAGGATCAAGAAGCTGGAAGCCCGTCTACTGCCGGCCAGCAATGGCCACGGCAAATTTGTTCTCACCGAAACCTCGTCATTCCGGCGTGCATTTAGCCGGAATCCAGAAGCGTAAATCCAATCAAACAGTTAACCCCCGGCTTGTTGAACGAACTGGATTCCGGCTTACAACCGCCGGAATGACGGTAAATCAAAGACTTATCGTTAGAACAAATTTGC
>Ga0105047_10018244_pt1 | contig 10885 bp, 10 predicted proteins | sample MAT04_FD_78384 | JGI IMG/M metagenome (GOLD analysis project Ga0105047, IMG submission 78384) | Freshwater microbial communities from Lake Fryxell liftoff mats and glacier meltwater in Antarctica - MAT-04 (megahit assembly) | ecosystem: Environmental > Aquatic > Freshwater > Ice > Liftoff...
CGGGCCGTCGTGGCCGCGTGCCGGCGCGCAGGGTCCCTGACGGTCAATATCGCTGGTGATGAAACGGCGACGCTTGCCGACATCGCCCGTATGATCGGGGTTATGGCGGGACGCGACCCCGTTTTCGATGTGATCGACGAGGCGCCGGCGGATTATGTGGCGGACATCGGGCTGATGAAGTCTGAACTGGTGCCCCCATCGGTGGGACTGCAGGCGGGGATCAGGATGGCGGGAGGGCGGTCTTGAACACCATCCTCCGGCGCTGGCGCGACCTGCCCAGGGACCCAGACGAGACCCTGTTTGATCGGGAGGCGGTCGGCGACCGCGGCGCGCGGGCCGCCACCCTCGCGGAGGTTCTCCCCATCCTGCGCGGGCCCGAAACCGGCGCGACGCTGTCACAAAGGGGCGACGTCCTGGCGTGCGAGGATGGTCGGACCTACCCTATCATCAATGGTCGCCCTGTGTTGATGCGGGATGCGGCGCTGCGGCGACTCCAGATGGGGGAGGCGATCGAGCCTCCCGACGCGAGCGGCGACGCCTTAGACCAGTATTTGTATCTGAACCAAGTCAAGAACGCCGGCGGCGACCCGAATTCGCCCCTCGCCGATCCCTGGTATCGCCGCCATCTTCACAGGTCGCGGCGCCTGCTGGCGGAGGCGCAAGGTCTGATCCTGGACGTAGGCTGCGATGATCCCGCACTCAGTCGCCAACTGTTCCCCGCAGGGGTGGATTATTTGGGGCTGGAGCCCGCGCTGGGCCGCAACCCGGGCATGCGTCTCGTGGCGATGGCCGAATTCCTGCCATTGCAGGCCGCCAGCGTCGACGGCGTGGCCTTCCTGACCAGCCTCGACCACGTCTTTGATTATCACGCCGCCATTGATGAGGCGTTCCGGGTGCTCAAGCCCGGCGGCGCTCTCTATCTGGGAGTCCTGATATGGACCCACCGGGCGGAGCTCTATCGGGACAACATCCACTTCCACCATTTCCGTGACTTCGAGATCCAGGGGGTGCTGCAATCCTTCCAGGTCGAGCGGATCGATGCGTACGGGTGGAAGGGCGACGCCCACAGATTCGGGGCCTATCTGCGCGCCCGCAAGCCAAGGGCGTAGAATGGACCTCGACGGCGCCAGCCCTATCCTGATGACCCTTGACGTGGACTGGGCTCCCGACTGGATGATCGAGGCGGCGGCGCAGGCCCTGAAGGCGGCCGGCGTGAGGGCGACCTGGTTCGCGACGCATCAGAGCCCGGCCACGACAGCCCTGCTGGCCGAGCCCCTGTTCGAGGTGGGGCTACATCCCAATTTCCTTGCCGGGTCCAGTCATGGCGCAACCCCCGACGCGGTGATGACCACCCTGCGCAGCTGGTTCCCGGCCGCCCGTTCAGTCCGCACGCACTCGCTGGCGCAGTCCGAGCCCACGCTGGCCTTGATGGCCGACCGCTACGGGGTCGAGGTCGACTGCTCCATCCACTTGCAACACGCGGCCCATGTGGCGCCCCACAGCCTCGTGCTGTCTGACGGCGGAGCGCGCCTCGTCCGCATCCCTCACGTCTTCCAGGACAATATGCACATGATGTCGGGCTACGGCTGGGACTTCCCCGCGCCCTGGCTCCAGACCCCGGGCCTCAAGGTGATGAACTTTCATCCGGTGCATCTGGCCCTGAACAGCGACGATAGCCGCGCCTATGACCATGCCAAGACCCTGGGGCCACTATCGCAACTGACCCCGAGTCATCTGCCAGTCCAACCGGCCGGGGCTCCCGGCGCGCGGCGGTTCTTCCAAGACATCCTGGCTCATCAGCAGGGTCAGCGAACCCTGACAGTCATTGAAGCCGCCACGCTTTGGCGGGCGGGGGAAGGGACGGCATGAGGATCGCCATACTGGGCCGCACCGAAATGTTGCTGGACTCCGCCAGGGCCCTGGTCTCGGCGGGGCATGAGATCGGCCTCGTCGCGACCTGCCGGGCGTCCGGGCACGAACTGGCCCAGGAGGACGACTTCCGCACCTTCGCGGCGGCCCAGGGAGCTCCCTTCCTCATGGGCCCCAGGCTGGACCGCCCCGAGACCCTGGCCATCCTGACCCAGGCGCGTTGCGACGTCGGCATTTCGATGAATTGGCTGACCCTAATCCCGTCCGTCGTCCGCGACGCCTTCACCCATGGGGTCTTCAACGCCCACCCTGGCGACCTGCCGCGCTTCAAAGGGAACGCCTGCCCGAACTGGGCGATCCTGCTCGGTGAGACTCAGCTCGTGCTTGCCATTCACCGAATGATCGACCGTCTGGACGCTGGGCCCATCGCCCTGCGGCGCCAGCTGCGCCTTCACGATCAGGCCCGTATCGGCGAGGTCTACGAATGGCTGAGGACCGAGATCCCCGCCGCCTATGTGGAGTTCATCGGCCGCCTGGAGCAGGGCGACGTGCCGTTGGAGGAACAGCCCTCCGACCCTGCGTCGAGCCTGCGCTGCTATCCGCGCCGTCCCGAAGATGGACGGATCGACTGGTCGCTGTCGGCCGCCCAGCTGAGCCGACTGGTGCGGGCTTCGTCGCGTCCGTTCGACGGGGCCTTCACCACGCTTGAAGGGGCCCGGCGCCTGACCGTGTGGAATGCGGCGGCGGTCGCCGCGCCGGAGCCGTTCGTTGCGACCCCCGGCCAGATCGCCTATGGGGACCGGGGCGAGCCGGTGGTCTGCTGCGGCGAGGATTATCTGCGTCTCACCGAAATCGAACTCGAAGGCTGCGCCACCGATGAGCTGGCCAAGGCGGCGGTCTTGTCGTCCTTGCGAAATCGGCTGATCTGACCGGCCGGGCGACCAGGGGGACCATGCGTTCAGAACAGGATCATCGCGCCGAGATCGGTGACTTCACCGAGGACGCTTACCGGGGGCTCCTGCGCTCGGCCAAGCGGTCCTATCGGTTCGTCCGTTTCGGCGAGAGCCCGCCCGAAAACCACGTGCTTTGGAGGCACGACCTGGACGCCTCGGTCCACCGCGCCGCCCGCCTGGCCCAGATCGAGCGGGACGAGGGCGTGACGGCGACCTATTTTCTCTATCCGCGGTGTCGCTACTACAACCTGTTCAGCACCGAGGTGTCTGGCCTGGTCCGCGGGATCATGGACCTCGGGCACGACATCGCCCTGCATTTCGACCCCACGCATTATGGGGAAATGACCCTAGAGCAGCTCAGCGCCGCGATGGCCCACGAACGGGACCTGTTGACGCAGGAGTTCGGCCGCGCTCCCGTGGCGGTCAGTTTTCATTTGTTCGGGGTGCTATCCACCCCCATGCCCGACGACGACGTCGTCTGCGGCATGGTCAACGCCTATGGCCGCACCCTTCGTGATGGCTATGGCTATGTCTCGGACTCCAACGGCCTTTGGCTGTATCGCCGCCTGAAGACGGTTCTCGACGAGGCGGCGGAGGCCCGGTTGCAGGTTCTCACCCACCCGGAGTGGTGGACGCCGGAAGCGATGCCCCCCCGCGCCCGCCTGCAGCGGGCGATCGACGGTTACGCCCGGCTGATGGAGACTTGGTACGACGAGATTGTCGATCGCTCCGGCCGGCCTAACCTGCGGTAGACTGCCTTCATGTGCGGGATTGTCGGCCTTTATAGAATGGACGGCGCGCGGGCTGAGCCCGGCGCGGTCGCCGCCATGCGCGACGCGGTCGGCCACCGCGGCCCCGACGGCGACGGGCTGCACATGGACGGCCGGATCGGCCTGGGCCACCGGCGCCTGTCCATTATTGACCTGGAGCACGGCGCCCAGCCGATGTTCTCCCCCGATGGCAATGTCACCATCGTGTTCAACGGCGAGATCTACAATTTCCGCCAGCTGAAGACAGAGCTGGAGCGGGCAGGCTGGACTTTCCGTACGCGCTCGGACACCGAGGTGCTGATCGCCGGCTATGTGATCTGGGGCATTCGGGAACTGGCGCGCCGTATCGACGGCATGGCCGCCTTCGCCCTCTGGGACAAGGCGAACAGGCAGCTGCATCTTGTGCGCGACCGCTACGGCGTCAAGCCGCTCTATCTATGGCGCGGGCCGCAGGGATTGGCCTTCGCCTCCGAGATCAAGGCGTTCATGGCCCTGTCGAGCTTCCAGGTCGCGCTCAACCGCGAGGCCTTGAAGGAGTATTTCACCTTCCAGAACCTGTTTCGCCCCCACACCCTGTTCCAGGGGGTGGAGCATCTCCCGCCCGCCACGATTTTGACCGTCGACGACACTGGCGAGCGTCGTGAGACCTACTGGTCCTACGACTTCAACAGCCCGCAGGAGATGGACGCCGAGGAGGCCGTTGAAGAACTGCGGGGGCTGATGCTCCAGGCCGTCGAGCGGCAGCTGGTCTCGGATGTCCAGGTCGGCGCCTACCTCTCCGGCGGTATGGATTCCGGAAGCCTGGTGGCCGCCGCCTCACCCCATATCCCGAGAATGCCGACCTTCACGGCGGGATTTGAGATGTCGGAGGTCACCGGCATAGAGGCGACCTTTGACGAGCGGCGGGCCGCCGAAACCGTGGCCTACCGTTACAAGACCGAGCACTATGAGCAGGTCATCAACGCCGGGGACATCCGGTGGGCGCTGCCGCGGGTCGTGTGGCACCTTGAGGACCTGCGCCTCGGGATGAGCTATCCCAACTACTATATCGCCCGTCTGGCGTCGAAGTTCGTCAAGGTGTGCCTGTCCGGGGCCGGGGGCGACGAACTCTTCGGCGGCTATCCTTGGCGCTACTACCATGTGTTCCGCTCCCTCGGCCGCGAGGACTATCTGCGCAACTATTACGGGTTTTGGCAGCGCCTGACCTCCGCCGCTGATCGCCGCGAAATGTTCCGCGGCGCTGCCGGCGACGACGACGAGATGTTCGAGGTGTTCAGCTCGGTCTACGCTGGCGAGGCCGACCTCCGCTTTGAGACCGCGGAGGACCATATCGCCAACGCCCTGCTGTTCGAATGCAAGACCTTCCTGCCCAGCCTGTTGACCGTAGGTGACAAGCTATCCATGGCCAGCGGCCTCGAGGAGCGTTTTCCGTTCCTCGACAACGGCGTCGTCGACTTCGCCATGCGGGTGCCGATCCGCCACAAGCTGGGCGACCTCGACCGCATGCTGTCCATAGACGAGGACGCTGTGCGCAAGAAGCTGCTCGCGCAGGAGCAGTTCGACTCCGGCAAGACCGTGCTGCGCCGCGCCATGGCGGAGCTTCTGCCCGCCGAGATCATGGAGCGCAGGAAGCAGGGCTTCTCGTCTCCGGAGGCCTCCTGGTACCGCGGCGAGAACGCTGATTATGTCCGCGACCTGCTTCTGCGCTCCGAGCTCGCCATGTCGGACTTTGTCGATCCCGACTTCGTCCGCCGCAAGGTGGAGGAGCACATGAGCGGCGCCGCCAACAACCGCTTGCTGATCTGGTCTTTCCTCAGCTTCGAATGGTGGTGCCGCATCTTCCTCAACGGCGAACGGCCATTGGGATGAGCGGCGTCGTGTGCGCCATCCACCAGCCCAATTTCTTCCCGTGGCTGGGCTATTTCGACAAGATCCGGCGCGCCGACCGGTTCGTCTTTCTCGATGCGGCGGACTACCCGCGCGCCGGGTCGGGGGGCATGGGGTCCTTCACCAACCGGGTGAAGCTGGTGATCGCTGGAGAGCCGCGCTGGGTGGGCGCGCCCGTTCGCCGCCTGAGCCTCGGGGCTGCGATCAACACCGCGCTGGTGGATGACTCCCAGCCCTGGCGCGCCAAGCTGATGCGGAGCCTGGAAGGCAGCTATTCCAAAGCGCCGCGCTATGCGCAGACCATGGCCTTCCTGGAGCCGCTTGTCGTGAATGGGGAGTCAGGCCTGGCCGCCCTCAATATGAACGCCATCCGGGCTATCGCAGAGCGGCTCGGTCTGACGACGCGTTTCCTGCGCCAGTCGGAACTGTCCGCCGCAGGCGCCGCCACCGAACTGCTCATCTCCCTGGTCCGGGCTGCGGGCGCCGAAGTCTATCTGGCTGGAGGCGGGGCAGGGGCCTATCAAGACGATGACGCCTTCGGCGCCGCCGGGATCGATCTGCGCTATCAGGGCTTCGTCCCGGCGCCATATGGCCCGCCTGGGCGATTCACCCCGGGACTGTCCGTGATAGACTATCTGATGTTCGACGGGCGTCCCTTGGCCGAGGCCTTTCCTGATGGTTGAGATCGTCCTTCTGACGGTGTTGGACGACGATCGCATTGCGCCCTTTGCCGCGGCGCTCGGCGACCCGGTCATCGTCCGTGACTTGGAGGGTCTGTGGGCGGCGTCAGGAAGCGGCAGGCTGCTGGTCTCCTTCTCTACCGGCGTGGTCGTCCCGGCCGAGCTGATCGCCGCCTTCCCGGCCGGCGCCTACAACGTCCACGCGGCGTCGCCGGACTATCCCGGCCGCGACCCCCATCACTTCGCCGTCTATGAGGGAGCATCACGCTACGGCGCCACCCTGCATGTCATGACCGACCGGGTCGATGCAGGCCCTATCGTCGATGTGGAGCTGTTCGACGTGCCTGCGGAGGCGACGCCTCGCCAATTGCTGTGTTTGGCCAACGCCGCGGCTCTGCGCATCCTTGCCCGGGTCGGGCCCAAACTGATGCGAGGCGAGGCCGTAGAGACCCTCGACGGCGTGCAGTGGGGCCCTGTTAAGCGCAGCCGCAAGGATTTTTTGGCTATGTGCCGCATCGATCCGGCGTTTTCGGCCGAGGAGCTAGAGCGCCGCTGGCGCGCCTTCGACGGCGAGGCCCACGACAATCTCTATATAGAGCTGCACGGCCGCCGGTTTCGGGTTGCCAAAGACCGCTGACGTCGCTGCGCCGGTAAGACTGCTTCTTGAATCACGATCCGCCCAACCCGGAATCCCCGATTCAATCAATCCCAAGCGCGCTCTAAACGACTTTTGGCGTGGTGAGCAGGCGCGCGCCGCGGAAGGTCACGGTTCCCGAAAAGCCGGCCGGGCCTGTCCGGAACAGCAGATGATTGCCCCGCAGTGCGTGTAGATCGATGCGATGGGTGAAGTCGCCGCTGCGGTCTCGCATGAAGGCCTCGGCATGGAGGGCATTGGCGGATTCGTCATAGAGACCAATGCCGATCTCGCCTGCGAGATCCGAGAGATCGATCTCCAGCCAGCCATGGTCGCTATCGAGGTTTAACCCGCTGAGATCGAGCGGCGCCCAGGCTGCATAGTGAAAGGGAGCGGCCGGCGTGGTCAGGCGAATGCCCTTTTCCGTTTCTTCCAAGGACGACCCCTGCGCCGCCCAATAGGTATTTGTAAGGCTGTCGGGCGCGGTCGAGAACACGGTCAACGCGCCTTTGGGGGGTCTGGATGGGCGACCGGAGCCGTCGAAGCTGATCGACTCGTCGGTGTCTTCAGAGGCGGCGGCGCCCCCTCCCACCAGCCAAGGATGCCGCTAGGCACCTTGGCCAGCATCCGCGCGATCGCGATGACATCTTCCCGATAGGCGGGGATGGTCAGTACGCGGGCGGCCCGGAAGGTGACCTGGGCGCTCTGTCCGGTCGGGGAGGTTCGCAGGAGCAGGTGATCTCCCGCCGCGTCGCGAAGATCGACCCGGTAGGTGAATTCACCGGCACGGTTGGAAATCCAGTGATCGGCGTGGATGGTGTCGGTCGCATTGTCGTAGAAGGACACCCCGATCTCGCCCTCTAGGTCGGCGAGGTCCAGCTCAAGCCAGCAGAATTCGTGCGTCGTGCTTACGCGCGACAGGTCGAACGGGCTCCAGGCCGCATAGTGGTAGGCCAGTTCCGGCGTTGTCATCCGGACCCCGCCCTCGATGGGCTCAAGGAGCGATCCGGCCGCCTGCCAGTAGATGTTAGTCAGCCGCTCGTGGGAGATCGAGTGGGCGACAACCGCATCGCTGGGCGGCGTAGGCGGACGGCCTTTGCGCGGTTCTGCCTCGAACTCCCGCGTCAGGGTGACAGCGGCGGCAAGTTGCGGCCGCTGCAGCGGCGGGCGCAGAATCCCGGTGTTAAGTGCGTATTGCATCGGATCGGGGCGGATCATCACGTCGAATTCTCGCCGCGAGCGGTCGCGGACCAGCAGTGGCGTGCTGATGATCTCACTGCGGCTATCACGCAGGCTCCGTCCGTCGACGATATCGTCAAAAGTGCGCACGAAGGTGGCGTAGCTGTAGCGCCCGGTATCGATGACGTCACGGTAGGCACGGTCTGTCAGGGCCTTGAGGTAGTCGACGTCCTCCAGCTTGGCCAAGACGTCGTCGATATTGGAATAGTCTTTCTTGAGTGGAATATAGTGGATGTCAGGCTGGATTACGCCGGAGTAGCCGCCCTCGAAACAAACCAAGGCGGTGCGCAGTCTGATCGCTTCGAAGATCTTCGGGGAAACCTGGTTCATCGTCACGATGCCGTCCTTGTCGCCAAGGTAATTGGCGTGGAAGACCTCGAAGTCTTCGCCGTCCTCATCGGCCTTCAGGGACAGGGGCTTCAGGGAGCCGTCAAAATCGAAGACGTTAGAACCGGATTCCGTCGCCAAGGTCGCACGCGCGCTGCCTAGGAAACGATACCAGTCGGCGCCGTAGATGCGGCGCCAGTCATCGACCTCGATATCCACCGGCACGCCGCGCTCGTCTGCGATGTCCTTCATTCGCACCCCGATGTCGTATTTCTCGCGGCCAAGGCGCCCGTAGCGGGACGCCAGCATGCGCCCGCGATAGCCGATGCGGGTGTCGCGGGCCTCCAGCGGCTGGATGTACTGATCGAGTTGGTTTTCGGGCACATAGCCGGTGAAGTTTTGGATGAATTCGACCCCCGGTAGTTCCGCGGGCGGATAGACGAAGTCTCGGCCTTCCGGCGGGACGCAGGTCATCACCAGGTTGACGCCGGTTTTGCGGATGGCATCCCAGATATTGTGTGTGCTGTCGTATTCGTCCTGCACGAACAGGACCTTCAGCCCCTGGAACTTCGCCATCTCCTCGGCCACCACCGGGGGCAGCCGGTCCTTGAGATAGGCCGGCAGAACGAAGTGCCAGATCACCACATCGAACATCTCCAGATTCCAGGCCTGGGGCCAGCGTCCGTTGCGGTATTTTCCGAACATATCCTCCGACAGTTCGACGACAGGGAGGAAATAGTAGTTGTGGCGCGAGTGGGTGGCGAAGGCGCTGAGGTGCTCGAAGATAGTCTCGGTATTGGTGAACAGGTCGTCGTAGAGAACCAGTACGTTCAGGTGCTTTTCGCGCGCGCGCATCCCGTTCAGGGCTTCGCAGATCGCCGCCTCCGCCGTCGCGAGGCCCTCCTCCGTGGCGGACGCAGGCAGAGCGGACCTGATCAGGCCGGAGTCGCGCCGCAGGCCCGCGGCCGACGCAGAATCTGCGGCGATGACCATGTCGTAGTGGTTCAACGCGGCGCCCGCCGCCGCCATATCGGGCCCGGCGCAAAGCACACGGAAAGGCTCCCGCCAAGCCTCGCCAAGGGCCGCAGCCGACGGGTCCATTACCCAGACCAGGGGCCGCTTAACGCCGCGGGTCTGCAGCAGGCGGCGCAATTCAACCGCGTCCTGCTGGTCCACGGAGATCGGGCGGGCGTAGGACGCCACGCCGTCGACTTCGCATTTGCGGATGAGTCGGCTGGCCCCCTCTTCCGCTTGGGCGACGATGACGGGCAGCTTACTTTTCAGGAGATCCAGCCACGGCGAGATCGCGGCGCTCCCGTCGGTCAAAATCAGGATGGCGTCGAACCAGTCGGTGAGGCGCGTTGCCGGTTTGAACTCGATCATGGGGATTCCGAAGTCTCAGTGATGAATCCTGCCGCGGCCGACGCGGCGCGGCAGGCCTGCTAATGGGCGAGGAGGAAGAGCCCCCCTACTTGCGGGCGTTGATGTAGAGGTCCAGGCCCATGCGGCGGCCCCAGCTGTGCAGCACCTTCTTGCGCTCCCATTTGGGGTCGTTGCTGTCGTCCATGTTCTCCTTGATCACCTCGACCTTGGCGAACTTGCGCATCCGCCGCTTGATCTCGTCTACTGACAGGAAGGCCGTTTCCGGCGCCGCTTCACCGGACAGATTGGTGTCGTTGGCCGCGCGCTCTGCCTCTTCTGCACTGCCGTATTTCAAGAGGCCGAGGCGCTCCTTGATGGCCTCTCGGATGAAGTCCGATCGGTTCTGCATCCAGCGCCGGTGCGAGTAGCGGTTGTAGACCATAAGGTGGGCCGTGCCGCCGGGCTTGAGCAGGCGGAAAGTTTCGTCGAAACAGCCCTGGACGTCGCCAGTGTGATGGAAGCAGCCGATGGCAACCACCGCGTCGAATGTGCCGGACGGGAGGTCGTTCTTCAGGAAGCTGCGCTGGATGGCCTCGCCGGGAAGAAACTGCTGCCGCAGCCGTGTATTGACCATGCTGACCGGCCCGGCGGCGATATCCATGCCGACATAGTCGGCGCCCGCCTCGGCGATCTTTTGGCTCAGCGAGCCATAGCCGAGGCCGATCTCGATGACGCGTTTGCCGGCGAACTTGTGAACCGGGGCGTGCTGCAGGAGGTAGGGATAGAATTCGAAATACCAGTCGTCGAACTTTTTCAGCGACTCGGGGCTGTCGTCGGTGATGCCCAGGACCATCGCCAGTTGGCTGCCGCAGATGTCGTTCCAAAAGGCGCTGTTGGCCTCGTCTATAGCCCCCTGCTCGGCGGTGGGGGAGGGAGCGTCTTCGCTCATTGTTTCGGCTCCTCGGAAGACGACCGGTTCTGGCGGATGAAGATCACGATCCGGTCCACGATAAGTGCGGCGCTGCCGCCATCGCCGTAGTCGATGATGTCGCGCTGCGGCAGATAGTCAGGCTCGCTCCACAGCCGGTTCCACCCCGCCTCCACGGTCTCGACCCACTCAGTAGTGTCGCGCAGGGTGACGCAGGGCTTGCGGTGGAAATAGGC
>Ga0105047_10018246_pt1 | contig 10885 bp, 14 predicted proteins | sample MAT04_FD_78384 | JGI IMG/M metagenome (GOLD analysis project Ga0105047, IMG submission 78384) | Freshwater microbial communities from Lake Fryxell liftoff mats and glacier meltwater in Antarctica - MAT-04 (megahit assembly) | ecosystem: Environmental > Aquatic > Freshwater > Ice > Liftoff...
TCTGTTCATCCCTGCACTGGTGAAAGCCGTTGGCGCTACAAATTTAATGCTGTTGGCAGGCTTCAGTTTTGGCGCGGCGCTTTTTATTTTGTGCTTCATCACATAGACCTAACTGCAACCGAAAACGGATGCGCCTAAAACTGCACAACGCACAACCCGCCCAGCCAAACCACAAACAGGCATCTTCAAAGACCGCTATGTGCTTTTGATCTTTGCCTACACAGTGTTGTGGTGGGTGGCCTTCTTCTTTGTGGATAACATCTTCTACGATCGCGCCTTCGTCCAATTCCCCGATGCAAATCAACTCACCGCTTTTATAGGACGCCTGCTCTCGATCATCGGCATCGTCGCGTTGCTCTCCTCGACCGTGGTGACAGCCGTGTCATTGCCCGCTTCGGACTCCGCGTGGGCTTGCTTGCCATGCCGCTCCTGGTGATCCTCAGCCTCGGTATACTCGCCCTCAGTGGCAGCATGGGAGTGTCTTTGTTCATTGTTTTTGCGGTCAGCGCCTTTGCAAAACTGAGCAACGTGGCATTCGGGTTCTCAACCTCGCAATCGGCGAACGCCATCGTCTATCAATCTCTGCCCGATACCACCCGCGAACGGATTTAAGCCACTGCCGAAGGGATTGTCCAGCGACTGGCAGTGGGTTTGGCAGGTATCTCCCTGCTGGCGCTTACGGCGGGATTGAAATTTAGTTACATCGGGCTGGCATAGGTATTTGTCGGTTTGGGCGTGGCGTGGCTGATCGTCATCTTTTTGCTGAGCGACAATTACGTGCAAACCCTCACGCACGTCATTACCAAACGCAGCTTAGTGGATGATGCAAATGTTCTCGCTGACCCTGCCAGCGTTTCACTTCTGCGAAGCCGCTTGCAAGATGCACACTCGGGCGTGGTGATCTACGCCATGAACAAACTCGAAGTGCTCGACGCGCAGTCTCTTATTCCCAAACTCCCGAATTTGATTCAACATCCTGCGCCTGAAGTTCGGCGTGAAGCCTTTGTCCGCGTTGAAAATCTAAGACATCGCACTTTATTGAATGAAGTGCAAAATCAATTATCTGTTGAGAAGTTTCCTGTTGTAAAAGAAGCCGCTTTACGCGCGTTGGGCGTAATTGCCGATGAACCATTACAACTCATTAATTCGCTCGAAGGTCCCGATTTCCATGTCCAATGTGGTGCCTTGATCGGGCTATTGAAGTCTGGGAACGAATCAACCGCCAAATCAAAACTTGCCAGTTTGCTCGCCTCCGCTTCCAGTGCTGATCAAGTTCTTGCGATTCAGATTCTGGGTGAAGTGAATCGACGCGAGTTTTACCCGCAATTGATCGCCGTCTGTGACTCGTCCAGGACCAGCCGCGCCGCAGGGCTGGCGCTTGAAGCTCTCGGCGCAGAGGCGCTCCCTGAAATCGAATCAGCCTTCAGCCAGCCAGATGCGCCGCGTCAGGGTTTTATGAACTTATGGCGGAACGACCCGAAGTCGCAACAGGGATCATCCGCGTGCTGACCGGTCATTTGCGCAACCGTGTCCGCGATATTGCCCAACTGAATGCCCGCATCCAGGAACTTGAGAGCGGTAGGCAGGTTTAATGGATAATTTGTCTCCTGAAAGGTACCTCTCCGCCTCTGTTCGCGCCCGCAACGAACAGGCTTATTACGAGTGCGTCAACGAATAAGCCAGGCTCGAAAACTTGCTCCGCAATCCAGCTTTCCTGGAAAATGCAGCCAAACACCCGGCCTTCTATCTTGGGGCATGGCGACTGCCATTCTGGTCACCGGTCCATTGGCCGAGGTTCTCAAACAGCTCGAAAAGGGTGAGTTTATTGCAGAAAATTCTGCGCGAGCCTTTCCCGACCTTGATCACGGCCTGGAGTGGGTCGAAAATAAAATATTTAACACCACCGAGGAAGAGCAGGAGCAGAAGATCGCCTTGAGAAAGATGTTCCTGCAGCTCCTGCCCGAAGAAACCCACCTGGATGACCTGTTCAAATTCCTTGAAAAGAAAGTGGTCAAAACCGGGGATTATTTGATGCACCAGGCGGATGCCCCGAATAATATCTATTTTGTTGAAAGCGGACAGGTCACTGCCCAGTTGGAATTTCCCGGTCAGCCGCCCGTCCGGCTGGAAACGATGAAGTCGGGGCGCGTCATCGGGGAGTTGGGTTTTTATCTCGGGCAAAAGCGGACCGCCGCCGTCATCGCCGATCAACCGGGCACTATCTACCTGCTCTCGGCCACCATGCTGGCTGAAATGGAAAAAAGCTCGCCAGAAGTTGCCTCCTATTTTCACCAATTAATCATCCATTTGATGGCAGAAAGAACCACCCATCTCATCCGGACCGTTGCCGCTCTGGAAAAATAAAGCCAGTCGAAAGCATAAGGAAAAAATCATGAACGCTCAAAGTTTTGAACAGGCCAAAAACTACTCCCTGCACCGTTTGGAAAAGGAACTTTCCCCTGGTCTTTTCTATCACAGCCTCGAGCACACCACACACGATGTGGTTCCCGCCACCGAGAAGTTTGCCGCCGGAGAGGGGATTCAGGGGGAGAATCTGACTTTATTGCTGACCGCCGCCTAGTTCCCCGATCTCGGTTTTATCGAGATCCGGGTCGGTCATGAGGCCGTTAGCACCCGCCTGGCAGCGGAAGTCTTGCCCGATTTTGGGTATTCCGAGGCGCAGATTCGGATTGTCCAGGGCATCATTCTGGCGACGGTGGTTCCGCAGGGTCCAGTCACACTCCTCGAGCAAATCCTGGCGGATGCCGATCTGGATGTGCTCGGGCGGGAGGATTTTTGGCCGCGGAACATCGCCTTGCGCCGCGAAACGGCCTTTTTTGGAAAAGAGTTTACCGATGTCGAGTGGATTTCCGGCCAGCTCAAGTTTGTTGGTGGTCACACATACTTTACCGCCTCGGCCCGCGCCATTCGCGATGCCGGTCAGATAATAAGTGTTGCCAAGCTTCAAAGTTTGTTGGATGAGTTCGGGGTTTGAAAGCACCTTGGCGATGAGGAAGCTACCCTCTCAACATCAAAACACACACATATAATGTGGCCTCTTGGGGGCACTCTTTATTTCGGTGTTAGGAGTCTGAGAGGGTGGTCTCTCCATCTTGTCGATGACCACTGTTTTGCAATACTTTCTCTGTAAAGAAATCGCGCAGTTCCCCAAATATTGCCGGAATTGATTTAAAAATTAGAGCATTACGCAGAAAAGGATGGCTAAACCCGAGATGAGCTGAGAAGCGTTTCTCCCGGCCATACTAGCCCCCATTCACCGCTGGATAAATTTTGACTTGATCATCATTGGACACAACAGCCTCGTCCAATTCGACCAGCTGGCCGTTGACCACCGTCAGATGAATTTCTGCAAGCGGCAGACCTAACCCGGCCAGGATTTCACTGAGCCGGGTTGGCCGCTTAACTTCAATCACTATCTGATTGCGGCGATCTGGTAGATAGAAATCGAGAAGTCCGCCAGCGTAAAGTTTCATTTTTGTGTTTCGATTAGAAGCAAGTCAGCCGCCCAGCCCAGGGAAAGGGCTTCCAAACGCTCGCGCGTGGGGATACCAGTTTGAGAGTCCCAGCCTTTCAGGGTGTATAAAATCGTCAACGCTTGCTCAAAATCTTCGCGGGGAAGACCCTGGCCCTGGAGCGGACCATTTTCCAGGCCCTGGAAGATGCGTTCGGGCAATGTATCGTCCTGGCGCGAAAAACCTTCGCGCAGATTAAAGATGCGCGCCATGTTGGTGCCGCGTTCGCCAATTTGCAGGAGGTCTTCAATGGTCAGGTTCCAACCAGTAGCCGCGTTGATGGACAGGAGCACATCTTCGGGGGAAATGAAGGAGCGCGGCGCTGGGCCAAAAAAGCAGTATCCAACCGCTTTTTCCATGCTGCCCCATTTTTCCAGGATGTAGAAATGCTTCATTTTTTCGGCATTTAAGAGTCGGGCAGGTTGCGCCACGGTGATCCCGAGCGGGGCTGCGCTCTTGAACTGGTTGCCTTCAGGATTGACAAAAGATGGGTCGTGCGCAACCACCAGATGGTCGGCGCCAATCTCCGAGATGGCGTAGCCCATGCCGACATTGTACTTGCCGCGCGGCTCGTGCATTGCCAATTCCTGGCCCTTGACCTGGATGGCAAAGAATTTGGCTTCGCCGCCGATCTTTTCTGCAGCGCGCAGGCTGCCTCGGCCAGCAGGTCGCCAAAACCTTCGCGGCGGGCAATTTTTTCGAGCATGGCCAGCATGGCTTCAGTATTGCCAAAACGCAGGTCGAGACCGCCAGTCTCTTCCAGGCCAATCAGGCCGTGTTCAAAACATTCCATCGCGAAGGCAATCGTCGCCCCGGCGGAGATGCTATCGAGCATGTAGGCATTGCAGAGTTCGTTGGCCCTGGCAATGGCTTGTAAATCGTTGATGCCGCAGTCCGGGCCAAACGCGCCGATGGTTTCATATTCTGGGCCGCCGTAAAGCGAAGGTTGTCCATTGACGTTGACTTCACGTTTGCAGCGTACGGCACAGGCGTAACAGCTGCGCCGTGCGGTCAGCAATTCATTCTCATAGGCTTCCCATTTGACTTCCTCGACGCCTTCGAAAGCGCCCTGGCGGAAGTTGCGCGTTGGCAGGATGCCTGCGACATTGAGCGGCTCGACCAGGCCGGGCGTACCGCGCACTTGCAGATCCCAGCTTTGGGGATTATCACGCACAGCCTTGGACAGTTTGCGCCCCAACCCAAGAAGCGTTTCGGGGTCATGCGCCAGCGACTGGTAACGCTGGTTGCCGCGAACGGCAATCGCGCGCAGATTTTTTGAACCCATGACTGCGCCCATGCCGTTGCGGCCGTTGAAATGGCGCAGGTCGTTCGTCAGACCGGCAAAACGCACCAGGTTTTCACCGCCAATCCCGATTTGCAGAACGCGGATTTTCTCGTCGCCCAGTTCCGTGCGGATGGTCTCTTGCGCATCGGCAGTCGTACGGCCCCAGATGTGCGTTGCCGGGCGGATTTCAACAACACCATCCTGAATCCAGAGATAGACTGGCTGCGAGGCACGCCCTTTGACAATAATCGCTTCAAAACCGGCCATTTTTAGTTCCGGTCCCCAAAAGCCGCCTGCTTCCGATTCGCCGTAGCCACCCGTCAGAGGCGAACGCGCCGAAACAACGTAGCGCGTGGCTGTGGAAACCGGCGCACCGGTCAGCAAACCGTTGGCGATAACGAGCACGTTTTCGGGGGAGAAGGGTTCGGTATGCGCTGGAAGTTCATTGAGCAGGATATGGCCTGCCAGCGCCTTGCCGCCTGGATAGAGACGGTAAAAATCTTCGCTGAGTTCTTCTGTGACAAGCGAACCATCTGTCAGATTGACGCGTAGAATTTTTGCAGTGCTGCCGTATGCCATAAGTGCCTCCAAAAAAGTCGAGCCGGAACTGCTGGTTTCGATACCGGTAAGAGAACATCGCCCTACTCAACCAGCGTCTAATCCATTTCCAACGCCAGCGGACATGGGATTTCAATGCCCTGTTCAGGGATTTTAATCGAAATCACTGGCCAATTGGGCATGGTCGTCAAAATCTCGTTGCCCTGAGGCCCAACCAGAATAGTGTCTTCTATTTTAGCACCGGCGATGGTCGGATTCCAGGCGTAAGCCTGACCGACTGAGACCAAATCTGTTGAACCGGGCAGGCCTAAAAACTCGCGCGGCTCGTAGCCGACGGCCCCACCCTGATGATGGAAGCGCCATTCATCGGCGAACCCTGTCGCTTCATACTCGCGCTGTCCGACCTGGAAAACATCGTGGAGCGATCGGAAGGGGCGGGTGTTGGCAATCAGGGCGGCGTTGACGCGTGCCGTGGCGAGAATCCGCTTCTGCACGACCGCTGGAATTGGTCCAAAGTGGACGAGGCGCGAAATGGAGCAGACTAGCCCCCAGCGGCGGCCGCTCAAAACCAGCAGGGCACACTTCTCCAGTTTTTTTTCGGTCGGCAGCGGGTGACGGTATTTGTAAATCCGCTCATCGGTAGCGATCAGGTTAACAATCGGCTGAACGCAGCGCTGTTGGGTTTCTGCGCCCAGCAAGGCGGCAATTTCGTACTCGGTCATTTGCGGATGGACAGCCCGAGCAGCGGAATCCATGCTCTGGGCGCACAACTGCCCGAGCAGCCGGAAGCGCTCACCTTCAGCAGGAGTGAGATTCGCCCGCAGCCTGGATACTTCCGGACTGACCTCCTTGGCCCCGCCAAAGGGGACGTCCGCAATTAAATTCAGCCCGGCTGTCAGTTTGTTCAACTCAGTCATGGGGCTGGTCCAATGCGAAATGCGAAATTCCCAACACTGCCCGGCCAAACCCGATTCCTGCTCCAGGCGCGGCGCTTCGATGTTGTTGGTGGCGAGATAGCAATGGTCACGCGTGACCTGCAGCGAGGCTGCCCCTTCGGTTGTGGCAGTGTTGACGTAGGAAGCTGCGCCACAGGTGGCCCAGGCAAAACTGCTCACCCGGCGCAGCAGGAGGCCGTCGACGCCGTGCTTGTCGAGCAGCAAACGCATGGTGGAGAGCTTGATTTGGAATTCTTCTAGCGTGGAGGACATGATGAGAGTCTCTTCTGGTTTACCAAGTTAGGTCACGCCTCAAACCTGACCTACTCTTGAATGTAAGGGATCGTCGATGAGGCGTGGGCCAAAACGCCAATCTGCTCACCGCGTTGTAGATCAGCCAGGGCAATATCGATGGCAGTTTGCAGGTCTTTGACCGGGTTAAGCAGCAGTGCACGCGCGCGGGCTTCATCCATCTCGGAACAAAAGAGAAAGCGCACTTTGGATGCGTCGCGGGCGATCTGGTAGGCTTTGTGCGGGCCAATCCGAAAACCTTCAGCGCCGAAACGCTCAAAAACTTCGGCGAACGAGGTTTTTCCCGCCATCCAATCTTCATAATGCGGGCTGCCCGTGCCTTCTGGACAAGCGGTCACCAGGATAATCGTCCCGCCGGGGCGTGTGATAAGCGCCGCGTGCGCCAGTCCTTTTTGAGCCTGGTAAATGTTAATGTCTTTGGGGTGCCCGCCCGGTGATGAGATCAGTAAGCTGTATTTCGATGAGATGCCAACCTGGCACACCTGGCGCGAAAGCGGGATCCCGGCGCGCATGACGGCGCGCGGGTCGACTGTCAGGGCAAAGAAGATCTGTTTGTTCTTGGTCAAGATGACGTTTAGCGCCAGGTGAACGCCGATTTTTCGTCTGATTTCTTCCACATTCGGGCGGGCAGGGTTGGTTTCATACTCGCCCAGCTGCGAATCCGGATGCGTCATCAGGGCGTGGTTGGAGTTGATGGTTTTTAGCCCGGAAAGACCAATCGCCGCACTTTTGACCCCGCCTGAAAAACCGACAAATTGGTGTGGTTCGAGGTTGCCGACCACAATCTTGAAATCGGACTCAACATAGGCCCGGTTCGACCAGACCGGTGTTTCGCGCGAGGTTTCGCCGAGGTAGACGAGCGAGTCGTCGTTTTCGGAATCGTGCGAAACAACGCGATAACGGCTGAGAATCTCAGTGGGCAATATCGAGGGGAACTCGTCGGGCGTCATCGGCGGGTGCGTGCCAACGGCCACATAAAAGGTGATGGCCGAGTCGGGAATGCCGAGGGCAGAGAGATGCTCTATTAATGGCGGCAAAAGCTGCGGGTGAGGCACGGGGGCGCGTCTTGTCGTTCACGGCAATCCCCACCGAAGCGGCGTTTTTAAAATCAGCCCACTTCAACCCTCCCAATAAATCACCCAGCGGCGCGCGGACCGTTCCAACAGGGTCAGCCGCCGCCTGTACTTCCGGCGGTTTAATGAAATCCACTTCAATTCCATCGGGAATGTTGGCGGTCAGAAATGAACGGCCATAGGGGACGCAGATTTCCATGTTTAAGCTCCGAGCGGTGTGCATAAAATCAGGCCCAGGCTGACGAGCGCCAGGACAACGGCTACGCAGGTGCCGACAATCAGGGGTTTCAAGCCAATACGGCGCAGGCTGGCGAGGTCGGTGTTCAGGCCGACGGCGGCCAAGGCCATCAGAATCAGGAATTTGGAGAGGTCATCAAAGAATTGCAGCAGAGATGCGGCAAACTGCAAATTTCCCGGATGGGCAACATCTTGTGGTAAAACGCCGAAGGCCACGCCTAGAGTGCGGACGAAAGACATCGCCTGAAAGCCAATCACAAAACCCGGGATGAGCTTGCTCCAATCAAGGCGCGAGGCGCGGGCGGCTTTGGGGCTCAACTTCTGGTTCGCTCCACGCGAGTAAAAAAGACCGAAAAGGACAATCAACGGAGCCATGAGCGTATTGCGGGTCAGCTTGACAATTGTGGCTACATTCAGAGCGGCTCCACTGAAAATGGCGCCAACAGCCACGACTTGCGAAGTGTCGTTGACGGCGGTTCCGGCCCACAGGCCAAAAGAGCGGTCAGAAAGCCCAATCAATGGCCAATGATTGGATAAAAGAGCACAGCCAGCAAACCAAAAAACGTAATCGTGGCGACGGCAAAGCTGACTTCTTCGTCATCCGCACCCAAAACCGGGGCAGTGGCGACGATGGCGGTATTGCCACAGATGGCGGTGCCCACACCAATCAACGCAGCCAGGCGCGGGGGAACCTGGAAAATTCGCCCGGCAAAATAGGCCAGGATCAGGGCGACGGTGATACAAATCGTAACCAGAATCAGCGCGGTGACGCCGGTGGCAGCCACGTCTTGCAGGCTCAGGCGCAGGCCGAGCAGGATAATACCAAAGCGGAGCAAGCGCTGAACCGAAAACCTGATACCGGGATTGGCGCGGTCGCCCAGCTTAATCCAATTGCGTAAATACAGGCCAATGATGACCGCCACCAGAATTTCGCTGATGGATTTAGTGAGCGTGGGGTCGGGGATCAGACTGTGCAGGAAACGCGCGGCAATCGCCACGCCTAAAACGAGATTGATCCCAACCCAACCTTGTTTCAGTTCGTACCGGAGGTTTTGCCAAAATTGTTGAAAGGATGCCATGATATTGCCTTTATGAGAATGGATAAAGTTCAAAATCCTAAACACAAGGACAACGAAGGAACACAAGGGAAAAGCTTTTGAATAGTTTCCGTTGTGTTACGTTGTTGCCATCTCGGTGAGAAAGGTTTTTCTTGTCGAGAAAAAAAACGCAAAGCCTAAGACGAGAGAAGCCCGTTTCGCGCTTTGCGTTTCCCCTCGCCCCAACCCCTCTCCCACTGGGAGAGGGGTTTTTGATCTCGTCCCCTTTTGGATGAGGCGGAGGTGATGGAAACTGGCAATTATGCGCTACGATAGAGCTTGGTAATCACAAACTCGTCGTGGTGCAGCGTCTCGGCATTGGTCAGACGGCCATTAATCGTGTGGGTCATCATTTCCAACGTACGGTCGGCGGCGCCATCCAGGTTGAAGTCGAAGCGCAGCATCCCGCTCAGGTCCACGTCGATATGCTCGGACATGGTTTCAACCGTCAAGGGGTTAGCAGAGAGCTTGATGACCGGCTCGATTTTGTTACCGATGATGTTGCCCTGGCCGGTGGTAAAGAGATGCAAGACCGCACCCGCCGCACAGCAGAGCGTCACCATTTCGGCGGCGGCGCTGGATGAATCCATGAAGTGCAGGCCGGGGGTCTTGGGTTCTTCGGCGGGTTCCAGGAAGCCGGTCACGGGGCAGCGGCCCATCTTCTCGACGTTGCCGAGCGCCTTCTCTTCGATGGTCGAAAGCCCGCCGCGGATGTTGCCTTCGGTTGGCTGCGTGCCGAGCAGGCTGACGCCCTGCGACTCAACCAAAGCCTGGTAATCGTCGAAAGCGGCCTTGAACTGCGCGGCCACTTCGGGAGTGACGCATTGTTCCATGATCTTGTCTTCCGCGCCGGTCACTTCGGTGGTTTCGCCAAAGATGAGCGTATTGCCGTTCTTTTCCATCCGTTCAAAGACGCGTCCAACCGTTGGGTTGGACGCCAGGCCGCTGGTGGTGTCGGATTCGCCGCACTTGGTTGAAACCCAGATTTCTTCCCATTTAACCGGGACACGCTGGAGTTCGGTCGCGTACTGGACGAATTCCTTGCCTTGCGCGAGGCCATTTCGATGGTTTTCAGGTCGCCATAGCGTTCGATGCTGAACCCAGCCACCGGTTTGCCAGTTTCGGCAATCGCCTGGACGATGTAATCCGTCCATTTCGGCTCGATCCCGATCACGATCACGGCGGCCACGTTGGGGCTTTTACCGGTACCAATCAGGGTGTTCATGGTCAGTTCAAGATCAGCGCCGAACTGCAGGCGGCCGTACGGATGCGGCAAAGCCACGGTTCCGCGAATCAGGTTCGCAACACCTTCAACTGCCGCGTTGGAAATATCATCCACCGAGAGAACCAGGACATGATTGCGAATGCCCACGCGTCCGTTTTCACGGCGGTAGCCAGTAATGGGAAAATCTTGATAAGTAGCCATGAGTCCTCCTACTTCGCCAGAACTTGAGCCGTGCTGGCCGCCCAGCGCAAACTCTTGATATTATGAATATGGGCATGTTCGCCTGCTTTAATCGCGGCGGCAGCGTAACCGATGGCGCGGCCATATTCGATAATGTGCTTATCTTTGGCCAGGTCAGTCATGGCCACTTTGTGGCCCAGGGGCACATCATTGACCAGTTTGATCTGCTTGACATCCGTGCCTTCCAGAGTCGCCACGCCGATCTCTTCGCCAGCCTTCAATTCCATAACGGCCACGCCGACATCATCGGACGCTTCGTGCAATAAAAGTAACTGCTCAGGCAGTGTATTTTTGAAAATCCATTGTCAAAAACACAAAAGTCAGCGACAATAGTGCCATGGAACCAAAGCATCAGTTCACCGAGGACGAGATTCGCGCCATCTATCGAAA